>Ga0183260_10002126_pt1 | contig 16447 bp, 16 predicted proteins | sample AntDrymUQ4972206_2_FD_129768 | JGI IMG/M metagenome (GOLD analysis project Ga0183260, IMG submission 129768) | Polar desert sand microbial communities from Dry Valleys, Antarctica - metaG UQ497 (22.06) (version 2) (version 2) | ecosystem: Environmental > Terrestrial > Soil > Desert | place...
GATGGATTAATGATCGAGGTGCACAATGATCCGGGCACCGCGCGGTGCGATGCTGCCCAGGCGCTGACGCCGGCCGAGTATCTGAAAACCGTCCGCGAAGTGCGCGGCATTCATCGTCTGCTCATGGAAACGCCTAACGAATAGCTCTCAAAGACGCGGCGAGGGTAGCGCGAGCGTCTCGCTTGCGTGGATCGAATTTCGCAAGCCAGATGCTTGCGCTCGAAACGAGGAGCGTTGATGGTTGCAGCTCAAAGGCTGAGAAAGTTTTGGATCAGACGCAGCCCGTCAGGCGTGCCGACGGACTCCGGGTGGAACTGCACGCCGTGGATGGGAAACTGCCGGTGTTGCAGACCCATGATCTCACCGTCATCGCTCTCTGCGGTGATTTGCAGGCAGCCCGGCAGCGACTGCCGGCGCACAACCAGCGAATGGTATCGCATCGCCGCAAGAGGATCGGGCAGCCCTGCGAATACACCGGACCCAGTGTGCCGCACGACTGATGACTTGCCGTGCATGAGTCGAGGCGCGGCGAGGACTTCCGCCTTGAACACAGCGCCGATGCACTGATGGCCAAGGCAAACCCCAAGCACTGGAATCCGCGGGCCGAATTCTTGCACGACGCTGTTGCAGACACCGGCCTGTTCCGGCCGCCCCGGACCAGGTGACAGGCAGATCTTTTCCGGGTTGAGCGAACCGATTGCCTCGAGCGAGATTTGATCGTTGCGCTTCACCACGACATGGCACCCAAGCTGCCCGAAGTATTGGACAAGGTTGTAGGTAAACGAGTCATAGTTATCGATGATCAGTATCATGCTGCCACCTCAGATTTCCGCCGCTCGCGCCATTGCGTGCAGCATCGCAGCCGCTTTGCTGACCGTCTCCTGGTACTCGGCTGACGGAATGGAATCGGCGACAATTCCGGCACCGGCCTGCACATAAGCGCGGCCGTCTTTCAGAATCGCAGAGCGCAGAGCGATGCAGCAATCAAGACCACCGTCGAACCCGAAATAGCCGACCGCGCCCGCATAGCAGCCACGCCGCTCGCCTTCCAATTCCGTGATGATTTGCATCGCGCGGATCTTCGGAGTACCCGAGACGGTCCCCGCGGGAAATGTCGCCCGCATCACGTCGTAGGCTGTTTTGCCGGGCGCCAGTCGCGCCGTCACATGCGACACCAAGTGCATGACGTGGCTATAGAGTTCCACGATCATCTGCTCGGTGACGCGCACGCTGCCGAACTCGGCGATCCGCCCGAGATCGTTGCGCGCCAGGTCGACCAGCATGACATGTTCGGCCCGCTCTTTTGGATCAGCGAGCAACTCCTCCGCGTTGTGCTGATCTGCTTCCCGAGTCGCGCCGCGCCGGCGAGTGCCCGCGATCGGCCGAAGCTCCATCGTTCCTTCAGCGAGCCTCACGTGCAGCTCCGGCGAGCTGCCAACAAGCGAAAAGCCGTCGCCAAAACGGAGGCAAAACATGTAGGGCGATGGATTCACCAAGCGGAGACAGCGATACAAGTCGAGTGGATCGCCGTTGAACTCTGTGTGGAATCGCTGCGAGAGAACTACCTGGAAAATATCACCCACGACGATGTGCTCCTTCGCTGTGACGACGGCTGCTTCGAAGCGCTCGCGTGACATGTTGCTCTCCATCTCGCGCGGTGAGGTAGAGCGCTGCGCGTCGATGTACGGGAGTTCACAAAGCGCAGAGAGACGCTCGAGCGTGGATTCGATTAACTTCTTTGCGCCCGCGTAGACCTTCTCCGGCTCCGCTGCGTCATCGAGAAAGGCGTTCGCGATCACTTTCATCCGCCGCTCCCGGTGGTCGAAGACGACGAGCAGGTTCATGATCATGAAGATCATTTCCGGCACTCGCAATTCGTCATGCTCTGCGATCGGCACGGTCGGCTCGAAGCTGCCAATCGCCTCGTAACCCAGATACCCGACCGCACCGCCGGCGAAACGCGGCAGCGCGGGGTCGTCCGCAAAGTCAAATCGCATCATCACTTCCTCGATGTGGATCAAAGGATCCTGTCGGACCGGTGCGGTGTGACGTTGGCCATTGTCGTCCACGGAGAAAGTCCGCCCGTCACTCCGCATCACGAGGCGCGGCTGGAACCCGAGAAATGAATAACGCCCCGAACGTTCTGTCTGTTCCGCAGACTCAAAGAGGAAAGAATATCGACCGTCATCTAATCTGCGGAACGCAGTTACAGGAGTGTTCCCGTCAGCCAGGACATCCGCGTAGACGGGGATCACGTTGGCGCGTTTTGCGCGCAGAACAAAGTTGTCGAACGACGGCTGCAGGCTGATTTCCATGCGTTTTCTTTGGTTAATCGCGGCCCATCTTCATTCAAGATCCCCGCCGAGTCGCTTCCACTGCGCGACGACTGCGGCGGCGATGCCGCTCGCGGAGCCGCAGGAGGTCACTTTCGCATCCGCGTTTGCATAGATGTCTCGACGCGTTCCCCATCAAAGTTTCAATCCTTTTCAGCGGGTTCGCGCATCGAACGAGCATGGGGCGGCTGTTGCCGTCGCCCGTGCGAAGGAGCACGGTTCGCGCGTCCACCTCCAGGTGAATGAGAATTCCCCGCCGCTGAAGGATTGCGATGTTTTGCGGCCGCAGGAGTCCACCGCCTCCTGTTGCGATCACCGAAATGGAACCGGCGCTCGCTTCTTCCACCGCTAAGGTCTCCATCTGCCGAAAGCCGAATTCCCCTTCAGCGACGAAGATTTCTGAGATGGAAATACCGGCCCTTTTTTCGATGAAACGTCGTGCCGCACTCAAGGTCTGCTGCGGCGCGGTCAATTGGCCAGCCCGGCCATGCACGCGCAGCGCTCCCGCTTCAAGCTCGTCGATCGTGACACCCAATGCGCTCATGGTTTCCGCAGTGCGCATACAATCTTCGCCGCACAGGAACCCTCGAATGAAACAGGGCCATTCGCCTGGGATTCGATCATAATCGACCGATGAGAAATGCTCTTATCGCCCGGGACCCGGATGGTGGCTTCGATGAGCGGCGTCCGCCGTATTTTCCAAGCTTGCATATAGCCCAGTCTTCTATCTTCAGCGGGACTGCTGCATCATGGCGAGCCGGCGGAGGTCGAGAAGCCCGGTATAAACCGCCATGCCAATCGCGGCATGTATACCCATCTTCTGCAAGGCCTCGATGTCTTCGTACGTAGTGATGCCGCCGGCAGCGGTGATTTCGAGCGGAGTAGCCTCCCGGAGACCGCGGAACCAATCGAGATCAGTGCCCCGCATCATGCCTTCCTTGTCGACGTAGGTGCAAAGAAACCCCCCGCAGTAAGGTTCAAGTGCGCGGACAACTTCGATGGATGCAACAGCGAGCGATTCGCGCCAGCCCTGCACGACGATCCGACCATCTTTCGAATCGAGCGCGAGCAGAATCGATTCCCTCGGGACAACCGCCATCAGCTCTCGCAGGAACATCTCGTTAGGCCCGTCTCCGTAAAACGCAGCGGTGCCGATGATGATCTTGTCGGCGCCTGATTCCAGAAGCTGCCGTGCTTTTTCGGGCGTCCTGATTCCCCCGCCGATCCGGGTGCGCGCCCTGGCTGCCAGCCATTGGACAATCTCCTCGTTCGAACCGCGGCCGAGCGCGGCGTCAAGGTCGATCACCTGGATAACCGGAAACGCGGCGAACTTCGCGAGTATCGCTTCTGGGCTCGCGCCTTCCAGAACCTTGTCGCGCCCCTGCACGAGCTGGACGACGACGCCGTCCATCAGATCGATGCATGGAATGATCATGCTGTGATCGTCCGCACGTTGATGCCGTGTTGCTCGAGGTGCTGTTTTAGATTGTCCACCGTGTAGGTGCCGTAGTGAAAGATGGACGCGGCGAGCGCGGCATCGGCTTTGCCTTCCGTGAACACCCGCACGAAGTCATCCGGCTGGCCGGCTCCGCCTGACGCAATCACGGGCACGTTCACGGCGCGCGAAACAGCGCGCGTCAGCGCGCAATCGAACCCGGCCTGCACGCCATCCGTATCCATTGAGGTGATGAGAATTTCGCCCGCGCCAAGCTCCTCTCCGCGCCGCGCCCAACGGATCACATCGCTTCCTTCGTCTACGCGACCACCACGCGTGAACACGTTCCATCCGTTAGGCGCGCGCCGGCACGCATCGATCGCCAGTACCACCGCCTGCGCACCGAACGCATCGCTCAATTCGCTGATGAGTTCCGGCCGCCGCACGGCCGCCGTGTTCACGCTTACCTTGTCCGCGCCGGCCAGCAGGAGGCGACGCGCGTCTGCTACGGATCGAATACCGCCACCGACGGTGAGCGGAATGAACACCTCGCGCGCAGTCCGCTCGACCAGATGCGTGATCGTATCGCGTTCATCGCTGGAGGCGGTGATATCGAGGAAGACCAGTTCATCCGCCGACTGCTCGTTATACCGTTGCGCCAGTGCCACTGGATCGCCGGCGTCGCGCAGGTCCACAAAGTTCACGCCCTTGACTACGCGCCCGCCGGACACGTCGAGACAAGGGATGATGCGTTTCGCGAGCATTGTGTCGCCCAGCTCAGAGCGCGGCGAACCGGCGCACGATGTCGAGCCCGGCGGCGCCTGATTTCTCAGGATGAAACTGGACGCCGAAGACGTTTCCGTACTCGAGAACTGCCGTGAACGGCTGCGTATAAGTGCACGTCGCCGCCGTCGCCGTGCAGACTGGCACGTAGTAGCTGTTCGCGAAGTAAACGTAAGGCTCGCTTCCGCTTTCGAGCAGTCGCGATGGCCGAAGCTGTTGCACAGTATTCCAGCCCATGTGCGGGACGCGCGCTCCTGCGGTGAAGCGTTCGACCGAGCCGTCGAAAACGCCGAGACCGTTCACATCGTGCGCCTCGGCGCTGCGTTCGAAAAGCGCCTGCAAGCCGAGGCAGATGCCGAGAAATGGAACGCCCTCACCGATGCGCTCCTTTAGTGTCTCGCGGACGTCGAGTCGATCAAGCGCGCGCATCATCTGGCCGAAGTTGCCGACGCCCGGCAACAGGATCTTTGCGCCACGGCGCAATCCTTCAGCATCGCGGACGATCTCGAACGTCGCGCCAATTGCCTCCATCGAATTTTGCACCGAACGGAGATTCCCCGCACCATAATCCAGCACCGCGATCACAGCAGCCCCTTCGTGCTCGGCAGTTGATCCTTAAGGCGCTCGTCGGTCGAACAGGCGTAGCGCAGCGCCCGTGCGAAGCATTTGAAGAGCGCCTCGACTTTGTGGTGATTCGAGCGGCCGTGCATGATTTTGAGATGTACGTTCGCTTTCGCGTGCTGCGCGAAACCGTGGAAAAAATCGTGGACAAGCTCCGCCTGCAAGTCGCCAAGTTTACGCACGCCGACCCGGTCCTGGTAGACAAGCGCGACGCGACCGCCGAGATCGATCGCCGCGACGGCGAGCGCCTCATCCATCGGTAAAACAAAGTAACCGGCGCGATTGATCCCGAGGCGATTGCCGAGCGCCTTGTCGAAGAGCTGGCCGAGGACTATCCCGGCGTCTTCTACGGTATGATGCTGGTCGACATCGAGGTCTCCAGTGGCGCGCAACGTGAGATCAAACGCACCGTGCTTCGCGAAAAGCTCGAGCATGTGATCGAGAAAGCGGATGCCAGTCGCAATCTCGTATCGGTCGATGCCATCGAGGCCGAGGCGAGCGGTGATCTGCGTCTCGTTCGTCTTGCGCTCGATTGTCGCCTCGCGCATCAGAGCACCCCTTCGATTTCGTTGATGTTCTCGAACACGGCCGCAGCGCCTTCGCGTTTCAATAATTCACCCAGGCCCACGCTGGTTTGATCCGCTATTCCTATAAAACGGACACCGGCCGCGCCCGCGCTGCAAGCATCATCCACGTTGTCGCCGACGTATGTGAGCGTGCAGCCGGCGTGCGCCTGTGCGATCGCCCGTAAGCCATCGGGCGCCGGCTTCGCATTCTCGACGTCCGCGGCCGTGACGGTCATCGCCCAACTTAACCCGGGAATGAAACGCAAAAGCGTGATCTCCATCTCGGAGCGGGGCCGGCCGGTGAAGATTGCGAGGCGATGGCGAGTGGCGAGCCGCTCCATCAGACCCTCCACCGGCAGCCAGCGCTCGCGCAAAATCAGGCCGTCGTTGTTTGCTCCGAGAAAGCGTTGCTGGAAAACGGAAATCACTTGGTCGAACGGAACGTTGAGGCCGGCAGTGTCGAGGACGATTTGCTGCGACAACTCCCAATCATCATTCCAGCCGCCGGCGTTTTTGTAGCGCTGGATCACGTCGTTCGAAATGGTGGCGCCGGTGAAATGCTCAACGGTGGCGATAATCGACGCGCGATAAGATTCCGAAACATCCACGAGCACGCCATCCATATCGAAGACCAGGACGGAGTCCTTTGTTCCGTTCAGCGCCATATCCGCTCCAGTTCCGAGAGGAAGCGCGTCGTCTGGTCGCGTGTCCCGACAGTTACACGGACGCAGCCCGCGAGCTCATAGCTACGGTTGCGCACCAGCACACCGGCCGCAGCGAGCTTGTCACGGACCTCGGCCGCCCGCGCGCCGAAGCGCACGAGGACGAAGTTGCCCTCGCTCCGATAGTAGTCGATGCCGAGCTGCTCGAGATCCGCGTAGAGTAAGTCGCGCGCCGAGAGCACCTCGTCCACGTAGTTGCTGATGTATTCGCGGTCTCTGATTGCGACACGCGCGGCAAGCGCCGCGAGCATGTTCACGCTGTAGGGCGATTGCGCTTTACGCGTCCACGTGATGTTTGAGGCGCTTGAGAAAAGACAGCCAAGCCGCATCGAAGCCATGCCGTACGTTTTCGAGAACGTGCGGCTGACGAACAGGTTCGGACGTTCGCGGATGAGCGGCAAAGCTGTCGCGCCGAAGAATTCGAAATAGGCTTCGTCGATCAACACTGCAGCGTGGGGCGCATGCGCGAGGATTCGCTCGATGACGTCGAGACTCACCGCGGTCCCAGTCGGATTGTTTGGGTTCGAAATAAGAATCGCGCGTATTTGCGGGCCGATAGCCTGGAGCAATTCGTCTAGCGGAAACTCAAGGGACTCCGCGCGATACGCGATCTCGCGAACTGCCGCGCCAGCAAGCTCCGCGTAAAAGCGATACATCGCGTAGGACGGCTGCAGGATGACGACCTCATCGCCATCATCGAAGAACGTGTTGGCCAGCACCTGAATTGCTTCGTCCGTGCCGTTCGTCAGCAGCATCTCGCTTTCGCTCGCGCCGAAATGCGCCGCCAGATCGCGGTTCGCATCTGTGTATTCCGGGTAAACGGAAAGCAAACTCTCGCTGACGCGCCCGCGGAGAAACTCCGCGACCTTCGGCGAGCAGCCGACGGTGTTCTCGTTGAAATCGAGGCGCAGCTTATCCGCGCGGCCACCCGTCGGCGGTGAATACGAAGTCATGCGCTGCACGGCTGCGCGCGGCCTAAGCGGCTCACTCATTTGAGGCGCACCTCCACCGAACGCGCGTGCGCCTCCAAGCCTTCCGCTCGCGCGAGAGTGGTGATCGTGGGCGCGAGGCGGCTGAGCGCATCGCCGGTTAATTCCTGGGTCGAAATTACCTTCACGAAATCGGCCGCGGATAGACCGCCGCGGATCCGGGCTACGCCGGAGGTTGGGAGCACATGATTCGGGCCGCTCGCGTAATCGCCCGCAGCTTCAGGACTGCGCGATCCGAGGAAGATACTGCCGGCATGGCGGATGCCCGGCAGCAGCACTGCGTCGTGCAGGCTGAGATGCTCAGGCGCGATGCGATTGCTAATCTCGACCGCTTCCTCGTCGGATTGAACGATAATGATGGCGCTGTTGTTGTTGATTGGGTCGCGAGCGGTTGCCGCAGTCGGCAGCGTCAGGAGTTGTCGCTCAATTTCCGCCGCCACTTGTTGGGCGAGCGCCTCCGATTTCGTCAGGAGAAAGGCGAACGCCTCGCTGTCGTGCTCCGCTTGCGCGAGCATGTCCGCTGCGATCCAGGATGGGTCGGCTTCATTGGCGATGATCAGGATCTCCGTAGGTCCGGCCACGAAGTCGATTCCCACCTCTCCCGCGAGCAGCTTCTTGGCTGCCGAAACATAGATATTTCCAGGTCCGACAATCCGATCGGCGCGCGGGATTGTTTCAGTGCCGAATGCGAAGGCCGCGATCGCATGCGCTCCGCCGACGAGAAACACGCGCGATGGTCCGAGCAGCGCGACCGTGCCGAGGATCTCCGGCGTAGGCTTCGGCGTAGTTACGCAAATGTTCGGCACTCCGGCGACCTGCGCCGGAATGACTGTCATCATCACGGTTGAGGGCAACGGATAACGACCACCCGGGACGTACGCGCAAACGGTGTCGAGCGGACGGATGATCTGGCCGACGCGCAACCCCAGCGCGAGTTCTCTCGTCTGCGACGCAGGCAGTTGCATCTCAGCGAAGGTGCGAATATTTGCCGACGCAACGCGCACCGCATCGCGAAAGGCGGGAGTCAGTTTCTCGGCAGCCGCATCGAGTTCCGACTGCGGAACGAGCAGCGAATCGCGATCGAAGCGGTCGAACCTGCGCGCGTATTCGAGCATCGCGTCATCGCCGCGCACACGCACGGCTTCGAGGATTGGGCGGACTACAGCTTCCGCTTCCGCGAGCCGCGCCTCTTTCCCCGCGAGCACTGCGGCGGCGTCAGCCGAGTTGATGATCCTTATCACGGTCAGAGCACGATCTTGTTGAGCGGATATTCCACGATCCCCTCCGCCCCAGCGTCCTTCAGACGCGGAATGAGATGACGAACCGTCGGCTCGTCGAGGATCGTATTCACCGCGAGCCAGTCCTCGTCGCTCAAGTGCGAGACGGTTGGTTTTTTCAGGGCGGGCAGCGCATCGAGCACAGCTGGCAGGTCTTCTTTACGGACGTTCAACATTAGCCCAACTTTTCCGAGGGCATTGATCGCGGCTTCGAGCAGCAACTTGAGGTCATTCACTTTCTGGCGCTTCCATGGGTCGCGCATCGACTCCTTGTTCCCGATCAGCTGCGTGTTCGATTCGAGCACCACCTCGAGGACGCGCAGCTTATTCGCGCGGAGCGACGAACCGGTTTCGGTGACTTCGACGATCGCGTCCGCAAGGACTGGCGGCTTGACCTCCGTCGCGCCCCAACTGAACTCAACCTTCGCGGTCACGCCGTTACGCGCGAGATAGCGCTTCGTCGTTTCGACCAGTTCCGTCGCGATGATCTTGCCTTGGAGATCCTGCACCGACTGGAACGGCGAACCTTCCGGCACCGCAAGGACCCAGCGGACTTTGCCGCAACTCTGCTTCGCGTAGATAAGATCAGCGAGCGCTTCGACATCGGCGGCATTTTCCTCCACCCAATCACGGCCGGTGAGGCCGACGTCGAGAATGCCGTCTTCGACGTAACGCGACATTTCCTGCGCACGGATGAGCATGCACTCGATCTCCGGGTCATCGGTCGCCGGAAAGTAAGAGCGGCTGCTGGTCGCGATATTGAAGCCGGCCCGGCGAAACAGGTCGATCGTAGCGGCTTCGAGGCTGCCCTTCGGAATCCCCAGGCGCAGCTTCATTTCGCACCTCCGTAGACGGCGGCCGGATCGTACCTGGCCGATTCAGATTCGATCCATTGGTCATCTGCGAGTCGCCGATAGAAGCAGCTTTCGTAACCCGCGTGACACACTCCCGGGCCGAGTGCTTCCACCTTCACAAGGATCGTATCGTTGTCGCAATCGATGAAGATTTCTTTCACCACAAGGCGGTGCCCTGAGGACTCGCCTTTGAGCCAAAGCTTCTGTCGGGAGCGGCTGTAAAACGTGGCGAAACCACTCTCGACCGTTTGCTGAAACGCTTCCTCGCTCATGAAGCCGAGCATCAGCACGCGCCCGGACTCGTGATCCTGGACGACGGCCGGCAGGAGCCCTTGGAATTTTGAAAAATCGACATTCATATGGGTAAGAAAAAGCCCGCGGCGAGTGAAACGCCGCGGGCTTTTCTCGGTCTTGGAGGTGAGTGAGAAGAAGCGCTGCGCGGACTAGCTTACGTGGTGAAGATGTCGATGAACGCGATTAGTCACGCCCTTGTGCCAGCGGTGCATAACAGAAACATCTGCTTCGACTTCGCATCCGAGCCATTCCATCTACCGGAGAAATAGGTAACAAAAAGAAGTTGTCAACTTTTAAACGACAAAAGGATTAATTTCTTGACAGGTTTAAACAAGCAGGCCACTCTCGCCTTCACAGAATAGTTCGTGGCAATTTAAGGCGACTTGCTCCACGTAAAAAACTGCTAAAGAGCGGCTCCGATCTTCAAAGCTTTTGCGGCTGAGGAAGGTTCGAGAAGCACCTCCAGTTTCTTGCGTGCCTAACGAGCGTTAGGCCTTCGGTCGCCACTCCTAACTAGGAGATTAACCATGGCCATCATCGAAGAATTGAATGTCAGGAACTGCGGTCTCGAGACTCGAGCGCTGCATGCCGGAACGACTGCGGACCCGACGACCGGCGCGATGCTCACGCCGATTTATCAGACCGCGACCTACCGCCAGGAAGCGGTCGGCAAAGACAAAGGCTTTAAGTACACGCGCTCCGGCAATCCCACCGTCTCTGCCCTCGAGCGCCGCCTCGCGGCGCTGGAGGGAGGAGAGTTCGGGACCTGTTACGGAAGCGGCTTAGCGGCCACGACGGCGTTGTTTTTGGCGCTGCTGCGATCGGGCGATCGGATCGTCTGCTCGCAAGCCGTCTATGGCGGCACGGTCCGTCTCTTGCGCCAAACGCTGGAGCCTTTCGGCGTGCGGGCGGACTTCGTTGACACTGCCGACGCGGCTGCGTTCGCTCACGCGCTACGCGAGCCGACACGGCTGGTTTTCATAGAAACACCCGCAAATCCAACCTTGTCGCTGACCGACATTGCGTTGGCTTCTCGCCTGGCGAAAAGCGCGAGCGCGTTGCTTGCGGTGGACAACACGTTGCTCTCGCCCGCGCTGCAGAGGCCGCTCGAGCTAGGAGCCGACATCGTGCTGCACTCGACAACGAAATTCATCGAAGGAAACAATGCGACGATCGGTGGTGCGTTGATCACGCGCGATGCAAGTCTGCATGAGCAGTTCCTGTTTACTCGCAACACAACCGGGACGATCCAGTCGCCGTTCGTCGCCTGGTTGACGCTGCAGGGCGTGAAGACGCTGCCGTTGCGGATGGCGCGACATTGCGAGAACGCGCTGCAGGTGGCGCGCTTCCTCGAAGCACACCTGCGAGTCACACGACTCATCTATCCTGGCTTGGAGTCGTTTCCGCAGTTTGATCTGGCGCAACGCCAGCAGGCTTCCGGTGGCGCGCTGATCGCGTTCGAAGTCGAAGGTGCCGTCGAAGCGGGTGTGCGGCTGATGAACTCAGTGCGTCTTTGTGCGCTGGCCGAAAATCTCGGCGCCGCCGAGACGATCATCACGCACCCAGTGTCGATGACACATGGTGCTGTCCCAGCGGAGCAACGTCTGGCGGCCGGCATTACCGATGGGCTGGTGCGACTTTCCGTTGGTCTGGAACATCCCAACGACATCATCGCCGATCTCGATCAGGCGCTTTCTCTATCAGCGGAGGGAACGCCATGACCACGGGTCGCTCCGACATCGTGGTCTTAAAGTTCGGCAGCTCCGTCTTGCGGAGTGAAGCTGATTTGCCGGATGTCGTGCACGAAATCTACCGCCACTGGCGTGCGGGCTCGCAGGTCCTGGCGGTCGTCTCGGCCCTCGGCGACACGACCGATGACCTGCTCTATCGCGCGCAAAGTATCTGCGCGGAACCTGACGAAAAGGCTTTGGCCACACTCCTCGCGACCGGAGAAACAACCGCCTCTGCGTTGCTCGCGCTGACGTTGCAAAAGGCGGGGGTTCCCGTCTGTGTCTTGAGCGCGGCGCAAGCCGGTCTGCGAACCTCAGGTCCTGTTCTCGATGCTCAATTGCACTCCATCGATGTGGCGCGACTTCACTCAGAATTGCAGCGCGCCGTGGTGGTGCTGCCGGGTTTTGTCGGACGCGACAACGATCTTGGCACGACCTTGCTAGGCCGGGGCGGTTCTGATTTCACGGCGGTCTTCGTCGCGCACCAACTCGGCGGACGCTGCGTTCTGCTCAAGGACGTGGCCGGGCTTTACGCGAGCGATCCGGCGAGTGCGGCCAAGCGTCCGCCGCTCTTTGCCGAAGTAACATATGAAACAACCTGCCGGGTCGCCGGCACGTTGGTTCAACCGAAAGCGATTCGCCTGGCGAAAGATCATGGCGTGCACATCATCGCGAGCTCGCTGACGGCAGCTTCCGGAACGGTGATCGGCGCGGACGTCGATCGTCTCACGCGCCCAAATCCAATCCGGCCGCCACTGCAAGTTGCGTTGCTCGGCTGCGGCAATGTAGGCGGCGGCGTTTTCGAGCGTCTCATGGCGCAGCCCGAATTATTTACCGTCACCGGAGTCGCAGTTCGCAACGTCGCACGCGCACGTCAGCCGCTCGTTTCACACGACTTCCTCACGGAGGAGGCGGAAGCGCTAATCGAACGGCCTTGCGATGTGGTCGTTGAGCTGATCGGTGGAACCGAACTGCCACCGGAACTGATTCGCCGCGCCTTACAACTGGGTCGGCACGTCGTCACGGCGAACAAGGCAGTTATCGCGATTGAGGGTGAACAGTTGCAGACGCTCGCGCGCGAAAATGACGTGGCGCTTCGCTACAGTGCCGCCGTCGGCGGCGCCTTGCCGGCTCTCGAAACAATCGCCCTCGCCAAAGCGACCAGCCCGATTCGTTCCGTCTCCGGCGTTCTCAACGGCACGACGAACTTCATCCTCGATCAACTAGTGCAAGGTGCAGAATTTCAGGCGGCCCTCGGCGCAGCGCAGAGAATCGGCTACGCCGAAGCAGACCCGACTCTCGATCTAAACGGGACAGACGCCGCCCAAAAACTGATCATCCTCGCGCGGGAGACGTTCGGAGTATTGCTGCCTCTCGAGGCCGTTGCACGCGAGGGAGTGGAGCGCTTGGATCTTGAATCGCTCCGCACGGCGCACGCGCGCGGTTTCGGCGTGCGTCTGGTCGCGTCGTGCGAGCGCGCAGGCGACAAATTCGTGGCGAGCGTAGCGCCGCGCGAGTTGCTGAAGGATCATCCTCTCGCCTCCGTCGCCGGCGCCGAAAATCGCCTCGTCGTTGAATTGGAGAATGGCCAATTCTTTTGTGTCTCCGGGATCGGCGCGGGGCGGTGGCCGACGACCGAGGCTGTCATCGCCGATCTTCTCGACATCGCGCGTGAGTATCCGCGCCGAGTGTCGGAAGCAGAGTTACTGGAGGAACACGTCGCGTGAAGACAGCTACTCGTTGCGTTCACCTCGAAGAGAACGGCGACCCGTACGGTGCGATGTCGCCGCCGATCTACCAAACGGCAACGTTCCGCCAACCGAACGCGTCCGAGTTTGGCGAATACGACTACTCGCGCACGGCGAATCCGACGCGGACATTGCTCGAGCAGCAACTGGCAAAGCTCGAGGGTGCGGCGCATGCGTCTGCTTTCGCCAGCGGCATGGCGGCGCTCACTGCCCTGACCCGGACGTTAGCCGTGGGCGATGAAATCCTCGCTGGAAAAGATCTCTACGGCGGAACGATTCGGCTGCTCGATCAGATGCTCCCCCGCGGAGGTATTCGTGTTCGTTACGTTGATACTAGCGACTCAAGTGGGGTGCGCTCCAGCTTGAGCCCGCAGACCAGATTAGTCCTGGTAGAAACACCCACTAATCCCCTGCTCTGCATTTCTGACATCAAATTACTCGCCGAAATCACCCACTCGATCGGGGCAATTCTCGCAGTCGACAATTCCATGTTGTCTCCCTGCTTTCAACAGCCGCTGGCGCTCGGAGCAGACGTTGTGATTCATTCCGCCACCAAGTTCCTCTGCGGCCACAGCGACGTGACCGCCGGAGCATTGATCACGAACGACGCCGAGATCCATCGACGCATCGCGCTCCAACAGAACGGGGAAGGCGCGGGTCTCGCGCCGTTCGACTCCTGGCTGCTGCTGCGCGGCATGAAAACCCTTCACCTGCGTGTCACGCGGCAGAACGAATCCGCACTGCGAATTGCGCAGTTTCTTTCAAAGCACAAGGTGGTCGAGAGAGTTTACTATCCCGGACTAACGAGTCACCCAGGCCACGATCTTCACCGCCAGCAGGCCGGCGGCGATGGAGCAGTAATCAGTTTCACCACGGGTGATGTCTCGCTTTCCGAGCGGTTCGTTTCTGCGACACAGCTGTTCGACATCGCGGTCAGTTTCGGTTCGGTCGGTTCCGTCATCAGCGTGCCTTTCAGGATGTCGCACGCGAGCATTCCCGCCGCGCTTAAAGAAACGCTCGCTCCGCCGCCGGATCTGGTCCGGCTATCGATCGGAATCGAGGACGCTGACGATCTTCTAGACGACCTTGCTCAAGCTTTCCGAGTCGCGAGATGCCGCGAGCGTGTTCCTGCATTTTCGGCGAACGAGACAAAGTAAAAGCGTCGCATCCGCAGATCTCCCGCGGTTAGGCGCTGAGCGACTTCGCTTTAAGTGAATCGGCGAGTCACCATCCTTTCCGAACAGCCAGCGCGTTTCGCTGCTCATCGCATACCGCTGTCCACCGTCCAATTTACCTTGGCAACCGCACCAACGCCGACATTTTGATCAACTCAACTAAGCTCAATACCCCAGCGGACCTCTGCGGCGCGGTCAACTACGTCCTAATCTCCATACTCTGGACCTTCGCATCCAACAGCTCGTAACGTGTCTTACTTCACGACCGTCCATCAGCCGGCCGGTTCGATCGCGGCACCACTTGCCGAACTGTCACCGCGATCCTACCGTCGATCTCGCGCGCGAAATCGAGCGGCTCAACGTGCGGGTCGAGGACCGTCCACTGTCGCGTCCAGTAATCCCGCACGCCGACGGCAAGTACAACCTTTGGCTACGACGCGTGGGCCACCTTCCCCCTCGAAAGTCCTATGTACACGTTGGCCAACTGCGACGGGCTAATGGACATTTGAAGGTGGGCCCGAATGGGACGGCTTATGTTCCAAATAAAAGATGTTCCGACAACCCCGGGGGAATCTTCGTCACGCCTAACGAAGCCGGCATTAGCAAGGATTTGATCTGGCGGCTCGGCCAGCGGACCCCCTCCTTGGTGTGTGCCTGCGCCATCAATGCATCGCAGAAGCTTTCGGCGGCAGGTTGTCCGTGCCCCGCGACTTGTGCACGGCAAGGCTTCGTTGATCAGCCATCGGAGGTGGGGCGCTGTTCTCCGAAATGCCGGCGCCGTTTGAAGCGGGCGATATCATTCCTTGATCGTAGAGGTCTGCCACATCCGCTAATCCGCCTGATTCGTGTTCTGGCTGACGGGGGCCGGCCGTGTTGCGCCCTACGCTCGTGCCTGAGCATCTCTGATTTAAATGGAAAATTCAAGCTTATATTGAAAAATTCAAGCTTATATTGAAAATTCAAGCGCAGACGCCGCGGGCGATTCGAATCAAGTAACCTAATCCTATGAGCAAACTCCTCCTCAAACAATCCCGCCAGGTCAGCGCAGGAGCGCTGATCGTAGGCGCAGTCATTCTTTTATCATTTTTCCTGGTTGATCGTTCGCGATCAGCCGCTCCCACCAACGGAACACTTGCGCCCGGCGGAGCGAACGTGACTTGGAATGGTAATGCAACGGGTGGGCCCCAGACCGGCGGGGAGGACTGCGTCGACGGCGTCAATTGCGACACATTCCTCCTTACCCTTTCTGGTAACCCTTCGGATTGGATCGGGAAGAATGCACGCGTCGCCATTAGCTGGCCCAATGGAGGCGATGATTTCGATGTCTATATCCATAAAGGCGACAACACAGGTCCGATCGTGGGCTCCGCTGCCGCGGGAGGGCCCGGCCCGGAGATAGTAAACCTGGATCCAAATGCTCCAGGTGTGGGAACTGGTGTTTTTTCGGTGCACGTCGTCTATTTCTTCGTCATCCCCGGTGATCAGTATCAAGGCGTGGCCAGCTCTGTCACTGTGGTCGCGCCGACACCGACGCCAGGCGGGACTGCGACGCCTCCGCCTCTTCCCCCGGGCACGGCGCGGTTTTTTAATTACTACTCTCCTCAAGGCGTGGCGCTGGATGCAGGAGAGCCTTCGATCGGAATCAACTGGAAAACTGAGAAAAAATTCAGCAACAGCAAATTCACGGACATCCCGAACGGAGGCACTTCGCTCTACTTCGGCGGCTTGCTTACCTCCATGTTGAAGATCACGTTCGATGACTGCTCGTCGCCGGCGGGAGCACTCTGGGAGCAGAAACCGCTCTCCTCAGCTGCGATTCCGCGCCCTTTCTCAGATCCGATTCTCTTCACCGACCACATCACGGGACGGACGTTTGTCTCCCAACAGTTTGGGCTCTCGCCAGCTGGCAGTACCACGGAA
>Ga0183260_10002127_pt1 | contig 16446 bp, 19 predicted proteins | sample AntDrymUQ4972206_2_FD_129768 | JGI IMG/M metagenome (GOLD analysis project Ga0183260, IMG submission 129768) | Polar desert sand microbial communities from Dry Valleys, Antarctica - metaG UQ497 (22.06) (version 2) (version 2) | ecosystem: Environmental > Terrestrial > Soil > Desert | place...
CCTTCGGGTAGAAGTACAGGACGACCGGGCGCCCCGACAGGTCCGACAGCGAGACGTCCTCGCCGTCCTGGTCGGGCAGCGTGAAGTCCGGGGCCTGGGCGCCTTCTTCGATCATCAGCTCTCTCCTTACTTGAGCAGGCGGGAGAGGCGGCGGTCCTTGAGGACGCGCCCCTCCGTCTGGCAGTGGGGGCAGTAGCTCATCACGTAGTCCTCGTAGAAGACGGCCTCGAGCACCGTCTCGCAGCGGGGGCACGGCTCGCCCTGATGGGCGTGCACGCGCGTGGGCTTCGGGAACTTCTCGGGCAGCGGCAGCCGGACCTGCTCCTCGTAGACCGCGAGCACGCGCCCGAGCTCCACCACCATCGCCTCGCGCAGCATGCCCGCCTCCTCGCCGGAGAGGTCGTCGCCGCGCTTGAAGGGGGACAGGCACGCCGCGTGCAGGATCTCGTCGACCCACGTGCGCCCGATGCCGGCGATCACCTGCTGGTCGCGCAGCAGCGAGTGCAGCGGCCGCGGCGAGGCGAGCAGCTCGCCCAGCGCGGGCGGGTCTGGCCACGCCTCCGGGCCGAGCGTGAGCAGCGAGCTCTCCTCGGCCAGCGCGTCCGGGCGCAGCAGCCTGACCCACGCCGCCTGGCGCGTGCCGAACTCACGCAGGCGCAGCTCGCGCCCCTCGGGAAGCCGCAGCAGCACCCGCGATGTGCGGTCGCGCAGCGAGCCGCGCTTGTCGAACAGCTGCAGCCGCCCCGCGCTCATGAGATGGGTGAGCAGCGTCAGCGGCTCGCCGTCCGCCGTGGCCAGCTCCAGCAGCAGCAGCTTCCCGCGCCGGCGCACGCCCGTGAACGTGCCGCCGTCGACCGCGTGCAGCGGCGGGTCGAACGTCTTGAGCACGTTCAGGCCTGGCGTCATCGCCGATTCCAGGCGCTCGCCGGGCAGCACGTCCGCCAGCCGGCGGGCGACGATCTCCATCTCGGGCAGCTCAGGCACCCATCCGACAGTAGTAGCTTGGCGCCCCATGGACCCGTGGGTGCAGGCGGGAGCCGCCGAGATCGCGCGGCAGGCGGTCCGCCATCTGGAGGCGCTGGTCAGCGTCTCGTCGCCGTCCGGCGACGTCCACGGCGCCGAGGAGTGCGCCTCGATGTGCGCCGCGCTGCTGCCCGACGAGGCCGAGGTGGAGCGCATCCCGTGCTCCAGCCCGGGCCATGCGCCGGACCTGCTCGCGCACCTGCACGGCAGCGGCACGCGCCGGATCCTCCTGCTCGGCCATCTCGACACCGTCGTCGGCCATGCCGACCATCGGCCGCTCGCGCGGGAGGGGGACAAGCTCGTCGGCTCGGGCTCGATCGACATGAAGGGCGGCGTGGTGCTCTCGCTCGGCGCCATGCGCCAGCTGGTCAAGCGCCCGCAGGACTTCGCGGAGGCGGCGCTGCTGGTCGTCTGCGACGAGGAGTGGCGCAAGGGCCCGCTGGCCCACGTCGAGCGCTTCGCCGGCTGGGACGCCTGCCTGTGCTTCGAGGGCGGCGAGCGCACGGCCGACGGCGACGATGCGGTGGTCGTGCGCCGCAAGGCGGCGGGCACGATCAAGGTCACCGCCCACGGGCGGGCGGCGCACTCGGGGTCGGCGCCCCACCGCGGGCGCAACGCCCTGCTCGCCCTCGGCGTGGCCGCGCAGGCCGTCGCGGCGCGCCACGACCCCGACGGCCCGCACCGCCTCACGGCCGTGCCGACGGTCCTCAACGCGGGCGAGGCGTTCAACGTCGTCCCGGGCCACGGCGAGCTGTTCTGCGACCTGCGCGCCGACGAGCTCGGAGCGATCGAGGCCGTCGTCGACGCCGTTCCCGCCGAGCACGGCGGGGTGCGGCTCGAGCGCGAGCTGATCCGCCGCTGGCCCGGCATGCACTCCGAGGCCGCCGTCGGCGGGCTGCTGGCGCGCGCGGCGGATGCGCTCGGCCGGCCGCTCGTGCCCGTCCCGCGCGGCGGCGCCAGCGACGCAAGCCACGTCGCCGCGGCGATTCCCGTGACCGTCGACGGCCTCGGCCCGCGCGGCGGCGCCGCGCACAACCCGGACGAGTTCGTGCTCGAGGCGTCGCTGGCCGGCCGCGCCGAGGTCGCCCTGGCGATGGTCGCGGCCGCGCTCGAGGCCTAGCGGCTGCCTAGCCGCGGCCCAGCGACTCCAGCTCGCGCGGGCGCAACAGGACCAGCAGCTCGGCGGCGCCGCGCTCGGCGCGGACGGCGGCGATTCCGCCCTTCTTTAAGTCCACGCGCGCGCCGGTGAGGTCGAGCACGAGCTGCGAGAAGTCGGGCTCGTGGCCGACGACCAGCACGCGGGCGTCGTCGCCGTGGGCGAGCAGCAGCTCGCGCGCGTCGTCGCGGTCGAACCCCTCGCACAGCGACTCCGCGACCGTGGGATCGATGTTGAGCGCCCGGCACGCGAGCCGTGCGGTGTCGTGCGCGCGGACCTTCGGGCTCGCGTAGCAGGCGCCGAACTCGACGCCCAGCCGTGCCAGCCCCTCGCCCGCGGCGATCGCCTGCCGCTCGCCGCGGGCGGTGAGCTCCCGCTCGTCGTCGGGCTTGGAGTCGTGCGGCACGGCCTCGCCGTGCCGCAACAGCCAGAGTTGGGGCGCCATCGCGCCCCGCAAGATAGGGATCCGGCGCGGCTCAGCGCGCGACCGCGGCCGCCGGCTCCTCGTAGTACCAGTAGGTCTTCGCGCGCCAGGGGTCCTCGTCCGCGTGGCGGCCGGTGCTCAGCCCGGGCGAGTCCTCGATCTGCATCCGGCTGAAGGGGGCGACCAGGCGCCCGCGGTGCGGGCGCAGCTCGGAGACGGGCAGCATGCGCCGCTCGCCGAAGCGGCGCAGGCGCAGCACGACCATCTCGACCTCCCCACCGCCGTCGAACGGATAGGTGTCGACGACGTGACCGAGGGCATCGCCGGAGACGTCGGCGACTTCGAGACCGATCAGGTGAGTCCGGAGGCTTCTCATGGTCCTAGGAATCGGCGGGCCGGCATGATCGGCGCACCGGGTCCAGACCCCAATCGGACGAACGGCCAGATTACGACGGATGTCCAGGTCCGGCGGCCGTCTAGTAGGCGCGGACGGAGGCGCCCCTGAAGCGCTTGCCCGACGGCGAGGTCCAGGCCACGCGGTAGCGCTGGCCCTTGCGGTGGGCGACCCGCAGCGCGTAGACGCCGGTGCTCGTCGTGCGCAGCGTCTTGAGCCTGCGGAAGCCCCGCTTGCCGCGCGGGTCGACCTCGATCGTCACCGAGGTCCGCTCGCGCAGCGGGCGCACCAGGCCCCACAGCACGTCCGAGCGCCCGTAGCTCTCGACCGCCAGCGGCAGCCGGAACGCCTTGTAGGCCGGCTTCTTCTTGCCCTTGCGGGTGCGCAGACCGCTCTCGAAGCCCGCGTAGCGGTTGAGCGCCGAAGCGCGCGGGTTGTCGTCGGACATCAGGTACTGCGAGAACGAGCGCACGCGCGGGTTCACGTAGGCCATGTGCTCGGCCACGGAGAGGTAGGCCGCCTGCTTGGGGAACGAGACGCCCTGGATCTTGTCCGGCCGCGACTGGATGCCGAACTCGGTCAGGTAGATCGGCAGGCCCCGCCGCAGCGCCCGCGCGCGCCCGGCACGGTCGAGCGCGCGCGTCAGGCGCGAGAGCACGCCGATCGTGACGTCCCTCGAGTCCGGCGGGCGGAACCGCGGGCCCCTGGCCGTCGTGTAGGCGTGATGGGCGTAGCCGTCCGCGTCGAGCGCGCGGCACTTCTTCGCCTTGCGATAGCTGCCGTCCAGGCACAGCATGCGGCGGAAGAAGTCCAGCGGGAAGACGACCTTCGAGTTGCCGCGCGGCGAGGTCTCCCCGAGCAGGAACGTGTCGTCGCGGTTCTCGGCCGTCGCCTTCAGGCCCTGGACGCCGACCTGGTAGAGGCGCCGGTAGAGCCCGGGCGAGTACGGCCGGCCCTTGCGGTACTGGGGTGCGAGGAACTGCGGCTGGTTGGGCTCGTTCCAGATCGACCACGTCTCGATCGCCCCGGCGTAGCGGCGCCCGACCGCCGTCGCGAACGCGCGGAACTCCGTCGGGCTGGGGCGGGTGACGTTGTCCTTGCGCGACTCGGTCGCCCAGCGCGGCACCGGCCCGGTGAGGTTGAGGTGCAGCGTGATCCCGCGCGCGCGGGCGCCGTCGACCAGCGCGTCGAGCCGGTCCCACGTCGCGGCCGGGTAGCTGTTCGCGTCCTTGGCATCGAAGCGCGGCTTGCGCCGGCTGTTCGGCCTCGGCGCGAAGTCGCGCCAGTAGACGAGCTGGCGCACCTGCGTCACCCCGAAGTCGCGGATCTCGTCGAGCGTGCGATCGCGGTCCTCGAAGCTCAGCAGCTCGCGCGGGGCCTCGAACGCGACGGTCTGGCGCGGCGAGGCGGAGGCGGCCGCCGGCAGCACGGCCAGGATCGCGAGGGCGAGCGGAAGCAGGGTGGTCTGTCGGCGCAAGGAGAGCTCCATCTTCGTCGTCGGCGCGCGGCGGGTGCGGGGGAGCGTGACCGGCGCGGGACTGTCACCTTCCAACGCACGAGGACGTGGAGGGTTGCGGTTCGAGTCTAGGATCCGCCGCCTGATGGCGCCGTCCCAGCAAGCCCGCAACGGGCTGATCGTCGACTACGGCGGCGTCCTCACGACCGACATCTTCGCCTCCTTCCGCGCATTCTGCGAGGCGGAGGGGCTGGAGCCGGAGACGGTGCGCGAGCGCTTCCGGGGCGACCCGGAGGCGCGCGGCCTGCTCGAGGCGCTGGAAGTCGGCGAGCTCACCGAGGCGCAGTTCGAGCCGCGCTTCGCCGCCGTGCTCGAGGTGGAGTCCGAGCAGCTGATCGACCGCCTGTTCGGCGGCATGGAGCCCGACCGCGCGATGCTCGACGGCGTGCGCGCCGCTCGCCGTGCGGGCGTGCGCACCGGGATGCTGTCCAACTCCTGGGGCGACGACCGCTACGACCGGGCACAGCTGGACGAGCTGTTCGACGCGTGGGTGATCTCGGGCGAGGTCGGGCTGCGCAAGCCCGATCCGGCGATCTACGAGCTGGCCGCCGAGCGGCTCGGCCTGCCGCCGGAGGCGTGCGTGTTCGTCGACGACCTGCCCGGCAACCTCAAGCCCGCCCTGGCGCTGGGCATGGCGACCGTGGTCCACAGGGGCGACGCGGCGGCGACGCTGGCCGAGGTGGGCGAGCTGCTCGGCCTGGCACTCATCCCGCGCTGATCGCCATCACGCCGACGAGCGTGACCGCCACGCCCACCTCCTGCGCGCGCGAGACGCGCTCGGCCAGCACGATGCGCGCCAGCACGACGGTGACCGCCGGGTACAGCGAGCCGACCACCGCGACCACGCTGAGCAGCCCCTCCTGCGTGGCGAGCGCGAACAGGGCCGTGGCCGTGAAGTCCAGTGCGCCGATGCCGAGCAGCGGCGCGCCGTCGCGCAGGCCGGATGGCATCCGCGGGCGCGTGGCGACGGCGAGCGCGCCCAGCAGCGCCACCTCGCCGACGCGCACGAGCAGCAGCGCCCACGGCGCGCCGGCGTCCTCCGTCGCCGCGTCGAGCAGCACGAAGAAGCTGCCGAACCCGAGCGCCGCGAGCAGCGCCAGGCCGAGCGAGGCGCGCACGGCCGGCCCCGGCGCCGCGCCCCCGGGCTCGCGCGCGGCGAGGACGATGCCGATCATGGCCAGCACGATGCCGGCCACCTGCACGGCACCGGGCCGCTCGCCGGTCGCGACGCCGACGAGGACCGGCACCGCGGCGCCGGTCGCGGAGACGGGCGCGACGATGCTCATGGTCCCGATCGCGAGCCCGCGATAGAAGGCGGCCAGCGCCGCGCAGCCCGCCACGCCGGCCCCGGTCGCCAGCGCCGCCGGCCCGAGGTCCGGGAATGGGTCGCTCGAGGCGAGGACGAAGGTCACGCCAAGGGCCACCGCCGCCACCTGGGCGACGAGCAGCACGGTGACGAGCGGCCGCCGCCGCGACTGCAGGCCGCCGAAGAAGTCGGCCAGGCCCCAGCACAGGGAGGACATGAAGGCGAGGGCCACGGCGAGCACGGCCGCGGAGCTTACGGAGGGGTCTGACCCCTCCGTGCAGTGAAATGAAGCGAGGGGTCTGACCCCTTCGTGCAGTGGAATGAAGTGAGGGGTCTGACCCCTCCATGCAGTGGAATGAAGTGAGGGGTCTGACCCCTTCGTGCAGTGGAATGAAGTAATGGACTACCTGCGCCGGGCGAGGGGCGCGACCGGGCGTGCCAGCTCGGCCAGCTCGAAGCTCGGCTCCTCGCCGAGCGCGCGGCGGAAGCGCCGGCACACCACCTCGTAGCGGCGCGCGGCCTCGCTGCGGCGGCCGCGGCGCAGCAGCAGCGTCAGCATCTGGCGCTGGGCGTCGACGTCCAGCGGCTCCAGGTCGGCCAGGCGCTGCAGATGGTCGCTGGCGGCGTCGAGCTCACCCGCGCGCAGGTGCAGGCCGGCGAGCGCGCGCAGGACGCGGCCGGCGAGGGCGCGCAGGCGGTCGCGCTCGGGCAGCGCCCAGTCGGCGTCCGGCTCGTCGGCCAGGAAGTCGCCGCGGTACAGCGCCGCCGCCCGCCCCAGGGCCACCTCGGCGCGGCCGGCGTCGCCGTCGCGCAGCGCCGTCAGCCCCGACTCGGCGGCCGCCACGAACGCGTCGGCGTCGATCAGGACGGCGCCGGCGGCCAGCTCGTAGCCGCCGCCGCGGCGCCCTCCCACGAAGTGGGTGAGGGTCTGGCGCTCGCGCGCGGGCTCGAGCCGGTCGCGCAGCGCGTGCACGGCCTGGCGGGCGTTGGTGGCCGCCGGCGGGCTGCCGGTCCGCGGCCAGAAGGCGTTCAGCAGCTCGACCGAGCTCACCGGGCGCCCGCGCGCCGCGACCAGGTACTTGAGCACCTGCCCGGGACGGTGCGCGAGCCAGTCTCCGTCGAGCACCGTCCCGCCGACCTCGAGGCGCATCGGGCCGAGCGCGCGGATGCGCAGGCGCTCGTCGCCACCGCCGCCGCCGCCGGCGGCCTCGGTGCCCGGCCGGAGGTGCAGCACCACGCCTCCGCCGTCGCCGAGCGGCGCGCCCGTCAGCCAGACGTCGCCGCCCGGCGTGCGCAGCAGCAGCTCGCCGACGACGTCACCGCGGGCGCGGACCGTCTCGGCGATGCAGCGCGACTCGAGCGCGGTGCCCGGGCGCCGGCAGCCGAGGAAGTCGCAGCAGCGGGCTCCGCCCTCCTGCGGGAGCGCCCCCAGCAGGCGCTCCGCCGCCGGGTTGCCGGTGGCCAGCCGCCCCTCCGCGTCGAGGACCACGACGCCCGCCGGCAGATGCTCGAGCACGGCGTCGGCGGGGGAGTTCGGGGGCATGGCGAACCGAACAAACGACGGCCGCGCGAAAAGCCTGCGGCAATTCGGGCAACTTTTCGTGCAGTCGACAAATGTCCGCCCGCGGTGCACCCGCCCAAGCACCCGGAACGGCCCGACAGGCGGTCTCCGGCGTGGCGCTCAGTCGCGCTTGCCGCGCCCGTACAGCAGCTTCACGGCGCGGCCCAGGAGGCGGGTCGTGCGCGCCTTGTACGGGAACATGTGGAGGTCGCGCTTGGGGGCCAGCCGCGTGACGAGCAGCGACTGCTGGCGGGTGTACTTGCGGATCCCGCCCGCGCCGTGCCGCGAGCCGAGGCCGGACGCCTTCCAGCCGCCCATCGGCAACTCGAGCGCGAAGTAGTGCAGCTGCGCGTCGTTGACGCAGACCGCGCCGGCCTCGATCCTGCGCGCGATCTGCTCGCCGCGCGCGGCGTCCCTGGTCCACACGGACGCCGCCAGGCCGTATTGCGAGTCGTTGGCGAGCTTCACGGCCTCCTCGGCGTCGGCCACGCGCATGATCGGCAGCGTGGGCCCGAACGTCTCCTCGGTCATGCAGGCCATCGAGTGGTCGACGTCGACCAGCACGGTCGGCTCGTAGAAGTGCCCGGCGCCCGTCCCGGCGTGGCCGCCGGCGAGCACGGTGGCGCCCGCCTCGCGGGCGGCGTCGATGTGGCGGGAGACGATCTCCATCTGCCCGGGGAACGTGATCGCGCCGACTTCGACGCTGCCGGGCCCGGCCGGCGGGCCCTGGCGCAGCTTGCGCACCTTGCCGGTGACGCGCGAGACGAACTCGTCGTAGACCGGCGCCTCGACGTAGACGCGCTCGACCGAGATGCAGGTCTGCCCGCTGTTCTGCATGGAGTAGTAGGCCGCGGCGTTGGCGGCGCGCTCGAGGTCGGCGTCGGCGAGCACGATCATCGGGTCCTTGCCGCCGAGCTCGAGCGAGACCGGGGTGAGCGTGCGCGCGGCGCGCTCCATGACCTTCCTGCCGGTCGCCGTCGAGCCGGTGAACATCACCATGTCGACCTCGTCGATCAGCGCCTGGCCGGTCTCGCCGTAACCCGTCGCGACCTGGAAGACGTTCTCGGGCAGCCCGCACTCGCGCATGCCCGCGGCCATCAGCAGCGAGGTGAGCGGCGTCACCTCGGAGGGCTTGAGGATCACGGCGTTGCCGGCGGCCAGCGCCGGGATGCAGTCCCCGAAGGAGTTGGTCAGCGGGTAGTTCCACGGGCCGATGATCCCGACGAGGCCGAGCGGCGCGTAGCGCACGACGAGCTTGCGGCCGGCCACGAAGGGGTTCGCGGAGCGGACCTTCTCGTCGGCCAGGTACTCCGGAGCGTGCTTGGCCCAGAAGCCGAACGCGCCGGCCGCGTAGGAGATCTCGGCGAGCTGGGCGTCCTCGTGCGTCTTGCCCGTCTCGGAGACGATCGTCTCGATGACCCGGTCCTGGTTGTCGAGCAGCCACTTCTGGGCGCGGCGCAGCACGCGCCCGCGGCCCTCGAAGCCGAGCGACTCCCACGCCACCTGCGCCTCGCGGGCGCGCGCGGCCATCGTGCGCACCTCGTCCTCGGACCTGACGGGGACGCTGCGGATCAGCTTGCCCGTGGCGGGGTTCTCGACCGCGATCTCCGCGGCGGCGCCGGTGGTGTTCTCGCGCTCGACGGTGGCCATCAGCCCTCGAACTCCACCTTCTCGATGGTGGCCGGCTCGCTCGGCCGGTCGCCCCCGTCGGTGGCCAGGGCCTCGAGCGCGTCGACGACCTCCATGCCCGACGTCACGCGCCCGAACACGGTGTGCTTGCCGTCCAGCCACGGCGCGGCCTCCGTGGTGACGATGAAGAACTGCGAGCCGTTCGTGTTCGGCCCGGCGTTGGCCATCGCGAGCGCCCCGCGGATCACCTTGTGCTGGTTGAACTCGTCTTCGAAGGTGTAGCCGGGCCCGCCCGTCCCGGTGCCCTCCGGACAGCCGCCCTGGATCATGAAGTCGCGGATGATCCGGTGGAAGCCGAGGCCGTCGTAGAAACCGTCCTCGGACAGCTTGCGGAAGTTCCCCACCGTCTTCGGCGCGTCGTCGTCGAACATCTCGAACGCGATCGGCCCGTGGTTGGTGACCATCGTCATCGTGGACATGTGCTCCTCCTCCGTTAGCCGCCGCGGACCGGCTCCAGCGCCAGCCTGCGGCCATGCACGGTGGTACCCGTGACTGCCTCGACGATGCGCCCCGCCTCGGCGCTCGGGACTTCGACGAGCGCGAAGCGCTCGAGCACCCGGACGTTGCGGATCGCCTCGCCGTCGATCTTGCCGCCGGCGGCCACGGCGGCGATCAGCTCGCCGGGCTCCAGCCCCGCGGCGCGCCCCGTGTTGGCGATCAGCTTCGTGTAGCCCGTCCCGTTGCCGTCGTCCTCGTCGTGGGGCTTGCGGTGGCGCCGGGGGCGCTCGGCGACCTTGGCCGGCTCGACGTGGGCGCCCTCCGCCCACGGCGAGATCGTGGTGCTCGCGTGGCGCTCGATCGCCTCGAGGTCCTTGCGCTGCCGGGGCTCCACGAACGTGATGGCGCGGCCCGAGCGCCCGACGCGGCCGGTGCGGCCGATGCGGTGCACGTAGACGTCGGGCGACGTCGGGACGTCGAAGTTGACGATGTGGGTCACCGCGACGATGTCGAGGCCGCGGGCGGCGACGTCGGTGGCGACGAGGATCGGCACCCGGCCGCTCTTAAACGAGATCATCACCCCGTCACGAGAGCCCTGGGACATGTCGCCGTGCAGGGCCTTGACGTTCATCCCCTTGTCGCGCAGCGTCCGGTAGAGCTGCTCGCAGCGGATCTTCGTGCGGACGAAGACGATCGCCTGCGTCGGGCGCTCGGCTTCGAGCACGCGGGCCAGCAACTCGTTCTTCTCGGTCGGCTTGGTCTCGACGTAGAACTGCTCGACGGTGTCGATCGTCAGCGTCGCGGCCTTGACCTTGACGGTCACCGGGTCGTAGAGGTGGCGGTCGGCCAGCCCGCGGATCTCGGGCGGCATCGTGGCGCTGAACAGCGCGGTCTGCCTGCCGCCGGGCGTGAAGGAGAGGATCTTCTCAACGTCCTCGAGGAACCCGAGGTCGAGCATCTCGTCGGCCTCGTCGAGCACCAGGTAGCGGCACGAGTGCAGCATCAGCGAGTGGCGCGAGATGAGATCGAGCACGCGCCCCACGGTGCCGACCACGATCTGGCCGCCCTCCTTGAGCTGCGCCTGCTGGGTGCGGATCGGCGCCCCGCCGAACACGGCGACGGGCTGGATGCCCTTGCGCGCGCCGTAGGCGCGCAGCGCCTGCGTCACCTGGATGCACAGCTCGCGCGTCGGCGTGAGCACGAGCGCCTGCACGTCCTCGTCGTCCGGATCGACGAACTCGAGCATCGGCAGCCCGAAGGCGGCGGTCTTGCCCGTGCCGGTCTGCGCCTGGCCGATCACGTCGTGGCCCTGGAGCAACTCGGGGATGGCCTGGTCCTGGATGGGACTGGGCGATTCGTACCCGACGTCGCGGAGCGCTTGGAGTATCGGCTCTGAGAGGCCGAGGTCTTGAAATGTCGTCACTCAGCAGTGGAGCTTATGACGCGCGCTCGGCGCGAGCCTTCAGCCCACTGGCGAACTGCTCGAACGAGGGCCCGAAGTCGGGCATCGAGCGCCAGATCAGCGGCAGCATCGGGCCCGTGAACTCCTCGCGCATGGTGAAGCGCGTGCCACCCGCCTCCGGGGTGAGCGTGAACGTGCGCACGCCCTTGAGCAGGCCGAGCGGCATGCCGCCGGTCCAGGTCATCCGCTCGGCCGGCGAGAACTCGGTCACCTCGAGCGGGAAGGCCCGCTTCGGGTTGACCTCCGGGACGAGCTTGATCTTCTCCTGCGGCGCGATCCGCCCCTCGACCCTGACCACGCCGGAGTCCCAGTCGGCGTAGCCGTCCGCGTCGGTGAGCACAGCCCAGATGGCCTCGGGCCGCGCGTCGATCAGCGCGGCTGACTCGTAGTGGCGCATTCGTAACCCGGGCGTTACGGTAGCAGGGCGGTTACCATCGACGCAAATGCACGGCGACCCGTTCGAGGCCCTGGGCGACCCCAATCGGCGCGCGATCGTCGAGCTGCTGCGCGGCGGCGACCGCTCGGTGCAGCAGCTCGCCGACGAGCTGCCGATCAGCCGGCCCGCCGTTTCGCGGCACCTCCGGCTGCTCAAGCAGGCCGGCCTGGTCACCGACCGCGCCGACGGGACGCGCCGGCTCTACCGCCTCCACGACGAGGGCATCGACGCCGTCCGCGAGTACCTCGAGCGCGTGTGGGGCGAGGCCGCCGCGCGCTTCACGCTGGCGGCGGAGAACACCGGGCGCTGATGGAGCCGCTCGTCCGGGAGCTCACGGTGGCGTGCCCGCCGGAGCACGCCTTCGCCGTCTGGGCGGAGCGGACCTCGCTGTGGTGGCCGGCGAGCCACTCCGTGTCGGGCGCGCCGGAGGCCGTCGTGTTCGAGCCGCGCGCCGGGGGGCGCATCTACGAGCGCGTCTCCGGCGGCGAGGAGCACGACTCGGGCCGCGTGCTCGCGTGGGAGCCGCCCCACCGCCTCGTCTACTCGTGGCACCTGCGCCAGGACCGCGCGGACGCGACCGAGGTCGAGATCACCTTCACGGCCGCCGGCGCGGGCACGGCCGTGGCGATCGTCCACCGCGGGTGGGAGCGGCTCGGGGCCAAGGGCGCTCAGCTGCGCGAGCGCAACACGCGTGGGTGGGCGGGCCTGCTCCCTCGGTACGTGGCGGCGGTGGGCTTGGATGGCGCGGGTGGCGCGGGTGGCGAGTGGCGCGGGTGGCGAGTGGCGCGGGTGGCGCGGGTGGCGCGGGTGGCGCGGGTGGCGCGGTGCGAGGCGGCTCGCCGGGCCCGGGGCGTCTTGAACGGCGGGCACCGAGGGGGAGGGTGTTGACGGGGTGGTATGAGAGGAGAGGCGCGGCATAACGTCGTTACCGTCCGCATGGCTCCGACGCCGTGGCCGGCTCCCTCACCTCCCTACCCGGCCGCCGTAGACGCCCGGGCGGCGGAGCGGCCCGGGCCGCTCGGCTACTTCGACGGATCCAGGACGAGCTTGCCGGAGGTCCGGCGGGCCTGGAGGTCCTCGTGGGCCCGGCGGACCTGCGACAGCGCGTAGGCCTCGCCCTCGACGACGCGCAGCTCGCCGGCCGCGGCGCGCTCGAACAGCTCGCGCAGCGGGCCCGCCACCATCGCCGGGTCGCGCAGGCAGTGCATCAGCCAGAAGCCGACGACGGCATGGCTGCGGCGCATCAGCGCGCCCGAGCGGACCTCGTTCTGCTCGCGCGAGGCGATGCCGTAGGTGACGAGGCGGCCGAACGGCGCCAGCGCCTTCAGCGACTCGTCGAAGATGCTGCCCCCGGCCATCTCGAACACCGCGTCCACCCGCTCGCCGCCGTTGGCCTCGATCAGCTCGCCCGCGAGGTCCTCGGCGCCGACGTCGACCGCGGCGTCGGCGCCCAGGTCGAGCGCGAGGGCGCGCTTGTCCGCGCTCGACGCCGTCGCGATCACGCGCCCGGCGCCCATCGGCCGGCCGAGCTGCACGGCGAGCGAGCCGACGCCGCCGGCCGCGGCGTGCACCACGACGCTCTCGCCCTCGGCCAGCCGCGCCGAGGTCCGGTAGAGGTGCCAGGCCGTGAGGCCCTGCAGCAGCAGGGCCAGCGCCGTGGCGTCGCTCACGCCGTCCTCGATCGGGAAGGTCGTCGCGGCGTCGGCGGCCACGTACTCGGCGTAGCCGCCGGTGCCGACCAGCGAGACCACGCGCTGGCCGGCGCGAAAGCCGCCGCCGTCGCACTCGACCGTGCCGGCCACCTCGGCGCCGGGGGTCAGCGGCAGCTCATAGTGCGCGAGGTAGGAGTTCTCGCGCGCGTGGGTGTCGGCGAAGTTGATGCCCGCGCGCGACACCCGCACCAGCAGCTGGCCGTCGGCCGGCTCGGGCATCGGCGCGTCGTCGACGAGCTCGAGCACCTCGGGGCCGCCCCACCTGCTGATCCGGATCGCTCTCATCGGGCGGACGATACGCAAGGCCGGCGGCCGGCTGCGCCCGCACCGCTAGGCTCCGGCGCCTGATGACCCTGACCGTGGTGGGATCGATCGCGTTCGACGCCGTCGAGACGGAGACCGACAAGCGCGAGCGGATGCTCGGCGGCGCCGCCGTGCACTTCTCGCTGGCCTCGTCGTTCCTCGCCGAGACGCGCGTGATCGGGCCGGTGGGCGACGACTTCGGCGAGGAGGAGTACGCCGTGCTGCGCGAGCGCGGCGTGATCACCGACGACATCGAGCACGTCCCGGGCGGCAAGACGTTCTTCTGGGCGGGCCGCTACGAGCGCGACGTGGGCATCCGCCACACGCTGCAGACCGACCTCAACGTGTTCGAGCACTTCGAGCCGAAGCTCTCCGAGGCGTCCGCGGCCGCCGACACCCTGTTCCTGGCGAACATCCAGCCCGACCTGCAGCGCGCCGTGCGCGAGCAGTGCACCGCCGCGCGCTTCACGGCGCTCGACTCGATGAACCTGTGGATCGACATCGCCCACGACTCGCTGCTCCGGACGATCGCGACGGTGGACTGCGTGATCCTCAACGATGGCGAGATCCGCCAGCTCACCGACGAGCCCAACCTCGTGCGCGCCGCGCGCAACGTCCTCGAGCTCGGCCCGCGCGTGGTGGTGGCCAAGCAGGGCGAGTACGGCGCGGCGATGTACACGGAGGAGGGCGTGTTCGGCCTGCCCGCCTACCCGACCGCCGACGTCGTCGACCCGACGGGCGCGGGCGACAGCTTCGCGGGCGGCTTCATGGGCTGCGTCGCCGCCCATGAAGGCGAGGAGCTCACCGACGAGCTGCTGCGCACCGCGATGGCCTACGGCACCGCGCTGGCCTCGTTCAACGTCGAGGCCTTCGGGACGGAGCGCATGCAGACCCTCACGGGGGACGAGATCGCCGGCCGCGTGGCCGAGCTCGAGCGGATCAGCCGCTTCGACGCGGCGCCGCTCGCCCTGCGCGCGTAGCCCGGGCGGACGGGCCCCTCGGTCCGAGGTCCGTGATCCGACCGACCCGGCGCGCAGGCGCGCGATCCGGGAGTAGCATGCGCCGCGTGGAGTGGACGATGGTCTACCTGTTCATCGCGCTCAAGATCCCGCTGCTGATGCTGTTCTGGCTCATCTACTGGGCCATCAAGCAGGAGCCGGAGCTCGAGGACGCCGCCGGCGACGGCGGCCAGCGCCGCGCGCGGCCGCATCCGCCCCCGCGGCTGCCCCGCACGCCGCGCCGCGGCCCGCACGGCGACCCGCTCCCGCAGCCGCCTGCGCGCGTCCGCGGCGTCGAAGCGCGGGCACGCCAGCTCGAGCGCTGACGCGGTCCGCCGCGCCTGCTTGGATACGGGGCATGCCGACGTCCGTCCTCTCCGACGGGACCATCCGCCGCCTGGTCGAGGAGCGGCGGATCGTCATCGAGCCGTGGGACGCGGAGCTGGTGCAGCCCGCGTCCGTGGACCTCCGGCTCGGGAACTCCTTCCGCGTCTTCCACAACCACCGGGTCGCGGCGATCGACCTGCGCGACCCTCCGACCAACCTCACCGAGGAGGTCGCGGTCGAGGAGGGGCAGGTGTTCGTCATCCACCCCGGGGAGTTCGTGCTCGGCCGCACGCAGGAGTGGGTGGAGCTGCCCGACGACATCGTCGCGCGCATCGAGGGCAAGAGCTCGCTCGGCCGCCTGGGGCTGATCGTACACGCCACCGCCGGCTTCGTGGACCCGGGCTTCAAGGGCTCGCTCACGCTGGAGATCACCAACCTCACGCGGGTGCCGATCAAGCTCTACGCCGGCCTGCTGATCGCCCAGCTCTCGTTCATGACGCTCGACGCCCCGGCCGAGCGGCCGTACGGCTCGGCCGCGCTCGGCTCGCACTACCAGGGCCAGATGGCCGCCACCGAGTCGCGCTACATGCGGTAGCTTGCCCGCCGTGTCGCACCTGCTGAGCATCTTCATGGCGGCCGCCGAGGAGGGCGAGGAGTCCTCCAAGACGCTCTTCTACGTGACCGGCGCGCTGCTCGCCGTCTTCGCCGTCGTGATCTCCGCCATCGGCATCTCGCGCCGCGAGACGTTCCCGGCCAGTCTGGGGGCCGCCCGCGCGGTCATGGCGCTGGCCGCGCTGCTGGTGGTGGTCGTCATGGCCAGCGCCATCCTCACCGGCTAGGAACCCGCCACCGTCTCCCGGCTGCGCCCGGCAGGTCGAACCCGTCATCATTGTGGGTAGAGGAGAGAACAAACCGCGGAACGGGAGATCCATGGGCACCGAGGAGCAGACGACCGACGGAGGGGGTGTGGCAACGGCCTCCGAGTCCCTCACCATCACCGACAACCGGACGGGCAAGTCCTACGACGTGCCGGTCGAGGACGGCACCGTGCGCGCGACCGCTCTGCGCGACATCAAGGTCTCCGAGGACGACTTCGGGGTGATGTCCTACGACCCGGCGTTCATGAACACGGCCTCGTGCCGCTCGGCCGTCACCTTCCTCGACGGCGAGGCGGGCGAGCTCGAATACCGCGGCTACCCGATCGGGCAGCTGGCGGAGCAATCGACCTACCTGGAGGTCGCCTACCTGCTGATCCACGGCGACCTGCCGACGCAGGCGCAACTGGACGAGTGGACGCACGAGATCACGATCCACACCTTCGTCCACGAGAACGTCAAGAGCTTCATGCAGGGCTTCCGCTACGACGCGCACCCGATGGGGATGCTGCTCGCGTCGACGGGCGCCCTCTCGACCTTCTACCCCAACGCGAACGAGATCCACGACCCCGAGATCCGGTACCTGCACCTGATCCGCCTGATCGCGAAGATGCCGACGCTGGCGGCCTTCGCCTTCCGGCACGCGATGGGGCAGCCCTACGTCTATCCGGACAACGAGCTGCGCTATCCCGGCAACTTCCTGAACATGCTGTTCAAGATGACCGAGCTCAAGTACCAGCCCGACCCGCGGCTGGAGCGCGCGCTCGACATCCTCTTCATCCTGCACGCCGACCACGAGCAGAACTGCTCCACCAACGCCGTCCGC
>Ga0183260_10002128_pt1 | contig 16444 bp, 13 predicted proteins | sample AntDrymUQ4972206_2_FD_129768 | JGI IMG/M metagenome (GOLD analysis project Ga0183260, IMG submission 129768) | Polar desert sand microbial communities from Dry Valleys, Antarctica - metaG UQ497 (22.06) (version 2) (version 2) | ecosystem: Environmental > Terrestrial > Soil > Desert | place...
TTTAATTGTAAAAAGGTATAAAAATATTCTTCAAACCTTATAAAGTACCTTAACTGACTATAAGAGAATCTTTGATATTAGAACAATAAATTTCATTCAAAGGTTATTACATTTGAAAAGCATGACAAATATGCCAAAATGGAAATTCGATTGTTATTGGAAATAGTTGGTGGTGAAACAGATGGAATTGATTATAAATCTTTTAAGATATATCAAAATACATTGGGGCATATTTTTCCTTAACATTATAAAACATGCTGTTTTCCCTACCATCATTTTTTAAACTTCTTGTAAAATATAAAACCTAAATCCTAATCAGGTTAACAGAACTTGGCCTTATATTCAATTACTTGTTGATCATAAAGTTTAAGAAAAACTTAGATGATGGATTCAAAAAATCTTATGTATGACAAGTGAATACTATGGATGTACTTATTGTGGACAATTGTTAACCGCAATGGTTCCAGACTCTGTTCACACAGAGGCTGATCGAATAAAAAGAGAGGGTATATTAGATATCGTTCCCATGAACGTAAAATGTATGGCATGCAAAAAAGACAATGCTCTTTATTGGTATAGACCAACAAAAAATTAGTTATCAACCTCCGTCTGCAACTCTCTTATCAACAAACCATGTGACATAAACACCTGTGTTGCAATGGCATTGGTGTTGTTTCTTATTTGTGATGGGTTGCGGAGTTTTCAAAAAAAACTTGATCAAAGTTTTTGCATCGTTATCTTTATCGGTCCGACCTCTTGTTGTCTTTTACGATGTTGCTTTAGCCAAGATATGCCCTATATGTACAAAAGTATAAATATGTCTATTAATTATACCAAAACGCTTTTATTTATATTGGTTTTATATATATCTTGCTACATCAACAACCTTCAAAAATGGTATAATGGGAAACAACCTACTGAGGGTCTTACAAAAAAGTTCTTGCCGTCCCTTATTGTAAGACCCTATACATGCATTTTGAGACTTATGGTTATTATGTGGTGGTCTCTATAGCACTATCCTTTATGCCAAAACGATAAATGTTCTCAGAACAATGCAGTTTTCTTATAAGTGGTTTAGTGTATAATAAAGGGAAGGATAAGATGCCAACGACTTAATATTGGAAATAAGTAATTAATGTCTCTTGAGACATTAGATCCGTAATAATTAACCTTAATTATATCTACCGCTGAAACCTATATAAACAATTTGTGATTGTATGAAATAAAAACCAACTAAATACAACGGAGATGATGGACATCTTATTGCGGCAGCCGTTCATACATCCATAATAATATTCCGCAGCGCCCATTACACTACAAGTTGTATGCAACATTATTTTGTGCTGTAGGCTAACAATTGATGAATTAATAGATTCAAGGAAAGTTGTTGCCCAAACAATGACTATGCTTTTGTAGCCGCCATAACAGATAATCTAAACCAAAACAATATCTTTGATAAGGGTGTGCCATTGCCCACAATAGATGCCCTTAGAAGAAATCTTTCGTCTTGAGTGTGTTTTAGTGTTTGAATGTCCTTCTACCATGGAAGCCATCTGTAACTTAGCCTTTTTCAAAGATGATGGCGTTTTTTTATTGTTATGTTTATAAACTTATGGTCAATTGCTAATTTACCACCACCAAAAGTTATTTATTTTTGACTTATAAAATTTTTAATGGCATTACGAAAAAAATGTATATCCAAAATTATACCTTCAGAACTCTTTAGGTTTAACTAAATTATGGTTGTAATGTTATATATTTGATACCTGGGGTGTGGTAGGTATAAGCTATAAATTTTTTTAATTTATAGAAATACTGTTGACACCAATTTTCCCATTTGATTGTAGAATAGCTGAATAACTCAGAGTCAATGCCAATGCCAATGCCAATGCACTTGTTTCCAGTGATTAAAACTCAACAACAGAGATATAATTACTCCAATGAATCCATAATAGGCAATGCAGAAGTATATTGATTTCCTAACTTAGGAAGGTAATTCAAAAGGCATCAAAAATCAATAACCCATATCCAGTGATTACCAATTGCCAAAGCAATGTTTATTGAACCAAAACCGAGCTGTATGGGTTTAGGTATTTACAGGAAGATTATGTGTGGTCAATCAATACCTAGCTTTATTTCTTTTTCTCCTCTCTACCTTGGCATACTTTTTACTTTGAGTTCTTTTGGCGCTATAAGCGTGAGTTCTTTTAGCCTTATTATTCATAAAAAAAAATACAAACCTATTATTTATATACTAATGGTTGTCTGTTGTTTGATATTGTTTTGATATAGCCAAAAGAAAGGTCTTTACAAGGTTTATAGGATCGCTTGTGAATTTATTTATTTGTGAAATTATTAATCATTGCTCTGTTATCATTTATTTTATTTTCTTCCTGTGGCATAAACACTATTAATTATTCGTTAGCGTCACAATCAACCTCATCAAAACCATCTGTAAGCACTACCGGAGGCTATATTGATGAATTAAGATTCATACGTTACTCTAATCCAAATATTGCTTATCAAGAAACAGGGAATGGTAACCTTGATACATATCTGTTTCAGATTCCTTTGCAGTTGGTGGAGGAAGCCAAAAAGAATCCAAATCTAAAAATTTATGAAAAGGAAGGCATATCATATGGTTTTTTGCTAAACCCTTCTAACAATAACCAGACCTTTAACCCATTTTCCATCAAAGAGATAAGGTTTGCTCTAAATTTTCTAATCGACAGAAACTTTATGGTGAATGATGTTTTAAAAGGCTTTGGATATCCTATTGTGGAGCCATATGGTCAGTTTTCACCAGAGTACCAAAACATTGTTGATGTTGTTGAACCTTTGAAAATCAAATATAATCCAGAGTTTGCTTCGACAATGATTTCTGAGTCGATGAAAAAAGCAGGAGCTGTATTAAATACTAATGGGAAATGGACTTATAATGAAAAACCAGTCACTATTAAAATCTTAATCAGAAATGACGATACTATAAAAAAAACATTTGGTGACGTTGTTGCAGCAGAACTAGAAAAAATCGGTTTTACCGTAATAAAGGAGTATGGGGACTTGCTGAAGGCAAACCAGATCATTTATGGATCAGATCCAGTCGATATCACATGGAATATGTATACGGAATCTTTTATTAATAGTGCTTTTTTACGATATAATCCTAATACAGTTGGCCAAATGTATGCGCCATGGGTTGGATACATGCCGGGATCTCAAAACCCTGCATTTTGGCAATATTCCAACGCCACAATAGACAGTTTGACACAAAAATTGGCATTCAATAACTACACATCAAAAGAAGAAAGAGACGATTTGTTAAAAAAGGCCGAATCAATGGGTATCCAGGAATCAGTCAGACTATTTTTTGCTAGATCAAATGACCCATACATAGCGTCAAATAAGATTAGTGGCCTCATAAATGATTATTCTAGTGGAATTGCCAACAAAATGTCGTTTATGAATGCTCAAAAAGAAGGTTCTACCAATAATACACTTAACATTGGTATGAATCAAATTTATCAAGGGGCATGGAACAATGTGGATGGATGCAAGGATTTCTTCTGCAGGCAAATCTACTCCATGGTTTCTGATACTCCTATACTTTCCAACCCCTACACCGGCGATCCGATGCCGTTTAGAAACAATTGGACCAACATTGTCTCATCGGGTCCATTTAACGAAACTAAAGTGCCTAATGATGCAATAGTTTGGAACCCTTTCAATCAGACATGGGATTCAAATGATGGCAATAACGATACTGCATTGATGAGGATAACAATGGAACCATTGTTTTCAAAGTGGCATAATGGGGCTCCAATGGATAAATATGATTTACTATACTCCTATTACTTTCCATATGAATGGTCCGTAGACACAAAAAACAATGACCGTACTTTTGATGCCGAGTTTTCCTCTGTAACACTTCCGACTTTGCCGTTAATCAAGGGGGTAAAGTTCAATGAACATAACAACACCTTTGACTCGTATATCGATATGTGGCATTATGATAAAACCCAACTACCCCAATATGGAAACATGTGGACGTCTGAGCCATGGGAAATAACAGCTGCAACCGAACGCCTTGTATCAAACGGTAAATTATCTTATTCAAGATCTGATGCTAATATCAAACAAAATGAGCAATTATCCGTAGTTCTCCCATCTCATTCTGAATTGATAAAGCAGGAATTGGAAAAAATGAAACTAGAGAAGTTCATCCCAAGTCCACTTCAGGGATTAGTTTCCTTAGACTATGTCATAAAAAGATACGATTCGTCTATACAATGGATAAATCTTCATAACAACGCCGCGATCGGGAATGGGCCCTATTACCTTGATTCTTTCAATCCTTCAGGGGGTATAGTGATACTAAAGAAATTCAATGATGGGACTTACCCATACAAGGCCGGTTATTTTTCGCAATTTGAAAAGCCCCAAAATATAAATATAGAAAAGATTTCTATTCCAAAATTCATTAAAATTGGCAATCCATTTAAATTCGATATAACGGTCAATCTTGAGAAGGATGATAAACAATTCAATGGGGTGATAACTTATTTTATTTCTGATAGAAATGATAATGTTATCGTAAAGGATTCTTTAGATAGGACAAACAGAACAAATGGTTCTATTGTTAATGTTGACGATCCTGCTATGCAGAATATTGTAAATGAAAGCAAAGACCAGATAACGTTAAATATTGAGCCAAACAAAACAAAACAACTTTCTCCCGGACCGGCAAAACTTAAGTTATTTGTAACCTCAGAGAACTCCCTACGACCAATTATTTCTGAAAATATTTTGATAGTAAGGAGGTAAAAGCAATAAATAATCTGTTTATTTAACTATGATGAATAAAATTTGAGGGTCTTTTTTTTCTTTTTACTGAAAAAAGTTATAATTTTATTTATCGTGTTATCCATTACTTTATTTCTAACTATCTTTCTTTTGGGTTCAACCATGGATAAAATAATGATGGATCAGGTTAGATTGCAAGCCATTAACTCTGTATCTGGTCCATCCTTGGAAAACCCCCAATTGCAGCAATTTAAAACAAATGAGGAGAGGCAAAAACTAATTAACCAGCAAATAAAGATTCAAAGCCAAAGCTTGGGCCTGGATGAACCATGGTATTCTCCTAAAAAACTTTTTAATGGCATTTATAAAATACTAACTTTGAACTTAGGAAACTCTCGTTTTTTTACCACATATAACGGCTCAAACAGTGTTAATGAGCTTATCTTGGAAAAATTGCCTAATACTATTTTGTTGTTCACCACTTCATCAATTACAATCATACTGATTGGTTTGTTTTATGGTACATATCTAGCTTCAAAGGAAGGCAGTCTACCTGAAAAATTTATTTCAGGTTTGGCAGCGACCAGTCGTGGTGTCCCTGACTGGTGGTTTTCAATGATAATGATTGTAGTTTTTTCATTCTTTTTGCATATTTTTCCCTCTAGGGCAACCCCTTTAAGTTCACCAAATGAACCAGGATACGTTTTAGACCTTTTGTATCACATGACGCTGCCATTCATAACTCTTGTAATTATAGGGTTTTCTCCGTTTGTTTATTATGTCAAATACATTGTTTTGAGAATTCTTGATGAGGATTTTATAAAAACATTGAGAATTATGGGCATCCCCAAAAAAAATATCTTATATGTTCATGCGCTAAAAAATGCCGGACCGCAGCTGTCGACAATACTTGGTTTGGGCATTACTGCATCACTATCGGGGTCCCTATTGGTTGAACAAATATTTGATTGGCCTGGTATGGGTAACCTATTCTATAACGCAATAACTCAAAATGATTCGCCCCTGATCATTGGTCTAGGCTATATCTCGGTACTTATTTATTTGCTGACTAGGCTTATTCTGGACGTCTGTTTTACCTATTTCGATCCCAGAATCAAATCGGGAGAGACATAGGTTACAAGGTTGAATGTTGTAAGACATGGCGATAAAATTGATAAAATTAATAAAAGAAAATAAGGGCGGCTTTATTGGGGCCTTGCTACTTTTCTTTCTGATGATAATGACTTGTTATGCTCTTCTTTTTGTTTCAACACAATCCAGGCTGCAGTGGAACGATCCTATTTTTTGGTCTGATAATCCAAAAACTGCAGCTCCAGAATGGTTTAATATTATTTTAAAGCCATTTGGCTATCAATTACCTGAGCACAAAATTTTTCTTCAAAAAGATGCGATTGTAAATACCTTAAATGATATCGATTTTAAATTAGAGAACAATACCTTTTCTTATCAATTTGATTATAATGAATTTCCATCTTCATTTGACATTCCCTATACGATAACATTAGGAGAAATCCCTCCTATATTGGAGATATATGTAAAAAGGCCGGATAATTTGGAATTTAAAATTTATTCAAATTCTTTGGAATCTGTAAATAGTTTACAAAATAGCGAGGATAGTTCTGCAAACAGCGTTAATGATAACATTACTGCTCCAACCTTAATTAACAGCAATACTGTATCAGGAAGAGTTTTTTCTTCCTCTCAAGAAGTCCAGAACTCCTTATCTGAGTATAGCAATATATTCAAATTCCCTATATCAGGCTTATCGTCCGAAAAAATAATATACTCACAGACAGATTCTAATACACCCCTTAAAGGCGAATATGAGTTCATTTTTTCAGTATATTCTTTTGATAGCGATACAATCCTACAAAACCTAAAATTAGTCATACAAGGAAAAGTATTTGGATTATTAGGAACCGATGAATTCAGACGGGATGTTTTTTTTGGAATCTTGATTGGTACGCCTGTTGCTCTTTTTATAGGAATTACTGTTGCATTATCTTCTTCGTTTATCGGTCTTTTTTATGGATTGTATTCGGGATACACGGGAAAAAAAGCTGGAACATTTATGCTAACAATTATTGATATTTTCATTTCCCTTCCTACTTTTATTATTTTCATCATAATTTCTATTCATTTTGGAAGGAATTTGTTATTTTTAATAGGCCTCTTTATCCTATTTGGCTGGCCTGGTGTAGCGTTATTAAATAGAACATTTAGTATTCAAATTAAAAACTATCCGTATATAGAAGCATCAAAACTAATGGGTGAATCCGATTTTAAAATTGTCTTACGTCATATAGTACCACAATTATTGCCTTTTACACTGGCTAATTTTGCACTATCAGTTCCAATTGCAATATTGGGTGAGTCTGCATTAAGTTTCCTTGGGTTTGGAGACCCGTCTTTCCCTACCTGGGGACAAATGTTACAAGAGGCACATGCTTCCTCAGCTGAAACTCTTGGGTATTGGTGGTGGATTGTCTCTCCTGGTTTAATGATATCTATAACTAGTATTGCTTTTATTTTGATAGGTCGATCATTAGAAAATCTAGTAAAGATTGGTAAAAGAAGATAAATTTATATTTTTTTTATTATAGTTTAAGTTATTCATATCATAAAAAAATTAACAAGATTTGTTGATGTGATTATTTTTTGTAATATTCTATCTCTTTCCCTTGGCTGTTATATGCATGAATATCTCCTTCGTCATATGGATGGCATATTATTATTGAAATTAGCCCATAAAAGTGATTTAGGTCTTCTATTGAGGGTAAACTTGATCCGCTAGGATGTGAATGTGCTGTCCCAACATACTTTAAATCAAATGGTAACTCGTTTATCGGAAAACCCGAATAAAAAGGTCCGTGAACTGAAAAAGGTGGAATTACCAAATTATTTATATAAATCTCACCCTTTTTTCTTTTTCCTTCTAAAATTAATATCGCTTCATAAGGATGATGCATTTTTGAATAAGAGATTAATCCATCAATAACATTGTTTGTTATTGTAATTAATTTTCTGTTGTATTGATTTTTATTGTTATCCACGTCTTTATCCTTTTTAAAAAAATTTAAGCCAAAACCCATATAGAGATTTTTTATTTATAAAAAATAAATATCTTGTGGGGCAAAATTTTTGCCTAATTTTTATTGTTATAATATTACATAAGATAATCTCTTATCTGAGTTAAGTATGTTTTATACTTATGATAAAAGAATAATCTTTTAATATTTTCAAAAGGGATTCTTTATAGTTTGATTTATAGAATATTCTTTATAGTAATTTTCTCTTTATTCTTATTTACTGCAGGCATTTTGTCATCTGTTAACGCCCAACTAGGGGTAAATAACAGTAGCAGCACCAACCAAAGTACATCGAAGGTAGCTTCTCCTCAAAAACCAAACGGTGTGAGAATAACTTCACCCGTAAATGGGGAACAGATATTAGTTAACGGAACTGATTATTTTACCAAAAATGGAGAAAATCTCTTAATTAAGGGACTCTCTATCTATACCAAAAATGGTTCTTCAGAATGTGCTGTCTCTGTGATCATCAATAATGTCAGACCATATCAGTTGACTAATGCTACCGGTCAAGCGGATGGTAGCGATTATTCCTCTTGGAATTATAATTTTACCCCTGAATATTTGCCTTTAAAAGAAGGCCCCAATAAAATCACATCAAAATTGACTTGCCAGCCCGGAAACAAAAATGCGTATTATAGCATAAATGTTACTGGATTAAAGCTAAATGAAACCTTCTCGGGCAATATCAAAAAACCCAATGTTGTTGAAAGAGGGTCGACAAACGGCACACAGCCTTCAGGCCTAAACACAAACAGCGTGGCTCCTGATCGCGTGGGAAAACCCATTCTATCCCCTGCTGACAATACAAAGCCAACCAATGGAACACAGCCTTCAGGCCTAAACACAAACAGCGTGGCTCCTGATCGCGTGGGAAAACCACCTAATGTTGCAATTGTTTTTCCCAAAAACAATGAACGTGTTAGTGTTGATGGACCACTATTAGTTAACGGAACTTCTACGTATCCAGGTAATTGGAATTGTGAGATTTTTGTGGCTGTTGGAAATGGTCCTAATGTCATTGTACCAAATAATGAAAACCAGTCTAACTTCAAAAAAGCAATAGCTGCCGGTAAAAACGGAGTTAATGATTATACCTCATGGAATCTATCTTTGGAGCCAGGCCAATTCTATAGTAAAAATGGTTCCCAATCCCTTACAGCAAAAATGCAGTGTTATTCACCAAATCAATTTATGAAAACAGCAAAAGTCAATATTGTTGCAGAATCGTCAAAAATGCCAGAAACAAGGTCGATGGATATTGGTATTGATAAAATCGGTAACGTTAGCAATCAAAAAATAGTTATAACTGTCCATGATTTAGAAACTGATGAACCAATCATTGGTGCCTCCCTGTCCGGCAAAATAAATGATGATTCTTTCTCTGGTATTACTAATTCAAATGGGGAATTCAGTAAAGGGCTATCACCAAGCAGTTTGGCTTCATCTTCCACAATGGAGGTTACGGTAACATCTAATGCCGATGGGTATAAATCAAAGAAAGCCAGCACATCATTTGATATGTCTTCTTCTGCTGTCCCTACCGTTACTACCAAGCTACAATCTGATGCAGTAAATAGAGAAAATGATGCCAACACAGATATCCGTGAAAACAACAACAAAGAACTTGCTGAAGAGATAATCAATGAAGTACAAAATAAACTGAGTGATCAAGGCATCAACATTCCACTTCCATTCAACTAAACTTCGGAGGAATGAGAATAAGTTTTAACTCCGTACTCTGAATCAGATTCATCTCTACCTATATCTTCTAATGATTCAGCGCCATCTAGGATGTCTTTTCTATGGTTTATATGGGCATGAATCTGTCGTTTTTAATTTTAGTTGTTAAAATTTTTTTATTTTTTTAAATTTGGGCGATTTTTATGCATTATTATAATTGTTTATCCAATGCAAAGCTTAGCAAAAAAGTTTGGTTTGAATTTTTTCATCAAGAATTTTTTTTACTGGTTTCCAGGAAAACCTGATGTGGTTTTTTGATTCTTTTACAAAAACTTCGTTACAGATAAAACTCTTTGTTTTAGGATCGGATGGGTATCCTGAACCAAGGTCTTTCCCAAGCATTTCTTTTAGTTTAGCAATTTCATTGTCTCTGGTTACCTTGGCTATAATGGAGGCACAAGATACAACTATACTATCTAAATCGGCCTTATGGAAAGAATAAACTGAGACCTTTTTATTTAGCAGCCTTTTTTTTATTTCTTGTTGAAATCGACATGGGTTCACATCACAAGAATCTACAATGATTTTATCTGCGTGAATATTGTCTGCCACAATGGTCATAAATATTGATTCGAGCACATTCAGCCTGTTTAATTTTACAAATTTATCAATAGTGGGGCAATTTATTTTACAAATAAATATGGAGTCGCAGATACTAAAGATTTTACTGAATAATTCCTTACGTTTGTTTGGTAATGTTTTTTTTGAATCCGTTATGTTCATCTCTTTCAATTTGTCTATTTTTTTTGAGTCAAATGATATTCCAGCTATTACTAGTGGACCTAATACGGAACCCCTTCCAGCTTCATCTATCCCGCCTAACAACAATTACAATCCATTAAAATATAAAATTATATAATGATATCTATATTTTCAGATTATTAAGTGAATTTTTCAAATTATCCTGAAAGTGTATCTAATTCAAATTATTGTGACAGGACTTGGTCCGTTACATCCGAAAATGATACCAAAATCATAATACCGTCTGGGGCATTGAAAGAAAAAGAACCACCCAAATTTCCAGTTTTCTTTAATCCTGCTGCTAAGTTTAACAGAGACGTTTCTATCCAAATATATAAAACCTTCATAGATTTTAAAAATGATAAGGAATCTTTTTTTGTCGACACCATGGCAGGGTCTGGTATAAGAGGATTACGAGTTGCAAATGAAATCCCCAAGATAACTAAAATAATTTTCAATGACTTTAATCATTTTTCCATTCAGGTTTGTAAAACAAACGCCGTTCTAAACGGTGTCTATGCTAAATGCGAATTTTATAATAAAGAAATATGCAATTTTTTGTCTAGCAAAATTAGCTACGAAAATAGAGCTACAATTGTGGATATTGACCCTTTTGGAACCCCGGCGCCATATTTAGACTGTGTATTGAGATCAGTAGAAAATGGCGGTCTCATTTCTGTTACTGCAACAGATACTGCAGTATTAAGTGGAGTTTACCCGAAAGTTTGCTATAGAAAATACTATGGGTATCCCCTTAGGACAAGTTATTCAGAGGAAATGGGGATAAGGCTATTAATTTCTTCTATTGCTTTGGTCGCATCTAGGCTAGATCTATCAATCATTCCTATTTTCTCACATGGCTATAGAAATTATTTAAGGGTGTATTGTAAGGTTTCAAAAAGTAATTATCTTGCAAACAAGATTCACGAAAAATTAGGTTATGTTGTCCATTGCTTTAACTGCAGACATAGATATTTTATTAAGAATCTATATGGGGTATCCGATTGTAATAAATGTCATAAAAGAGTAACAATAGGTGGACCGTTATGGACCTCTCAAATTTTTGATAAAGATTTGATTATTAAAATAGTTCATTCAATTGCTGAAGATGGCAACTGCCCTACAGAGCCTAAAGAATCAAACCCTAATCCGCTATTGGATTTTTTTTCTGTCGCCTTAAATGAATTGGATGCTATTCCTTATTATTATGTTAATGATGAGGTAGGGAAAGTATTGAAAAAAAATGTTATGAACGTCAAGAAAATAATTGAATTACTGAAAACAAACGGATACCAATCAAGCAAAACTATTTTTGCTCCAAATGGTTTTAAAACTAATGCATCAATAACCGAAATAAAAAAACTGTTGATTTGATTTGTTATGGGATTTGAAATGATTCAATAAACTGTTTGTCGATGTATTACTGCGGGTCTAATACTTTGGTGATAAAAAAAATAAATGATGATCGTTTATATTGGTATGCTATGTGGTGTTACCTATTTAACTTTGCATGTATAAGTGAATGATCTTTTTCAAATGGCTCTAAATTAATGATTTGGCTTATTGTAAAATTATTGGCTTCTAGTTTTTTTGCTTCGTTTTGGGTAACTATTTTAGGATCGGTTAATACATCTATACTTCTTGTTTTAATTATTATCAGTAGATCGCCATTATCTTTTAAATAACTTTTACTATTGTCTATTGCTATCATAGTCTGATCTGGTTGAGCAATATCGGAATAAACAACATCAACAATACCAAAATATCCGGGGTATTTTAAATAGTTTCTGGCATCTGATAATATTGGGATTATGTTATTTCTTTTTGAAGAAACATTCTCTAATAATTCTCTTGCAACTCTTACAGATGGCTCTACTGGAAAAACAATTCCATTGTTTCCAATAATATCCGATACGTGACTTACCGTTGTTCCAGTCGAGGCACCCAAATATAATACCTTTGAAGATTCTTTAATTGGATTTTCTCTGAGACCCTTTAATATTGCTCCTGCTAGCTTACTTCTAAAAGGATCCCAATACCTGTACTCTATGTCTTCGTATTTTACTATTTTTTCGCCATATACGCTATTACCTTTAATAAGGTTTTGCGTTGCAAGGTATTTTTCGTTTGTATTATCTATCAATATGACGTATGAACCATTATCAAATCTTTTATGAATATTCACTTGGTTCATTATTTCCTATCTTTATCCTTAGTTGGTGTAACTTGATCACACATATAATATTTCACTTATTTTTTATTTGATTTGTGGTGTCTTTTTTTAAATTTGTTCTTCTTGTATTTGTCATTATCTTTCCCTTTCCCTTTCCAATTTCCATCACTATTTCCTCTAAAGTTTCTATTGGATCCGAACCTCTTTTCATTTCTGGATGATGCTTTTCTTTGCTCAATCGTAGGAGGTTCTTTATACTTTTCTTTGATTTCTGTTAACCTATCATCTAGTTTATTTGAAAGTGCTTGGTTAACTTCTGGGTTCTGCCCATATACATCTAACCTTGCAGCGATGGCTGTTTTGGCTGCTATTGCTCTAGCCATTTTGCCTCTTTGCCATTTAGGTGCCGAATGAATCACTGGATGCTGAAATAGAATTCCGTGTTTTGGTGGATCAGATCCTGTTTTTAAAGTTCTAAATAATGCTTTTTCTGCTCCTAGTATTTGGATTGTGCTTGCTGATAGTGATGCTAATCTTCGCAGGCTACCTGCCTTTGAAATTAACCTAGCTCCTACCGATGCGGTAAGCAATCCTTTAACATTAGGTGCAACATCTTCCATTGACGTATCAATGTGGTCTTCCAGGTTCTTTCTTATCCTGTTCAGCGATATGACCTGTTGAGCGATATTTTGAACAATCAGTAAGTTTTGTTCTGTAATTTTTCCACCTCTACTTCTCTTTGACACCTCAGTTATTATTTCGATTTTGTTTTCGGGAATATCGATAGTTTCCAAAAACTCCTTGGTTATGTTGTCTCTTTTACCACAATTGGATACTAAAAGAGAATATGTATTAGCATTTTGTAAAAGGTTATCGAGTTCTGGAAAGTGCAGGCCATACCATTCTCTCATTCTGGTTCCCAAGGTATTTGATATTTTGTCTATCTCGTCTAACGCATTAATCGATTGACTTATATGTAAATCCATCTGTTCTGATGCCTCTTGAATCCTTAATGAGGATAGCTTTAGGGAAAAATCCCTCAATTTCTTTATTATTTCCCTTTCATTTTCAAAACTATTTGATTGGATGTAAATATCTAACTTGTTTATTTGGATAAATTTTTCGACTGGTGGTGATATTTTCTGTACCGAGTCAAACTCTCTGTCTTTTAATAAATTAATGATTTCGGTCATATTTGTTATGGTTTTGCCGTTTCTGTATTTTTCTAGAAACTCAATACTTTCTATAATTTCTTCATAGTCTTTACCTTTGAATCTTTCATTAGATTCAATTGGATCGTTAAACCTGTTAAATTTTATAATGTTTTTATCTGAGTCTAAAATCGCAATTCCTAATTCTAAAGAGATTATGTAGTGAAGGTTTTCATCTTTCATTTATCTGTATTTCAATTCAGATTGATTTACAAAGGATAATAACCTTTGTGATTTTTAATTAATTTCTTACTTTTAAAGTTGAATGTTGGGCTCTAAAGTATGTGTGAGTTCTGAATTTAAAATAATGGATATTTTCGCGTTTTTACCATATTGCATTAAAATTGTTTCCAAACCCTCTTGAACCCTTGAAACTGTTTTTATACCCAATTTGTTTAGGTACACTCTGGGTAAGGTTGAAATGGCATAAATTTCAAATTTGTCTTTAATTAATCTTAAAAAATTAAAATGCTCAAGATCTTTGATATATTGGTATTTCTTTGACCCGCTTTGATCTAACCTGTTCTCAATATATTGTAATAATGCCCCATTACCTAAACCCATTTTATTTTCAGACAAAAATATTATGATGCCATTTTCTTTTACTGCTTGGTAATTATTCCATAATAAATTTAAACTGTTGCTTAAAGTAGACTGAGTGTTAAAGTTGCTATTACCTGAAATAAAAGCAGACTTTGATTTTTCAGTTTTTCTCTTGGATATTTTATTTAATTCATCAATTGATTTTTTAAAAGAACTCTCTATATCCCCACAATAAATTGAATTAATTCCATCATTGTTTGCTATGACATTGATGGTTTCAATATTTAATGTTTTAGATGATTCAAATGAGATATTCAGCGGTTCTGTTATTACTCCTGGTTGAGGAATCTTATCAATAATGGTTGAATATGCCTGATTCATTTCATTTGGGAAACTTGATCTCATAAGTTCTGTGCTAGCTCCCTTGTAGCCAAAAAAGGGATCATATTCAATTTTTTCTAATATTATTGTTTTTTTAAAATACTTTATCTTGTTCAAGATATCGCTGCTTTCTATTTTACGAATGGTAATTCCATTATCATTTAGTTCCCTTTTGATTTTGAGTGGAATATTTGTTGATAAGGTATAGATTTCTAAATCGTTAATGCCATGTATTTTGCTTTTTTCATTAATTATCTTTAACAGGGGGATCATTTGTGTAAACGGATTGAAATTGAGAATTAATGAGGAATCATACAGTTTAATTTCTTTATCTAATTCTATAAATACAGCCTCACTATCTAGTAAGGAAAAATCTGTTTTATTGATATCCAAAATGTTTTCATATTTTATATCTAAAATAACATTGGAATCTCCGTATCCTAACCATATTTCTGGCATACTTTAACTTATGAGTATAAGGCAACATATAAAACGAAACAATATCAATTTAATAAAATATGACTAAAGAGGAAAAAAACATTTCTATTTTTAATGATATAATTTTATTTTTACATAAAAAAGAAGCCATCAAAACGGGTGATTTTATTTTATCAAGCGGAAAAAAGAGCAAATTTTACCTCGATTTGAGAATCCTGCAAAGCTATCCTATTTATTTTAGAAAGAGTATTTTTTTGTTAAAACATTATATTATACAAAATATTGGTTTGGATACTTTCGAGTATATCTGTTCTATTCCAACATCGGGAACTGTTTTTGGTTCTACAATTTCATATGATCTTTTTAAACCTCATATTTATATTAGAAAAAATATTAAGAATTATGGGACGCAAAAAACTTTTGAGGGTGACCTGATCCCAAATTCCAAAATTTTGTTTATTGATGATGTAATCACTACGGGTAATTCTTTAATTTCTTCCATCAATATTTTAAGAAACAAATTCACTATAAATGAGGTATTGGTGTTTGTGGATAGAGAACAGGGAGCAGCAGAACTAATGAGAGCAAATGGAATAAAAGTACATAAAATTATATCTATGAGCTATATCTTTGAAACATTGTACTCTAATAACTTAATTGGTAGTATTGACTATTTGGATTTAAAAAATGAACTAGAAAAAACTTAACTTTCATAAATCATTAGATTCTTTTCTTCTAGCAATATATGTAAGTTTGTTACTGCCCTATAGACTTCAGTTTCCTTTTTAGCTCCTGTGCAAACCAATTTTCCACTTGCAAACAACAAAATAACTGTTTTTGGATCAAGCATTCTGTGTATAAGACCCGGAAACTGTTCTGGTTCGTACATACTTCTAGGTAATATTCTAGCTGCTAATTCCAAATGTATTTTTCCTCCCAAGCTTGCAGATGCTACAATGTTTTGGATTTCTATTATTGGATCATTTTCAACTGGTATACCTCCTTTTCTTAATTTTTGCACAACGCTTTTTACTGCCTTTATAGCTTGTTCTTCTGATTTAGCTCCTGTGCAAACCATTTTTCCAGAACTGAATATCAATGTAGCTGTTTTGGGTGCTTTAAGTCTGAATACTAATCCTGGAAATTGATCTGGATGATATTCTACGTCTGGAAATATTTGTGTAATCAGATTTAAGTTGATGGTTTGGTTAACCGTTGCTGATGCCACGACATTTTCTATACTTACCATTGGCTTTGTTTGAGGCATACTCTTCCTTGGGTATATAAATAGTCGTTATAAA
>Ga0183260_10002129_pt1 | contig 16440 bp, 14 predicted proteins | sample AntDrymUQ4972206_2_FD_129768 | JGI IMG/M metagenome (GOLD analysis project Ga0183260, IMG submission 129768) | Polar desert sand microbial communities from Dry Valleys, Antarctica - metaG UQ497 (22.06) (version 2) (version 2) | ecosystem: Environmental > Terrestrial > Soil > Desert | place...
AAACTCCACCAAACCACTTTCTCGGTTGCCACCAACGATTACCGGGGCGGGACCGAGAAGTCGGAGTTCCACCCGGTCGTTACCTGGGATCGGCTGGCCGAGATATGCGGCCAGTACCTGGGCAAGGGCCAGCAGGTGTGCATCGAGGGCCGACTCCAGACACGCCAGTGGGAGGACGACGCCAAGCTCCGCCACTGGAAGACGGAGATCGTTGCCAGCTCTGTGGAGATGCTGTCGGGCAAGCGCAAGAAGGACTACGCGGCCGAGTCGGCGGCCGATGCCCTGGCTGCGCAGGCCGCGGCGCTGGGTGTCGCGCCAGAGATGCAGTCATTCGCACACGCTTCGTCCGAAGCGGACGACTCAGAGGCCTCAGCCGAGGAAGAGGAGCTCGTCGCGGCCTAGGACAATCTCGGCGTTCAAGCACTGGGTGACGCGGCGGGGCCGGACTCCTCCTCGCCCGCCGCGTCACCTCACTCAGCGTTCGAGCTGGACGTGCAGGAAGGCCTTGATCTTCATCCCCAGGTATCCCCGGATGGGATGGATGGAAACGCCGTGGGGGTTCACCAGGGCGCTGACGGCCATGCCGTCGCCGAGATAGAGCCCGATGTGCTTGTTCTTGCCCCACACGATGAGATCGCCCGGCCGGCCCTCGACCTTGTCGGCCATGCCCTGGGCGTCGAACCACTTGTGGTAGCCCTCCACCGTGCGGCGCTTGCCGCCAACGCGGTCGAGCAGCCCAGTCTCTCGGAACGAGAACGTCACCAGGCCCGAGCAATCGAACTGAGTCGGGCCGGTTGCGGCGAACGACCAGCGGTCGCCCTTCTGGGCCATCGCGAGCTTGATTACCTGCTGGGCTTCGGTCAACGGCTCAGCTGCGGCGACGGGAGCAGCAGCACCGACCAGTGCTGCGAGGGCGAGCGAGAGGATGGCCAGCGAGCGCCCACCGCCGCGGAACTGGCTCATCGCTCGATATTCACGCGCAGGTAGCCCTTGACGCCCATGCCGATCCAGCTCTTACGGATCGGATGCACGGACACGCCATAGGGGTTGACGAGCGCGCTGATGGCCTGGTCAGGCCCGAGATAGATGGCCTACGTGCGTGTTCTTGCCCCAGACGATCAGGTCGCCGGCTCTAGCCTTCGATGGGTCCGTCGTGACGAGGCCGCGCTCCTTGAACCAGTTGTAATAAGCGCCCACGCCTCGATAGCCGCCGATGCGCTCCTTCAGGCCGTGCTGGTTGTAGGCGAAGAAGACGAAGCCGACACAGTCGAACTTGTCCGGGCCCTTGGCAAAGTGCTTCCAGGGATCGCCGACCTGGGCTTTCGCGGTGCCCACGATCTTGCCGAGCTGCGTCTGGCCCGCTGCGACCGGCGCGGCATTGGCGACAAGTAGTCCGATGAGAATGCTCGCAAGTAGCGCGAAGCGACCGACGGCTCTGGCGTATGCCACGGCTAGAAATCCCTCCCTCCGTGTTGGGGCACGGAACTGGTTACGCCACCTGACGCCTGGGGGCACCGGGGCAGCTGCCTGTTGCAAGAGGTCAGCCCGGCATTACAAACAGGCAACCCGGACCATCTACCGGTGCCCGTGGCACACCTATCCAATGGGTGATTGACCCGCTGAGTAGGTCACCCGCTGTACAAACGTCGGCACGATGGGTCTCATGACACGCCATGGCTTACTCTCGTGCTCATCTTCGCGGCCGCGAGTGCAACCGCAGCCGCCTTCGGATCGGCATCTCCTGCCAACGCCGCCCGCTGGACCCCGGTGCCAACTGCCACCTGGCAGCTCCAGTTCACCGGGCCTATCGACCTCTCCGTCCCCGCCGACGTGTTCGACCTCGACATGTTCGACACGCCGCGACAGCTTGTTCGGAAGCTCCACGCCACCGGCCGGCACGCAATCTGCTACATCAATGCCGGCGCCTGGGAGTCCTGGCGGCCCGATGCCGCGGCCTATCCGTCGAGCGTCAAGGGTCGCGATCTGGATGGCTGGCCGGGCGAGCGATGGCTCGATATCCGGCGGCTGGACGTGTTGGGCCCGATTCTGGTCGAGCGTGTCCGGCAGTGCCGTGACAAGGGTTTCGACGGCGTCGAGTTCGACAATGTCGACGGATACCAGAACGGCACCGGCTTCGACCTTTCGGCCAGCGACCAACTGGCATTCGATCGGTGGTTGGCAGACACGGCCCATTCGCATGGGCTGGCCGTCGGCCTCAAGAACACGCTTGGACTCGCTGTCGACCTCGAGTCGAGGTTCGACTTCGCGATCGTCGAGCATTGTTTTACCTACCGCGAGTGCGGCTTGACGGCCCCGTTCGTCGACGCTGGAAAGGCGGTCATCGACATCGAGTACTCGCTCGCGCGGAGCGCGTTCTGCGATCGAGCGGAGCGGCTTGGCATCACAGCGATGCGCAAACACCGGGATTTGGACGCGTGGCGGCGTCCGTGCTAGCGCGCCCTATGAGGCCAGCTCCTGCCTCGGCGTTCGGAAATGGAAGTAAGCCCAGAACGAGACTGAGAACACGGCGAAGGTCACAAAGAGGATGACTGCGGAGCTCGAACAGCAGCCCTTCCAGGCCGCCGATGAAGATCGTCGCCAGGCCTGCAGCGACCGGTGAGTCGCTCGGGCTGGCAGTCCCATTGCGGCGCTGTCGGGCCGAATCTAAGCAAGTTGGGCTCAACAAGGAAAATAGGCGCTAGATACCCGTTCGCGGTGCTGTCCCGCCTGATTCTGTCGGCTCCGGCACTGCTAGACTTCGGGCTCGGCGCGCACGGAACCCGTGTTCCCGCATTCGCGATAACAGGGAGGAGCTGTTGCCCGATCGCGTCGCTGGTCCTGTGAGGCCGGCACGCAGCCAGAGTGGGCTCTCGCCACGCGGTAGAGCCATTCAGGGCATCGGTCTAACCTGATGCCGGCCACGGTCATCTGCGGGCTCCAGTGGGGCGACGAAGGCAAGGGCAAGGCAACCGACCTTCTCGCCGACCGCGTTTCGATGGTCGTCCGATACCAGGGCGGCGATAACGCGGGGCACACCGTCGTCATCGGCGACGAAGTCTTCAAGCTCCACCTCGTACCGAGCGGCGTGCTCCACTCGCACATCACGCCGGTCGTCGGCCCCGGCGTAGTGGTGAATCCAGCAACGCTGCTGTCCGAAATGGCGATGCTCAACGAGCGCGGCATCTCCACCGACAAGCTTCGGGTGAGCGCGGCGGCGCACGTGATCATGCCGTACCACGTTGCGCTGGACGGCGCCCGCGAAGCTGCCGCGGCCGATGGGGCCATCGGCACCACCAAGCGCGGTATCGGCCCGGCGTACGGCGATCGCGCCGCCAGGGCTGGTATCCGGATGGGTGATCTCCTCCGGCCCGAGCTGCTCCAGTCGCGCCTTGCGGCCGCATTGACGGAGAAGAACGCATTGCTCGAGCACGTATATGGCGCTGTGCCGTTCGACGTGGATGGACTGCGTGACGAGGCCCTCGGCTGGGGAGAGGCTCTGCGCGCACACATCGCGGACACGACGCTGCTCGTCCAGGACGCGCTGGCTGAGGGCGAGCACATCCTGCTGGAGGGAGCCCAGGGGACGCTTCTGGATCTGGACCACGGGACCTACCCGTACGTCACCAGCAGCAACCCCGTCGCGGGCGGGGCAACGACCGGTGGCGGGATCGGCCCGCTCCAGATCGACCAGGTGATCGGCGTCCTGAAGGCGTACTCGACGAGGGTCGGTTCTGGTCCCTTGCCGACGGAGCTGGACGACGAGATCGGCGAGCACCTTGTCAGCGTTGGGCAGGAGTTCGGCACGACGACGGGGCGACGCCGACGGTGCGGTTGGCTGGACCTCGTTCCACTGCGCCACGCCGCGCGGATCAACAGTGCCACCAGCATCATGCTCAACAAGCTCGACATCCTGAGTGGCCTGCCCAAGCTGAAGATATGCGTCGCCTACCGGGTCGATAGGCGCGAATCCGAGGACTGGCCGATGGATGCCGCGGTGCTCGAGCGTGCTGAGCCGGTGTACGAGACTTTCCCCGGCTGGACCGAGGATCTCCGCGCGGCCACGAGCGTCGAGGGTCTGCCCGAGGCTGCCCGCCGCTACATGGCCGCCATCGAGGAACGAACCGGCGTGCCGATCACGATCGTCAGCGTCGGCCCCGAACGAAACCAGACCCTCGTCCGCCGCGCCGCCGCCGCCGCGGTCCACCGGGCCGCGTGAGCAGGATGCGGATACTGGTCGTCGGATCGGGCGCGCGCGAGCATGCACTGTGCTGGCGGCTCTCGCTCGAGGGAGCGGAGCGAGTCTTCGTCGCGCCCGGGAACCCACTGATGACCGATGTGGCAGATGTCCGCGGTAACGTCTCATCGTCTGATTTCGACGGCATCGTCGCGCTCGCGGCGACGGAACGAGTCGACCTCGCGGTGGTCGGGCCAGAAGCACCATTGGCCGATGGGTTGATCGATCTCCTCATGGCGGCCGGCGTCCCCTGCTTTGGCCCGACCGCCGCGGCGGCGAGAATCGAGGCCAGCAAGTCGTTCGCTCGCGAGATCTGTCGTGCGGCATCGGTGCCCACGGCTTTGGGGGCTTCGTTCGAATCGGTCCCTCCGGCGATCGAGTACGCGCAGATGCTCGGACTGCCGGTCGTCGTCAAGGCAGACGGCCTCGCGGCGGGCAAAGGCGTGGCGATGTGCGTCACGCTGGCCGAGGCCGAATCGAGCATCCGTGACGCAGTCGACGGTGGGCGTTTCGGCGTGAACGGCCAGAGGGTGGTGGTCGAGCAGAGGCTGGACGGCGTCGAGGCGAGCGTCATCGCCATCTGCGACGGTCGCGACGCCCTGATCCTGCCCCCGGCGCGCGACCACAAGCGGCTGCTGGCCGGGGACGAGGGTCCCAACACGGGCGGAATGGGTGCGTACTCGCCCATCCCGGAGCTCGATGACAACACGCTTCGGGCTCTCTACTCAGAGATCTTCATCCCGGTCCTGCGCGCGATGGAGGGTCGCGGCGCACCGTTCCGAGGAGCTCTGTTCGCCGGCCTGATGCTGACGTCCGATGGTCCACGGGTGCTCGAGTTCAACGCGCGCTTCGGTGATCCAGAGACGCAGGCGATCCTGCCGCGGTTGGACCAGCCAATCACGGGCATGCTGCTGGCGTCAGCGAGTGGATCGCTCTCCGAATTGGGGCTGACTGATCCGATCCTGGGCGGGACGAATGATGCGACCGTCGCGCTCACACTCGTCGCGGACGGCTATCCCGACTCTCCGCGATCAGGTGACGAGATCAGTGGCATCGAGGCGGCCCGGCAGGCTGGCGCCCTGGTGTTCGGCGCCGGCGTGCGCCTTGGCAGTCAGGGCGGACTGGTCACCGCTGGTGGCCGGGTGTTGACCCTCGTCGGTCGCGGGGCTGACCTCGCGGACGCCGCTGAGGCGGCGTACGAGGCAACAGACCGGATCACCTTCGCCGGAAAGCAGGTTCGCCGCGACATCGGGCGGCCTTTGGTGGGGGTGGCGGCGTGATCCCGCGCTACACGCAGCCAGAGATGGCCGCCGTCTGGACAGATGAGGCCAGGTTCGAGCAGATGCTGCGAGTCGAGCTGGCGTCCCTGCATGCGCTGACGGCGCGGGGCACCGTGCCCGCACCAGCGGTCCAGGCGATCGAGCAGCGCGGGCGTGTCGACGTCACGCGCATCGCCGAATTGGAGAAGACGACCGACCACGATGTCGTCGCCTTCGTCAACCAGGTCGCCGAGACGGTCGGCGAGGAAGGCCGCTACCTGCATTTCGGGCTGACCTCGAGTGATGTTGTCGATACCGCCCTGGCCTTGCAGTGCCGCGCGGCCGCCGACCTGTTGCTGTCCGAGCTGGACGAGCTGATCGGACTGCTGGCGCGCAAGGCGCGTGAGCACGCCGGCACGGTGATGATGGGCCGGACACACTCGGTCCATGCCGAGCCGATCACCCTGGGCATCAAGCTCGCGACCTGGGCGTTCGAGCTCGACCGCGACCGACAGCGGCTGCGCGCCGCCGCGGAAGACCTCGCCACCGGCAAGCTGAGCGGCCCGGTTGGAACGTACAGCCAGGTCGGGCCCGAGATCGAAGCTGCAGTGATGACCGAGCTTGGCCTTGCAGTTGACCCGGTCAGCACCCAGATCATCCAGCGTGACCGGCACGCGGCGTTTCTGGCCGCGATTGCTATCACCGGCGGCTCGCTGGAGCGTTTCGCGACCGAGGTGCGCAACCTCCAGCACACTGAGATCGGCGAGCTCCAGGAGCCGTTCGGTCGCGGCCAGACGGGCTCGAGCGCCATGCCGCACAAGCGCAACCCGATCCTGTCCGAGCGCATTGCCGGGCTGGCCCGCCTGTTGCGCGGCTTCGCGGTCGCCGGCTTCGAGGACCAGGCGCTGTGGCACGAGCGCGACATCAGCCACTCGTCCGTGGAGCGCGTTGCGCTCCCCGGCGCAACGACATTGCTCCATTACATGCTCGTCCGCTTCCGTGGCCTGGTCGACGGCCTGGTCGTTCGGCCTGAGCGGATGCGCGAGAACCTCGACCGCGGCCTCGGGTTGTTCGGGAGCGGCCGGCTCTTGACGACACTTGTCGAAAGTGGCGGCCTGACCAGGGAGAAGGCATACGGCATCGTCCAGGCCGCGGCTCTTCGCGCAGCTGACGAGCGACGTCCGCTGCGCGAGCTCGTGGAGGTTGATCCCGACATCGCCCTGGTTCTGACGCCGGACCAGATCGGGGCGTGTTTCGACGAAGCCCATCTGCTGCGTCATGTCGACGCGGTGCTGCAACGCCTGGACGCGCTGGAGGTGCCCACCATTGCCAATAGCTGAGTTTGTGCCCGGTTTCGTGCGCTCGGGTAAGGTCCGCGACATCTTCGGGCTCGACGACGCCAGGTTGTTGCTCGTCGCCTCGGACCGCATCAGCGCCTTTGACGTCGTCCTGCCCACGCCTATCCCGGACAAGGGCCGCGTGCTGACCGGTCTATCGCGCTACTGGTTCGCCGAAGCAGAGCGGGCGGGCATCATGCCCCATCACCTGTTGTCGACCAACCCGGCCGATCTACCCGCCGACTACGACGGCGCCGCCGATGACCTGCGCGGGCGGATGATGATCTGCCGCCGTGCCGAAGTTCTGCCCGTGGAGCTGATAGTGCGTGGCTATGTCGCCGGCAGCGGCTGGAAGGACTACCAGCGGACGGGCGGGATGAGCGGCATCCCGTTGCCCGAGGGCGTGCGCGAATCCGATCGGCTGCCGCAGCCTCTCTTCACGCCCTCGACCAAGGCCGAGACCGGCCACGACGAGAACATCTCCTTCGACGAGATGATCGAGATCGTCGGCGGCCCGCTTGCCGAGCGCGCGCGGGAACTTGCATTGGCGCTCTATTCGTTCGCTGCCGCGCGCGCCGAGAGTGCCGGAATCATCCTCGCCGACACCAAGTTCGAGTTCGGCACGCTCCCGGACGGGTCGCTGATCCTGATCGACGAGGTCCTCACGCCTGACTCGTCGCGCTTCTGGGAGCTTGCCGCGTACGAGCCGGGTCGTAGCCAGGCCTCGTACGACAAACAGTTCGTTCGCGATTGGCTAGAGGCACAGCCGTGGGACAAGACGCCGCCCGGCCCGGAGCTGCCGCCAGATGTCGTGGCCGGTACTCAACAGCGCTACGCCGAGGCATTCGAGCGACTCACAGGCAGTGGGTTCGCCGACTACCTCGCCAATGACCGCGTAGCCGCAGAATCTGAGCCGCGGGGTTCGTTGGCGTGAGCAGGTTCAGTTTCAGCATCGCGATCATGCCCCGCGAAGGGATCCTCGATCCTCAGGGAAAGGCGGTCGAGGCGGCGCTGCCGCAGTTGGGCGCCGCGACAGTGCACGGCGTGAGGATCGGTCGAAGGATCGAGCTCACAGTCGAGGCGGACGATGCTCCGTCGGCGCGCGCGGTCGTGGAGAAGCTCGCCGCCGAGTTTCTGGCCAACCCACTCGTCGAGCGGTGGGCGATCGATGAGGGGCAGCCGCTCGCCGGGGTGTCCGGGTGAAGGTCGGGGTCGTCGTTTTCCCTGGCTCGAACTGCGATCGCGACGCGCTCCACGGAGCGCGCCTGGCCGGTGCGCAGGCCGAGCTGCTCTGGCACGAGGACACGGACCTTCACGGCGCTGACGTCGTGATCCTGCCCGGCGGCTTCGCCTACGGCGACTACCTGCGCGCCGGGGCGATCGCCCGTTTCAGCCCGATCATGGACGCGGTCCGTGAACATGCTGCGCGTGGCGGCCTGCTGCTCGGGATCTGCAACGGGTTCCAGGTCCTGACCGAGGCGGGTCTCCTGCCCGGCGCGCTGCGTCGCAACACGACGCTGCGCTTCGAGCATCGCTGGGTCAGTCTGTTGGTGCAACGCCACGACACGCCGTTCACCCGCGGGATCCCCGCCGGCCAGACACTGCGGCTCCCGATTGCTCACGGCGAGGGATCGTTCTACCTGGCGGACGCGGAGCTCGACGGGCTCGAGGCATCTGGGCAGGTGCTCTTCCGGTACGGGCCGCCAGAGGGCAACCCGAACGGCTCGGCCCGGGACATCGCCGGCGTCACTGACTCCTCGGGTCGCATCTGCGGGCTGATGCCGCACCCCGAGCGCGCATCGGAGGGGCTGCTCGGATCCGACGACGGCTTGCTGCTGCTCCGCTCAATGGTCGAGAGCGCCGCGCAGGTCGAGGCGGTGGCGTGATCGCCGTCGAGCCAGAGACCGCGTTGGATACCGATGGAGTGACGGAGAATTCGAGCCCGCCATCAGGAGACCTCCACCGCAGGCTCGGGCTGACCGATGAGGAGCTGGTGGCCATCATTGACCGGCTGGGGCGTGCGCCGAACGATCTCGAGCTCGCCATGTTCAGCGTGATGTGGAGCGAGCACTGCTCATACAAGAGCTCGCGCGCCCTGCTGCGGACGCTCCCCACTACCGGCGACGACGTGCTGGCAGGGCCGGGCGAGAACGCTGGCGTCGTGCGTATCGGCGACGGGCTGGCGGTCGCTTTCAAGCTCGAGTCGCACAATCACCCCAGCGCAGTCGAGCCGTTCCAGGGTGCGGCAACGGGCGTCGGCGGCATTCTGCGCGACGTGGTCGCGATGGGCGCCCGGCCCGTGGCCCTGCTCGATCCATTGAAATTCGGCTGGCCTAATGACGAGTCCACGCGCCGCCTGGTTCGTGGCGTAGTGCGAGGCATAGGCGGCTACGGCAACTGCGTGGGCGTGCCCACGATCGGCGGCGAGCTCCTGTTCGATCCCAGCTACACCGACAACCCGTTAGTGAACGTCATGTGCGTGGGCCTGGTGGCCGAGAACGGGCTCGCCCATGCGATCGCGACAACCCCGGGCTCCTCGGCCGTCCTCTTCGGGTCGCCGACGGGGCGCGACGGGATTGGTGGCGCCTCGGTATTGGCCAGCGCGAATTTCGGGGCGGGGTCGGCAGAGATGCGGCCCAGCGTGCAGATTGGCGATCCGTTCGCGGGCAAGCTGCTGATCGAAGCGAGCCTCGAGCTCGTCGAGCGCGGCCTCCTCGAGGGTCTCCAGGACCTCGGCGCCGCAGGACTGACCTGCGCCGCGTCGGAGATGGCCGACCGTGGCGGCACCGGCATGCGCATCGACCTCGATGCCGTTCCGCGGCGCGAAGAAGGATTGGCTCCGTTCGAGGTGATGATCAGCGAGTCCCAGGAACGGATGCTCGCCGTTGTCGCACCAGCGGACGTGGCGGCCGTGCAGGAGGTCTGCCGGCGCTGGGGATTGCCTTCGGCCGTGGTCGGACTGGTCACGGACGATGGCGACGTCACGATCGTCCAGACAGGCCATGAGATCGCGCGCATTCCGGCGCCTGCGCTGGCCAGCCAGTCGATCGAGATGAACAGGCTCGCGTCGCCTCCCCAGCGCCGCCGGGCGGCGCCAGCACCGGGCGATCCGGCACTGGCCCACAACGGCCTGCCCGAACGTGGCATGGACCCAGGCTCGGTGCTCGAGGCACTCATGGGCCACGCGAACCTGGCCAGCCGAGCGTGGATGACGACGCAATACGACCAGACCGTCGGCACGGACACGATCGAAGGCTGCGACCGGGCCGCCGCCGTGCTTCGTATCAAGGGCACACGCAAGGCGTTGGTCATGGCGACCGATTCACAGCCCGCAGTTGCGTCGTACGACCCGGCGCTCGGCGCCGCCCTGGCGGTGGCCGAATGCACGCGCAACATCTCCGTCACAGGCGCCCGCACCCTGGGCATCACCAATTGCCTGAACTTCGGCGATCCGGGCAATTCGGAGGCCTTCTGGCAGCTGTCCGAGTCGATCAGGGGCATGGGCGAAGCGTGTCGCGCGCTGGGCGTGCCGATAACCGGCGGCAATGTGAGCCTGTATAACGAATCACCACTCGGGCGAATCGTGCCCACGGCGCAGATCGGCGCGCTCGGGCTGCTCGACGACCTCGAGCTCCTCATCCGACCGCAGTTCAGGAACGATGGCGACCTCGTCGTGCTCCTCGGCGAGGCCGGAGCGGGCATGGTTGGATCCGCCTACGAGCGGCTTGCGGGCGCGGCGCCCGACGATCGGCCGCCGTCGCTTGATCTTGCCCGGGAAGCGTCTCTGCAGAAGCTGCTCCGCCAGGCGGCAGGGGACAAGCTGCTGAATTCCGCACAGGACGTGAGTGGCGGCGGACTTGCCGTGGCCATCGCAGAGTGCGCCATCTGGGGCGACCTTGGCGCGGACCTAACCCTCGCCGTCGCGCTGGCGCCGGCAGTGGCGCTCTTCGGCGAGAGTCCTACGCGAGTAGTCGTAACGATCGCGCCCGAACGCTGGAACGAGATTGCGCGACTCGCCTCTGGCCTGCGCACCGCGTGCCGCCGCCTGGGGACCGTCGGCGGGAATCGACTGCGCATCCGACTCGTCGGCGTCGGGGCCACGGGCGCAGCGGAAGAGCGTGGTGCCGGCGTCGCGGACGAGGTCGACGTCCCGCTGGCCGAGCTGCGCAAGGCATGGACAATGGCCTTGCCGCGGGTGCTCGGAGAGGACTGGGCCGCCTGATGTGTGGAGTGGTGGGAGTCCACGCGCCCGGTCAGGACGCGGCGGCTATCGCGGCACTCGGCCTCTTCGCACTCCAGCATCGAGGCCAGGAATCGGCCGGCATCGCCGTGAGCGACGGCCACGGCGTCATGGTCTACAAGGACCTCGGGCTGGTCGACCAGGTCATCGATGAGCGGCGACTGCAGTCGTTGCGCGGCAACCTGGCGATCGCCCACTGCCGTTACTCGACCACCGGTTCGACCATCTGGGAGAACAGCCAGCCAGCGTTCCGCCTCGGGCCGCGGCGGTCCGTCGCCGTTGGCCACAACGGCAACCTGGTCAACACGCGTGCGCTGCTGGAGCAGCTGCCCGGGGGCCTCTCGCGACTAGTGGGGACGACCGATACAGAGCTGCTCACCGCGCTCCTGGCCGGCGAACCGGGCGCCGACCTGGTGGAGGCACTGCTCGGGCTCTTACCCCGCGTCATTGGCGCGTATGCGCTGGTGGTGATGGACGAGACCCGCGTCGTGGGTGTGCGCGACCCGTACGGCTTCCGACCGCTCGTCCTGGGCGTGATCCCTTCGGCCAACGGGGAGGCGTGGTGCCTCGCATCGGAGTCTGCCGCGCTCGACGTGCTAGGTGCGGAGTACGTGCGCGACGTCGAGCCGGGCGAGCTCGTTGTCCTGGGCGAGCCGGGCGGACCGCGCTCGGTGCGCTTCGCCAAGGGCAAGGAGCAGCTGTGCGTGTTCGAGCTCATTTACTTCGCCCGACCCGACTCGTACATGCTGGGCCGCAACCTTTACGAGGCACGCCGGAGAATGGGCGAGGCACTCGCCCGCGAGGCGCCCGCGGAGGCTGATCTGGTGATGCCCGTGCCCGACACCGGCGCGCCAGCCGCCGCCGGCTACGCTGAGGCCAGCGGCATTCCGTATCGCGAAGGCATGACGCGCAATCGCTACGCCGGGCGGACCTTCATCCAGCCCTCGGACGGGCTGCGCCAGCGCGGCGTAACCGTGAAGCTCTCCGCGCTCCGCGAGCAGGTACGCGACCGGCGGCTGATCGTCGTCGACGACTCGATCGTGCGCGGAACCACCACCCGCCAGATCGTCGGTCTCCTCCGGCGTGCGGGTGCCAGGGAGGTCCACGTGCGAATCAGCGCACCGCCGATCTTTCATCCCTGTTTCTACGGCATCGACACGCAGATCGAGACCGAGCTGATAGCGGCCCAGCGGACGGTGCCCGAGATCCAAGAGTTCATCGGCGCCGATTCGCTCGCCTACCTGTCCATCGGCGGGGTGTTGGAGGGCCTCGACCTCCCGCGCGACCGCTTCTGTTTCGCCTGCTTCGACGGCAACTACCCGGTGCCCGTGCCCTACGACGTCGGCAACCGCAAGTTCCTGCTCGAGCGTGAGCAGCTGGCGGTGGTCGGTTGACCGTCCGGACCGCCTACACGCAGGCTGGAGTCGACGTTGCGGCCGGCGATCGCGCAGTCGACCTCATTCGCGCCCGACTTGGCTTGGACGGGTCCGACCTCCTGGCCGGCATCGGCGCCTTCGGCGCAGCCATGGAGATCCCCGACGGATACCGACGACCGATACTTGTAACCGCCACCGACGGCGTCGGGACCAAGACGGAGATTGCTCAGAGGCTGGGTCGCCTTGACACGATCGGACAGGACCTCGTTGCAATGTGCGCCGATGACGTCGTCTGCCACGGCGCACAGCCCGCATTCTTTCTCGACTACCTGGCAATGGGGCGCGTCGATCCGCAGCGCGTGGCTGCGCTCGTCGGCGGCGTCGCGTCGGCGTGCGAACAGATCGGCTGCTCGCTCGTCGGCGGCGAGACCGCCGAGCACCCCGGGCTCATGGATCCCGACGCGTTCGATATGGCGGGTTTCTGCATCGGCTTCGTCGAGCGCGACGAGCTGATCGATGGCCGCGCTGCGCAGCTCGGCGACGTCGTGATCGGCCTCGCCAGCTCAGGGCTGCACGCCAATGGCTACTCCCTCGTCCGTCGTCTGGTCGAGGATGGAGCGCTGCCGCTCGATGAACGGCTGCTCACGCCGACGCGGCTGTATTCGTCCGTTGTGCTGCGGTTGCTCAACGAACTCCGCGGCCGAAACCTCCGACTCGGCGGCCTGGCGCACATCACCGGCGGCGGGCTGGCTGGCAACCTGCCTCGTGCGTTGCCACCCAACCTCGGTGTCCAAGTTTTCCCAGCGGACTGGCCAGAGCCGGACATCTTTGACGAGATCCGGACCGCCACCGCGATGTCCGGCGCCGAGATGCGCGCGACATTCAACTGCGGTATCGGCTTTGCGGCTGTCGTCGAGCCAGCGGCGGTGGACACTACCCTCGCGTCACTGCGCGAATCGCAGATCGAAGCCTGGATGATCGGCGAGGTTCGCCCGATCAAGGAGCTCGGCGGTGCACGCTACCTCGAGGCCGGGTGACCTGAACGGGCGGGTCGCCGTCTGTGTGTCGGGCGAAGGGACCAACCTCCGCGCGCTACGCCGGTACGAGAAGCGCGGGCTGCTCGGCGGCCAGATCGTGCTCGTTCTGGCCGATCGTCCATGCGGAGCGCTCGCTTTCGCTGCCGATGAGGGCATCCCCACCGCGCTGTTGGCACCGTCCGCTTACGCGGACCGGACCGCATGGGACGGCGCTGTCGCCAACGTGCTCAGCGCGACGAGCGCGGATGTCGTCGTCAACGCGGGCTTCCTGCGTTGGCTGGGGCCGTCCGTTCTCGAGCGCTTCGAGGGTCGGATGTTCAACGTCCATCCGAGCCTATTGCCGGCCTTTCCCGGCCAGCACGCCGTTCGTGATGCCCTGGCCGCCGGGGTGCGCGTGACCGGTGTAACGGTCCACCTCGTCGACGAGACGCGCGACGGCGGACCCATCGTCGCCCAGGAAGCGGTCCAGATCGCCCCCGACGACGACGAGGCTTTCCTCCTGGCGAAACTGCACGCGGTCGAACATCGTTTGCTCCCTCGGGTGGTGTCGCTTGCGTTGGCGGGGGCGATAAGCCGCGACGGCTTCGACCCTGCGAAGGCTGCCGAGCTGGCCCAACCGCGCCGCGCCCTGATATCGGTTTCCGACAAGTCCGGGCTGGCCGCGTTCGCGCGCGCGCTCGCCGGGCTCGGGTTCGAGTTGGTGTCCACCGGCGGCACGGCACGCGCCCTGCGTGCGGACGGGCTCGAGGTCACCGACGTGGCCGAGGTGACCGGCTTCCCCGAGATGCTCGACGGACGCGTCAAGACGCTCCATCCGCGCATCGCGGCGGGGGTCCTGGCCGATCGCCGTCTGCCGGAGCACCGCGCGCAGCTGGCGGCCGCGGCCATCGAACCGTTTGAGCTCGTGATCGTCAACCTGTATCCGTTCGCCGAGGCGGCCGCGCGCCCGGAAATCAGCGAGGACGAGTTGGTCGAACAGATTGACATCGGAGGCCCCACGCTCGTGCGCGCGGCCGCCAAGAACCACGCCGGCGTCGGCATCGTCACCGATCCCGCGCTGTACGACGCGGTGGTCCTGGAGCTGGGCCACGGGGGAGGGCTGAGCCAGGGCATGCGCCGCGAGCTGGCGATGGCCGCCTTCCGGCTCACGGCCGGCTACGACGCGCACATCGCCGAGCAGCTGGCCGGTCGTTGGTGGGGCCCGTTGCCGCCAGCCGAAGCAGGACAGCCGGAATCGGCGCAAGGATCAGCAATCCCCGAGCGCGTATCGGTCGAGCTCGTTCAGCTCCAGCCGCTCCGATACGGCGAGAACCCGCACCAGAATGCCGGTCTCTACAGGGCAGAGGGCATCGCTCTGGCCCCAGGTACGTTCAGCAGAGGCGCCCTCCTCGTTCAGGGCAAGCCGCTCAGCTACAACAACATCCTCGACGCGGCCGCGGCGACGGGCCTTGCGCGCGACTTGCACGGTCCGGCATGCGTGATCGTCAAACATGCCAACCCATCCGGCGCGGCCGAAGCTGCAAACCTGATGTCAGCATGGGAGGCCGCGCTGGCGGGTGATCCGGTCAGCACGTTCGGCGGCGTTGTCGCGGTAACGGAACCGGTCGATGGTCCTCTGGCCGAACGACTCACCACCATCTTCCTGGAGGTCGTCGTCGCGCCGGCATGCTCTCCCGAGGCGCTCGAGATCCTTACCCGGAAGCCGAACCTGCGTGTCCTGCTCGATCCGGGCCTCGGCTCGCCGCCTTTGCCCGGCTATCAGCTTCGCAGCGCCGGCGGTGCCGTTCTTCTGACTGACGCAGATGTGGCGCCCGAGGATCCGGGAGCCTGGCAGGCGGCCACCAGGCGCCAACCCACCGTCGCCGAGCACGCGGCCCTCGATCTCGCGTGGCGCGTCTGCCGGCACGTCAAGTCCAACGCGATCGTGCTCGTGCGTGATGGAGCGGTCGTTGGTGTCGGCGCCGGGCAGATGAGCCGGGTCGACAGCGCGCGGCTCGCCGTCGAAAAGGCCGGTCCGGAGCGCGTACGAGGTTCCGTCTGTGCTTCTGACGCGTTCTATCCATTTCCCGACGCGCTGGAGGTATGTGCCGCGGCCGGCGTCACGGCCTTCGTCCAGCCCGGCGGCTCGCAGCGCGATGCGGACGTTATCGCCGCTGCCGATGCGGCCGGCGCGGCGATGTTGATGACCGGCGTGCGCCACTTCCGCCACTAGGACTCGGGCGAAGCAGAATCGTGGCGGTGACGATCAGCGGGTGGCCCAGCGTAGAATCGGTCCATGAACGATCAACACGACGAACACACGAGCGGCACAACGGAAACGGGCTGGTCGCCGGGGCCGGACATGGATGACAGCGGCAATCCCACCAGCGCCGCTCCCGAGGATGCCGGCAGACCACGCGCCGCGGGCCGCGAGATGCTGGTTCAGCTCCAGCAGATGATCGACACGCTCGCTACCCAGGCCGGGCCGGTGATGCGCGAGGTCGCGGCCAAAGCCGCTGAGCTCGCCGCGGTCGCAGGCACGAAGGCCGGACCTCTTGCCCACAAGGCTGCGGGCGTGACGGAGTCGGTCGGCCAGCGGGTCGCGGCACGCTCCAAGGAGGTGGCCGCCGACCTTCGCCGAGCGCGTGAAGGTTCGGGTGAGGACGAGGAAGGGTCCTCCGAGCCAAGGACGGACGAGCCGACGTCCGACTGGAAGGGCTGAACCAAGAAACGCTGACTGGGCGCCCCGCTCGCAGCGGCGGGCGGAGGCACCCAGCAGCAATCAGCGATCGGGCTTGTTCGGGCGCGCTTCCTTGGCCTGGCGTCGCTGATTGGCCTGGCGCTCCAGCTCAGCTTCGCGACCAGCCTTGCGGTTGATGTAGTAGTCCGTGTCGAGCAGGAGGCCGTGCCCTTCGGTGTCGTCCTCTTCGCCCTTCTTGGACTCTCGCTCGTCTTCGTTCGTGCTCATCGTGATCTCC
>Ga0183260_10002130_pt1 | contig 16436 bp, 18 predicted proteins | sample AntDrymUQ4972206_2_FD_129768 | JGI IMG/M metagenome (GOLD analysis project Ga0183260, IMG submission 129768) | Polar desert sand microbial communities from Dry Valleys, Antarctica - metaG UQ497 (22.06) (version 2) (version 2) | ecosystem: Environmental > Terrestrial > Soil > Desert | place...
GAGGTCCGAAGGTCTGGTCGCTTGCAGCTCCAGGGACAAACTCCCCGATTCGATCTTATTCACGGTCAGGAGGTCGGCCACCAATGACAGCAGACGCTGACTGTTGCGATAGACGATGTCGAGGTCGCGGCGCTGGCCCGCGCCAAGCCCATCCTCCTCCGATTCCAGCACAACCTCGAGAAAGCCCATGATCGACGTCAAGGGTGTGCGCAGCTCGTGCGAAGCTGCAGCGACGAAGTCGCGCACGAACTTGGAGTACTCCTCGACTTCGCGATTCCTAATCTCAAGCCGGTGGTTGGCGTGGGTCAGCTCGGACGCTGCAGTGGCTCTGGCTTGCTCGGCGTGAGTGCGTTCACTTATGTCTCTGAGAAATGAGTTGAAGCTCCAACCCATCTCGATCTTCAGAGCCCATATCGTGGCCTCGACCGGGAAGCTGTGTCCGTCGCGGTGGAGCGCCTTGAGCTCGACCGTCTTGTTGAGTACCGGCCCTTCCCCCGTCGCAAGAAACGCGGCGATCCCATCGTGATGAGCGCGACGGAGCTCGGGCGGGATGATGACCGAGGCGAGATCCTGCCCCAAGGCCTGGGTGCGTGACCAGCCGAACAGCATTTCGGCTGCCGAGTTCCAGTCCACGATCAAGCCTTCAGAGCTCATCGAGATGAAAGCGTCACGAGCGGTCTCGATCGTTCGGCGGTTGGTCTCCTCGATTTGTTTGCGCTCGAGTTCGGCATGCTCGTAGCTGCTTGCAAAGCGCCAAATGAGGGTTGTGATCAGAACCACGGTCACAATGGCGAACAGCCACACTCCGACGTAGGTGTCATATAAGCCCTGCATCTGACCAAGCAGCCTCAAGGCGCCCACGACCAGCGCTATCCCTACGGCGGCCGGAAGAAGGTGACGAGCAAGCTCTCCGCCTGCACCGTCGCTCGACACAAGCCGCATTGGCCCGCGCTCCGGCCGGGCCAGTACGATTGCCAAGCTCACGAGCAGGAAGGCGAGGGCCGTCGGCATCGCCATCTGGGCATACTCGCTCACCTCGAACAAAGAGACGACTCCGCTGGCATAGGCGGTCAGCACAAGGAGGCTGAGTGAACCGGTCACCCCTGCAAGCACCGGGGAAGGCCATAAGCGGCCGCCGAGCGAGACGTCGAGGAGGAGCAAGCCGAGCCCTACGAGCATAAGGGCGATGGCGGTATTGGCGGCCATTCGGCCCGGATAGAGCAGATCAACTGCCCCCCCGGTGTCTTGGAACAGGAGCTGATCGATTCCGAGATCGACGCCAAAGACGTATTGGCTCAAGCTCATGAGGCCGGCCACGGCGACGATGCTTGCCGACACCTTTGCAAGCCGGTGCGCCACCCTGCCGTAAGAAGGCTTGCACGAGATCCACAGGGAAGCCCCGCTCACGATGAAGCACACGGCGGTGTTGGCCTTCATCGTTGCCTGCCCGAGGATCACACTCTTCAGGATGTCCACGTCAAGCACCCATCCGAGGAGGCTTACGGCACCGATGGTCCCGGCGAGCCCTCCGAGGATGCGCGCAGAGCGGCCGAACCTCTTGACCAGCACGGGGTCCGGCACGAGCTGCTCCTGCATGCGCACGGTCGCCCGCGCTTGTCTTCTTGAAAGCAAACCCATTCCTCAAACCATCGGCACAAGTCGTCTGGAGTATGAGGCAGCGATACGAGCGCCGCTGAGGCCGGGGTGCCTTCTCAGGGAGCCTTCAGCCGAGGGTGGCGCGCTTCTTTGCCCTGCGCGCATGAAGCACATCGTCAAGCCGGTCGGGCAGGTCCGTGAACACCCCGTCGACCCCGAAACCCACGAGTCGCTTCATTGCGCGCTGATCGTTGACGGTGTAAGCGTGAATACAGAGGTCGCACGCATGAGCGGCCGCTACAAGGCCGTGGTCCACACTTGTCTTGAAGACACCGATGCCCGAAGCGTAGCTGCGTACTTCAGCAAGGTTCGCCTGCACGCTCGCGCTGTCCTGTACGGAAAATAGCTGGATCAACGGCAGGGCGGGGGCCAGCTCGTGGACTCTCCGTAGGCTCACGGGGCTGAAGGACTGAACCACGACCCCCCAGGGTGTTGCTTCCGGCCGGCCGGCGAGCCCGTGGCCGGTGATGAGCCGAACCAGCTCTTCCTCGATCCCCGGATATGACTCGGGATGCTTGGTCTCGATGTAGTAGTTGGCCGTCTTTCCGTAGCGGGTAAAGACCTCGTCCAGCGAGGGGACGGTCATGAGTGCGTACTCCGGCCTGGCGAAGTGGGGGAACTCCTGGTTGAACCAGCTCCCCACATCACAGCGCCTCAGCTCATCGAGGGTCTTATGCGCCACCGGCCCTGTGGCGCTGCCGTCGCGCCCGAGAGCGGTGCGGTCGAGCGTGGCATCGTGCATGATGACGAGTGCTCCGTCGGCCGTCATGTGCACGTCCTGCTCGATGTAGTCGGCTCCTAGCTGGAGCGCAAGGTCGTAGGAAGCGATCGTGTGCTCGGGGGCGTAGCGGGAGGCGCCTCGATGAGCGACGTTGACGACTCCGCGCGCCCCGAGTGCCGCTTGGCGATGTCCTGCCCATGTCGCTGCCACTTCCTTAAACGATAGGGAGGCGATGTGGCGGCAGGCTCACAGGGAGGTTGCGACGAGATGAACTTTTCGCGCTCTGGCTCAAGAGCCAGGGCCGTCGCTCGCAAGCCGTCACCGGCTAAGCCGGCTGGGCCCACCGGGGCCCGGGCCGCCCGCGAATCAGCCCCAGACCCGCGCTGCGGTCTCGGAGATTGTTTTCAGCTTGCCTTTCTCGTCGTCGAGGCTGATCGAGTTGCCGACTATCGAGGTTGCGAAGCCGCACTGCGTGGACAGCGCCAGGCGCTCGAGCTCGAGGTAGCGCGACGCTTCTTTGATGCGCGCGGCAAGCTCGTCCACAGTCTCGTGCCGGGGAGTCTTGGTGGTAACGAGGCCGAGCACGACCATCTTGTCGTCGGGCACCGCCCTCAGGGGCTCGAAGGTGCCCGAGCGCTCGTCGTCGTACTCGAGCATTAGCCTGTCCGCTTTGACGCGCGGGAAGAGGCGCTCGGCAAGCCAGTCATATCCGCCCTCCACGAGCCAGCGGCTGGCCTGGTTGCCGCGGCAGAGGTGAAAGGAGAAGGTCACGTCGGGGTGGTTGCCGATAACGATGTTGTCGAGCTCGACGCCGAGCTCGAGCCAGCGCTCGGCCGGCCAGCCCCGGCTCGCGTAGAAATCCCTATAGGTCGGATCGACGAGCAGCGGGTACTGAGGAGCGTCGATCTGTATGTAAGTTGCCCCCAGACGGACGAGCTCGTCGACCTCACTGCGCAGGATGCGGGCGACGTCTCCGAGGAAGTCCTGAGCGCTTGGATAGGCGCGCGCCGAGCGCTCTTCGTCCCAGAAGTTGGCGAACAGGCTCGGGCTTGGAAGCGTGACCTTGATGATCCTGTCGGTGCGGTTGCGGGCATAGGTGAACTCCTCGCCCGACAGAAAGTGCTTGCGTGACAGGGTGTCGACGACGGCGATGGGGGGCCGCTCGACGTTCATCTCGCCGAGGTCGTCGTGATGCCACTCGCCCCACATGAAGGCGTCGAGGTCCCACTCGCCGAAACCCTCGACTGCGGAGGTCATCTGGCTCTGGAACGACAGGCGTCTCATCTCGCCGTCGGTGACGACGTCGAGGCCGGCTTCTTCCTGAAGCCTGAGGGCACCGTCCACTGCCTCGTCCTCGATCCGCTTGAACTCGGGAACGGGGAGCCGCCCGGCGGCGAGCTGCTCTTGCGCGTCGAGAAGCTCCTGCGGTCTGAGCAGACTGCCTACGACGTCGGAATGGGCTTCGATCACGCAGTCACCTCGAGTCGCCGTTTACGTTTTGCAGGAGCGCCGAGCCGCTCCCAAGGGTAACCTGGCGCCGCCAACCCAACCATGCTAAAGCACACGACGGAATCGAATCCAAAGTGACTGTCCGCGTGATGGATGGAAGCGGCGTCGGCAGGGCCGTGACCTTCGGCGAGGCCCTCATCGACGTCTACCCCGACCATCGCGTTGTGGCCGGCGCGGCCCTTCACGTCGCGGCTCACCTTGCCGCGCTCGGCAGGGACACGTCGTTGATCACCCGCCTCGGGGACGACAGCGACGGCGCGCTCATACGGTCGACGCTCGAGGACCAAGGCGTCGAAACTTCTCTGGTCGAGACAGATCCCGAGCTTCCCACCGGCGAGGTGACGATCACATTCGAAGGCAAGATGCACAGCTTCACGATTCACGGCCCGGTGGCGTGGGACGCCATCGCAGGCCCAGACGAGCTTCCGGCCCACGACATCTTCTGCTACGGGACCCTCGCAGCGCGGGACTCGAGGTCGCGCTCAGCTCTTGAGCGGCTGCTTGTTGCTTCGCGCGCTCCGATCCGAGCCTTCGATGTCAACCTGCGCCCCCCGGATGTCTTCGCCGACGTCGTGCGCATGGGGTTGTCGTCGGCAACGGTCGTCAAGGTCAGTGAGGATGAGCTCGGTGACGTCGCCGCGCTCCTTGACTTCGAGGCTGCCCCAGCTTCCTACTTTACCGGTGGTCACGCCATCAGGTGGTTGTGTGTCACGAAGGGGGAGCGCGGCGCCGAGCTCCACTCCCGCACTGGGGAGATGTTCTCGATCGAGGGACCGCAGGTCGAGGTCGTCGACACCGTCGGCGCAGGCGATGCGTTCATCGCCGGGCTCGTCGACGCGCTCGCACGCGGCAGGGACGAAGCGAGCGCCCTCGAAGCCGCTGGGGCTGCCGCCGCCTCGACCCTCGCCACGAGCGGCGGCCTGCCGCCCGCTCCCGAGCGCGCCTGAGGCACCACTCCGGGGGCTGCTAGGCTCGACCCTGTCGCAGCCAACGGATAGGCCCCGCTAAATGGATCAGATCTTCTGTCCGAGCTGCCGGCTTCAACAGCCGGTCGAGCACCGTTTTTGCGTGGGCTGCGGAAGTTCGCTCCCCAGGGAGCTTCTAGCCAACCGTCCTGCGAAGAGCGTCCGGTTCTTCGCCGGCATCAAGGTCGACGACAGGGATCCCGAGGGCGGCTTCCTGCGCGTGTCGTGCTATCTCAAGGAGCAGATCTTCTCCATGCCCGAGGGCACGGTGAGGATTCCCGGCCATCACGTGCGCTTCAGCGTGTGGGTCGGCGAGGAGGCGCAGTCGGTGCTTTCGATTCCCGAGTCCGAGGCGCGCGAGCTGGCCAGGTTCATCACCGACGAGCTCGAGCGGCTCGACGACGCCGAGGCGGCCACCGAAGGCTCGAAACCGCCGTCTCCCTAACCCTTCCCTGCACCGGGTCCAGGTGTACACTTTCCAGAGATCAAGGACGCCACAAGCAGATGTAGGGAGGTGCACCGGATGACGCACGGGGCGGTGGTTGAGGTCGGCATCCGAGATCTCCGCGATCACTTGAGCCGTTACATCAAGAAAGCCCAAGAGGGTGGGGATGTGGTCATCACCGATCACGGTCATCCGGTTGCCCGCCTCACCGGTGTCGACAAACAAGGGGCGCTCGAGCGCCTCATCGCCGCCGGCGCAGTTACTCTCCCGAGCAAGGAAAGAACGCCTTCTCGCCTCCATCGCCACGTCAAAGTCAAGGGGAGTCTCTCGGACGCGGTAATCGAGCAACGGGGCAGGTGATTGTCTACCTCGACACATCGGCTCTCGTAAAGCTGCTCGTCACGGAAGCTGGATCGCCCTCGGTATCAGATCTTTGGGACCGTGCTCAGAGGCTGTTTACGAGCCGGATGGCCTACCCAGAGGCCAGGGCCGCCCTCGCGTCGGTGTTCCGTTCTGGAAGTCTGGCCGGGGCCGGCTTCAGGAGCGCAAAGTACGAGCTCGAGCGGCGTTGGTCCGAGATGGTTATCGTTGAAGTTACCGGTGAGCTGGCGGCGGTGGCGGGCGAAGTGGCCGAAGACTTCGACTTGCGCGGGTACGACGCGACTCATCTTGCTTCGGCCCTCGCAATCGCCGATGCAGAGCCGGTCGTTGCGACGTGGGATCTCAGTCTTGCGGGCGCTGCCCATCGAGCTGGATTGGTGGTGACTCCTGCCCTAGAGCCGGCCCCCTAGGAAATGCCGGCAGTGCCGACACGGTAGGCCCGGCCGGATGGCCACTTGCCATCGTCGCCCCAGACTCGACATACTCGGCGGGATGGCCGGCGCCCAGGAGATCCTTGACCTCGACGATCGGGAGGTCCGCGTCTCCAATCCGGACAAGGTCTTCTTCCCCGCCGGCGGCATCACCAAGATGGCGCTGATCCGCTATTACCTCTCGGTGATGCCTGGTGTGCTCGTCGGGTGCCACATGCGTCCTTCCACCCTTTACCGATGGCCCAATGGGGTCGGTGCGCCGGACGATGCCTTCTTTCAAAAGCGGGTTCCCAAGCACCGCCCCGAGTGGCTCGAGACCGAGACCGTGACCTTCCCGAGCGGCCGCTCGGCCGAGATGCTTGTTATGGCCGACGCTGCGCACGTCGTGTGGGCCCTCAATACCGGGGCCATCGACCTCAACCCGTGGCCGGTGAGGCGCACCGATGTCGATCACCCCGACGAGCTGAGGGTCGATCTCGACCCGACCCCCGGCATCCCCTACTCGGACGTGTGTGCGGTGGCCCCCGTCGTGCGCGATGTCCTCGACGAGCACGGGCTCAGAGGCTGGCCCAAGACCTCGGGCAAGCGCGGCATGCACATCTACGTTCGCATCGAGCCGCGATGGTCGTTCACCGAGGTGCGCCGCGCTGCCCTCGCGCTCGCGCGCGAGGTCGAGCGGCGTATGCCGGACGTCGCTACGACCGCGTGGTGGAAGGAAGAGCGCAGGGGAGTATTCGTCGACTACAACCAGAACGCTCGCGACCGCACTATCGCATCGGCTTACTCCGTCCGCCCGGTCGCTGACGCAACGGTTTCGTGCCCGCTCGCATGGGAGGAGCTCCCGGTCGACCCGGCCGAGCTCACGGTGGCAACGGTTCCCCAACGTTTCGCGGAGGGGGGCGACGTGGGCGGTGGCATCGACGCGCACGTGGGAAGCCTCGATGCGTTGCACGATCTCGCATACAGGGACGAGCATGAGGGCCTCGGGGACGCTCCGTGGCCGCCGCACTTCGCCAAGGGGGCAAAGGAGCCGAAGCGAGTCCAGCCCTCCCGAGCCCGCCATCCCGCCAAAGACGCCGAGTGATTGAGCCAGCGGCCACGAACATCAACACTCGCCCGGCGTTTACTGTGGCGCAGCTACACGGAGTCCTGAGTGCTTGGCCGCTCGCTCAAGGCGATGGTCATAGGCCACAACGGCGTCGATGTGGTCTCGGATGCGGATTGCGGAGGCGAGGTGGATCGCGTCAAGAGTGCGAAGCTCGGGCGGGGGCGTGCGGGCGGCAGACTTGAGGAGGGCGTCGTCGAGAGCCACGATATAGAAGCGCGATAGCAGTTCCTCCGCGTGACCGATGACCATCTCGGCGCCGGTCTTCAAATGCGCGGCGCGCGGAACCTCAATGGTGGCGATCTCGCTTGTGATCAACTCAGTTTCCGAGACGTATCCCATCAGTGCGTCCGTCTCGCTCTCTCTGACCACCAGCTTGACGATCGCGGAAGCGTCCAGGTATAGGACGCGCGCAGACCTATTCGCCACGGAGGATGCTGATGGCTTCCTCGCTGGTCATCTTTGAGGGGAGGTCAAGCGGCTGGGGGCGGGGACCCGACGCTCGAGGAGCAAAAAGCTTGCTGGCGGCGATGAGGTCGTTGAGGCCTCCGGCCGAGGCCACAACCGGCACGATCCGGGCGACGGGACGGCCCCTGTCGGTGACCTCGAGCGTCTCTCCCTTGCGTACCCTTCGGATCGCTTGAGAGAGCCTTTCGCGAAGCTCACGAATCCCGATCGGCGAAGCGTCCATAGTGGACACAATGATACTACATTGAGGCCCCTCTGGGATTGGTGCGCTTCAGCGGCCTTCCGATCCGTAGCGATCGATATGGGTGTATGTATTGACTGGTATTGTTGGCAGTATATGAAAACGACCATCGAGATTCCCGAGGCGCTTCTTGCGGAGGCAAAACGTGCCGCCGCCCGAGAAGGAACCACGCTCCGGGCGTTGGTGGAAACCGGCCTTCGGCAGCTGCTCCGGGAGCGTCGTTTGCCTCGGCACTTCGAGCTGCGCGACGCGAGCGTCGACGGGAAGGGACTCAATCCCGACGTCGCCTCCGGCGGCTGGGAGCGCATCCGAGCAGCGGCCTATGAGGGGCGCGGCGGATGATCGCAGTCGACACGAACGTCCTCGTCTACGCGCACCGGCGCGACAGCACCTTCCATCCTCCGGCGTCGGCCCGCCTCCGCGAGCTGGCGGAAGCGAAAGCCTCGTGGGCGTTGCCGTGGCCGTGCGTGCACGAGTTCCTCGCGATTGTGACCCATCCACGCATCTATGATCCGCCGAGCCCCCTTGAGTCCGCGGCCGATCAGGTCGCGGCGTGGCTCGAGTCCCCGACTGTCGTTCTTCTCTCCGAGGGGGACGGTCACTGGACCCGACTCCACCAGAGTTTGAGGGAGAGCAGAGTCACGGGGCCTGCTGTTCATGACGCCCGCATCGTGGCCCTATGCCAGGCTCACGGTGTCGAGGAGTTGTGGACCGTCGACCGAGATTTCGGGCGGTTCCCAGCCCTGAAAACCCGCAATCCCCTCACCTAATCGTTCTGGTTCGACACGCCCGGCCTCCGTCGGCTACTCAGGACGGTCTGGACGGCGTCGAGGGGGGAGCCATAGCGGCCAACGAACGGCAGCATGAATGGCTCACGCCGTCTGAGTTACCTGGTCGAACGTGCATTCGTGCGGGGGCTTGTCGGTCCTCCAGCGCATGAGGGTTGCCGAGTGCCTGAAGCGGCCGCTCTGAAGGCGGTCGAAGGCGACCTCGCACACGAGCACCGGCTCGAGAGCGACAAAGGACTGGTCTTTGCCCGCATTCCACCTGCTCGGCCCCCCCGGGGCCCTGCCGCCGCCGAAGCTCGTCCCGCCCTCGAGCGGGGCCAGACGTTCCCTGAGGGGGCCCCGCTCTGCGGCTTTGAACGACGAGGTGTGCCCGACGTAATGGAGCACGCCGGAGTCGTCGTAGAGCCCGAGCAACAGCGAGCCGACGCCGTCGCCAGACTTGTGCATCCTGTAGCCGCCCACAACACAATCGGCAGTGCGGCGATGCTTGACCTTGACCATGGCGCGCTCGCCGGGAAGGTAGGGGTCGGTTGCGCGCTTGGCAACGACACCCTCGAAGCTCTCGAACCACGCTTCGGCCTCGTTGAGGGTTGAGGTTTGGGGCGTCACCGCGAAGCTGAGGGCCTCGAGGGCGGGGATGTCGGCCGCCGGTGCGGGCTCGGACACGGTTTCCAGCGACTCCCTCCGCGCCGATAACGGAGCGGCGCGGAGGTCGTCGTCGGCGAGGGCGAGGCAGTCGAAGGCGACGAAGCTCGCCGGGGTTTCGGCCGCAAGCATCTTTACGCGCGAGGCGGCCGGGTGAATGCGCAGCTGGAGGGCGTCGAAGTCGATTGCGCCCCCGGCGGTGATCAGGACCTCCCCGTCTACCACGCAGCGCTCGGGGAGTGCACCACCGAGCAGCCGGGGGAGCTCGGGAAAGTAACGAATGAGCGGTCGTCCGTCCCGGCTGATGACGTCGACGTCGTCACCGTCGCGCCACACAAGCGCGCGGAAGCCGTCCCACTTGGGCTCATAAAGCCACTCCTCGCCCTCGGGTATCTCCTTCTGGAGCCGGGCGAGCATGGGGGCGAGCGGAGGACCGAAGGGCAGGGCCATGCTCGCCATTGTCGTCCACCGGGAGCTCCTCCACAAGGGAGGCCATCTTCCATACTGTCGCCGGGCCATGGGTGGGAGCATGGCGCGCCGACAGTTGAGCCAACGGACACGGAGGATCCCACCCATGTGGGCGTTGCCAGAGTTGATAGCGGTCGGTCGGTCTCGCCCGCCGGCACCGATCGGCAGTCGGAACCGCAGAACGAGGGACGTCTGTCCGCTCGGCCCCCCGGCACCGTGGCCGTGGTGATACCCACCCTGAACGCAGCCCGAACCCTCGAGGCCTGCCTGCTGAGCCTGAAGCGCCAAACCGTGCGCCCCCATGAGGTCATCATCGTCGACGATGTAAAGACCACCGATGACACCCGTGCCATCGCCGCTCGGATGGGCGCACGCGTGATCATCTCCCCTGCCGGAATGGCCGAGTCGCGCAATCTGGGCTTCGCCGAAGCGACAAGCTCGTACTTCCTGAGCATCGACTCCGACATGATGCTGTCCCCGGAGGTGATCGCCGAGCTCGTGCGCGTCTTCGACGGCCATGAGGCGGATGCCGTTACGATTCCCGAGGTCGGTGTGGGCGCGGGGCTGTGGGCGAGGGGGCGCATCCTCGACAAGGCGTCGGTTGAGCACTGCGGCTTTGGCCGGTCGCTGCGCGCCTACAGGAGGGGTTTCTTTGCTACGACCGGCGGATACGACCCCGCTCAAGAGGCCTTTGAGGACTTCGACTTTCATCGCCGAGTCCTTGCAGCGGGAGCCGTGGTCAAGCACCTGGACTCGGCATACATCGAGCACGATGAGGGCTCTGTCAGGTTTCTTGACGCGGTGAGAAAGAAGTACCGCTATGGCTTCACCGTGCCTGCTTTCGAGGATCGTCACGGTGCGCAACCATTTCTCGCCGGATTGCCCCGCCGCATATTGAGCGCTGTGGTCATCGGCGCTCGCCATGATCCCTTGTCTGTCCCCGTCTATCTCGTGCTAAAGGCGGCCGAGTACGTTTGCCGCCTTTGCCGGCAGGTCCCCACGCCGCCTTCGGGCCTCTTCTCCGGACAGCTCCACCGTGTGGCGCTCGGGTCGTTCTCAATGAGAACCGACCTGGTTGCCGAGCTTGCGTGTCCCCACGATCGGAGCTCGTTGCAGCTGCTTACCGACGAGGTGAGTGGTCTCAGCCAAGGACTCTCTGTTACATCACGTAGCCTTCTCGTATTCGACGAAGATCGTCGCGATGCCTTCGCCCCGCTCGAACTCGCGCTCCCTGTCTACGTTCGAAGAACTGAGCGAACACAGTTTGCCTCCTCAGAACCCACTTGGAGATGTACATGGCGAGAGTGGCCAGTAAACTCCAAACGCCGCCCTTTGTTGCAACGCGCGTCGCTCCCATGTCGGACTCGAGTCCGAGGCGCATCAACTCCGCCGACGAATAGTGCCGGTGACCGATCAGCATCCAGGCAGGATCGAGCCATCTCGACAATGTCGAGTCATACGGAGTCGACAGGAAAAACCGTCCTCCCTCCTTTAGAACCCGCCGGACCTCAGCGAACATTCTCGGCTCGGAATGTTTCGGTATGTGCTCTATGACCTCCCAGCAAACGACCGTGTCGAAGGACTCGTCCTCGAACGGAAGGGCCGTTGCGCTTCCTGTTTTCCAGGTTGCCCTGTCATCCTGAACGTGCTTCCTTGCAGTTTCGAGATCCTTTTCAGTCACGTCAAGTCCCACGATCCGCCCCACACCTCGATCAAGCAAGTTCATCTCGCACCACCCGTAACCGCAACCGATGTCCAGGACGGTCTTGTCCTTTATGTTTACGTCCTCCACGAAGGAGGCGCTCTCAGCGAGCCTGCCGACCAGCCGCCGGTTCGGGCGTTCCTGCAGAATGTTCCTCATTAGTGCCTCCTCCGACATCGAAGAACGGTCTAGGGGAGCGTGCTCAATCTGACCACCTCGCACGACCTCAAGAGCAGATTCGCTGCTGACCCGTCTCTACGACCGGGATGCGCCACACTTCGTGCAAAGGGCCGTTCATCGCGAAGGGGACGTCTCCAACCTGCGCTCGAGGAGCCGGAGTAGATCCTCGCCGGCCCGGTCCCAGGTGTGGGAAGAGCCCCATTCGATGGCGTTCATTCGCAGAGGCGCGTAGGTGTTCTTATCCTCTAATAGTCCGATGGCGGCGCGTATCATCCTCTATGGCAGGGACGCTTCGTCGCTGGCGACGGGACCGGAGGAGTCACCCTCGAGGCGCGTCACGTCCAGCGGACCCTGGGCATGAATGCATGGCTGGTAGATGTTCCGCGAGGGGCAACTGAAGTGAGGGCCACGCTTCAGTTCGGCCCCAACCGGCTGTGGATCTGGGGTAGCGGAATAAGCTGCGTGACGCTGGTAACGATCGTTGTTGCTGTGTCAAGAGGCGAGGTTCGAAGGAGAGGCTGCCTGCGGACACGGCTTAAACGCTTCCAAGCAACGACCCTCCGGTTGCGGCGGGCGCGGCCTTGCCAACGGCATCTCGGCGCGCCTTGTCTACGCCTCCGGATGTCAGCTTGGGTCGCCGGTTCCGCCGGTGCAGGGGCCTCCCGCTTCTGGTGCTTGCGGGCCAAGGCGGAAGGCATCCACGAACTGCCCGAGGCGTGCGTCGCCGGCCACGTTCACGCGGAGCTGCTTGCCCCACGCAGACGCCACGATCGGCGCCGGCACGCCGGGATATGGACTCACCAGGACGTGGCTTCGCTCCGCCAAGCGGCGTAGCGCCTCCGACTGATCGCCCTCGAGACCGGCCTGGTAGGTGATCCACACTGCCCCGTGCTCCATTGAATGCACGGCATGCTCGGCGGCGATGGGCTCATCATAGAAGCCGCAGTTCTGGACTACGGGTGAGTGATCGCCGCCGACGGGGGGCACCTGCGAATAAGCCACAGGCTCATTCGTGTGTGCGCGTCCGGCTATGTCAAGGCTTTGGACCCCGGCGGGTTCGGTTCCACGCGCTAGCGGAAGTTGGGGGACCCACGCCCACGCCATGAGCGCGATCAAGCCGGCAAGGACGAGCTCACCCAACAACCGGCGGAAGCGGGTCGGCTGGGCCCCCGCTACTTGGAACAGGCTTCGCCCGACGGTGACGAAGAGGTAGGAGATTCCCGCGACCTCGAGGGCAAGGATCAGGATCTGGAACACCGTGAAGCCGACGCCGATCACATCGCCGCTCCGGAAGATGTCTGGCACTGCAGCCAACTGACTAAGCAGCGAGCTGATTACTACTGTGAGAAGCCCCGGCAAACGCGTGGCCATCAGCCACAGCAACAAAAAGAGGACTGGAAGCGTGATCGCGATGTAGAGCGTATAAGCGAGCTTCACCCAGGGCTTGAGCTCGGGGAGCTTGTCTCCCGCTCCGGCCCTGCTCGAGACGCTGCGAGCAAAGGGGGCAAGCTGAGAGAAGAAGTCGGGGATGCCGGTGAGATCTGCCACCGCCCAGTAACCGTCGAAGCGCACGAACGGAAGCGATTGCCGCACGATGTCCGCATTGATGAGCAACACGACCACGACCAACCACTCCTGCCCGGTGAGGGCGTAAAGGCCGATGCTCCCAAGGGCGAAGATCAGATAGAAGTAGAAGCCGCCGAGATCGGTTCTCACCCTCGCCCACCGACCGAGTCGGTAACTGTCCGTGACGTCGGTATAGAAGGCCGGATACATCAGATAGAAACCGACGCCCATGCCTCGCACTCGCCCTCCCCCGTAGGTCAGTGCAGCGGCATGGCCGAACTCGTGCCAGATGGAGGCGACGAGCATCGCTGCCATGACGGCGAGCAACAATCCGGGCGTGAACAGCACCGCCACCACGCTGTTGCCGACCCCGTTGATCGCGTACAGCCAGCCGTGGGCAAGGGCGGCAAGCGCGAGTACCGCAACCAGAACAGGGGGCGCGTAGAGCACAGACAGCATGCGGGCGGGAGGCTCGATGACGCCGGCGCCGATCACCTTCTTCCGCATGTTGACGCCGAGTGGGGAAGCTGCGGACGTTCTCCGCTCGATGCCCACATCGGGGACGGCGTCGTCATCCTCGGCGACCACACCAGCCGGGATGAGCTTGTTGGCCAGCAGGAAATGAACCTGTTCTGGGGATATGGCCCATTCTGAGCTCTCTGTCACCCGCGTCGAGATGTCCTCGAGGGTCCGGCGCCCATCGATGTGCTCGGCGATCTGGTAGAGAAGCTCCGTCACCTGTACGAAATGATCACCTCGCTGTACGAGCCACTGCTGTTTGGTGAACCCGGTGTCTGGAAGCTCTCCGATCAGTTGGACCCCGGACGCCAGGCGCGGACGGCCGGCCACAAGACGCCCAGCCTGCGCGCTCACTTCCGTAGCGTCTCGAGTTGTGCTCGTCACTGGCTTCTCCGGTGGTCGATTGAACTGCAACCGGCGGCTACGAGGAAGGCCGGGCTCCATTGCCCGGCCTCCCGTAGTGAAGCACCCCGCGCGTGCGAAAGGCCCGCCTTACTGCTGGATCTCGCAGCTCAGAGGTGTGCTCACGAGGCTGCTCAACGCAGTTACAACGGCGCAGACCTGAACGGCCACCTTGTTGTTTCTGACGTCGACGTCTATCGAGAGGTTGTTGAGAAGGTTCGTGATTACCACGGTAACCAACAGCATCTCTCGGTCGGGAAGGTCGAGTGCCACCTGCGACTCGAGCTCCTCGAGATTGAGGGCCTTCTTTTCTGCCAACATCGGCTCTCCCTTCTGCCGGCAGCGTTGCCGACGGTAGTGGGCCAGTCGGCTAACTGTTTCCAATGCAAGATGCGACGAAACCGACAAAGTATGCATTTTGTGGAACTGTACAAATCGATCCCTAAAGGACTTGACCTCCGAGGGCGCCTTGGAGCCGGCGGGCGGTGGCCTTTGTGTCTGTGGTCACAAACCAAGTGGGGCCGACGATCCGGGGCAAAGCCGATACGTTTGCGCGCGCGAGCAAGCCTTGCGCGTCTTCGAGGTAGCGGTTGCGTTGCGCCACGTCGGCGAAGATCCGGATCAGGACATCGTCGTCGTTTGCCTGACAGGACGCGCTTTCCTTCTCGGGCTCGGATGCCTGCTTAGCTTGCAGGCGCGAGCATGTGACGCCGCCCCGGGTCATGGCGTCAAGCATCTCTTCGACCGAGGCGTAGGCACGGGCATTCAGTCCAAAATCGTCGAAGTCCCCTTCGGCGCCCGAGAACGGGCTCCCGCGTCCGGCCCCGGCGGGGACGGGACCGCTGCGAGACAGAAACAGACCTGCGCCGATCACCAGCGCCGCGACGACTATGGCCCCTGCAATGATCCTCGCGCCCCGCCCCGTCGGGCGCCTTGCTCGGTAGGCGGGCGGATGATGGTCCTTTTGATCCTCGGTCACCGGAGAAAACGTTACCCATGGCCCGGTTCGCCAACCGTTGGTGCGCTCGTGGAAGTCCGAGGCCCGGTGTTACGGTGGCGGTCATGCTCAGGGAGTTGGATTCCGGCGTCTTGCTGCGACTGCTCGACCTCCAGGCCCACGACTCCGCGATCAAACGTCTCTGGGACCAAAGGGACACGCTGCCGGAAAAGCAGCGGCTCGGCGAGCTGAGGGACAACCTCGCCGAGCTCGAGGCCGACATCGCCATCGCACGACAACAGAGCGAGGATGCGGCCCGCGTCCAGAGCCGGCTCGAAGGCGAGATTGCTTTGGCCGACGAAAAGATCCAAAGACAGGAGGCCCGGCTGTTCGCCGGCAGCGTGTCCAACCCAAGGGAGCTGAGCTCGCTTCAGGCCGAGGTCGCCATGCTCAAGCGGCAGCGCGCAGCTTCGGAGGACGAGCTGCTCGAAGCCATGGTCCACCGCGACACCGTCGATCAGACCCTGGGGTCACTCACCACCGAGCAGGTTCAGAGCACGCGCGCCGCCGAGGACCTCGGCGTGACCGTGACCCGCCTCACCGGCGACATCGAGTCGGAGCTCGCCTCCCACACCAAGCAGCGCGACTCGGTAGCGACTGCCATACCGGCCGACCTCCTCGACTTGTACGAGAAGATCAGGGCGACCAAGGGCGGCGTCGGCGCTGCAGCGCTGAAAGGCGGGACCTGCCAGGGCTGTCATACTCAGCTTCCAGCGAAGGAGGCAGAGCGCATACGAGCTGAGGGCGGCCTCCAGCGCTGCGACAACTGCCGCCGCATCCTCGTCGTTGTCTGAGCGAGGCCGCGTTCAGGCCAGGCTCCACACCGACGGGGGAGCGCGGGGCAATCCGGGCCCTGCCGGAATTGGTGTCGTGCTCGTCGACTCGAACGGTGACGTCATCGGGGAGATCGCGCGCGGGCTCGGCGAAGCCACGAACAACGTCGCTGAGTACGAAGCTCTCATTGCCGGGTTGGAGCTTGCGCTCGAGCGAGGATTAACGGAGCTCGAGGTGTTCGTCGACTCTCAGCTCGTCGCCTCGCAGGTTAAGGGCGAATGGAAGATCAAAAACGACCGCCTGCGCGCGCTCGCGGTCAGGGCGCGCTCTCTCTTAGGCCGTTTCGAGCAGTCCTCGATCACGCAAGTCCCGCGCGAACGCAACGCGGACGCGGACAAGCTTGCGAACCAGGGCATGGACGCGGCCATGGTCGAGCTCGGCGCCGCCTCCCCGGGCCGGCGGCAGCTCCTCGA
>Ga0183260_10002131_pt1 | contig 16435 bp, 14 predicted proteins | sample AntDrymUQ4972206_2_FD_129768 | JGI IMG/M metagenome (GOLD analysis project Ga0183260, IMG submission 129768) | Polar desert sand microbial communities from Dry Valleys, Antarctica - metaG UQ497 (22.06) (version 2) (version 2) | ecosystem: Environmental > Terrestrial > Soil > Desert | place...
GCGAGCGACGGAGCAGGAGGACGAGCGCAAGCGCGGTGACCGCGACGCCCACGAACAGCTCCCGCCAGCCAAGCCCGACCCACGCGAATCCGGCCAGAGCGAGTGGCCCGATCACCACGCCGATACCGCCGGCGAAGGTCCACCGGGCCATGTTGTGCTCTCGCCGGTCGGGCTCGAGGTCCATCAGCGTCGCCTGGGACAGCGAGACGAATGCACCCGAGGCCGGGTAGAGCAGGGAGAACGCCACGAGCAGGATCCAGAAGGTCGGCGCACCGGCGGCGAGCAAGAGCGCGAGCGCGAAGCAGAGGCCGCCGCCGAGCACGAGCGCACGCCGGCGCCACGTAACGGACGCGACGCCGAGCACAGGCTCGACGACGAGCGAGACGAGGTTCGGGACGGAGAGCAGCAGCCCGATCTGCGTATACGACAAGGAGAGGTCGTCGCGGATCAGCGGCCACGCGGCTTCGCGCGCGCCGAAGACGAGCTCGTCGAGGAGCTCGATCGCCAGCAGCGTCGCCACGACGCCGCCCAGCGATCTACGGATCAGGAGTTACCAGGGAGGATGCGTGCGCACCTGCTCAGTGTAAGGATCGACGCCGTGGATCGTGTAGACTCACGCGGTCTTTCTTGGCGACGCTGCCTCGGACGCGAACTTCGCGCTCCGGGGCTTTTTTTATTCTCTTGTGGGAGGAAACGGAATGGCGATGATCGAGAGCAAGGACCGGGCGACATCCGACCCGGAGTCGCGCAAGCAGGTGCTGAAGGACATCGAGAAGCAGAAGGTCGCGTATGTGCTCTTCTGGTTCACCGACCTCGAGGGGCATCTGAAGAGCTTCGCGATCACTCCGGGTGAGGTCGCAGCCGCGCTCGACGACGGGATGGGCTTCGACGGTTCGTCGATCACGGGCTTCAACGCGATCGAGGAGTCGGACATGGTCGCGATCCCCGATCCCGAGACGTTCCGGGTGATGCCTCACCGAGAGGGCGAGACGATCGTCGGTCGGATGATCTGCGACATCGTCAAGCCGGTCGGGACGCCGTACGAGGGCGACCCGCGCTACATGCTCCGCAAGGCGCTCGAGCGGATGCAGAGCATGGGCTTCGACACGTTCAACATTGGGCCGGAGCTCGAGTACTTCCTCTTCGAGGACAACAAGGGCACGGTCACGCTCGACGAGGGCGGCTACTTCGCCATGACCGCGCTCGACGCGGCCACCGAGCTGCGGAACGAGACGATCCAGGCGCTGGAGGCGATGGGGATCCCGATCGAGTACCACCACCACGAGGTCGCACCGTCGCAGCACGAGATCGACATGCGCTACGCGCCCGCCCTGGAGATGGCCGATGCGACGATTACCTACCGGTTGATCGTGAAGGAGATCGCGGCCAAGAACGGCGTCTACGCGACCTTCATGCCCAAGCCGCTCTTCGGCGAGAACGGCTCGGGCATGCACACGCACATGTCGCTCTTCACGGAGGGCCGGAACCAGTTCTTCGACGGGTCCGACCCGCACAACCTCTCGCCGACGGCGAAGGCTTTCATCGCCGGGCTGCTGCGGCACGCGCGCGAGCTCTCGGCGGTCTTCGCTCAGTGGGTCAACTCGTACAAGCGGCTCGTGCCGGGCTACGAGGCGCCGGTGTACGTCGCCTGGTCGCAGCGGAACCGCTCGGCGCTGATTCGGATTCCGCTCTACAAGCCGGGGTCGGAGCAGGCGACGCGTGCCGAGATCCGTTGCCCCGATCCGGCCTGCAACCCCTACCTCACGTTCGCGGCTCTCCTGCACGCCGGCCTCGAGGGGATCGAGCGCGGTTACGAGCTCGAGGAGCCGATGGACTCGAACCTCTACCACCTCTCCGCGGCGGAGCGGCAGGAGCGGGGTATCGTCGCCCTCCCGGGCACGCTGGGCGAGGCCGTCGAGGAGCTCGCCGCGTCTGAGCTGATGAAGAACGCGCTCGGCGAGCACATCCACGAGCGCTACGTCGAGTTGAAGCGCAAGGAGTGGGACGACTACCGGATCCAGCTGACGCAGTGGGAGCTCGATCGTTACCTGGCGGTGCTGTAGCTATGCGACTGGACTTTCGGCGCCGCGAAGTTCAGAATCGCCGCAGGGCTGTGGCGCTAGGCGAGCGCCGCGACCTTAACTGACGGCCGATTGCGGGCTCCTTTACAGGGGCCCGTAGTCGTTAGAGGAGGTGGCGGCCTACTAGAGGAACTTGCGGATGCTCTCGCGGAGCACCGAGAGGCCGATCACGCGGGTGCCTTGGTCGATCGCGCCGATCGCGTCGGCGGGGACGAGCCGGCGGCCGCGTAGGAAGCCCGAGCGGACGGCGAGCGCGTCCGGCACATCCGGCTGGCTACCGTACATCGGCGACTCGACCCGGCCGACCACCCGACCGCGCACGTCGGCGACGAGGAAGCCCTTGACGTCGCGGAGGTCGAGTTCGAGGGTGCTCATCTGCTGGAAACCTATTCTCGGTCCATGAAGTTTCTCCCACGCGTTGCGTAAGAAGTTTGTTAAGCCGCGCCCGCACCGTACCGCGGGGATCGGACGCCTAGACTGACTTCGTGGACGCCACCGCGCGGCACCTCCGGCTGCTGACAGAGACGATCGCCGCGGTCAACTCGACCCTCGATCTCGAGGAGGTGCTCGAGCTCGTCGCCCGCAAGGTCGCCGAGGCGCTCGACGCGGACGCCTGTTTCGTCTACCTCTACGACGAGCGGGCGGACGAGCTTGTGTTGCGGGCGACACACGGCACCCGCGTCGAGGAGATGACGCGGCGTCCTCGTATGCGTCCCGGCGAGGGGATCACCGGCGCCGCCGCGGCCGCGCGCGCGCCGATCGCGATCGCCTCTCGCGCCCACCTCGATCCACGTTTCAAGCTCTTCCCGAACCTCCCGGAGGACGAGTACGAGTCGATCCTGGCGGTGCCCATCCTGGCCAGGGACAAGCTCGAGGGTGCCCTCAATGTTCGCACGCGCAAGCCGCGCGCACACACCCAGGCTGAGATCGACCTGCTCGTCGCGATCGCGTCGCAGGTCGCCCAGACGATCGAGCACGCGAAGCTCTACGCCGACGCCCAGCGGCGCGTCCACGAGCTCGAGGCGCTCGCCAAGATCTCGGAAGCCGTGTCGGAGTCGCTCTACCTCGAGGAGTCGCTCGAGGCGATCGTGAAGACGACGATGGCCGCAGTCGACGCGACGGGAGCGGCGCTTGTGCTCGAGGACGGCAAGATTGCGTGGCCTGAGGGGCGCCCGGGCGCCCACGCGCTCCGTTTGCCGCTTCGCTGGAAACGGCGTCAGATCGGCGAGCTCGTCTGCGATCGGGACACACCCTTCTCGGACGACGACCGCGCGCTGCTGGAGGCGATCGCCCATCACGCGGCCGTCGCGCTCGAGCACGGGCGCGCGGTCATGCGCGGGGTGCTCGCCCAGGAGATCCACCATCGGGTCAAGAACAACCTGCAGACGGTCGCCTCGCTCCTGCGGCTGCAGGCCCGGTCGCCTGGGGCAGACCCGCAGAAGGCGCTCGGCGACTCCGTCAACCGGATCCTCGCGATCGCCGCGGTGCACGAGGTGCTGACCGAACACCGCGAGGACGACGTTGACCTCGCCGAGCTGATCGAGCGCCTCCGCGCGATGCTCGTCCAGGGGCTTGTCGAGGGAAAGGAGGTCCAGGCGGTGTTGGAGCCAATCTCGCTCGCCGGGAACAGGGCGACAGCGCTGGCGCTCGTCTTCAGCGAGCTGTTCCAGAATGCGCTCGAGCATGGCGGCGGGACGGTGCGGATCGAGCTGGCGCACCGCGACGGTGACGTTGCGCTCTCGATTGCCGACGATGGGGGCGGCCTGAACGGTGACCGCGACGGTACCGGCCTCTCGATCGTGCGCGCGCTCGTGCGGGACGAGCTCCAGGGCACGCTCGAGCTGACGAGCGAGCCGGGGCTGCGCGCCGATGTGGTGTTCCCCGCGTGAAAATCCTGATCGCGGAGGACGAGACGATCATCCGCATGGATCTGCGCTCGCTGCTCGAGGGCGCCGGCTTCGAGGTCTGCGCGGAGGCGCGAGACGGCGAGGAGGCCGTCGAACTGGCGCGCTCGGAGCAACCAGACCTCGCGGTGCTCGACGTCAAGATGCCGCGGCTGGACGGGATCGAGGCCGCGCGGCGGATTCTCAATGAGCGGCCGATCCCGATCGTGATCGTGACCGCCTACGGGGAGCGCGAGCTCGTGGCGCGTGCGGTCGAGGCGGGTGTCTTCGGTTACCTCGTGAAGCCGTTCCGGGAGACAGATCTGTTACCGGCGATCGAGACGGCGCGGGCCCGGCACGACGAGCTGATGGCGCTACGCGAGGAAGCAGACTCGCTCGCCGATGCGCTCGCCGCGCGGAAGGCGATCGAGCGCGCGAAGGGCCTGCTGATGGCGAAGGAGGGCCTGTCCGAACAGGACGCCTTCGCGCGCCTGCGCAGTGCGAGCCAGGTCTCGGGGAAGCCGCTGAAAGTCGTCGCGGAGGCAGTGGTCGCGACGCTCGATCCCTCGTAACAGACTGTTACAAGACGACCTCCGACCGCAGCGCCCAGCCACTCTGCCAAGTAACAGACTGTTACTTGGCAGAGCTCGGCGCGGTCAGTTCTGCTCGAGTAGACGCGTCTCTTCGCGCTTGCGGGAGAAGCGGAACCCGAGCCAGATGAGCAGGCCGAGGATGAGGAACGGGCCGCCGACGATGAGGGCGTACAGGAGCGCGATCCCCTCCCAGGCGAGAACGTCCTTGACGTCGTCGAGACGGCTGCCTCCCTCGGCGGCGGGCGGGATCTCCTCGGTCGTGAGCGAGAGGTAGATCGTCGCCGTGCGGGCCTCGGCGTTCGTGCCCCGCAGGCCTTCGCGCAGCCCGGCGAGCTTTTGACGAGCGGCGCCGAGCCGCGACTGGAGGACCACGCGCTCCTCGGCAGGAAGGGTCGTGCTCTCGAGCCGCGCGACGAGCTGCGCAACCTGCCGCTGCGCGGCTTCGATCTGGGACTGGAGCGTGTCGGCCTGCACCTGGAGGTCCTCGATCCCGTAGCGCTGTCCGACGATCGTGCCGAGCTGGGAGAGCTGCACCATCGCGCTCTGCACTCTGGCGGTCGGGACGCGGAGCGTGATCTGGGCGGCGCCGACGCCCTCGGCGGGTGCGTCGTACTGGAGCGAGGCGACGCCGCCGCCGTGCTGAAGCGCGATCCGCTGCGCGCGCTTCGTCGCGCTCGAGAGCGCTTCGACGTCGTCGACGCGCAGGCGCAACTCGGCCTCGAAGCGTTGCAGCTGGCCGGGGACCGGCGGCACGACTGCGGAGTCGGCGGTCGGTGGCGCGGAGAAGCCACGACTCGCTTCCGGCGATGCCGCCTCGGTCTTGAACGTCTCCGTCGTCACGACACCCCCGGACGCGGCCATCTCGTCGCCGCCGCCCTTGACGACATCGTCCCGAGTCACCCCGATCACTCCTGCCGCGACGACCGCGGCCATCGCTGCGACCGGCACGACGAGGAAGAGCCGCCGCCATTCGAAGCGGGAGAGAAAGGGCGCGCGGGCGGGTTCGAGCTCGCCCAGCGCGCGGACGCGCTCGCGCAGGGCGGGGGGCGCGGCGGGCTTCGTCGCGCGGATCTCGTTGAGCAGCCTCTCAGACATTCACACTCACCTTCTCCTCGAGCTTCTTCAGGGCCCGCGACAGCCGGGTCGAGACGGCAGTCGGGCTGATGCCGAGCACGCGCGCGGCCTCCTCGCCGTTGAGGTCGAGCAGGACGCGGAGCGCGATCACCTCGCGCTCGCCCGCGGACAGCTCGGCCAGGGCAGCTTCGATCTGGGGGGATAGTCCTTCGGCGAAGGCCGCGTCGACGTGCTCAGGCGGCGCTGCGCGCTTCTCGCGCTGCTGCCGCCGCTCCTCGGAGCGGAACCAGTCGAGCGCCGTCGTACGGGCGATCTGGCAGAGCCAGGTCCGGGCGCTCGCTCTAGCGGGATCGAAGCGGCGCCAGAGCCTGAGCGCCTTCTCGAACGTGTCCGCCGTCAGGTCCTCGGCGAGCGAGCGGTCGCGGGTGAGATAGACGAGATAGCCGTACACGTCGTCGAGGTGCTCCTCTGCGGTCGCGGCGAAGGACACCGCCAAGGCGGATTGTCTGCGCGCCGGAAGCGTCATCGCCTGCACACCGTGTCTACGCCACCGGACGGCGAATCGTCACCCCTCGAGCGCGGACTCGAACAGCTGCTCCCAGCGCTCGAGCAGAGCCTGGAGGTCGTCGCGGGCTGCCTTGTGCGCCGCGAGCGTCTCGACATCGCCCCAGTCCTCGGCGAGCCGCTGCTCGAGCTCAGCCAGCTCGAGCTCCCGGGCCTGGATTGACGTCTCGATCTGCTCGAGCTCGCTTGGCCGCGGGGCGCTCGCCTGCTTGGGTCGCTCCTTCTGCTTGCGCTCCTTCGGCGGTGGCGTAGGCGCGTCCTCGCTGGCGCGAATACGCACGTAGTCGGCCCAGCCGCCCGGGTAGGAGCGCAGGGTGCCATCCTCGACGGCCACGATCCGCTCGGCGACGGCATCGAGCACGGCGCGGTCGTGTGAGACGAGCAGCACGGTGCCCGGAAAGGCCTCGAGCGCGGCTTCGAGCGCCTCGCGGCTCTCGAGATCGAGGTGGTTCGTCGGCTCGTCGAGCACGAGGAAGTTCGCGCCGGAGGCGACGATCAGCGCCAGCGCCAGTCGTCGGCGCTCGCCGCCCGAGAGCGCGACGACGGGCTTGTCGTGGTCGTCCCAGCCGGAGAAGAGGAAGCGACCGAGCAGCGCTTGTGCCTGACCACGCTGCAGGCCGGTCGCACCCATCGTGCACTCGAGCACGCTGCCGCGCTCGTCCAGCTCGACCTCGTGCTGGGAGAAGTAGGCAAGCTCGACGCCGTGGCCGATCCGGCCGAGCCGGCGACCAACGATCGCTTCGAGCAGCGTCGACTTGCCCGAGCCGTTCGGGCCGATCAGCGCGACGTGCTCGCCGCGCTCGAGCACCAGCACGGCACCGTCGAGCAGCGGCTTCGTCCCGGCGGCGAGGTCGAAGCCCTCGGCCTCCACGACCATGCGCCCGCTTCGCACGGGCTTCAGGAACTCGAAGCCGAGCGTGCGCCTCTCGCCGCGCGGCGCCTCGACGCGCACGGCCTCGATGCGGGCGATCTGCTTCAGCTTCGCCTGTGCCTGGCGCGACTTCGTCCCGTAGCGGAAACGAGCGACGAAGCGCTCGAGCCGAGCGATGTCCTCTGCCTGGCGCTCGGCCCACCTCGCCTGGTTGGCGAGCCGCGCGGCCTTCTCCTGGCGCCAGACGTGCCACTTGCCGGGGAAGAAGGTCGAGCGGCCGCCTTCCAGCTCGAGCACCGAGGTCGCGACCGACTCCAGGAACCAGCGGTCGTGCGCGACGAGGATGACCGCGGCGTCGATCGTAGGGAGCTCCTGCTCGAGCCATTCGATCGAGGCCATGTCGAGGTGGTTGGTCGGCTCGTCGAGCAGCAGCAGGTCGGGGCTTCCCGCAAGTGCACGCGCGAGCGACGCGCGCGTCAGCTCGCCGCCGGAGAATGTCTCGAGGCCGCGGTCGAGGTCGGCGTCGGCGAAACCGAGTCCGCGGAGGACGGCGGTTGCTCGGTCGCGCCAGCCGTAGCCGCCCGCGTGCTCGAGGCGTGTCTGGGCCTCTCCGTAGCGCCGCAAGGCCTCAGGTGTGTGGTCGCCGGAGGACATCGCCTCTTCGAGGCGGCGCAGCTCGCGCTCGGCCTCGGCGAGATCCGCTGCGCCCGACAGCGCGTACTCGCGCAAGGAGAAACCCGCGTCTCGCGGCGGCCGCTGGTCGTGCAGCGCCACGCGGGCACCCTTTTCCCAGGCCAGCTCGCCGCCCGCCAGCTCCGTCTCTCCGATCAGGGCGCGGAGCAACGTCGTCTTGCCGGCCCCGTTTGGCCCGGCGAGCGCCAGCCGGTCGCCGCGCTCGACCTTGAAGGAGACGTTGTCGAAGAGCGGCTCGCCGGAGAGCTCCTTGCGGAGGCTCGATGCGATCAGGACTGCCATGCCCTAAGGGTAGTGCTCCGTTCGCGCTGCGCCGGGAAGCGCGCGACGCTTATCGTTCGAGCCGTGAGCGCAGAGGCGAGGATCCAGAAGCTCTCGATCGATACGATCCGGGCGCTCGCGATGGACGGCGTCCAGAAGGCGAATGCCGGCCATCCCGGCACGGCGATGGCGCTCGCGCCGCTTGCGTACACGCTCTACCGCAACGTCCTGCGGCACAACCCGGCGAACCCGGACTGGCCGAACCGCGACCGCTTCGTGCTCTCGGCAGGCCACGCCTGCATCCTCCAATACGCCGCGCTCCACCTCTCCGGCTACAACCTTTCACTCGAGGAGCTCAAGCGCTTCCGCCAGTGGGAGTCGAAGACCCCGGGGCATCCCGAGCACTTCGTCACGGAAGGGATCGAGACGACCACAGGGCCGCTCGGGCAGGGCTTCGCGAACGGCGTCGGCTTCGCGATCGCCGACCGCTTCCTCGCCGAGCGCTACAACCGGCCGCACCACGACGTCGTCGACCGGTTCGTCTACGCGATCTGCTCGGACGGCGACCTGATGGAGGGCCTCTCCTACGAGGCCGCCTCGATCGCCGGCCACCTGGGCCTGGGCAGGCTCGTCTATTTCTACGACGACAACCACATCACGATCGACGGCACCACCGCGCTCACCTTCACCACCGAGGACAAGGCGAAGCGCTTCGAGGCGCAGGGTTGGCACGTCCAGTCGATCGAGGACTCCGAGGACGTCGACGCGCTAGAGGCCGCGACGCGTGCGGGGCAAGCCGAGCACGAGCGGCCCTCGCTGATCATCGTGCGCAGCCACATCGCCTTCGGGGCGCCGAAGGCGATCGACACGTCGAAGTCGCACGGCTCCCCGCTCGGCGAGGACCAGGTGCGCGCCGCGAAGGAAGCGCTCGGCCTCAACCCCGACGAGCACTTCGACGTCGCGGACGAGGTCTACGAGCACATGGATGGGCGCCCGGCTGGAATCGAGGCCGAGCAGGAGTGGCGCGACCGCTTCGAGCGCTGGGCGGAGACTTTCCCGAAGCTGCGCGAGGACTGGGAGGCCGACCGGACGGAGAAGCCGCGGCCGGGGTGGCTGGATGCCCTGCCGGAGTTCCCCGCCGGCGAGGCAGTCGCCTCGCGCGACGCGGGCAAGCAGGTGATGCAGGCGCTGAAGCCGTTTACGCCGACGATGATCGGAGGCGCTGCCGATCTCGTCGAGTCGACGAAGACGGAGTTCGAGGGCGCCGGTGTCTTCTCGGCCACGCACGCGGGCCGCAACGTCGCCTTCGGGATCCGAGAACACGCAATGGGCTCGATCGTGAATGGGGTCGCGCTCACGCAGGGGATGCTGAAGCCATACGGCTCGACCTTCCTGATCTTCTCCGACTACATGCGGCCGGCGGTGCGGCTGTCGGCGCTCGGCCAGCTGCAGTCGCTCTGGGTGTGGACGCACGACTCGGTCGGCGTCGGCGAGGACGGCCCGACGCACCAGCCCGTCGAGCACCACATGGCGCTCCGGTCGATCCCGAACCTCTGGTACGTCCGGCCCGGCGACGCGAACGAAACCGCCATGGCATGGCGGATCGCGCTTGAGCGCGAGGACGGGCCTGTCGCGCTCGCGCTCTCGCGCCAGAAGCTCGAGACGCTCGACCGCAGCGAGGTCGCCCCCGCCGAGGGGGCACTCCGTGGGGCGTACACGCTGTGGCAGTCGGGCGACGGGCTGCCGGACGTCGTCCTGCTCGCGACCGGCTCGGAGCTCGGCGTCGCCTACGAGGCGGCGAAGACCATGGACACGAACGTTCGCGTCGTCTCGATGCCGTGCTGGGAGCTGTTTACGGCGCAGCCGCAGGAGTACCGCGACGAGGTGATCCCGCCCGACGTGCGGGCCCGGCTCTCCGTGGAGGCGGGGATCTCTCTGGGCTGGGAGCGCTGGGTGGGCGACTCGGGCGCCTCCGTCGCGATCGACCGCTTCGGCGCCTCGGCACCCGGCGACGAGGTGCTGGCGCGACTCGGCTTCACGGCGGAGAACATCGCCGAGCGCGCGGCGGCGCTGCTCGAGCGGGTCGCATGAAGGTTGCGGTCGCCTTCGATCACCGCGGCGTGAAGCTGCGCGCGCGCGTGCTCGAGGAGCTGGAAGCGCTCCGGCACGAGGTGGTCGACCTCGGCACGGACTCGGACGCCGAGCGGATCGACTACCCCGACAAGGCGCGCGAGCTGGGCGAGGCGATCCAGCGGGGCGACGCCGAGCGGGGCGTGCTCATTTGCGGCTCGGGCGTCGGCGCCTCCGTGGCCGCCTGCAAGATGACCGGGATCCGCGCGGCCATCTGCCACGATGTCTACTCCGCGCACCAGGGCGTCGAGCACGACGACATGAACGTGCTCTGCCTCGGCTCCGAGGTGGTCGGAGGCGAACTGACCATCGACCTCGTCCGTGCCTTTCTCGGCGCCCGGTTCGATGGCGGCGAGCGCTACGTGGCACGGTTGCAGAAGGTCGCAGCGATGGAGAAAGGAATGAGAGATGGCCAAGTCACGCCTGCATGAGCTGTCCGAGCACGGCGTCAGCGTCTGGATCGACTCCCTCTCGCGGGAGATGCTCGAGACCGGCGAGCTCGCCCGCCTGATGAAGGAGGACGCCGTCGTCGGCGTTACGTCCAACCCGACGATCTTCCAGAAGGCGCTCTCGACCGGCGAGTGGTACGACGAGCAGCTCGGCGAGCTGCTGAAGACCGAGGACGACCCGACGGAGATCTTCATCCGGCTTGCGATGGAGGACGTCCGCCGCGCCTGCGATCTGATGAGGCCCGTCTGGGACGGAGGCAAGGGCGAGGACGGCTGGGTCTCGCTCGAGGTCGACCCGACCCTCGCCTACGACCGCGAGGCCAGTTTCGAGCAGGCGATGCGCTTCCACGAGGAGGTGGACCGTCCGAACCTGCACGTGAAGATTCCGGCGACGCTGCCCGGCCTTGGCGCCATCGAGGACGTGATCGCGAAGGGCAGATCGGTCAACGTGACACTGATCTTTTCGCTCGATCGCTACGCCGCGGTTGCGGAGGCATACGTCAAGGGGCTCGAGCGGCTCGTCGCCGGCGGCGGCGACCCGACTCGCGTCGCCTCCGTCGCGAGCTTCTTCGTCTCGCGCGTCGACTCCGAGGCGGACAAGCGTCTGGACGAGATCGGCGGCCAGGCGACGCGCCTCGAGGGCAAGCTCGCGATCGCGAACGCCAAGCTCGCCTACCGCCACTGGCAGGAGACGTTCTCCGGCCCGCGCTGGGAGTTTCTCGCCGCCAAGGGCGCGACGAGCCAGCGCTGCCTGTGGGCGTCCACCTCGACGAAGAACCCGGAGTACCGCGACGTGATGTACGTTGAGGAGCTGATCGGGCCGAAGACCGTGAACACGATGCCGGCCGAGACGGTGGCCGCATTTCAGGACCACGGCAAGGTGGCCGACACGATCACCGAGGGGGTGCCCGAGGCGCGGAAGCTGCTCGAGCGCCTCGCCGAGGTGGGCGTCGACTACGACGACGTTGTCGCGACGCTCGAGGCCGAGGGCGTGCAGAAGTTCGCCGACTCGTTCGACGAGCTGCTGGACGGGATCCGCGCCAAGCGCAGCGAGCTCGCAGCCGCGTGACGAAGTCACGCGGCTGGGAAGGGGCTCGGGGAAACCGACGGGTTCCCCCGAGAGGACGCGCCGCGGCGCAGCCGCGGCGGCAGCGAGAAGGGGGTTCGCGGGGGAAACAGGGTTTCCCCCGCGCGACCGAGCCGGAGGCGAGGGAGGCCGCGTGAACTCCATACCAGAGCGGATCTGGGGCTACGACGCGTCGCTCTGGACCGACTCGGGCGAGGACCGCTGGCTTGGCTGGCTCGACGTTGTCAAGCGCGTACGGCCGCACGTCGGCGAGCTGAAGGCGTTCGCCGAGTCGGCGAGCGAGCAGTTCCACGACTGCGTCCTGCTCGGGATGGGCGGCTCCTCGCTCGCGCCCGAGGTGCTACGGCGGACGTTCAAGGTCGAGTCGTTCCACGTCCTCGACACCACCCACCCCGAGGCGATCCGGCGGCTCGAGCGGAGCGTTGACCTCGAGCAGACGCTGTTCCTGGTTTCCTCGAAATCGGGCTCGACGATCGAGACGCGCTCGCACCTGGAGTACTTCTGGCAGCAGACGGACGGTCGTGGGGCACAGTTCGCGGCGATCACCGATCCTGGCTCGGAGCTCGAGCAGCTCGCGAACGAGCGCGGCTTTCGGGCCACCTTCGCCGGCGAGCCGGAGATCGGCGGGCGCTACTCGGCGCTCTCGATGTTCGGAATCGTGCCGGCTGCGCTGATGGGGGTCGACCTGGAGCGCTTCCTGCAGGTGGCGGCCGAGATGACCCTCGCCTGCCAGGCCGAGGAGGACGCCAACCCGGGGCTCGAGCTCGGCCTCCGGCTCGGGGAGGGCTGGCGCGAGGGCCGCGACAAGGTCTGTGTCGAAGCGACACCCACTGGCTTCGGGCTCTGGGCGGAGCAGCTGCTCGCGGAGTCGACCGGCAAGCAGGGGAAAGGGCTCGTGCCGGCCCCGGGCGAGCCGCCCGGCGGGCCGGACCGCCAGCGGGGCGAGGTCGAGATCGCCGATCCCTTCGACTTGGCGGGTGAGTTCTACCGCTGGGAGTTCGCGACCGCGGTCGCCGGCCACGTGCTCGGGATCAACCCGTTCGACCAGCCCGACGTGCAGGCGGCGAAGGACAAGACGAGCGAGGTGCTCGCGGGCGGCGAGCCCGATCTCTCGCCCCGAGGCTCGCTCGACGAGCTGCTCGGCCAGGCGGGCGAGGGCGACTACATCTGCGTCCAGGCATTCATGGACCCGGCGCGCGAGCAGGAGCTCGAGCCGCTCGCCGCTCGAGCACGGGAGACGGGCTGCGTGGTCACGAGCGGTCTTGGCCCCCGCTACCTGCACTCGACCGGCCAGCTACACAAGGGCGGGCCGAACACTGGCCTCTTCATCCAAGTCGTCGACGAGACCGGTACTGAGCTGCCGATCCCGGGCCGGGAATTCGGCTTCGGCCGCCTGATCCGCTCGCAGGCGGCGGGCGACTTCGCGGCGCTCGAGGAACGGGGCAGGCGCGCAATCCGGATCAGACTGGAGGATCTGTAGATGCAACTAGGAATGGTCGGCCTCGGCCGGATGGGCTCAGGAATGACGAAGCGGCTGCAGCAGCACGGGCACGACTTGAAGACATACGACCCGAACGTCAAGTCGACCGCGAAGACGCTTGGTGCGCTCGCGAAGCAACTCGACGCGCCGCGGCACGTCTGGATGATGGTCCCGTCCGGGAAGATCACCGAGGAGACCTTCCAGAAACTCCTTCGTGTGCTGGAACCGGGCGACATGATCGTCGACGGCGGCAACTCGAACTTCCGCGACTCTCAGCGCCGCTACAAGGAGGCGCGGAAGCAGAAGGTCTCCTTCGTCGACATCGGTGTCTCGGGCGGCGTCTGGGGCCTCGAGATCGGCTTCTGCCTGATGGCCGGCGGGGACAAAGCGGCGGTCAAGCGGCTGCGACCCGTGTGCGAGGCGCTCGCTCCAGAGGGAGGCTATGCCCATGTCGGCAAGTCCGGTGCCGGCCACTTCACGAAGATGGTGCACAACGGGATCGAGTACGGCCTGATGCAGGCCTACGCAGAGGGGTTCGAGCTGATGTACCACTCCGAGTTCGACCTCGACCTGAGCGAGATCGCCGGCATCTGGCGCTACGGGTCGGTCGTGCGCTCCTGGCTGCTCGAGCTACTTTGCCAGGCTCTCGAAGAGCACGGCGACCACCTGGACGACATCGCCCCGTACGTGGAGGACTCCGGCGAGGGTCGCTGGACGATCAACGAGGCGATCAACGCGAACGTCCCGTTGCCGGCGATCAGCGCAGCGCTCTTCGCGCGGTTCGCCTCGCGGCGGGAGATCGACTTCTCGGCAAAGGTCGCGGCGGCGCTCCGCAACCAGTTCGGAGGGCATGCGGTGGAGGCGGTCAAGGCGGCGAAGGCCGGCTCCGACCCGCGATGAAAGAGGCGGAGAACCCGCTCGCCGATGGTTTGCGCATCAGGCGCAACCCGGATCCGTGTGCGCTCGTCATCTTCGGCGCCTCAGGCGACCTGACACGGCGCAAGCTCTTCCCAGCGCTCTACTCGCTTGCCGCAAGGCAGCTGCTGCCGGAGCAGTTTGGGATCGTCGGCGTCGCTCGCACCGAGCAGACGACGAAGCAGTGGATCGCCGAGATGAAGCAAGCCGTCGCTGAGCATGGGCGTGACGAGCTGCGCGCGGACGTCTGGAAGGAGCTCGCCGGCTCGATGCGCTACGTCGCCACCGACTTCGCCGACGACGCCGGCGAGGACAAGGTCGTCGAGACGCTGCGGGAGCTGGACGAGCAGCGCGGCACGGGCAGCAACCGCGTCTACTACCTCGCCGTCCCGCCGGCCGCGTTCGAGACGATCGTCAACGAGCTCGGTGAGCGGCGCTCGTCGGAAGGCTGGACGCGGCTGATCGTCGAGAAGCCCTTCGGCCAGGCCCGAGAGTCTGCGCGCCGGCTGAACGAAACGCTGCTCGCGCACTTCTCCGAGGGCGAGATCTTCCGGATCGACCACTATCTGGGCAAGGAGACCGTCCAGAACATGATGGCGCTCCGGTTCGCGAACGGCATCTTCGAGCCGATCTGGAATCGGCAGTTCATCGATCACGTCCAGATCACGGTGGCCGAGTCGATCGGAATCGAGGGCCGCGCCGCGTTCTACGAGCAGGCGGGCGTGATCCGCGACATCTTCCAGAACCACCTGCTGCAGCTGGTGGCGCTGACCGCGATGGAGCCGCCGATCGACTTCACCGCCGACTCTGTGCGGAACGAGAAGTTGAAGGTGCTCCGGTCGCTGCACACGCCCGGGCCGAAGTCGGTCGTGCGCGGCCAGTACGGACGCGGCTTCGTCGAGGGCGAGGAGGTCCCCGGCTACCGCGAGGAGGAGGGCGTCGCGAGCGACTCGATCACGGACACCTACATCGCCGCGAAGCTCTACGTGGACAACTGGCGCTGGGCGGACACGCCGTTCTACGTGCGCGCCGCCAAACGGCTGGCCCGGCGAGAGACGACGATCGCGATCCAATTCCAGCGGGCGCCTCACCCGCCGTTCGCCGAGATTGCCGGCGACGGGCTGCGCCCGAACGTGCTGCTGATCCACGTGCAGCCGGACGAGGGTGTCTCGCTCGCGATCGGGGCGAAGGTGCCTGGCGCGGGCATGTCGATCCGAACCGTCCACATGGACTTCCTCTACGGGGGCGCCTTCCGGACGGAGCTGCCCGAAGCCTACGAGCGCCTGATCCTGGACGCGATGCTCGGTGACGCGACGCTCTTCACCCGCGCCGACGAGGTCGAGGAGCAGTGGGCACTGGTCGACTCGGTCGTCGCGGCCTGGAAGCGCGACCGTCCGTCGTTCCCGAACTACGCCGCCGGCACATGGGGGCCCCGCACGGCGGATGAGCTGCTACACCGCGACGGTCGCAGCTGGAGAAGACACTGATGGGGGGCGTTGTTGCCCAGGTCGAGCGGCGGCTGGCGGAGCTGCGCTCCAAGGAGGATTCGTCGGGCACGCGGACGAGCGTGATGACCCACGTCGCCTGGGCGCCGCCGAAGTGGGCGCCCGCCGCGCGCCGGACCCTCGCCGGCCTCGAGGAGCTGCACCCATCGCGGACGATCCTCCTCCTCCCCGACGCGCGGCGTCCCGACTCGATCGACGTGAACGTGGCGCTGCGTTGCTTCGCGATCCCTGGCTCGTCCCGTCACGTGTGCTCCGAGGTGATCGAGCTCCGCCTCGGCGGCAAGCGCGCCCAGGCGCCCGCGTCGGTTGTCCAGCCGCTCCTGATCTCCGACCTGCCCACGTTCTGCCGCTGGCGCGGGCTGCCGCCCTGGGGCGAGCCGGAGCTCGAGCAGCTCGTCGACGTCTGCGACCGCCTCATCGTCGACTCCTCTGAGTGGCGCGGCCTCTCCCGCGCGTACGGGGAGGTCGCGAAGCACTTCGACCGGATCGCCGTGTCGGACATCGCCTGGGGCCGGGCGGTCGCGTGGCGCGGGCGACTCGCGGCCGAGTGGCCGGAGATCCGGAGGATCAAGAAGCTCTCGGTGACCGGGCCGAAGGCGGACGCGCTCTTGCTCGCGGGCTGGGTTCGCTCGCGCCTGCGGAAACAGGTGCAGCTCACACACCGCGCGGCAGCCGAGCTCGAGCGCGTTGCGGTCGACGGGGAGCCGGTCGCTCTGCCGGCGGGCGGGTCGCCGAGCCCGAGCGACCTGCTCTCGGCCGAGCTCGACCAATTCGGCCGCGACGCGATCTACGAGGCGGCGGTCAACGCAGCACGCTGAGGGCCTCGTCGTGCAGGAGCCCGTTTGACGA
>Ga0183260_10002132_pt1 | contig 16422 bp, 14 predicted proteins | sample AntDrymUQ4972206_2_FD_129768 | JGI IMG/M metagenome (GOLD analysis project Ga0183260, IMG submission 129768) | Polar desert sand microbial communities from Dry Valleys, Antarctica - metaG UQ497 (22.06) (version 2) (version 2) | ecosystem: Environmental > Terrestrial > Soil > Desert | place...
CGACGAGGCGAAGGTCTTCACGACCAAGCTCCAGGAATGGGAGGACTTCTACAATTTCGATCGCCCGCACGGTGCCCTGGGCGGGCAGACCCCCTACGAGCGTCTGCGGCAGAAGATCGGGGCTCCCAGCGTCACGGCCCTACGTCAGTCGCACAACTAGCCGACCGCACGATCAGCTCTTCAGCTCCGTCGCGAGCTCCTTTGCGAAGCGGAGCTCGGTCGCCTTCGTGACGGCCTCGTCGGGCGTGAGCATGAGTAGACCGACGGTGTTCAGCAGCTTGGCGTGGAACCGCATGCTCTCCGCTACGTCGTACTTGCGCCACTCGTAGGGCACCATGTTCGCCGCGCCCCGAACGAGCTGGACGTTGTTGGCCCCGCCGAAAAGCCCCTTGTCCGTAGCGACCTTCGCCGCGTCCGCTCGATCTTTCGGGAGACTGTCGGCAGCGCGGTAGATCGCGCGTAGGGCACGTTTTGCGGCGACCGGGTTCGCTCGAAGCCACGCGGTCGTCGTGGTGAGCGAGCAACAGTTCTGCTGCGACCACGGCAGCTCCATCGCCTGGTCGAGCACGACAATGCCCTTATTTCGCGGGGTTGGTCTTGAACGCAAAGGCACCCGTCGTCGCAAGAAAAAGCAGGTCCGACTTTCCGTCGAGGAACATCTTGGTGAGATCCGCATCGGGTTGGACGACGAAGTTCACCTCGCTCGGGTCCACTCCGGCGTTCTTCAGCCCGATGGCGATGTAGCTGTAGGCGAGGTTCTCGGGCGTCTTCGCCTGCACGACGACCGTACGGCCGCGCAGTTCCTTCAATGTAGTGACGCCCGGCGGCGCCCAGATCTCCGCACAGCCGGTGTGGAGCCCACCGATCGAGACGACCGGCTTCCCGCCGTCAACCGCCGTTACCACCGTCGGCATGAACATCGCGGCGAGGTCAGCCTTGCCGTCGACGAGCCCGGCGACGCCGCCGCTGCCGGTGAGCTGGATGTCGGTGAAGCCTTCGTCCTGCAGGTATCGCTCGGCGATCATGAGCGGCGCATCGCACGCCCCCCTTGCGCGAGGCGGATCACGTTCGTCTCCGGGGGCGGCAGTGTCGGTGACGGTGACGGTGTGGGTGCGAGCGTCGGCGACGGCACGCTCACCGCTGCGGGTGCGCACGCGGCGAGCAAATCGCCAATGGCGACCGCCCCCACGACACCAAATCCGCGCTTGATCAATTCACGCCGTCCGACCATCACACACCTCTGCGTTGCTCCCGCACTCTAACTGCTCGTGCCTCGTCGTTCAGCACCTCCTTGCGGGTGCGCTCACTCGCAGGGACTCACTCACACTCGGATGCCGCGCGTGTGCCCCGGTGTGGCGGCGCTTCGCCGGGATGAGCGCAGTACCCGCCGCGGCCACGTACGGCGCCCGTTGGCCACCGTGTCGAGGCGTGGGGCACGAGGGGGGTGGGGGGAGTGGGTCGAACGTTTCGCGGATAACGGCGGAAAGAGCACGCTCTGGGCTCACGCACACGCCCGCGAAAGTCGCGAAATCGGTTTTCGGCCCCACTCCTCGGCGCTGCGGCCGACTCGGGGCGCGCGTCCGGGGGCAAGCAGGCGTGCGTGGAACGTCACTGTGGGCGTTTCACGACGGCAGCCGAAGGGGCAAGACAAGTGACCGATAGGTGGCAAAGTTTCACGCCATAGCGTTGGCTGAGGTCAGGCACCCAGTCCATGATTAGCGTGTTCCCGTACTGAGCGGCGAGAGTGCTTAGCCGTTGGCCCAGCTCCTCCGGCGAGCCTGCGCTACCGAAGATCGTCGCCCCCTCCTCGAAGAGATTCTCGAACCCGCGGGAACGATGATCTCGAGCAGGCGCGCCGGGCGGTCGGTGGGGTTCCAGAAGGTGTGCGGCAGACGGCGGGGCTTGAAGATGTAGTCGCCGGTTCGCGCCGTCACCTCGTCGGTACCAACACGCGCGCCGACCTCGCCCTCGATGACGTACGAGTACTCGTCAGTATCGCGCTGTACGAGTCCGCGCTGGACCTGCGAACCATCCACAGCCACGGCGGAGATACGTTCACATGCGCGCGCCCCTGCACGTCCACCACCGGAAGCAATTCGCGGTCAGCGATATCCCGAGGATGACGCGTGCTCGCGATTTGGTGACGGTCTGCGCGAATTGCCACACCATGATCCACTCCGACCCGAAGAGGGCGCTACCTGTAAAAGACCGTCCGCACGTACCTGTCCCTCCTGGCAAGGGAAGAGCAGGACGGTTAGGTAACTGAGCTCGCCCTGGAGAACGGCATCCGCGAGTGGGTGAGAGTTGGTCCGGAGATGAGGTAGGTCATGGATTCAGCTTCCTGACGGATGTAGAAGGGAGGCGTGTTCAGGAAATCCGGCACCTGGATGTACGGAGCGGAACCGTCCGGCAGCGGCGTTGGCATCAAGGTTGGCATCAAAACGTTGGGACCGGACAGGGTCAGATATGAAACTTAAACTGCCCACCCTCGGCGTTCGACGCCCGTCGGCGGACCGGCTAGCTAGGCTCAGCCCTGATCCAATCCGAAACGTTTCGCAAGACGTTCGAGCGTGAAGCTACTGCGGAGCTTGCAGACAATGTTCGGATTGGCAAACAGGCCTCCTCCCATATGGCCTCCTCCCGGGGCAACGTCTTGGTCCACCGCACCCTGACCATCCGCTCTTCCTTCTCCAAATCACCCGCGTACATGCCCATCGAGGGTGCTTTGAGGGGAACACTCAGAATCGGCACGACGCTGCCATCCAGGGAGACAGTAAAGTCACTCACCAGCTGCAGACTTTCCTCGACAGTGCCGACCCCGACGTATCCGGACCTTGGTACATAGGAAAAGATCAGATGTCCCGGCTCGAGCGTTGCCAGTGGTCTCCAAAACACGTGGCCGCCGCCAGTATGAGTGCCCCGATCCGGTCGACGCCGTGGTACGCGCCCGTGTCGAGCTGGAGCAGAACTCCTCCTCGATCGCCTCCCAGCTCGCGGTACGCGACCCGGGGACTGCGCCGGAGAACGTCCGTCGGTCTGATGGTCGTCACCGGCTCCATCGGGGCATCCTGAGCTACGACGCCGTTGGTCGGGAGCTGGCTTCGCCGTAGTACTCCAACCCGTACGCGGCCTGCTCGCGGGACACGTTATTCAGCACGGCACCGAGGATGGAGGCGCGGACCCGATCCAGTGCATCGATCGCGCGGCGGCAGGCTCGGGCGTGGGTGCGGCCGGAATCGATCACGAAGATCGATCCGTCGACCATCGTTGATAGGGCGACGGCATCGGGCGCCGCAAGGACGGGGCTGGTATCGACAACGACGGTGCATCCGTCGCTCAGCTGCGTGAGCTCGTTGATCAAGGCCCCCATCCTCCGCGAGGACAGCAGCTCCGCTGGGTTGGCGGGCACCGGGCCGGATGGGATCACGATGAGGTGTTCGGTGATCCGAAAACGTTGCACCGCCGGCCCGAGCGGTCCTTCGTGAGTCAGGAGACTGGTCAGACCCGTTGTCGCCGAGAGGTGGAAGAGCTTGTGCTGGGACGGGCGGCGCAGATCGGCGTCGATGAGGACCGTCTGCGTGCCAGACTGCGCGAAGGCGAGCGCCAGATTCGCGCTCACGACCGACTTCCCCTCGAGCGGCACCGCCGACGTGACGAGGATGCGACGCGGCCGTGGGTCAACGTTCGCGAAGACGATGTTCATCCGGAGGCTGCGGAATGCCTCGGACTCCAGGGAGTTCGGATCGTCTCGGAGGAATAGCTTTCCGGCCAGCGAGTCGGGAGCACCGGCGCGGAAGACCTCGGCCATGGAGACGAGCTTCAGCTTCGTCAGCAGCTGATCGACATCCCGGATCCGATCGTCGAAGTACGCGATCGCCAGCAGCACCGCCAGGGCAACGGCGCCCGCGCCAGCCGCGCCGGTCAGCGAGCCGATGAGCCCGCTGCGCTCGGGCTCGGGCCCGGCCGGCGTTGTGGCCGGCTGCCAGCGGTAGACCGTGTCCCGCGCGCGGGCCAAGGCGAGACGCATGTCGTCTCGGGTCTTGAGCAGCTGCGCGAACGTCTGCTGCTTGGATTGGCGAGACGCATCCAGCTGGAGGATCTGCGACTGCAGGTCGGCGCTCGGCTTGGCCGCGTTGTCGCTGCGAAGCGACGTGATCTGGCCATCGAGCGTGCGGATGTCCGTCTGGACCGACGTGATCTGCTCATCGAGCTTCGCCACGGCGCCGCCCTGGAGCGCGGTCTCTAGCCCGCGGGTCTCCGCGATGAGAGACTCCGCGATCGCGTTGGCCGCGTCAGCGGCTCGTTGGGGATCTTCGTCGCGGAAGGTGACGTTGATGAGCGGGGACAGCTCCTTCGTCGCTTGGGACCTAGCTGGGGACACATCCGTGCGGGCGCGGAACGCGACCAACTGGTCGAGGCCGACCTGCTGCATGGCCGGCAGAAGCACGACATCCGCCGTCGCAAGTTGAGAATAGGTCTTCGCGAGTGTCTGGCCAAGGTAGACGTCCTGGGCTGGACCGGTCGGACTCGAAGCCGGAGCGACATAAAGCTGAGCCGTGGCGCGGTAGAGCGGCGGGCTTGGCGGGGTAAAGACCGTGGCCACGAGGCCTCCGACAACGGCCGCTACCAGGACGAGCAGGGCGCGCTTATAGGGCAGACGCCGCTCGCCGGCGAAGTTCCAGAAAGTGCGCCAGAAACCGTTCACCAGATAGCGAAGTATAGGTGAGGAGCCGTCATGTCCCTCGGGTCAGACGTGATGAATCTTACGTATGCGAACCGCTCAATATGAATCCGGGGTCGGGGTGGGCGGACGGTGGAAGCTCGCCTTCTCGTATTGGGAGGAAGAGAGATCCGCGGTACACGGACACAGCCCGAAGACCACGCCAAAGAAGACATGAATCCCGTAGAGCGCGCCATCGGGAACATAGGATTCTGCCCACTCGACGGCGTCGCGGGCCGGGCCGTCCGGCGGGTCCGTCAGGGCGAACGCAACGACGAACGCACTGACCACCATCACTGCCATCAGCGCCGCCGCGAGGGCACGACGCGGACCTCGACCTCTCGCCGGCGTGACGCTCAGACATTGCTCTACAGCAGGACATATGAGGAGATCGCCAAGAGGGGTTCCATCGGCCGCCTCGGCCGTTGCCGCTGGCGCGCTCTGGTCTACAAGCTCGTATCGAGCGGTCAAGGAGCTCGTTCGTGAGTTCAGGCCGAGCGTGGCCCACTTCCACAACATCTTCCCGCTCGTCTCGCCTGCGGCATACGACGCTTGCCACGCCGCAGGCGTTCCGGTCGTCCAGACTCTCCACAACTACCGGCTCGTCTGCGCTGCTGGAACCCTCCTTCGTGACGGGAAGGTCTGCGAGCTCTGCGTCGGACACGCCCCATGGCCAGCCGTCAGATATGCATGCTATCGGGAATCGCGGGCCGAGTCCCTCGTCATGGCCGCGTCGCTTGGCGGACATGCGGCGATCGGGACGTGGCGGTCGAAGGTGGATGCGTACATCGCACTTACCGAATTCGCCCGCAGGATCTTCGTAAGAGGTGGACTCCCGGAGGAGCGCATCCACGTGAGGCCGAACGCGGTGGAGGAAGCGAGGGGGGCAGTATCGCGGGGCTCGCTCTGCCATCTTCGCCGGACGGCTGTCCCAGGAGAAGGGCGTTGACACCTTGCTCGACGCTTGGGAGCACCTGCCCGATATCCCGCTGACCCTCGTCGGTGCTGGCCCACTGCTGGCGCAGGTCCGGCGCAGGGCGGCCGGCCCCAACCTGCGACACGTCACTGTCACGGGCGAGCTCTCGCACGAGAAGGTCCTGGAAAATGATCGGCCGCGCGGGCATGCTCATCTTCCCGTCGGTCTGCTACGAGGGCTTGCCGTGTGTCGCGCTCGAGGCGCTCGCCGCCGGCGTCCCCGTCGTGGCGAGCGACATCGGTACGCAGGCGGAGGTCGTGGCCGACGGCGTGAGTGGCCTGCTGTTCAAGGCCGGGGACGCGACGGCACTGGTACGAACGGCGCGGATGCTCCAGGGCTCGCCTGAGCTCGCCGCGCGACTGGCCAAAGGCGCACGCCGTGACTTCGCATCGCGTTATTCAGCCGATCGAAGCTACGATCGGCTGGTAGACGTGTACAAAAGCGTCGGCGCGACCTAGAGACATTCACGAGTCGCCGATCGGCGGCGTGCCTGTTGCAGACAGCGCAACTGACGGGGTCCTGTATTCACGCAGGGCGACAGCGAAGTGCCACCACCAAACAAGAACGCCGATCCACATGCCCACGAAGAGACCCCACGCGGCGCCGATGGTGCCACCGGCGATCGAGCCTCCGATGCCGCATGCGAGCATAATCGTCGACGACAGAACTCTCGCCCGAAGGCTTCGGCCGGCTGCGGCGAGCGCTCGTAGACCGACCCACGCGCCGGTGAGCGTGCTGAGGCCGACGAGCGACAGCGTCGCCGGTAGCAGGACGGAGCGACCGGGCCCCCAGTTCGCGCCTAGGAGTCTCGTCCCAAGCGCGTCTGGGACCGCGAGAGCCGCAAGTCCCCACGCGATCGTCGAAACGGCAAGGCCGACCGACAAGAGCATGCAGGCGTCGCGCAGGCGGCGAGGAGATACCTGCAGGATGCGCACGCCTTCCGCAATGGTCACCAGATTCAGGCCCTGAAGCAGCACGTTCAGCGGGCCCAGCACAATGTCCGCGGCCCGTAACGCGGCGACGGCGCTCAGTCCGGCGATGGCCGCGATGGCATACAGCGAGACCTGGCTGGCAATCGCGTCCGCGGTGACTTCGCCGGCATAGCGGGCGCCGATGTCGCGCTCCTCGTGCCACCAGGCGGCAGCCGCCCGCGGCCGCGGCCAGAGGCCAGCCTGGAAACCACCTACGACCGCCGCGATCCCTGCGGCGCCTCCCCAGGCCAGCGTCGCCAAGAACACGGAGGTTCGACCCGCAAGCAACAGGACTCCGAGCGCGGCGGCAAGCACGAGAGCAAGGAACAGATCGTTCAAGAACGCCGTCCGTCCCCTGCCGGCAGCAAAGAATGCGAAGCGCCAAGTGTCGCGCACGAGCAGACCCGGGAGGGTCACGGCGAGCGCCAGCATCGCCTCGCTCAACGGGCCGCTGGCGACCCGCGCTGCCACCAGGCAGCCAACACCCAGCGCAATCCCGACGACGAGCACCGCACCGGTCGCCAGACCGGTCCCGCGTCGCCACTCCGTTCGCGGCACGCCCGCAAAGCGGATCAGCAGCGGCTGCGTGGCGACGGCCCGCGCCGCGTTTTGGGCCACCAGGAAGGTCGCGAACGCGATACTGAATGCGCCGAAATCCGCGGGCGCGAGGCTGCGAGCGACGATCAAGCCCAGAGCGAAGTTCGTGAGGCTGTTCAGCGCCTGGTCGCCCAAGCTCCAGCCCATGCGCGCGGCCAGTCGCCGCGTCGATCCCGCCGTGTCGTGCGCCGCGACCAGGGGAACGGCGCTGGGATCGGAGGCGCCCTCCGTCACTCCGCGGTGCCGGCGACCTCGCTGAGAAGACCCGCGCGCCTCAGCAGATCGGTCAGCCGAGAGCGACTCGATGCAAGGTCCGTCCGTGGAGCGACGAGAGGCCGTGCTTCGGCGCTGAGCACGGCCGCGGCGAGACGCTGTACCGTCGCGCCCGGAGTGGTCGCGGCGACGCCTCCGCCCGCAAGGACCGCCGGACCGCCACGATCGAGGCACACGACCGGGAGTCCGCACGCGACCGCCTCCGCCACCACCCACGAACCCTCGTCGTGCAAGCTTGGAAACAGGAGGACGTGCGCCTCGTCTCGCATCAGCCGCAAGACCTCCTCACGGGGCTGCCAACCGCGGAACCCGATGCGCTCGTTAAGCAGGAGGCGATGCGTAAGTTCGCGGAGGCGCCGCTCGTCCGGGCCCGCGCCGCAGACGATCAACCGCCATCCCGGCAGCAACGCCATCGCCTCGATGGCGAAGGACGCTCCCTTCAGCGGCAGCAACCTGCCGGCGAAGAGCGCAGCCGACGGACCGACGTTGCCGGGAGAGCGGCGCTCGGTCGCCTCCTCGAGAACGGCGTTCGGGAAGACGAAGGTCTTGGCCCGATGCCTCTTCGGAAGCCACTCCCGAGTCTCGGGGTTTTGGACAAGGATCAGTCGCGCTCGGGACCACGTGAGGTGACCGAGCGGGTTGAAGTGTCGTGCCACGATGCGGGCGAACGCCCGGACCGCCTCGTGCGCGGCGCCGCGCGCGCCCAGGGCGGGCACCAGTCTCCACGGCGGGTTAACGCCACCGCCGACCGGACCGAAGACGAATGTGGGGCCGAGGCGACACGCGAGTGACCCGATCCACACGTTCGCCCATGTCAGGTGCCAAATGAGATCGAACGAGTGAAGCCGATGAAGCCTGCGCGAGGCGCGCAGGGCTGCGAACTGCCAGAGCACGTACTCCAAACGCTCGAGGCGCGACCCTCGCGGCTGGCCAAGAATCCGTCTCATCCATCGGGGGATGTCCACATAGACGATCTGAATGTGCCGGCCTTCCGGCACATCCCGGATATGGCTCTCCAGGACGTCGGCGCGTGGCGGATACGGTGAAGTCATGACCCAGGTCTCGCTGAAGCCGGCGAGCATCCGCGCCCACACCCAACCCGACCCTGCCTCGGAGCCAACTCCCGGCGCATATTCATAGGCCCATGCCAGCGTGCGCTTCATCGGAGCGGCGATCCCACGGGTCTGATTGTGACGACAGTCGCGCAGCCATTCAATTGCCCCGCCGACGCACGAGCTCCGGCGGCCAGCGTTCCGCGCGCTGGCGCAATGGTGAAATCAGCGATCAATGACGCGATCGACCGGCGCAGCGCTCGTTGATGGGCCGGCCAACCGGCTCCGAAATCTTCTGTACTTCGGTCTGCGATACCGGTGGGTCCGTCACGGCCGAAACGTTCATGTCAAATGGTCGACCACGATGTCCTCGCCACATCGTGACATCGCGATCGGCAACGACGTCTACATCGGACCGGGCTGCTACTTCCAGTCCGACATTGAGATCGGCGACAAGGTCCTGATCGCGGGAAACGTCGCTCTCGTTGGATCGGATGATCATCGCTCCGACATCGTGGGCCGCGCGATGTGGGATTCGGGGCGGGGCGATGCCCGCAGGATCGTCATCGCGAGATCGGCCACGGCGCGATCGTGCTCTCCGGTTCGCACATCGGCCGCGGCTCGATCGTGGGCGCTGGCGCCGTCGTGGTGGGAGACGTGCCCGCCTACTCGATCGTCGTTCCGAGGAAGGCCCGCATGCTGCGGAAACGATTCAACGACGACGAGATCGATCGCCACGAGAACGCGCTACGAGACATGCCGTTCACAACAGATCATGGCCGAAGAGCTCGCGGCCCTGGAGCGCGTCAGGCGCACGAACCCTGAGGTCGTGCGCCTGAGCGCGCTACCTGGAGAGCGGCAGGCCCGCTTGCGAGAGGAGCTGGTCCATCTCGGTCGTCGTGAGATAACGCGCACCCTCTGCGCCAGCCGTTGCGTTGAAGGTCGTCAGATAGCCGGTCGTGGTGATCCAACTGTAGCGCGCCTCACCGTTCTCCGGGATGTCCATCCAGTATGTGTCGCTGGCACCACGATTGTTGGCCGTCGCGTCGAACATCGTCCCGCTCCAGTCCTGGGCCCAGAACAGCAGATCCGACCCCCGCGTGGCGATGATCTGGTTATCGTGAACGTAGTTGTTGGTCACGGGGTTGGCGTCCGAACGCTGCTGGCTGATGATGCTGATGCCATCCGCGTTCCATGCGACGGTGTTTCCGTAGATCTCGGCGCCACCGCTTGACGAAATCAAGATGCCGGCGCCCCAGCCCCAGTTCGGCCAGCCCCAGCCGTTTTCCCAAACCTTGTTGCCGTAGATCTTCGCGCCATAGCTCACTTCGAAGAAGAGGCCGGCATTGGCATTGTGGTGGACCGAGTTGTTGCTGAGGATCGCATCCTTGCATTGCACGTCGAGCCATAGTCCAGGACCGACATTGCCCCAGACTTCGTTCGCGTCGAGCGTGAGGTCGGTCTGGAGTGTCGCCTTCATGCCACCGGCCTCCCAGCCGGGCTCGAAGCCTTCGGTGTTGTTGTCGTGGATCCGATTGCCCTGCACGAGCGAGCCCGAGCCGCCCGGTCCTCCCAGACCGAGTCCCTGCTGCCCGCCGCGGAACAGCTCGTTGTTCAGGATCCGGAGACCGGAGCCGCCATACGCTTCGACCACCGCGCCATGCGCATCCGAGAGCACGTTGTCGCGGATGGTCACGCGGTCGCGCGCGGGCTGCCCGTAGCCGCCGATCAGGATGCCGCCGTCCTGGGCATCGTTGGCCGAATGACACATGCGAAAGCCCGCGACCGTGGCGTCGCTCGAGTTCACCCTCACCCAGTGGTCACGCACCGTGACCTCCGCTGTGCGGCCCGTCGGATCGGAGCCAAGAACGACGTGCCGGGCGCCGTCCAACGAGAATTGGCCACCAGCGGGGACGGTCGACGTAGCGACCTGGAGGAGCGGCTGGCCGTCAAGGAAGACCTGCTCGGGCCACAGGCAACGAGCGGTCCCCGCGACGCACGACCCGTGGGCATAGAAGACCGGCACGGTGAGTGCGCTGGTCCACGTGGATCCACTCGGCGACCAGGCGGTCCAGACGTCGCTCCCGCGGATCTCAGCGCCGGGCTGGCCCTGGAGCGTGATCGACTTGGAGATCGTGACCTGCTCGCGGTAAATGCACGCCGGCACGCTGACCGTGCTGCCGGCCGGCGCGGCATCGACGAGCGCCTGAAGACCCGTGCAGGTCGAAAGCGAGGCTGGCGAGGGTGAAGCGGTCGGCAGCGGGGCTGTCGTCGACGTTGGTGTCGGGGTCGCGCTCGGACTTGCCGTGGCCGTTGCCGGAGGTGCGGGGGCTGCGGTCGGGCCGGGCGCTGGCGCCGCCACGGTCGCCGTAAGGACGAAGATCGCGGCTGCGGCCGCGCTGATCGCCTTCTTACCGGTCCCTTTCCTTGTCGCGACGGACAGGCCCGTCACCGTCGCCGAGGTCGACGCGGCTTGGACCTGATGCTGTCCCGTCGCTGAGGACTGCACCGCGAACGTGGCGCGGAATGATCCATTCCCGCCAACGATAACCGACGGCATTCCGGCTGAAGAACCGTCCCATGTCAGCTGCACGGTCGTGTGACCGAAATTCGAGCCAGACACGGTAACCGTCGCCCCGGCAGCTCCCGATGTGGGAGAGATCGAAATGCTCGGGCTTGGGTTTGCGGCGTCGCTCCACGTGGGGAGTCCCAGGACGATGACGAGACTGATGACGAGCAGGCCGCTGAGGCCCCACTTGATCGCGCGAAAGAACGAGTTCGGTAGAGGTTGATCGCGTCGCGGCTCGGGCGCGACCCCCCAGGGGCTGTTACCCCGTCGTGTGGATTCTCCCGCTGCCATATATGTCTCCAACTTCGGTAGCTCGGCCAGCTCAGTGAGCTCCGTTCGCTTTGCGGCCCCGCCTCGCGGCGGGTGTGCCCTTGTCGTGTTCGGTGGCCTCTTGTCGTCGAAGTGTCCGGCCGCGCGTGGGGACTGCGAATAGCCCGTTCGTCCGGTCGGCAGGACTGGACTTTCGTACCTGAGCGCGTAACGCAGCGTGGCGGCACCTCCGGCTCAAGCCGCTCGCCGCTGGCGTTCGCGACCATCCGAATGACCGGTATCCCTACCACTCGATGTCTGGCTGCCTTCGACGCGACGGCTACCCGCGTGGGAGTTACCTCCCTGCTCACAAAGGACCGATGCCGCATGGCATCCGGTCCCCCCCTTCGCGAGGCTCCCGCAGGCCGACGGCGCGTGCTCTCGGCGGCTCCGCCGCGCTCGCCAAGCGAACCGCGATGCACACGCAGCGGTCATGGGGTTCGACGTTTCGCGCGAGCGCATCGATGAGCTCCGCACGGGCCGATCGCACATCGAGGACGTGTCCCCGGAGCTGCTTGAGGCGATCCGGCTCTACGCGACCCAGCTCCGTCCGAATCCGCACATCAGGAGCTTGGAATCGGTGACCGCGTTGGCGGAGCTGCGCGGCAAAGAGATCGGCGTCCGCTATGCGGAAGCGTTCGGGGTGCTCCGCACGGTCATCTGATCTCCGGTCAGGACGGCCAGAGGATCGACGTGTCGGGGTAGAGGCGTTCGAGCAGACGCGCGGTCCGTGACAGGAGCGGACCCGGAGCCCGGATCAGCACGGAGATCGCGAGCCTTACCGGTCGCCAGCGGCGTGAGGGGCCAAGGCCACGCACCGCCGGCAGATTGGAGAGCGCCATGATCTCGCGCGCGTGCTCGCGATCGCCCAGGCGCAGCTGCCGATACGCGCCGCCGAGAATGAATTGCGAGAAAAAGTCCGCCTCGCAGCGGCGGACCACGTCCTTTTCCATGACGCCACTGGCGATCACCCGGTCGAAGATCGTCACGAGCGTGGAGATCGTCGCCGGATTGAACATGCCGGTCGTATGCGCGTCGCGGTGCACCGAATACGCGCTGATGCGTCGCGGCACGCACCTGACGCCATGCCTCGCGAAAAGCCTGATCCACATGTCGAAGTCGGTGGTCCCGCCAAGAGTGGCATCAAATGGCCCAGCGACCGCATACGCGTCGGCTCGTACAACGATGCCCGGGAATCGTACGTAGGACGAGTTCGAAAGCAGGCGCACTAGCGCGTCGCTCGGCGGCACATGCGTGTCAAACTCGAAGCTTTGGCGCCGCCGGAGCCGCCCGACGTCATCCACCACATCGACACCGAAGAGGAGCACCGGCGAGTCGTCGTTGTGGTCGACGATCGCCTCCAGGACCGCGACGGCACCGCCCGGAAGCAGGTAGTCGTCATCATGGAGGATCAGCACGTAGCGACCGGTCGCTTCTACGACACAGCGATTGAAGTTCTCGACCATCCCAAGTCCGGGGCGGTTCTGTACGCGCCGGGCGCTGCCCGGCCACTCCGCGAGAAGACGCTCGCAGACGGCGGCCGATCGGTCGTCCTGAGAGTCGTCGGATACGACGATCTCGATATCGTTGGCGACCCGCTCCGAGCCCTCGATGACGGACCTGAGAGCACGTTCGAGAAGCGTTTCCCGCTCGAACGTGGGAATGCAGACGCTGAGGGTGGTCATGACGGCGCAGGGAGCATCAGGAGCGCCATATCCACCGACCGTAGGATAGATAGTCGTGAAAATCACGGGCCGGCACGATCCGGACCTTCGCTTGGGGATATCTCTGGCCGCCGGTTTGCGGACGAGCGCACCGGAGCTGTTGCTCGGCGGGTTCATTCTCGCGCTTGCCGCGGTCGCCGGCCTCGTCGCCGCTCAGTCGCCCACGACCGCGCTCGGGCTCGCCGTGTCGGCGGGCCTGGCGTGCGTCGCCAGCCTCCGCCACCGTCTGAGCGGCCTCTTCCTCATCATCATGCCCGGCCTTCTGCTCGGCTATGCGCTTTTCGACAAGGCCTTCGCCTACGTGGGCGTGTACCCCGTCTACGTGGGCGAGGTCGCCCTGCTGATCGCCGCGCTCCACGTGGTCGCAGGTCGCCCAATTCGGCTGACCTGGCTGCACTTCAGCTGGCTGCATTGGATGTTGATCGCCTTCATGGCACTTGGCCTCGCGCGGACCCTCCCCTATCTCTCACGCGATGGGATCGATGCCCTGCGGGACGCCTCCTTGTGGGGCTACGGGGTATTCGCAGTGGCACTCTCGTTGGCGCTTCGGGTGAACCATTTCTCACGTGTCATCTCCCTGTTCCGCATCGCGATCCCGGTGTTCCTGGTGTGGACACCCGTCGCCGGATTGCTCAGTCGCCTCTACGGCAGTGAGCTCCCGACGGTCTTCGGAAGCACCACCTCCCTGTTGACGTTGAAAAGCGGCGACCTCGGCGTCCACCTCGCCGGCATCGGCGCATTCCTCATCGTCGGTCTCAGCTGGCGTCGGCTGAGCCATTGGATCCCGGAGACGCTCATGTGGGTGCTGTGGATGCTCGGCGTCGCGATCGTAGGCGCCGCGAACCGGGCGGCCTTTCTCGCGGCCAGTGCGGCGTTCGCGGGCGGCCTGTTGATTCCGCCGCCCGCCAGGTTGATCTGGAGATTCGCGGTCGCCCTTGCTCTCGCAGGGATCCTCGTTGCGGCGATCCCGGCGACCGACGTTGCCAACCAGCGGACGTTGTCCATCGACCAGATCGTGCGGAACATCGCGAGCATCGTCACCGATTCAGGAGCCCCTGAGCTGGAGAGCTCGAAGGCGTGGCGGGAGCAATGGTGGAACACGATCGTGGATTACACGGTCAATGGCCCCTACTTCTGGACCGGCAAGGGGTTCGGTCTGAACCTCGCGGACGACGACGGATTCCAAGTGGACGCCGTCGGATCGCTTCGTTCGCCCCACAACAGTCACCTGACGGTCCTGGCGCGAATGGGCGTGCCGGGACTGCTCCTATGGGTGCTGCTCCAGTTGGGCTTCGCGACGAGCTTGCTGTGGTCGTTCCTGCGAGCGCGCCGGAACCACGCGGACTTCTGGTGTCGGATCGACGCCTGGCTCTTCGCGTACTGGCTGGCCATGATCGTCAACGCGTCCTTCGACGTGTATTTCGAGGGCCCACAGGGAGGCATTTGGTTCTGGAGCGTCTTTGGCCTGGGTCTCGCTGCAATCGGCATCCAGCGCTCCCTGTTCGACGGCGCCGACCGGGAGCGAGAGCTTGCCGGTCGGCCGTGGCCGAAGCGGCTGCCCGTCGACACAGCTGTCGTGACGCCTACGTTCCAGGATCGCGACGCAGGGCATGACGCAGCACCAGTCCGACGAACTGCACATTGATGACCGTATAGCGCCGCCAGAGGCGTCTCGGCTCGCTGACCAGGCGAAACAGCCACTCGGTCCCGGTCCGCTGCATCCAGCGCGGCGCCCTGCGCTTGGTCCCAGCGTGGAAATCGAACGCAGCCCCGACCGCGAGCACGGCCGCGGCGCTCAACTGTTGCCGGTGGTCGGCCACCCAGAAGTCCTGTTTCGGTGACCCGAGACCGATCCAAACACAATCGGCCTGCGACTCATTGATGGCCTCGACGGCCGCCGCATCCTCCGCTGGCGACAGCGCTCTGAAGGGCGGTACGTCGATCCCGACAACGCGTACGCCGGGGAAGCGCTCAGCCATGCGTTCCGCGAGCCGCTCGGCGACGCCCGGGGCACCGCCGTAGAGGTAGTGGCGGTAGCCTCGCGTGCGGCCTTCGTCCATCAAGCTCAGCATGAAATCGGGACCGCAGACGCGCTCGACGCGTCGGCCCTGGGCTCGGCCGAGCCACACCAGCGGCATGCCGTCGGGCGCGACGAGCTCAGCGCGTTCGAGCGCACCGAGGAGGCGCGCGCTCTTCGAAGCCTCGACGACGGTGTGCGCGCTGCAGAAGTGGACGGTGAGCCGACGGCCGGCGTCACGGGCTCCGAGGACGTCCGTGAGCGCGGTGCGGAATGTGACTGCGCTCACGAGGACGGGCCCGACCGCGAACCGCACCTCTCCGTCATTCATTCCATACCCATAGTGGATGAAACTGAGTTCGTGCGTGCGCGCCCTACCTAGTTCTAGGCACATCCAACACGCGGCTATGCAGATACGATTTCGGGCGTCCCGGGGTTGGAATACGTGGGGGGCTCTTGGAACTCATTCGGCGATACGGCGATCCGGATGCCCGCCTGCCCGTCGTTCGCTCGCGCGTTAAGCGGTTCCTGGACGTCGCCCTTGCCGCTGCTGCGCTGATCATCTTTGCTCCGTTGTTCCTGCTGATCGGCGCCGCCGTGGTGCTTGACTCGGGCTGGCCGGCGCTGTACTCGCAAGAGCGGACAGGCTACGCGGGAAAACGCTTCCGGATCCGGAAATTCCGAACGATGGTCCGGAACGCCGAAGCCCGCCGGAGCGAGCTGCTGGCGCTGAACGAGGCTCCCTATCCGGCCTTCAAGATACGCGACGATCCGCGCGTCACGCGTGTCGGACGCCTCCTCCGCAAATCGAGCGCGGACGAGCTGCCGCAGCTCTGGAACGTCCTGCTGGGGGACATGAGCCTCGTCGGGCCACGGCCGCTCCCGACCATGGAAGCGGACTGTCTCGACGCGAACGGGCAGCGGCGGCTGCTGGCCCGCCCCGGCATCACCTGCTTCTGGCAGCTCGGCAACCGGCATTCGGGACCGAGCGACTTCGACGACTGGCTGGCGAAGGACCTCGCCTACATCGAATCGTGGTCCGTGTGGCTGGACCTCGTCCTGCTCGCGCGGACTGCCCGCGCGGTCGTCCGAATGACCGGCCGATGAGCGTCATCGCGATCGTCGGAGCGGGCCACGTCGGGGTCGTCTACGCGGCCGGCCTCGCGGAGCTCGGCCATCGGGTGCGGGTGATCGACATCGATCGCCGCAAGGTC
>Ga0183260_10002133_pt1 | contig 16421 bp, 14 predicted proteins | sample AntDrymUQ4972206_2_FD_129768 | JGI IMG/M metagenome (GOLD analysis project Ga0183260, IMG submission 129768) | Polar desert sand microbial communities from Dry Valleys, Antarctica - metaG UQ497 (22.06) (version 2) (version 2) | ecosystem: Environmental > Terrestrial > Soil > Desert | place...
CCCACGCCCACGGCTCCGGATCGTCGGGCAGGCCGGCCCAGAAGCTCTCGTAGAACGCGCGCACGTCAGCTCCAGTCGGGCGGCTCCGGGCACGCCATGGCAGGCGCCGGTACGCCGCGAAGCGCCCGCCGGGCGTGGAAGCGGCCGAGGTTGGCCCCGGCGAGCCCGTCCGGCTGCCACTCCAGCCGGCTGCGGATGCGCGCGACCGCGCACGGCGCGCGGCTGCCGAGCCTCGCCGGCGCCGGCGCCGCGTCGGCGCTCAGCCCGGCCAGGTAGGCGAGGTCGAGCTGCCCGCTGCTCGCGTAGCGCTCGCCGTTGCGCTCGGCGATGCGGCCGTCCGGGTTCGACAGCGCGAACGCCAGCGCCCCGGTCGCCGAGAGGGCGACGACCGCGCGCGGCAGCCATCCGGCGGCGCCCGTCACGACGGCCGCCAGCGCGAGCACCAGCACGGCGCCGAGCCACAGGATGTGCGCGTCCGCGAGCAGCCGCAGGCGCGTGAACCCGAAGGCCTGCTCGTAGAGGCCGAGGCGCTTGAGCGCGGAGGCGAGCACCACGAGCGACAGGACGCACAGCGCGGCGAGCAGCCCGCGCAGCAGCCGCTCGTCGCGGCGCCCGGCCGTCCGCGCCCAGCGCCGCGCCGCGGCGATCACGGCCAGCGTGAGCCCGGCGGCGGCGATCAGCTGCCCGAAGCCCTGGCGCGCGTACTCCGCGTAGGTCAGGCCGGCGGTGCGCAGCACATGGTCGCGGCCGCCGAACAGCGTCGCGAGCTGCAGCGCGACGAAGGCCGCGAACAGGGCGACGAGCGCGCCGAGCGGCAGGACCCACTCGAGCCGCGCCAGCCGCGCGCGGGCCGGCCCGCCGCGGCGTGCCGGCCCGTGCCGGGCGGCGAGCAGCAGCGGCGCCAGCGCTCCGCCCCGGAAGGCCGGCTCCAGGCGCGCGCGGTCCGTCCCGGCGGCGGCCCGCCCGAACGGCGCGATCGCCGCGAGCGGGCCCAGCGGCAGCCGCCGCAGGCCCGCGAGCAGCCAGCAGGCCACGGTCCACGGATCGCGCCAGCCGGCGGCGAGCGCCGCGACGGCGCACAGCGCTCCGCCGAGCAGCGCGAGCCCGAGCCCCGCGGGGCGGCCCACCAGAGCCAGCGCGGCGAGCACGGCGAGGCCGAGCACGGCGCCCGCGAACCACGGCGGCGCGGCGTCCACGGCCGCGCGCAGGCCGCGGCGCGCGGCCGCCTCGCCGCCGGCAGGCGCCTCCGGCCGGGTCACCGCGGCAGCTCCACGACCATGCGGCAGCCGCCGGGCTCGCGGCCCTCGGCGCGGATGGCGCCGCCGTGCGCGTCGACGATCCAGCGGGCGATCGCGAGGCCGAGGCCGCTCCCGCCGTCACTCGCGCTGCGGGCGCCGTCCGTGCGGTAGAAGCGCTCGAAGACGCGCTCGGCCTCGTGGCCGGCGATGCCCGGGCCCTCGTCGGCGACTTCGATCGTGGTCGCGCCCCCGGCCTGGTGGGCGCTCAGCCAGACGCGGCCGTCGCGCGGCGAGTGGCGCACGGCGTTGTCGAGCAGGTTGGCGACGACCTGGTGGACCCGCTCGGGGTCTCCGGTGGCCTGCAGGTCGCCCGGCTGCACGCAGACCTTCAGCCACACGGGCCGCTCGCCGAACGCCTCCCCCAGCTCGCACTCGCGCGTGGCCTGCTCGAGCAGCTCCCGCACCGGGAAGGAGACCGGCTCGAGCGCCAGGCCGCCGCTCTCCAGCCGCGACAGGTCGAGCAGCTGCTCCACCAGCCGGCCGAGCCGCTCCGTCTGCGCCAGCGCGGTGCGCAGCGCCGCCGGGTCGGTGACCTCGACGCCGTCGACCAGGTTCTCGAGCAGCGCCTGCAGCGCGCCGAGCGGCGTGCGCAGCTCGTGCGAGACGTTGGCGACCAGGTCGCGCCGCATCCGCTCCACGCCGCCCAGCTCGGCCGCCATGGCGTTGAAGGCGCGCGCCAGCTCCCCGACCTCGTCGCGCGAGGACGCCCGCACCCGCCGGCTGTAGTCGCCCCGAGCCATCGCGCTGGCCGCGGCGGCCATGTCGCGCAACGGCGACGTCGTCCCGCGGGCGAGGAACTGCACCATCGCCAGGCCCAGCGCGGTGGCGAGCAGCACCGCCACGCCAAGCTGCAGCCCGGCGCCGCGCGCGAAGAAGAGCACCACGACGGTGCCCGCGACCGCCGCGACGATCACCACGCCGAGCTTGACCTTGATCGAGCTCAGCCGATCAAGCGGGCGCATCGCGGGCCTCCAGCGCGTAGCCGACGCCGTGGACCGTGCGTACGAGGCCCGCTCCGAGCTTGCGGCGCAGGCCGCGCACGTGCGAGTCGACCGTGCGCCGGCCCGCCCCGTCGCGCCAGCCCCACACGTCGGCGAGCAGCTGCTCGCGCGTGTAGACGACTCCCGGGCGCGCGGCGAGCAGCGCCAGCAGGTCGAACTCGGTGGGCGTCAGGTGCACGGCCGCGCCGGCGACCGTCACGCGCCGCGCCGCCGGGTCGAGCTCGAGGCTGCCGGCGCGCAGCGCACCGGCGGCCGGCGCCGGGCGGCGCTCCACGCGCCGCAGCAGCGCCCGGACGCGAGCGACCAGCTCGCGCGGGGAGAACGGCTTGGTCATGTAGTCGTCCGCGCCGACGCCGAGGCCGACCAGTACGTCGGTCTCGTCGTCGCGGGCGGTGAGCATCAGGACGGGAATCGGACCCCGCCCACTGCGCTCCCGCTGCACGCGGCGGCAGACCTCGAGGCCGTCGAGCCCGGGGAGCATCAAGTCGAGGATCACGAGGTCCGGCCGCACGCGCCCGCACAGCTCCACGCCGGCGAGCCCGTCGTGGGCGACCTCGACCGCGAAGCCGTCCGCCCGCAGCCGGGCGGCCACGGCGGCCGCGATGACCTGCTCGTCCTCCACGACGCAGATAAGCGGAGCGCTCACGAGGCCGAGTGTGCCAGGGCGAGGTGGGCGCGGTGGGCGGGTTCCGTGCAGGTTTGGTGCAAGACTCATCCTGATGCGCCTGCGGCTCATCCGCCACGCGACGCTGCTCGTCGGCCTGGGCGGGCGGCGGCTGCTCGTCGACCCGATGCTCGACGCCGCCGGGGCGCGGCCCCCGGTTCAGGACACGCCGAACGACCGCCGCAACCCGCTGTGCGAGCTGCCCGAGCCCGCCGAGGTGCTGGTGAGCCGCGTCGACGCCGTGCTCGTCACCCACCTGCACGCCGACCACCTGGACGAGACGGCCGTCGACCTGCTGCCCAAGGAGGTCCCGCTGCTGTGCCAGCCGCCGGACGAGGGCGTCCTGCGCGACCGCGGCTTTGCCGACGTGCGCCCCGTGCCGGCGGAGCTCGACTGGGACGGCGTCGCCGTCAGGCGCACCGGCGGGCGCCACGGCACCGGTGCGATCGGCGACGCGATGGCGCCCGTGTCCGGCTTCGCCCTCGCCGCGCCCGGCGAGCCGGTGCTCTACCTCGCGGGCGACACGATCTGGTGCGACGAGGTCCGCGCCGCGCTGGAGGAGCACGAGCCGGACGTCGTGGTCGTCAACGCCGGCGGCGCCCGCTTCAACCAGGGCGACCCGATCACGATGGACGCCGACGGCGTCGTGGCCGTCGCCCGCCACGCCGCGCGCGCCACCGTCGTCGTCGTGCACCTGGAGGCGGTCAACCACTGCCTCGAGACCCGGGCCGACGTGCGCCAGCGCGTGCACCGCGAGGGCCTCGACGGGCGCGTCACCGTCCCCGAGGACGGGGCGCTCGTGCCGGTCTGAGCCGCGGGTTGCGCAGTGTCGTCTCGACCACCCGCAGCACGCGGCGGAACGCCCCGCGGTGCAGCCGGCCGGCGCGGTCGCAGGCGAGATGGCGGCAGCGGTTGTCGCGCACCCCGAGCTTGACGCCCGGCATGCCGGCCAGCTCGAACTCGCGGTGGTCGGAGCTCCCGGTCCCCTCGTCGCGCTGCCAGTCCATGCCGATCCCGCGCAGCCGGGCGGCGCTGAGCAGCTCGTGCTCGAAGCGGGGGCGTGCGTAGGGCGCCGGAGAGCGCAGCCGGAAGCGCCGCCCGCGGCCGACCTCGTCGAGCGAGAGGGCCAGGCGGACCCGCCCGCGGGGCACGATCCGGGTGAGGGCCAGCGCGCCCAGGTGGTCGGGCGAGCCGGTGTACAGCCGCTCCTCGGCGCCCGTGGCCACGAGCCACACGTCGCACGGCGGGTCGATCGCCTCCAGCCGCGGCGCCAGCGCCGCGAGCACCCCGAGCCCCGAGGCGTTGTCCAGCGCCCCCGGGCCCTCCGCTACCAAGTCCGCATGGGCCATCAGCACGCGGACGCAGCGGCGGACGCGGTCGGGGGTGGGTGGGCGGGATCTGATCATCCCGATCACGTTGCGCGAGCGGCCGCGAGCCGTCGCGAAGCGCTGCACGCGCACCGCGAGCCCCGCCGCGCGGAAGCGCCGGCCCACCCGCTCGTGCGCTCGGCGTTCGGCCGCCGAGCCCGCCGGCCTCGGGCCGGCGCGGGCCACGGAGACGGCGAAGGCGTACGCGTCGGCACCGGGCGCGGCGAGCGCCAGCACCGCCGCCGCCTCGGCCAGCACGGGTGCCGCCTAGAACGCGCCGCGGCGCGACAGCACGGCCGGCACGGTCTTGAGCAGGATCGTGAGGTCCAGCCCGACCGACCAGCGCTCGAGATAGAGGAAGTCGAGCCGCACGAGGTCGTCGAAGTCCAGCTCCGAGCGCCCGGAGACCTGCCACAGCCCGGTCACGCCGGGCAGCACCAGGTAGCGCTTCTTGTGCCACTCCTCGAGCTGATCGAAGTCGCGCTGGGGCAGCGGCCGGGGCCCGACGAGCGACATCTGGCCGGCGATCACGTTGAACAGCTGCGGCAGCTCGTCCAGCGAGTAGCGGCGCAGGAACGTGCCGACGCGCGTCTGGCGCGGGTCGTCGCGGATCTTGAACAGCGGGCCGGACGCCTCGTTCTCCGATTCCAGGTCGGCCTGCATCTGATCGGCGTCCGAGCGCATGGTGCGGAACTTGAAGCAGGAGAACGGCTCCCCGCCGATCCCGGGGCGGATCGAGCGGTAGAGCACCGGGCCGCGCGAGGAGAGGAACACGGCGGCGGCGATCGCCACCAGCAGCGGGCTCAGCAGCAGCACCAGCAGCAGCGAGATCACGAAGTCGAACGACCGCTTGACCAGGTAGTCGAACCCGACGAAGACGGGCGGGCGCAGCTCGAACAGCGGCACCGAGGCGCCGGGCACGAACTCCGCGCGGTGCACGAGGATCTCCATCGTCGACGGCGCGATGCGCACCGTCACGCCGCGCCGGTGGCACTGGTCGACCAGCTCGACCGCCTGCTCCTCCGGGAAGTCCGGGTCGGCGATGATGACCTCCTGCACGCGGTGCGCGAGGAGCACCTCCGGCAGGTCGCCGATCTGCCCGAGCGAGCGCAGGCCGTTGTCCGGCCGCGGCGTGAGCGAGATGAAGCCGACCATCTCCACGGGAGCGTGCACCTCGTCGGTGAGCGCGTGCGCGACGTCCTCGATGTGCTTGCCCGAGCCCACGAGCACCGCACGGCGCCGGTAGCCGGCGGCGCGCAGCAGCACGCCGGTGACGCGCTCGTACAGGCTGCGGGCCAGGCCCATCGCGACGATCGCGAAGCCCAGCGTGCCGTAGAAGATGTAGTAGCTGGAGTACTGCTCGCCGTTGACCACGGCGAACACGAGCGCGACGAGCATGACCTGGAAGAGGCTGGTCACGATCCGAGGCAGGCCCGGGCGCTGCGCTCGCTCCGCGTACATGCCCGAGCGCGCGAACAGCAGCACGGTGACCAGGTAGGCGAAGGCGATCGTGTCCTGCGTCTCGACGGCGGAGGCGTGCAGCGCCCACGCGCCGTCGCGCAGCACCGCCTTGACCATCAGCGCCGTGAAGATCGCGCCGAACAGCGCGCCGAAGTCCAGCAGCAGCAGCGAGACCACCCGCGAGGCGCGGCGCAGCGTCTCCATGCGCAGCAGGAAGGACAGCAGCGGCGGGCGCTTGCGGCGGACGTCCACGGGCGGCCGCGCGACGGAGGCGGCCACGCTGCCGCGCGGCGCTACGGCCCGCTCGGGCGGGGTCTGGGTCTGGGGAGATGCGTCAGCCACCGGTGGCTCCGCTCGTCAGAACGCAGTTGGTGGGCCTTTGTATCGCGGTTTGTGGTGCGGGCATGAGAAAGTCGTTGCGGGGCACCGACCCCGCCCACAAGCCGTCGTCGAGCTAGGTGATGCCGGCTCCCGTGAGGGCCTCGATGCCGGAGTCCTCCAGCGTGCGCCGGAGGCCTTCGTTGAGCTCGACCTTCGGCTCCCAGCCGAGCTTCGCGCGCGCGAGCGCGATGTCGGGCTGGCGGACCTGCGGGTCATCGGTCGGCAGCGCCTCATGGACGATCTCCGAACGCGAACCCGTGACCTCGATCACCTCACGCGCGAGCTCGAGCAACGTGAACTCGTTCGGATTGCCGACGTTGACGGGGTGGTGCAGCCCGGATTCGGCGAGCCGGATGATCCCGTCGATCAGATCGGACACGAAGCAGAACGACCGCGTCTGCGACCCGTCGCCGAACACGGTGATCGGCCGGTCCTGCAGCGCCTGGCGCATGAAGGTCGGGATCGCGCGCCCGTCGTTGGGCCGCATCCGGGGGCCGTAGGTGTTGAAGATCCGCACGATCGCGGTGTCCACGCCCTGCTGGCGGTGATACGCCATCGTGAGCGCCTCGGCGTAGCGCTTGGCCTCGTCGTAGACCCCGCGCGGGCCGATCGGGTTGACGTGCCCCCAGTAGGACTCCGGCTGGGGGTGGATCTGCGGGTCGCCGTAGACCTCGCTCGTGGACGCGGTCAAGAAGCGCGCCCGGTGGTGCTTGGCCAGCCCGAGCGCGTGGTGGGTGCCGTAGGAGCCGACCTTCAGCGTGTGCAGGGGCAGCCGCAGGTAGTCGATCGGCGACGCCGGCGATGCGAAGTGGTAGACGAAGTCGATCTGCTCGTCCATGAAGAACGGGTGGATGATGTCGTGATGCACGTGCTTGAACTCCGGCACGCGGATGTGCTCGATGTTGGCGAGGGACCCCGTCTCGAAGTTGTCCACGCAGATCACCCTGTATCCGCGTGACAGCAGCTCGTCGCACAAGTGCGACCCGAGGAATCCCGCGCCACCCGTTACCAGGCAGGTGGCCATGGGCCGCAGCATAACGCGACAGTTACGATTCGCCAGTGCCGGCGCGCTTCTCGACCGAGCTGCGGGAAGCGGCCGACGCGGTGTGGGAGGCGCAGCACGCGCATCCCTTCGTGCGCGGGATCGGCGACGGCTCGCTGCCGCCGGAGCGCTTCCGCTTCTACGTCCGCCAGGACTACCGCTTCCTGATCGACTACGGGCGGCTGCTCGCGCTGGGTGCCGCCCGTGCGCCGCGGCTGGAGTGGATGCGGCGCTTCGCGGCGCTCGCGCAGGAGGTGCTGGAGACCGAGATGGACCTGCACCGGCAGCTCGCCGCGCGCTGGGGCGTCTCCGGCGCGGAGCTCGTGGCCGAGCGGCCGGCGGCGGCGACCCGCGCCTACTGCGACTTCCTGCTGCGGACGGGGGCGCTCGGCGACTTCGCGGAGCTGGTCGCGGCGCTGCTGCCGTGCATGTGGGGCTATGCGGAGATCGGCGAGCGCCTGGCCGCCGGGGCGCTGCCGGAGCACGCCGGGTATCGCGAGTGGATCGAGCTGTACGCGTCGGCGGAGTTCGCAGAACTGGCCGCCTGGTGCCGCGAGCTGACCGACGAGGTGGCCGCCGGCGCGGGCGACGAACTGAGGGAGCGCATGCGCGGCGCCTTCCTCGCCTCCAGCGAGCTCGAGCTGGCCTTCTGGGAGAGCGCCTGGGCTAGCGACGGCGCCTGAGCACGCGCACGTCGCCGCGGCGGAGGGTGAGGCGCTCCGCGTCGAAGTGCTCGAGCAGGGCCTGGGCGTACTTGCGCGAGGTGCCGAGCTCGTCGCGGAAGCGGGGGAGCGCGACCTCGCCCTCGGCCTCGAGCAGCGCGACGAGCCGGTCGCGCACCGCCGCGAGACCGTCGGCATGGATGTGCATCGCGGGGCCGAGCCGGACGGCGCGGCCGGCGGCGCGCAGGGCGGCGAGCGCCTCCGGAGCGTCGAGCTCGGAGTCCAGCGGCGGCTGTGCGCCGGCGGAGCGCAGCTCCTGCTCGATCGCGAGCGCCGCGGGGGTGAGCGGCGCGGGCTCGGGAGCCGAGGGCGGAGCCGGCGGCGGCGCCTCGGGAGCGGGCTCGGGCTCGCCGCGCTCGAGCCGCGAGAGGCGGGCGAGCAGCTCGCGCGAGGGACCGTGCCGCGGCGGCGCGGGGTCGAGCACGACGCCGCCGCCCAGGGTGTCCGGCGGCGCGAGCGAGCGGATCACCAGGCGGTCCCCCGCCGCGGGCACGAGCGGCTGCTCGAGGCGCAGCTGCGCGTAGCGGCCGCCGAGCTCGGCGAGGCGGGCGGGCACCTCGCGCGTGCCGTGGTGGACCGCCACCCGCGCGCCGCCGTCCGGCCGCGACTCGGGCGAGGCCCATTCGAGAGCAGCGTCGATGCGGTACGTGGCGCGCGGAGGCGCGGCGCCGGCCGGGACCGTCTCGGGCGCGCCGGCGGCGCTCCACACCACCACGTCGCCGCGCGCGACCGCGCCGGCGCGGATGCCCGCGAGGTTGAGCGCGACGCGCTGGCCGGCGCCGGCGCGGTCGACCGGCTCGTCGTGGACCTGCACCTCACGCACGCGCGCGCGGACCTCCGCCGGCAGGATCGTGACCTGGTCGCCGCGCGCGGCCGTGCCCGACCACAGCGTCCCGGTGACGACCGTGCCGGCGCCGCGGATCGTGAACGCCCGGTCCACGTGCAGGCGCGCCGGCCCCGGCGCGCCGGCGCGGCCCGGGACCGCGTCGGCCGCGCGCTCCAGCGCGGCGGCGAGCCCGTCGAGCCCCTCGCCGGCGCGGGCCGACACGACGACCGCCTCGGCGCCGGGAGCCAGCTCCTCCGCCCCGGCCAGCGCGCGGCCGGGGTCGGCGAGGTCGGCCTTCGTGACGGCGACCACGCCGGCGCGGACGCCGAGCGCGGCCAGCACCGCCGCGTGCTCGCGCGTCTGGGGCATCACGCCGTCGTCGGCGGCGACGACCAGCAGGAACAGGTCGATCCCGGTCGCGCCGGCCACCATGGTGCGCACGAAGCGCTCGTGACCGGGCACGTCGACCACCGACAGCCGGCGGCCCGACGGCAGCGTCAGCGCCGCGTAGCCGAGCTCGATCGAGATGCCGCGGCGGCGCTCCTCCGGCAGCCGGTCGGTGTCGGTGCCGGTGAGCGCGCGAACCAGCGCCGTCTTGCCGTGGTCGATGTGACCGGCGGTGCCGAGGGTGAGCGGCGCGTGGGCATCCATCGCGTGAATGTCACCATGCCGCCATGGTGGCCCGGCGCCTCGTGGTCCTGCTCGCCCTGGGCGGCGGCCTGGCCGGCTGCGGCGGGGAGGATCTCGAGCCCGCGCCGCGAGCCGAGGAAGCGCAGCCGCCGCGCATGCCCGCCGCGGTCACCGCCGCCTGCGCCACGATCGCCGCCGGCTCGGAGGTGCCCGTGCTGTGCCCGCCGCCCGGCGGCTCCGGCGGACCGCTCGAGATCGCCCACTTCGACCTCGACCCGACGCCGTGCGCCTACCTCGTCAACCTCGAGGCGCCGCTCGCCGCGCGGGAGGGGCCGGGCCCGTCGCAGGCGTCGTTCGGCGGCACGTGCGAGCGGCTTCCGGTCGACACCCCGCCCGGCCGCGCCTGGCCGGCCGACCCACCGCTGAGCCTGCGCCTGGTCGCGAACCCGCCGCTCGAGTCGGGCCGTGAGCCCCGCGTCACCCGCCCGAGCGTGCTGCGCCGGCTCGCGGTGCGCGGCGAGCCCGGCCTGCTGCTGCAAAGCCCGCCGTTCCCGGAGGGCGGCTTCTCCGGCGGGCGCTATGCCCTCGTCTGGCGCGAAGGCGGCGCGTCGTACGCGCTCAGCGTCCGCTGGGCGAGCGGCGACCGCGCGCGCCCACCGTCGGACCGGCAGGTGGCGATGCTGCTGGGACTCGCGAGCGCGATGGAACCCGCGGCGGGCTGATCACGCCCGGCGCAGGGCGGCCGCGACCGCGCGGCCGGCCGGCTCGAGCTCGCCGGGCGCGAGCGTGCGCGGGTCGAGCAGCAGGCGGCCGCCCTCGATCCGCCCGACGACCGGCGGCTCGCCGGCGCGCAGCCGCGCGGCGAGGACGTCGGGAGAGCCGGCCGCGATGGCCACGACGGGGCCGGGGAGCTCGAGCAGCGGGAGCGCGCCGCCCCCGACGCGGGCCGTGGCGGCGATGACCTCCACGACTGCCTCCGCAGCCGTCGCGGGGACGACCCCCACGGCGGCTTCGGGCGCCGTGCCGGGCGCCGCGCCCGCCGGCCGGGTTCCCCTGACGAGCTCCGCCAGCCTCGCGGCCCGCGCCGCCAGCTCCTCCTCGCCCGCCGTGAGCATCGCCAGCACGGGGATCTCCCGCCGGGCGCGCTCCGGGTCGCGGTAGAGCCGCAGCGTCGCCTCGAGCGCCGCCAGCCCGAGCTTGTCCAGCCGCAGCGCCCGGGCGAGCGGGTGGCGGCGCGCGCGGGCGATCGCGGCGGTGGTGCCCACCAGCAGGCCGGCCTGGGGCCCGCCCAGCAGCTTGTCGCCCGAGAAGCACACGAGCGCGGCGCCGGCGGCGACCGACCGCCGCACCGGCGGCTCGTCGGCCAGCACCGCGAGGTCGTCGGCCAGGACGCCCGAGCCGACGTCGTCGATGACGGGTACGCCCAGCTCGCACAGCTCCTCGACCTCGACCTCTCCCACGAAGCCGAGCTGGCGGAAGTTCGACGGGTGGGCGCGCAGGATCGCGCCGGTCCGCTCCCCGATCGCGTTCTCGTAGTCGGCCCGCCGCGTGCGATTCGTCGTGCCGACCTCCACCAGGCGCGCGCCGGCCTGGGCGATCACGTCCGGCACGCGGAAGCCGCCGCCGATCTCCACGAGCTGCCCGCGGGACACGATCACCTCGGAGCCGGCTCCGGCCAGGGCGGCCGCCGCGAGCAGCGTCGCGCCGGCGCAGTTGTTGACCGCCATCGCCGCTTCCGCGCCGGTCAGCTCGCACAGCAGCGCCTCGACGTGGTCGTGCCGCGAGCCGCGCTCGCCGGCCGCGAGGTCCCACTCGAGGTTCGAGTAGCCCTCGGCGGCGGCCGCCACGGCCTCGCGCGCCACCGCGGCCAGCGGCGCGCGGCCCAGGTTGGTGTGGACGATCACGCCCGTGGCGTTGAGCACCCGCCGCAGCGAGGGCCGCTGCGCCGCGGCGGCCGCCGCACGCGCCCGCGCCGGCAGGTCGGCCGTCCCGCCCTCGCCGCCCAGCAGCTCCGACCGCCGCTCGGCGAGCACCGCTCGCGCGGCGGCCAGCGCGACCGCCCGCGGGGCATCGACCTCGGAGGCGAGCGCGTCCACCGCGGGAAGGGCGCGGAGGTCGGCGCGCGAGCTCACCCCGCGAAGGCTAGCCGCGGCGAGGATCCGAGCGCGCTCGGTGGGACGAGAAGCGCACGACTGTCGTGTACCTCTCGTCCCACCCGCTTCAGAGCAGCGCCAGCAGGACCTCCCCGACCGACTGTGGCTGCGACGTCACCTGCCGGTAGGTGAAGCGCACGACCCGGTAGCCGGCGACCTGGAGGACGGCGTCGCGGCGGCGGTCGTCCTCGAAGGCGGCCGGCGTCAGATGCGACGCGGCACCGTCGGTCTCGACGATCAGGTGCGCGTGTCGCCAGAGGAAGTCGACCTCGAAACCGCAGACGCGGGCGTTGACCTCCGGCCGGGGGAGCCCGTGGTCGGAGATGAGCTCGAGGAACCGCAGCTCGAGTTCGCTCCGCGTGATCTCCGGCCCTCGCATCGCGAGGTCGTTGACCGCCTTGGTGAGCGCGATCGAACGGCGTCCGGCTACGGGGACGAGCAGCGCGGCCGCGTCGAGCTGCCGCAGCAGCTCCGCTCTGTGACAGGTGCGCGCGAGCCGAAGAGGCGTGAGCACGTCGGCGAGATCGAGGAGCGTCCGCGTCGGGGTCGTCACCGGTAGGCCGTCGTCGAGGACGATGTCGGTGAGCGGGTCGAGCGTCCGGCTGCGATGCACGCGGATCCTCGGCGTCGAGGCGCTGCGAGCCAAGGTCGTGACCTCGACCGGGCCGCTCGGCGGCGGCAGCAAGTCCCACACCGCCGCGGCGCAGCGATGGCTGACCGCCGCCGCGCCGGCGCCGCCGCACGCAAGCACCGCCGCCCACAGGCGGCCGCGGAGCGTCAGCCGCGCGTGCCCCACCGCGTACACGCCGCGGTGCACCGGATGCAGACGGGCGCGCTTCACCCGCCACGCCACGGCGCCACGGTCGAGACCGAGCGCGCGCAACTGCCCCGTCGACACGACGCCGTCCTGGCGATGGGCGAGCGCCGAGACCCCGGGATCTCCGGGTGGGACGAGAAGCGCATGACTGTCGTGTCCTTCTCGTCCCACCTCGACGAGGCTGCCGCACCGGCGCCCTCGATCTCCACGCTGTCGCAGCATTGGCACGGAAGCCGTGCACACTTGTCACAGGTACGCTTCGGCCCGTGCCCGAACGCCGTCGCGTCCTGCTCGCCGGCGAAGGCGACCTGTTCCACGAGGTTCGCGCGGCGCTGGAGGAGGGGGGCGCCGACGTCCGCGCGATCGAGGAGCCGGACGACGACGCGATCAAGGACGCGCTCGGCGAGGGCGGCCTCGACGTCGTCTGCGTCGCCGCGCGCGAGGACGCGCTGCCGCTGCGCATCGCGCTGCTGGTCCGCCACCTCGACGAGGACATCCCGCTCGTGGTGACGGTCTTCGACAGCGCGATGGCAGGCCAGCTCGAGGCGGCCGTCCCGAACCTGGAGGTCACGTCGCTGGCCGACATCGTCGCTCCCTCGCTGGCCGGCCCGAGCATCGACCCGGAGATCACCGCCGTGCACCGCGGGGAGGACGGCTCGCTCCTCGCCCTGCGCGAGGACGGTGGCCGCGAGCTGCGGCGCGAGCCCTTCGTGCCGCCGCGGACCTCGATGCTGAGCGCGCTCGCCACCAGCATCTTCGCGCCCTACGACCGCAGCGCGGCGCTGATGTTCTACGGGGCGATGAGCCTGATCGGCCTGACCGCGCTCGAGACGGCGGGCGCGATGGCGGTGCTCGACCAGTCCTTCGCCGACGCGCTGTACGGCTCGATGAAGTCGACGGCGACGGTGGGTCCCAACGACGCGGTGTCCGACGGCCCGGGCGCGTTCAAGATCGTCATCGTCGCCTCCATGCTGCTGACGCTGCTGAGCGCCGCCTGCTTCACCGGCGGCCTGATCGAGCGGCTGACCAGCACGCGCCTCACCGGCCTCGTCGGCCGCCGCGCCGTGCCGCGGCGCGACCACGTGGTGGTGGTCGGCCTGGGCCAGGTCGGCCTGCGGCTGTGCGTGCTCCTGCGCGAGTGCGGCATCCCCGTGGTGGCGATCGACATCGAGGCGACGGGCGAGAACGTCGGCCAGGCGCGCCGGCTCAAGCTCCCCGTCGTGATCGGCCGCGGCGCGAACCCGTCGATCCTGCGGCGGCTCTCGCTCGACCGGGCGCGCGCGCTCGCCGCCGTCACCCCCAACGACCTCGCCAACGTGGAGGCCGCGATGGCGGCGCGCTCGATCAACGACGAGCTGCAGGTGGTGCTGCGCGGCGGGGACGGCGACGTCGCCGACGAGACCCGCTCGCTGTTCCGGATCGGCCACGTGATCGACGTCCACCGCACGGGCGCCGCCTACATCGCCGCGACGACGCTGGGCAAGGCCGCCGAGGGCGTGGCCGCCTGCGACGGGCAGCCGCGGCTGCTGCTCCCGGGCGGTGGCGAGGAGCGCTTCCCGCCCGCTCGCCAGGGCTAGCCACGGGCCCGCGCGCGAGTACCCTCCCGCTCATGGCCATCGAGGACAAGGACTCCACGGACCTCTCCGTCGCGCCCATCGTCGGCCCGGACGATCCGCGCCGCTTCACGGACTCCGGGATCGAGATCAAGCCGCTCTACACGGAGGCGGACCTGCCGGAGGACCTCGACCTCGGCGAGCCCGGCGAATACCCCTTCACCCGCGGCATCCACCGCGAGATGTACCGCAAGCGCCGCTGGACGATGCGCCAGTACGCGGGCTACGCGTCGGCCCGGGAGTCCAACGAGCGCTACAAGTACCTGCTCAAGAACGGGTCGACCGGCCTGAGCATGGCCTTCGACCTGCCGACCCAGCTCGGCCTCGACTCCGACGACCCCCGCTGCCTCGGCGAGGTCGGCCGCACCGGCGTGGCGATCGACACGCTCGAGGACATGCGGATGGCCTTCGACGGCATCCCGCTCGACGAGGTCTCGACCTCGATGACGATCAACGCGCCGGCCTCGGTGCTGCTGCTGCTCTACGAGCTGGTCGCCGAGGAGCAGGGCGTGCCGAGCGAGAAGCTGACGGGCACCGTCCAGAACGACATCCTCAAGGAGTACATCGCGCGCGGGAACTTCATCTACCCGCCCGAGCCCTCCATGCGGCTCGTCACGGACCTGTTCGCCTACTGCCGCGAGAACGTCCCGAAGTGGAACACGGTCTCGATCTCCGGCTACCACTTCCGCGAGAAGGGCTGCTCGGCGGTGCAGGAGGTCGCGTACACGCTGGCCAACGGGATGGCCTACGTGCAGGCCGCGCTGGACGCCGGGCTCGCGGTCGACGACTTCGCGCCGCGGCTGGCGTTCTTCTTCAACGGCCACAACAACGTCTTCCAGGAGGTGGCCAAGTTCCGCGCCGCCCGCAACATGTGGGCGCACGCGATGAAGGACCGCTTCGGCTCCCAGGACCCGAAGTCGCAGACGATCCGCTTCCACACGCAGACGGGCGGCGTCACGCTGACCGCCCAGCAGCCCGTGAACAACATCGTGCGCGTGGCGCTGCAGGGCTTCGCGGCCGTGTGCGGCGGCACCCAGTCGCTGCACACCAACGGCTACGACGAGGCGCTCGCGCTGCCCAGCGAGCGCGCGGCGAAGATCGCCCTGCGCACCCAGCAGATCCTCGCCCACGAGTCGGGCGCGGCCGACACGGTTGACCCGTTCGCCGGCTCCTACTACGTGGAGGCGCTGACCGCCGACATCGAGCGGCGCGCGTGGGCGCTGATCGAGAAGGTCGACGAGATGGGCGGCTCCGTGAACGCGATCGCCTTCATCAAGAACGAGATCGAGGAGTCCGCCTTCGGCTACCACGAGCGCTACCGCACCGGGCAGGACGTCGTGGTTGGCGTCAACAGGTACGAGGAGGACGACATCGAGGTCGAGGACATCCTGCGCGTCGACCCCGAGACCGAGCAGGACCAGCTCGAGCGCCTGAAGGCGTTCAAGGCCGACCGCGACCAGGCGCAGGCCGACCAGCGGCTGCAGGAGCTGCGCGACGCCACGCAGGGGGACGAGAACCTGCTGCCCCCCATCAAGGCGGCCCTGGCGGCCCACTGCTCCGTGGGCGAGGTGTGCGGCGCGCTGCGCGAGGAGTTCGGCGAGTACCGACCGGAGATCTAGTAGCCGTCCGGACCGCGCTGGCGGCGGTGCTCCTGACGCTGGCCGCGGCCGCTCCCGCCGCCGCCCAGATGCCCGGCGGGGCGCCGCAGTCGCCGCCCGGGGCGCTGCACCGCTATTACAACGCCTCGACCGGGACGCACTGGGTGACGCCGACGCCCGTGTCCGGCGGCTTCTCGCACGAGTTCTCGCTGGGCTACCTGCTCACCAGGCCCGGCCCCGGGCGCTCCGCGCTGTACGCGTGCCGCGCCGGCGGCGCCGACTTCTATCTCTCCCGCGATCCCGGCTGCGAGGGCTATACGCGGCTCGGGCTCTACGGCTGGGTGGAGGACGAGCGCCCGGGCGCGCCCTCCGTGCCGCTGTACCGCTGCCTGCAGCCCGGCATCGACCACTTCGCCTCCAACGACGCCGGCTGCGAGGGCAAGACGACCGAGGGCCGGCTCGGGTACCTGCGGGTGCGCCAGCCCGCGCTCGCCCGCTACGTCGCGGGCTCGCACTGGGTGACCTCCGGCCTGGTCGGCACCGGCTGGACGCTGGAGGGAGTGCTCGGCTTCCTGCTCGACGAGGGTGGCTCCGGCCGCCGCGCGCTGTACGAGTGCGCCGCCCCCGGCGACCGCTTCCTGTCGCTCGACAGGGGCTGCGAGGGGCGCTCCGAGCTGGGCCTGTCGGGCTTCCTGTACTCGACGCCGCCGGGCACCGAGGACGTCGTGCCCGTCTATCGCTGCCGCATCGGGGGCGACCACTTCGCGTCCCGTGACCCCGGCTGCGAGGGCCAGGTCACCGAGCTCCAGCTCGGCTACCTGCGGCGCACGCAGGAGCTGGTCAACCGC
>Ga0183260_10002135_pt1 | contig 16408 bp, 15 predicted proteins | sample AntDrymUQ4972206_2_FD_129768 | JGI IMG/M metagenome (GOLD analysis project Ga0183260, IMG submission 129768) | Polar desert sand microbial communities from Dry Valleys, Antarctica - metaG UQ497 (22.06) (version 2) (version 2) | ecosystem: Environmental > Terrestrial > Soil > Desert | place...
CCATCGTGGGCCCCGGACGCCGGGAGCTCACGGATCTGAAGACCGGCTGGGTGAACTGGCTGCGCGCGAGCAAGGAACAGGTGCGGGCGTTACGGGCGGAGCTGAAGCGGCGAATCGAGGGCTTCAGCAACGGCGTCGGAGGCTCCCCGTTCGATCTCAGGGACTGGAACGGCATTCCCGATTACAAGGGGGTCACCGCCCCCAACATCGCTTCATTGATGTTCCTGGTGGAGGAGGGGGGCAGGCGGCTGCTCCTTACGGGGGACTCACAGCAGGACAAGATCCTTCACGGCCTGAATCGGGCCGGTGTGCTCGGCGACGAGGGGGTGCACCTGGACGTGCTCAAGGTTCAGCACCACGGGTCCGAGCACAACCTGGACGCCAACTTCGCGCGGCAGGTATCCGCCAGACACTACGTGTTCTGTGGGAACGGTCTGCACGGGAACCCGAGCCTCGAGGTCATCGACTGTATCTTCGCGTCACGGCGTGGCCCGGCAGCGGTGCGCACCCTGGCGCCGACCGCCGCCGGCGAGCCCTTCCATTTCTGGTTCAGCACGACGGCCGAGGCGCAGGAAGCCGGCAGTGCCCGGCGGCGCGCGTTCGAGGGTGTCGAGGCGCGGGTCGAGGAACTCCGGCAGTCGGCGCAGGGAGAGCTCGTCGTGCACTACAACGAGGGGGCGTCGATCGAACTGGCCATCTGACGGCAATGTCGCCACTGCAGGTCAGACGGCCAGTTCTCGAGTGCCCGTTTTCTGCGCAGCTCACCAGGAGATTTGCTTCGACACGGTGATGTCCGTTGCGGTTACCCCGACGGCGGGTGCCACCCGGCCGGCTTTGCGGCTACTCAGAAACAGCAGTGTTCCGCCGGCAAACGCGGCTCCAATTCCTGCCGTGCCCAGCTTCTTGTTCACCGCGTTGGCCTCCCCGAATTCCGCAAAGCTCCCGTTTCTGTTCTTGATGAAGGAATAGAGGCCAACCGACATGCCCCCGGCAAACAGCGCGGCCCCCGTCCACTTCAGCGTGCTCGACGACTTTGCCGGCGTGACGGCTGTCATCTGCTGCCCGGCCTTTGCCGCTTCCTGCCGGAGCGTGTCGGCCCCCGCCGGGCTGACGAGCCCCATCACGACGAACGTAATCACGGCAACTCTCAAGGCTTTCATTCGACCCTCCTTTACCAGCGAAGCTTGGCGCCGAACTGGAGGCGCCGGGGAACGGTATAGCGCGTCGGCACTCCAAAGGCCGCCGACGTGCCGAGCGACGATCCGACGGATTCCGCCTGATCGCTGTTGGTCAGGTTCAGCGCGTCCATGAACACCTCGACGCGCATCGTGTCGCCGGACACCCTGATGGCCTTCTGCACCCGCATGTCGACAAGGTTCACGTCGTCCACGCGGCGGTCGCCGGTGTTCGGTTCCATGTTTATCTGCGGCGCCACGGGGAAGCCGAGGCCGCTGACGCGGACGGCGCGGGTATAGACGCGCCCGGTCTGGTGCTGCACGTTGACCGAACCAAGAATGCCCCAGGGGAACTGATACAGGACTTGCGCCTTGGCGCCGACGGGCCTGTCGCCGATCAGCCGGCCATCGCTGTTGACGAAGTCGTTCGGCCCCGCCGCGTCACGCCCGAAGCTCCCCGCCTGGCTGCTCTGCGCACTCACCGGCGTGAACCGGGCGCTGGATCCCAGCCGCCCTTCCGACTTCGACAGGACCACCGAGATGACCACCTGCCAGCGGTTGGCCATCCGCTTGGTCCCCATCAACGTCATCCCGTTGTAGCGCATATACATGCCGTCAGGGTTCGTCTGCAGGAAGATGCGGCTCGCCGGGTTGCTCAGCAACCGGTGCACCATCACCGTCTGCCCCGTGGCGTCCGCTCCCACGCTGTCGATGTACGGCACCTGCTCGTACTCCCCGGCGATGTCCATCCAGGCGCCGTAGTTCTCACCACGCTTGTGGACGTAGTTCACCTGAACGCCGAGTCCGGCCAGCAGCTCGTGTTCGAGCTGGACGATGTACTGATCGGCAACAGCGGATTTGAACTCGGGATCGATCCGCAGGTTGGCGTTGCTCGAGACCTGAACGACGTTCGTGGGATTCCCCGCGGCATCCGGCGTGAAACTGAACTCCGGCGTAATGGAGGGGACAGCGGGGCGGAACTCCGCGGCTTCGAGGGCCTTGTAGTAGCGCCCGTAGTGCGCCTTCAGCAGCGTCCGGCCTGAACCTGTGACGCGGTAGTTCACCCCCATCCGCGGCGACACCGTGTGCCAGTGATACACGTCGTCATTGGCCGGCGACATTTCCCCGGTGGGGAAGCCCTGGGCGTCGAGGAAGGGGAACGACGGGAAGCTCCCCTGGCTGTAGTCGTACCGCACGCCAATGTTGAACGTCGCACGGGCTACCCGGTAGCTGTCGTCGATGTAGGTCCCGAACGACCGTGCCGAGGCCCCCTGGTGGAAGGGCAACTGTGTCGTACCCGTCGTTGGACGTCCTGTGACGCTGTAGGTGAGGAACGTGTCGTTGGGGCCCGACAGATTGTCGCTGCCGTGCGTGGCGAGCTGGAGGCCCACCTTCGTATCGTGGCTGCCACCCAGGAAGCGGTCGGTCGTCCGCGAGAGCTTGGTGGAGTAGCCGTAGCGCCAGCTCCGGTTCTCGGCCCAGTTGCCATGCGGGCTTCCAATGGCGCGGGCGGTCGGCGGTAACCACGTCGGCGGAGGATGTCTGGCGGGAAGTGATGTTCGTCGAGCGCAACCAGCGGGAGATGTCGGGCCGCTGGTTCGGCGGAGGGTACGACGAGCTCGGCATCGACGTGAAGCTCGTGCGCGCCGAGGCCGACCCGATCGTCCTCGGCACGAGTGCCCCCTCCGTGAAGATGGGCAGCACGACCCCGGCACTCAGTATCTTCGGGGCCAACCTTCCGGTACGTCTGAGGCCGGCGATGGTCAGCATCGGCCAGGGAATCAAGGTGACCCGCATCACGTCGGCAAGCCCGGGGGTGGTCACAGTGGCGCTGGAGGTTGCCGCTGATGCCACGCCGGGTCCACGTGACCTCGTGATTGCCGGGGCGCACCTCCCGGCCGCCCTGACGGTCTACGACAAGGTGGACAGCGTCCGCGTGCTGCCGCAGGCGGGCTTCGCGCGCGTGGGTGGCGCGGTCTTCCCCAAGCAGCTGCAGCAGTTCGAAGCGGTGGCCTTCCACAACGGCCCGGACGGGCAGGCCAACACGAGCGACGACTGGAACCTCGGCTTGGTCGACGCGCGCTGGACCATGGAGGAGTACGCCGCGACCTTCAGCGATGATGACACCCGGTTCGTCGGAACGCTCGACGTCGAAACAGGCCTGTTCACGCCAGCCATCGACGGGCCGAATCCGGAGCGCAGCGGCTTGCGGAACAACGTCGGTGATGTCTGGGTTGTCGCGGAGGTGGCCGCGGACCCCGCCCGGGGCATCGCGAACCAGATTCGCTCCCGCGGACATCTGGTCGTCTCGGTGCCGGTGTACGTGGACTGGGCAGCCTCGGAGACCGGCCGATGACCTCACTTCGCCTGCTCGAGCACCATCGTTTCGAAGCGGCGGGCAAGCCGTTCGTCTACCTCGTCCCAAGCGCCGCGATCTTCGCACTCGACCCGATTGCCGATGCCATCCTGCGGCTCCTCGGCGTGAACCCGCTCACCGTTGAGAAGGTGGTGAGCGCGTTGCAGACGGCCTTCGACCCGTCGCACGTCGAGTCCACCCTGCGCGAGCTGGTGAGCGTTCGCGCCATCGGCGAGACGGTCGCTCAGCCCGTACGTGCGCCGAAAGTGATCCCGCTGACGCCCTTCCCGCTGACGACGATGGTTCTGAACGTGACGAACCAGTGCAACCTGAGCTGCACCTACTGTTATGAGTACGGCGCCGACAAGATCGTGGACACCGTGAACGGCAAGGCGCCGAAGTTCATGACGGAGGAGACGGCCCGTCAGAGCGTCGACTTCATGCTGAAGGAGTCGGGGGCGAACCCGGTTGTTTATCTGACGTTCTTCGGCGGCGAAACACTCATGAACTTTCCGGTGCTCACGCGGACGGTTACCTACGCGCGCAACCGGGCCGCTGAATGCGGCAAGCGGGTCTATTTCAGCCTGACCACCAATGCGACCCTGCTGAAGCCCGAAACCATCGAGTTCCTTGCGGACAACGACATCGGGGTGACGATTTCCATCGACGGTCCGCCGGAAATCCAGGACAGATTCCGCGTCTTCCAGAACGGGCGGGGCAGCTACGACCTCGTGGCGCCGAAGATCAAGGCCCTGCTCGCGCGTCACAAGAGCCGGCCGATCGGGGCGCGTGTGACGCTGGCCTCCGGCACCGTCGATGTAATGCGCATCTTCCGGCACCTCACCGACGAGCTCGGCTTCGCGGAGGTCGGCTTCGCGCCAGCCACCGCTGCCCCGGGGCGTGATCACGCGATCCCGCCAGACGGGTTCGCCGACATGCTCGCCCAGTTCCGTGAGCTTGGTGAGGAGTTCCTCGAATACGCGGTGGCAGGGCGCACTCACGCCTTCTCGAACGTGAAGGAGACTCTGGAAGAGATTCACAAGGGCATGACCAAGGCGTTTCCCTGCGGCGCCGGCCTTGGTCTGATGGGGGTCTCCACCGGGGGGGATGTCGCTCTCTGTCACCGCTTCGCCGGATCGGACGATCACAAGCTGGGAACGGTGCACGAAGGAATAGATCGCACGGCGCAGCGTCAGTTTCTCGAGAAGCACCACGTCGACACCAAGACGGACTGTCGCTCGTGCTGGGCGAGGCCGCTCTGTTCCGGCGGCTGCTACCACGAGGCCCATACGCATTACGGCGACACGGCCCGCCCGAACCTGCACTACTGCGGGTGGATTCGCGGTTGGACGGACGTCTGCCTTCGCATTTACGGGGAGCTGTCGGAGCGCAACCCCGCCTTCCTGGCGCAGTTCGACCGCGAGCCAATTGCCGCGGAACCGGTTTCGTAGGAGGAGTGAGCGAGGATGCTGCATCTCAAGGCTGTGAATCAGAAGGGGAAACGGATCGAGAAGTCCGTGGCCTGGCCCGAGGCGCCGTTAGACTCCGGGCATCAACCGCAGGATCAGCCGCGGCCGGCGGATGCGGGTGATGAGGACGTTGTGGCGCTGCAGGGCCGGGGCGGTGGTCCACCGCAGCAGCCCTCCGGGCCGCGCATCCCGACCGGGTGCTCCACGGTCTTCTCGCCAGGCTGGGAGGTGGACCGCGCAGGGGGCACTGCCGGACTCTGCCAGCCTGTGGAACGCGACCTCTTCGACTGCCATCTCGGCTGCTACTGGCCGGCACAGGTGCCCGACCAGTTGAACCGCGCGCCCGACTGGACGTCGAAGTGCGCTGCGGCCCAGAAGGACTGGCGGAAGATCGACCTCGTGTTTCCGTAGGAGTCCACGTCATGAGAACTGTCCAGGTGATTTTTCGACTGGCCTTCGCCGCGCTCGCCATCCTCGCCATCCTCTCCAGGCCGGTGCGCACGGAGGAAACAACAGCGCCCTCTCCCGGCAACGGCACGCTCTACGTCGGCACGTTCCCCGACCACTTCTCGATCATCGACGAGGCCACCACGACGATCGTCGGGAAGATTCCGTTCACCTCGGGCATCCCGCGACGCACCACCGTGTCGCGCGACCGCACCCGCTTCTATACGGTCGAAGCGCAGATGGAGAAGGTCGAAATCCTCGACATCGCCTCCCGATCGACGGTTGACACGTTCACGCTGAGCAGCGGTAACAAGAAGGTCCGGATCCGCGCGCTAGAGCCGGACCCGAAGCACCGCTTCGTGATGATGGTGACCCGCGCGGCAACCCGGCTGAGCGACCGCTTCGAAATCGGCCCATCGGAGCTGGTGCAGTACGAGTTGGCCACCCACAAAGTCGTCCGCACCGTTCCCTGGCCGAAGGGGGAGGAGCGGGAGGCGGCGAGCATCCAGTTCTCCCCCGACGGAAAGCTGATGTACCTCTTCAGCGAGCAGGACGTCCTCATCTACGAGACCGCCACCTTCACGCAGGTGGACACGTGGGAGCTCTCGAAACCCGTCGAAGAGGGGATGGCACGGCTGCAGTTCGGGCCAACCGACGCCCACAACGACGAGCCAGGCTTCTACACGGGCTTGTTCACCACCGAGGATCCTGTCCAGCACCGGCGCGTGATGGGAATCGGCCGTGTCAACCTGGCGGCGAAGACGGTCGAGTTCCACAGCATCGGACCCGCGACCCAGGTCGGCTTCTCGATGGTGCCCGGCCGGAAGCTGGCATACGGCCTGATGTCGGAGATCGGTCGATACGAATTCTGGAAGTTCGATCTGGAAAGAAAACGCATGGTGGAGCGCGTGGAGTTCGAGGGGCGTCCGCGCATGTCGTTGCGTACCAGCTCGAACGGGAAGGTGCTGTACATCTGGAACGCGGGCCACACGCTCGACATGTACGACGCGGCCACCTACAAGTACCTAAAGACCCTGGAGCTTCCGGGTGACTACACGACCGAGCTCTTCGTCTTCCCGGGCGCATCGACCACGTCAACGGCGTCACGCGAATAACGTGGCGATCATCGACAGCGATCTTGCCCGTGCTCTCAGGTTCGTGGTGCCGTACTGGCGCAGACTGCTCATGGTTGTGGCGATCAGCGTCGGCAGCACCGGGCTCACCCTCTATCTGCCGCTGCTGTCGCGCGACTTCTTCGACCGGGCGCTGATCGGGCGTGACGCCCCCTACCTGGTGCGCATCGCTCTGATGTTTGCCGCGGTCACAGGGATCAGCTTCGTGCTCAACGTAATCAGCGGGCTCCGCTACACGCGTGTATCTGCAGATATCCTGTTCGACATGCGGCTGGAGATGTATCGGCACCTGCAGCGCCTGTCCCCCCGCTTTTACGCCAGGGTCCGGATGGGCGACATCATGTCGCGCATCAACAACGACATCGGCGAGATTCAGCGTGTGGCGGCGGAAGTCGCGCTGGCCTGGGTCGGCAACGGGCTCTTCCTCGTGGGCACGACGGTGATGCTGGCATGGCTGGACCTTCAGCTGTTCCTGCTCACCGCGGTCACCGCGCCGCTCGCCCTCGTGGCGCTCGTCCACTATCGCCGGAAGCTCGAGGCGGAGATTGCCGTCATGCGGGAGCGGAGCGCTGACATCGGCAGCTTTCTGATCGAGACGCTGCAGGCGGTGAGGCTCGTGGTCACCGCCAATGCGCAGGAGCGTGAGGCCGATCGATTCGGCCAGAAGAACAGGGCGTTCATCCACGCGCTCATGTCGATGCAGTGGCTCTCGTACCTGTCTGGCGGCCTTCCGGGTCTGCTCCTGTCCGTCGTCACCGGCGCGGTCTTCGTCTATGGAGGACTTCGCGTGATCGACGGCACCCTCACCATAGGCACGTTCATCGCCTTTATGGCCTACAAGATGCGGTTCATGCCCTCGCTCGAGGCACTGATGGGCCTCTACGCCAGCGTGGCTACCGCGCGCGTGTCACTCCGGCGGGTCTCCGAGATACTCGAGACCTCGATCGAGGTTCAGGAACCTGCGGACGCAGTGTCCCTGCCAGCCGTGCGTGGAGACATCGCCTTCGAGAACGTCACGCTGGGTTTCGACCGTGGCTTCCCGGTAGTGGAACGGCTATCCTTCACCGCCGCTCCCGGTGAGGTGCTCGCGATTGTGGGACCGAGCGGCAGTGGGAAGTCGACTATCGCGGACCTGATGGTTCGCTTGCTCGACGCTGACAGCGGCATCATCCGCCTCGACGGACACGACATCAGGTCCCTTCGGCTGGAAGACATCCGACGGACGATCGCCGTCGTTGATCAGTGCCCGTGCCTCTTCCATGCCTCCATTGCCGACAACATCAGGTACGCCCGCCCCGGCGCCACTGATGACGACGTCAGAGCGGCGGCCTCTCGAGCCGCCCTCGACGATTTTGTCTCCCGCCTGCCCGAGGGCTACGCCACTATCGTAGGGGAACGTGGCGCGGCACTCTCTGCGGGGGAACGCCAGCGTATCGCGACAGCCCGCGCGTTTCTCGCGGATCCGCGCGTGCTGGTGCTCGACGAACCCACGGCCGCGCTCGATCCCGTGACGGAGACCGAGGTCATCTCCGGGCTGGAGGCTGTCATGGAGGGCCGCACCACGATCGTGATCACCCACCGTCTCGAGGTCGCGAGCAGGGCGGATCGTGTCCTGGTGCTCAACGACGCCCAGGTCGTGGAAGAGGGAGCACCTGGGGCTCTGTCCGTCCGGCCCGGCCCCTTCGCGGATCTCTTCAGCGTGCAGTACGCCGGGTGAAGCGATGGACCTGGAGGAGCGCTCTGGACGAGGGATTCGCGTGGCGGTCATCGACAGCGGAATCCATGCGGCACACCCACACATCCTGGGCATTGCGGGCGGCGTGTCCATTGCAGACGACGGGGAACCCACAGGTGATACGACGGACCGTATTGGCCACGGCACCGCCGTCGCGGCGGCGATCCGCGAGAAAGCCGTGGACGTGGAGCTGTACGCGGTCAAGATCTTCGGACAGACGCTGTCGGCCACCGGCGGGCGCGTCGCGCGGGCAATCCGGCTTGCCGCTGATGCCGGCGCACAGGTCATCAATCTGAGTCTCGGTACGAAACGCCAGGAGCACGCGGCGCTCTTCACGGATGCATTGAACGACGCGACGGTACAAGGCGCGTGCCTCGTGGCCGCCGAGCAGAGCGATGGGACCTCATGGCTGCCCGGCAGCCTTCCCGGTGTGATCCCCGTCCGGCTGGACTGGGACTGCCCGCGTCAGGGCTACCGTCTGCTGGAAACCGCCGAGGGGCTGCGGGTCCTTGCGGCAGGCTATCCCCGCCCCATCCCCGGCGTACCCCCGGAAGCCAATCTCAGCGGGATCAGTTTCGCGGTTGCCAACGTGAGTGGATGGGTTGCCCGCGTCCGCGAGGCGTGGCCTGGCGCCTGCGTGGAGGAGGTGATGGCTGTTCTCGCGCGCCACTCAGGGACGTCACTCGCGCCGGCCGCCAGGCCTCAGCCGGCATCACCCCGATAGATCACCGCCGGATCAGCACCTGTTGCGGACCTCCAGCCCGCCAGCACGGCATCCGCGATCTCGCGCACCCCAACGCCATGGGTCACCTGCGCAAAGAGGAACGGACCGTCGCCGCGCATCCTCCGCGAGTCGCGTGCCATCACGTCGAGATCGGCCCCGATGAGCGGGGCCAGATCCGTCTTATTGATCACGAGCAGGTCGGACTGGGTGATCCCCGGCCCTCCTTTGCGGGGAATCTTGTCACCGCCGGAGACGTCGATCACATAGATGGTGAAGTCGGCAAGCTCCCGGCTGAACTGCGCCGCGAGGTTGTCTCCGCCGCTTTCGACGAATAACAGCTCCGGTTCGAACTTCACCATCAGCTGATCGAGCGCATCCAGGTTCTGACTCACATCGTCCCGCACGGCAGTGTGGGGACAGCCGCCGGTCTCGACGGCCATGATGCGCTCCGCGGCGAGCGCGTGATGCCGCATCAGAAACTCCCCATCTTCCTTGGTGAAGATGTCGTTGGTGACCACGGCGAGCGTGTGGTCGTCCCGGAGCAGTTGACACAGCGCGAGAAGGAGTGCGGTCTTGCCGCTTCCGACCGGCCCGCCGATGCCCACGGTGAACGCGCGCGTGCGGTAGTCCCGAGCCAGCGGGGCACGACGCTTCTCGAATGCGCCGGGCCCGTCCGGCTCATCATGCTCGTGCCGGTGCATGGGGTCGTGTGGAAGATAGTGCATAGGTCATCTCCTGTGGACGACGGTCAGGATTGGAACAGGCGCGAGTACAGGCGATCGTGGCCGGCCTGCAGCAGGTCGATGAGGGGGGCCGTCTGCGCCAGGTCATCGATGGACAGCGACGCGCACGTGCCGGCGACCTGGTCGAGCCACGGTCCGCATGCGGACTGCATGCGCTGCGCCTCGTAGCTGCCGGCGATGCCGAGACGAACGGCGGCAGAGAGTACGCCACGCGCCGTGCCGTACAGCACGACGCGCTGGGCAACCGCCCGCTGCAGGCCGAGAGCGCGAAACGTGACCCCCCCAAGCGGCGCGACGTGCGCATGTGTCCCGTCGGCGCGAGCCTTGAGGGCGCCAATCGCGTCCGAGGGCCAGATGCGGGCGGCGGTTGCCAGGAGCGTCCGTCCCTGAATGCGGCTGGCGCGGTTCGCGACCGGGTTCGTGAGGAACGCATCAGCCAGTGCATCGAGGCTCTCGAGTCCTGCCGGTGAATCGAAGCCGGCGTTCAGGAAGGGAAGCACCGCATGGCCGGTCTGCAGGATCGAGGCTTCCACGAACGACAGCAGGGAGTCGAGGCTGGTCACCTCCCCTTGCGCCCAGGCAGCCTCGAGCCCCCCCGAGTGCGCGAAGGCTCCTGTCGGAAACGCGGAGTCCACGATCTGCCAGGTCAGCCACTGTGACACGCAGGCCTCAGAACAGGAAATAGCGCTGGGCCAGGGGGAGGACGCCTGCCGCTGTCGCGCGCAGTTCCTCTCCGTCGGCGGTGACGACGTAGGTCTCGGCGTCAACATGGATCCTGGGCAGCGCATCGTTCAGCTTCATGTCGCGCTTGCCCACCGCGCGGCATCCTCGCACGGCAACCGCGCTCTTGCCCAGGCCGTAGCCCGCGACGGTGCCACGCTCCAGCGACAGCCGGGACACGAACGCGAGGGAGGTCGCCCCTGTCGCGCCGCCGTAGGCCCCGAACATCGGCCGCATCACCAGCGGCTGCGGGGTGGGAATGGACGCGTTCGGATCTCCCATCTGCGCCCAGGCGATGAATCCCCCCTTCAGCACCAGTTCCGGCTTGACGCCAAAGAACGCCGGTTTCCACAGGACCAGGTCCGCCAGCTTGCCCACTTCCACCGACCCGACCTCGTGCGCGATGCCGTGCGCGAGGGCAGGATTGATCGTGTACTTGGCGATGTACCGGCGGATGCGAAGGTTGTCGTTGTCGCCCCGCTCGCCGGCGAGGCTTCCGCGCTCGGCTCGCATCTTGTGCGCCGTCTGCCACGTTCTGCAGATCACTTCCCCCACACGCCCCATCGCCTGACTGTCGCTTGCCATCATGCTGATCGCACCAAGGTCGTGCAGGACGTCCTCGGCGGCGATAGTCTCCCCGCGGATGCGGCTCTCGGCGAACGCCACGTCCTCCGGAATGTTCCTGTCGAGGTGGTGGCACACCATGAGCATGTCGAGATGCTCGTCGAGCGTGTTCACGGTGTACGGGCGCGTGGGGTTGGTGGAGCTCGGGAGCACGTTGGACTCACCGCAGACACGGATGATGTCGGGCGCATGACCGCCCCCGGCCCCTTCGGTGTGATACGTGTGGATCGTCCTGCCCTTGAACGCCGCAATGGAGGCGTCCACGTAGCCGGACTCGTTCAACGTGTCTGTATGGATCGCCACCTGGACGTCGTACCGGTCGGCGGCTGTCAGGCAGCAGTCGATGGCTTCGGGCGTCGAGCCCCAGTCCTCATGGAGCTTCAGACCGACTGCCCCCGCGGCAATCTGTTCCTCCAGGCCCTCCGGCAACGACGTGTTTCCCTTGCCGAGAAAGCCCACGTTCATCGGGAGGGCATCGGTTGCCGAGAGCATCAGCTCGATGTGCCGTGCCCCGGGCGTGCAGGTCGTCGCCTTCGTGCCGGTGGCGGGCCCCGTTCCACCGCCTATGAAGGTCGTCACGCCGCTGGCCAGTGCATCGTAGGCCTGCTGAGGGCAGATGAAGTGGATGTGGCTGTCGATGCCGCCCGCCGTCAGCAGCAGCCCCTCGCCGGCAATGACCTCGGTCGTGACCCCGACGATCATGCCGTCGGTGACGCCCGCCATCACGTCGGGATTGCCCGCTTTCCCGATCCCGGTGATGCGCCCCCCCTGTATCCCGACATCCGCCTTGCGGATGCCGGTCCAGTCGATGATGAGCGCATTGGTGATCACGCAGTCGAGGGCGCGGTCGTCGGATACGCCGGCTGCCTGCCCCATGCCGTCGCGCAGCACCTTTCCTCCGCCGAACTTGCACTCGTCTCCGTAGACGGCGGCATCCTCCTCCACCTCGGCAACGAGGTTGGTGTCGCCGAGGCGCACCCTGTCTCCTGTGGTCGGTCCGTAGATGTCCGCATAGTGGCGTCTGTCGATGCGATGGCTCATGGCACGTCCTGCAGGTCACGCCCTTCGACGACCGGGCCGCCCGCCCATCCGTTGCCGCCGCGGATGATGCGTCCGCCCGCAATCGGGACGATGGCAACGGTCTTCGTCTCCCCGGGCTCGAACCGCACCGCCGTGCCCGCCGGAATGTCCAGCCGCATGCCGTAAGCGGCACGCCGGTCGAATATCAATGCGCGGTTGGCCTCGATGAGGTGATAGTGGCTGCCGACCTGAATGGGCCGGTCGCCGTGATTGGCGACCTGCAGCTCCGCGCCTGCGCGCCCCTCGTTGAGGACGATGGAGCCCTCCTGAACGAGAAGGGCTCCCGGAGCCCCTTCGGCTGCACTGGCGGCCTGACCGGACGCTGCTTCCGGCCCGTTGACCGGGCGCAGGAAGCTGCCGTAGAGCGCCAGGGACATGTCACCGCGCTCGGCCACAATCGGGTGGTGCACCGTCACGAGCTTCGTCCCGTCGGGAAACGTTCCCTCCACCTGAACCTCGTGGATCATCGCGGCGATGCCCTCGAGCACGTCCATCCGGCCAAGGAGTCGGCGGCCAAGGTCCATGAGCTCCGCGACGGAGCGGCCGTCACGAATGAATTCCAGCAACTGCGTCGCAATCAGCGCCGTGGCCTCCACGTAGTTGAGCCGCAGCCCGCGTGCGAGGCGCTTCTGTGCCAGGACGCCGGCCTGGTGCAGCACCAGCTTATCGATCTCTCTCGGTGTCAGGTGCACACGCGTCTCCTCACCATTTCCGCCTCCAGGGGTCGTCTCCGAGCCGCGCCGGGAGAAACTGCAGCATCTCTCGAAGGGTGCGTCCGACCTTTTCGGCGGACCCTCCGCCGATTCTTACGATGCACCCGTCCTCTCCGAGGGGGGACGCCGTCATGAGCTGACCCGCACGCTGTACGACCGGCTGTGCCGACGAGATCGCCACAAGGCGCTCGGCATGGGGACGCAGAACACTGCCGGCGATCACCGCCACCGCGAGCGCATTCAGTCGGCCGAGCCGTGGGGCCAGCGCGCCATCTTCCTGGCGGAGCGCGACCGCGTCGTGCACGAGCAGGCGTCCGCCGATGCTGATCTCGAGCAGGCTTCGGTACTCCGAGAATGCCCACCGCTCGCCCGCAGCGGAGCGGCCCGACAGGCAGCAGTCGACGACCACGAGCGCTCCCGTGTCTGCGATCTGGAATCGCTGGACCTGGCGGTACCGAGCTCCCGCGAAGGGTACCACCGGATCGGGGGCAACGACCAGGAGCCCACCCTCTGCGATGCGCCCGTGCAGTTCCGCGCAGGTGCCCCGCGGCGAACGGTAAACCTTCGTGGAGGATTGCGTCGTTACGAACGCCGTTGCGTCCCGGCCGACCCCGATGGCCAGGCGGGTGTGGTCCCCGTCCACCAGGCCGCCGCCGAAGCTCGAAGTGTAAATCCATGCCGCATGCCCGTGATTCGCAGGCATGAGCAGTCTGAGCGGACTCCCCGCCAGGGCGCGGGTGACGACACTGCGGGTCCCGCTTCGTTCCACCTCGAACCAGCCGTGGCCTGGCGTCACGGGGCCGCAGCACAGCCCATCTGAGGACGTCCCGCGTGACGCCGCGGAAGGAGGCGACTTCGAGAGCCGGCCGACGACTGGGAGATCGAGCGGCGCACGGACGGATTGGGGCACGGCGATGATCGTGTCACAGACCGGAGCTCAGACGCTGAGATGATCCCGGACCACGCTGTCGGTGAGTCCCGCAATGGCGCCGCCTGCCACACGGCGGCCTTTCTCGAGGATGTGGAATTCACTTGCCACACGGCGGGCGAACGCGAGCTTCTGCTCGACGAGCAGAATCGTGACGCCGGCTTCCCGGTTCAGCTTCAGAATGATGTCGCCGATCTCATGCACGATGTTGGGCTGGATACCTTCCGTCGGCTCGTCGAGGATCAGCAGCCTGGGCTCGAGTACCAAGGCACGCCCGATTGCGAGCTGCTGTTGCTGGCCACCTGACAGGTCCCCGCCGCGCCGCCGGAGCATCTCTCTCAACACCGGAAACAGATCGAAGATTCGTGACGGTATCGTGCGGGGGCCGTTCTTCCGGATGCCGAGTCCGGCACGCAGGTTCTCCTCGACCGTGAGCTGGGGAAAGATCTCGCGCCCCTGAGGCACGTAGCCGATGCCGCGCCGTGCACGGGACTCGGCCGGGAGCCTGGAGAGGTCCATGCCCTCGAAGGTCACCGCGCCCGAAGCCGCTGGCAGCAGCCCCATGACACACTTCAGCAGCGTCGTCTTGCCCATGCCGTTCCGGCCCATGACACAGGTCCGTGAGCCCGCTGGCACGGTGAGGGCGACATCCCACAGCGTGTGGCTCCCGCCGTAGAACTGGTTCAGCCCGTCGATCGTCAGCACGTTCAGGATCCCAGATACACGTCGATCACCCGCGGATCGTTCTGCACGGCGTCCATGGCTCCCTCGGCCAGCACGCGCCCTTCGTGGAGCACGGTGACGCGGCCCGCGATGGACCGCACAAAGTCCATATCGTGCTCGACGACGACCACCGAATGCTTCCCAGCCAGTGACAGGAGCAGCTCCGCCGTCCGGTCGGTCTCCTGCGCCGTCATGCCCGCAACAGGTTCGTCCACCAGCAGAAGCTCCGGATCCTGCATCAGCAGCATCCCGATCTCCAGCCATTGCTTCTGGCCGTGCGACAGGGTGCCGGCGAGCGAATGCCTGTGCGGCACGAGGCCGATGATGGAGAACACTTCGTCGATACGGTCCCGCTGGGCGCCCGTCAGCCGGGCGACGAGCGCCTTCCAGAACGACCTGGGGCCTGCAAGCGCCAGCTCGAGGTTCTCGAACACCGAGAGGAACTCGAAGACGGTCGGCTTCTGGAACTTGCGACCGATGCCTGCCTGGGCGATCTGCGGCTCCGACATGGCGAGGAGGTTGATGTGCCGCCCGAACCAGGCGGAGCCCGCATCAGGCCGCGTCTTTCCGGTAATCACGTCCATCATCGTTGTCTTGCCGGCCCCGTTCGGACCGATGATGCAGCGCAGTTCGCCAGGATCCACATAGAGGGTCAGGCCATTCAGTGCCTTGAACCCGTCGAAGGTGACCGTCAGCCCTTCGAGATAGAGGATTTTCCCCAGGAGCGCCGGCGGTGCACGCCGCGCCGCTGCTTCCCGCAGCTCCCGCCACTCCGATCGCGAATCCCTGGCCGTCGGCGTGCACGGGTCGGCCATGAGCCTCATCTGAATCGCGCCTCCGCAGGCAGAAGTCCCATCAGGCCGCGCGGCAGGAACAGGGTTACGAGCACGAACAGCGCCCCGAGCGCGTACAGCCAGACCTCGGGCATCGCCCCCGTGAAGTACGTCTTCGCGTAGTTGACCAGCACGGCTCCCGCCGCGGCGCCGTACAGCGTGCCCCTGCCGCCAACCGCCACCCAGATGACGACTTCAATCGAGTTGATTGGCTCGAACTCACCAGGGTTGATGATGCCGACCTGCGGCACGTAAAGGGCTCCCGCCATCCCGGCCAGCATCGCGGAGAACACGAAGACCTGGAGCTTGTACGACTCCACCGGATATCCCAGGAACCGGGTGCGGCTCTCGGCATCGCGGATCGCCCGGATTACACGACCGGCACGGGAACAAACGATGGCGCGACAGGCGCAGTAGCTGATACCCAGTGCCGCGGCCGTCGCCACCAGCAGCACCGCACGCGTGCCGCTCTGCTGCAGATCGAAACCAACGATGTCCTTGAAATCCGTGAAGCCGTTGTTGCCCCCAAATCCCATGTCGTTGCGGAAGAAGGCGAGCATCAGGGCGTAGCTGAGCGCCTGGGTCATGATAGACAGATAGACACCAGTCACGCGTGAGCGGAACGCAAGCCACCCGAAGACGAACGCCAGCAGTCCGGGGATCAGGACCACCATCAACACCGCGAACCAGAAGTGGTCGAATCCGAGCCAGAACCAGGGGAGCTCGTCCCAGCTCAGGAACACCATGAAGTCCGGCAGGACGGGATGGCCGTAGACGCCTCGCGTGCCGATCTGGCGCATGAGATACATGCCCATCGCGTAGCCGCCAAGGCCGAAGAATGCGGCATGGCCGAGGCTCAGGATGCCTCCGTACCCCCAGATCAAGTCGACCGAGAGCGCGAGGATGGCGTAGCACATGTACTTCCCGATGAGCATCAGCCCGAACGGGGACAGGTGAAAGGGAGAAGTCTCGGGCACGAGCAGGTTGAGCGCAGGGGCAAGGATC
>Ga0183260_10002136_pt1 | contig 16406 bp, 13 predicted proteins | sample AntDrymUQ4972206_2_FD_129768 | JGI IMG/M metagenome (GOLD analysis project Ga0183260, IMG submission 129768) | Polar desert sand microbial communities from Dry Valleys, Antarctica - metaG UQ497 (22.06) (version 2) (version 2) | ecosystem: Environmental > Terrestrial > Soil > Desert | place...
CGGCCAGCGGCGGTTCCTGGTGGTGGGCGACTCCAAGCTGATCTCCTACGCCAACCTGGCCGCCATGGTCGCCGCCGACGTGGAGTTCGTCGCCCCCGCTCCCAAGACCTACGTGGATGCTGCGCTGATGTCCTCGCCTCACCGCACGATGGCGAACCTCCAGGAATCGACAACGGCCTTGACCTCCTCGTTGACCTGCCGGCGCGCCTCGTCCCGGGAGACGCCGGACATGAGCAGCCGGTCGTAGGCCGTGTCGACATGGCGCACCGAGGCGACCACCGCCAGGGTGACGGCCTCCGGGTCGAGGGCCCGACCGGCGGCGCTGCGGCCGACCCGGCCGCTTCGGCGGGCCCCGGCATGTCGAGCGATGGCGTCGGCTCGATCGGGCGGGCACCCCGGGTACAGCCGGCTGATCTGCTGGGCGAAGACCACCTGGAACTCGACGTCGTGTTCCGCCCGGCGTTGTTCGTCCCGCAGGCGACGGCGACGGCGACGGCGCGCCTCCTCGTCGGCCAGGCAGTCCTGCTCGGCCCGCACCAACGTTTGCACCTCGACCAGGAGGCCTTGGCGCTCATAGCGGCGCCGGGACCGACTGAAGCGCACCACGACGGCCGAGAGCCCACTTGCCTTCTTGGCCCTGCGGGTCAGGGCCGCGTCTCCGGCGGCCAGGAACACGAGGTGGTCCAGGTCGGCGCAGCCCAGGCACAGCGGCCCCGGCCCCTCCATGATCAACAGGTCCCCAGTGTCCGAGCACCCCGTGCACGTCCAGTCCCCCAGGGCCGAGATCACCACCAGGTCGGGGGGTTGGGCCTGGCGCTCGGCCAGCCGGCGCTGCTTGGTTTCGGACAGCTCGGGGTCGAACCAGTGCGTCCGGTACGCCGTCTCGATGGCGGCGTCGCCGCTCCGGCTGAACCGCAGCGGTCGCCGGTCGCGGGTTCGGGCGAGGTAGACGGTCTCGCTCGGGCGCAGGCCTCGCTCCTCGGCCCAGCATCGCAGGACTTCCATCGCGGCTGAGAGCTTGTGCAGGTTGACCTGGGCCAGGCGCTCCAGGTCCTCGGCCCGCCCCTGCCGCCAGGCGTCGACGGCCTGGGGCGTCAACCAGCCGAGGCCCACGAACACGTCGATAGGGGTGACGTACCTGCGCTCGGCCAGCGCTGCCGCCGCGGCCCGCACGACCCTCTCGTCGAGGCTCGGCCGGTGCTCAGCCACCGGTCCCCAATTCCTCCCGGCTCATCGTCCGCCCATCGACGATGACGCCGTAGGGCTTTGCCGTTGTCGCCTTCGTTGTTCCACACCAGCCTCTCGCCACCTGTCGTCGCTCACCGCCCAAACTCTCCCGGTGGGAGGCCCGTTCGAGGTAGCACCGCCCGATCTCGCCCTCCGCCAGGGTCGCACTCTGTTCACCAGGGCGCCGACGTCGGCGTCGTGATCGCCGGGCACTGCGAACTGGTGGCCTTCACCCACCGCGACGCCGGTCTCATTCCAGCGCAACCCCGAAGCCGGTCGGCGCTGGCCAGACCCGGAAACCAAGGCAGTGGTGGCTCAGATCCGGGCCGGAGAGGACGATCGGCGGGGGCGGGTCGGGAAGGCGCGGAAGCCCGGTGTGAGTGACGATGCGCCATCGAAGCAGGGGTTGCAGACGACGACGCCGCCAAGGGAAAGGGAGGTGTTGGCGTCCGGGTCACCGCAGTCCTCGCATCCCACGCCGTACACAGTAGAAGGGGCCCGCCCGGCCTGGGGCGCTGCAATCCGGCCCGACCATCGTTGCGCTCCCGACTGGACCTCCACCAACAAGGCGGCCCTACGGAATCGACAACCGCGCAGCTCGTCTCGCCCGACCCTCCGCTGTTTGACGAGGCCCTCCTCGTCATCGTGGGTTCCTGGCCCGCGACTCGGCCGCCCTCGGCCCACCATCGGAAAGATCGCCGCCCCGTTACGCCGATCCCCCTTCTACCACCCGCTACGACCGGGCCCGCAACAACCTCGACCGCCCTGCCAGCTACGTCGTCACCGCCTTCGTGGCCGAGCGCATCGTAGATCGGGCGAGAGGATCGGGTTGCTCGCCGGCGACGAGCACCCCGCCTCGCGACCCGACACGGGTGAGGCAATCGCGGGAAGGCCAGTCGAGGGACATCGCCGGTTACCGGGCGGCCGCCGCAGCGCGTGTATCGACGCAACCCGGCACCTACGCGCTCCGCACCCCGGTGGCAGCGTGATGGGCGTTATCGGGCGCCTCGCCCGCCGGGGAACGCCGGTTACCTCGCGCCCGGCCGTGCCCCCCAGACCCGGCGGTAGGAGACGCCGGCGCCAATCGCAGGTGTCGCCCGTGCTTCAGCCGCTCGAGAAAGCGGTGTGAGGGCCGCCGCGTTTGGCGTACTCGGCGCGGTATCCGCTGGCGAGTTGCTTCTGTTGTGTCTTGGACAGAAGCTTTCCGGCGAGCTGGAACGTCCCGTGCTCTTCCTCGTCCAGGTGGTCGCGCACCTCCATCGCGAGCTGAAGAGCGACCTCGCCGAACTGATCCGTCGTGGGATCGACGCCTCGAAGTTGCTCGACGAGCTTCTCAGCCTTGTGATGGTCGGCGAGCGCGTGGCGACTGGCGCTGAGTCCCGCGTCGATCATGAGGAGCGGGACGTACAGGTGGCGCTCCTCGGCGGTCGCGTGCGCGTCGAGTTCCTTGGCGAGCCCAAGAAAGGCGGCGCGTCGGCGCTCGCCCGACGCTCGTCCGTGTGTCATCGTGCGAGCAAGCGAGCGCTGCACCTCGTGGCTGGATCGGAGATCGTCGAAGATCGTCACGTCGATTCGCTCGCTTCCTGATTGCCGCTCGCGACTTGGCGCAAGTCGGTTCCACCGTGGCCTCTGGTCCCTGCTTCTCAGCATCGCACGTCGGCGCGGACCGAACCGGGCGAACGACGTAGATGTGGCGGCGCCGCACGGCGTCGACAGCAGCCGGGTCTGCCCGAGGCGGTGGCCGCCAGCCGGCGGGACCTCGCCCGACCGATGACGAATCGCGGCCCACTGCCTCATGGGACGGCAGCGCTGCTCAGCCGGCGATCAGGGCGACCCCTGGCGGACCGAGGCGCTCGTGATTTGGGGCTACCGCGGCTGCGGACTGGTGGCGCGAATACCGATCGCTTCCATCGGATCCTCCACCTTGTCGTCGACCGGTCAGCGTCGAGGCACTTCAGTGCTAGGCCGTTTGATTATTCAGGCGTCCCAGATCCGCGGGTCGGGGGACGCGATCGTCTTCGCCGCCGGTCCCGCCTGCGTCTGAACCCTGATCGCCGTCCTACAGGCGTTCGAACTGAATCGAATCCCGTGGAGGCACGACGATGGGGATGCGCGCGGCGAGAAGTGACCCGAGGGGCGCGCGGCGAGCTCGCAGGTCTCGTCGCGTTCGCCCAGGAGATGGCGTTCACCGTCGGTGACTGCCTGTCGCCAGAGCTCGTCGCTCTGGTGGTGGGGGCTGCTGCGACGTGCCGCTCGGCGCGGCATGTGCGTGGGTCCGTGGTGCCGGTCCCTGGCGACGATCGGTAGCTACCCGACTCGTTCGACCACCGTCTTCGTTCCATCCTTGCGGAGCACGAAGCCGTTCGGGAACAGCGTGCGATCGGTGAAGTCGTCTTGGTGGCTGACGACGATGATGCGGTCGAGGTGCTCGGAGAGCGCGCGCAGTTCTTCGATCATGCGCTGGCGGCCGTCGGAGTCCAGGCTGCCGAAGCCCTCGTCGATGATGAGGGAGCGGATCGCGGTGTCGCCGCCGAGGTACTGGCCGAGGCCCGCCGCGAGTGCGACGGCGACGCGGAACTTCTGGCTTCCCGAGATGAACGCGACCTCGAAAGGCTCGTCGGCGGAGCCGCGGTCCTTGACGAAGATGTCGAGGTTGGCTCCGTCGGCGCTGTCGTCGCGGCGCAGCTCGAGCTCGAGGGTGCCGCCGGAGATCCGGGCGAGCGTGTCGTTGGCGTAGGCCTCGACGCCGGCCGTGGCTTCCATGAGCAGACGTCCCTGGAGTTCGGACCGCCCCAGCAGGCCAGCGAGCCGCTTCGCCAAGCGCGATCGCTGGCGGGCGGCCCCGAGCGTCTTGGCGAGCTGGGCGCGCATGCGATGCGCGGCTGCGAGCCGTTGATGGTCATCGCGTGCTCGATCTCTTCGCAGCTGCGCCTCTGCCAACGCTTCCTGGGCGGCGTCGAGGAGGGCGCGGGCACCGGCGACCGGGATCTGGTGCTCAGGCGGGATCTCGGCGAGGTCCCGCTCGATGTCACGGAGGGTGGCGGTGATGATCCCGACCTCGTGCTCGGCGCTCTCGAGCCGGGAGAGGTCGTCGAGCGCGCTGCGGAGGCACTCGCGCCGCTCGTTGATGCCGGTGAGCACGGCCCGATCGCCGGACCGGATCGCTGCTGCCATGTCGGGCGGGACGCCTCGGAGCCTCAGCTCGGCCTGCGCGTTCAGCTGCGTCGCTCGCTCGGCCTGGACGCTCACCTGGCGGTCGAGCTCTGCTCGTTCGCGACGCGCGTCTTCGAGTGCCTTCTGCGAGGCAGCCGCTGCCTTGCGGGCCGCCACTCGTGAGGCCTTCGCAATCGTGATGTCGGACTGGGTCGATGCCTCGAGCGCCGCAATCTCTTCGAGGGTTGCCGCCGCGATGTCGAGCGGCTCACCGATGATGGTGGCGAGCAACGCTGCGGCGGACGCGTCCAGCTCGGCCGCGGCGTTGGCGACGCTGGTCGCCGCGTCCACTCCCGCCTGGGCGCGGAGGACTTCATCCTGCGCGGTCTTGGCTGCTCCTGCGGCCGACAGCGACGCTCGGTGTCGGCGGTCGAGACCGTCGGCCGCGATCTTGGCTCCGTCGATGGCGGTGGCGACACGGCCGAGGAGGGCGGTCTCGGCTTCGAGCGACGACTCGGCGTCGGCGATCGACTCGCTGGCCTGGACGCGCTCGCTCTCGAGGTACTCCTCGGTGATCGGCTGGTTGCAGCGGCTGCACGTCGGTTCATCTGCGAGGTCGTCGAGCTGCGCGACGCGCGCGCGGGCGGTGTCGAGGGCTCCCTTAGCGGCGCCGTGGCGGCCGACCGCCGAGCTCCGCTCCTCCTCGAGCTCGGCCAGGTGAGCGCGAGCTGTCCGGAGGTCAGCTTCGAGCTGATCTGCCTGGGCGCGCAGATCGTCCGGGTCACCGAGCTCGACGAGGGCCGTCACCCGGGCGGAATGCTCGCGGCGGCAACGCAGGACATGGCTGGCCGCCGATCGCAGCGAGACCAGCGAGCTGTGCCGGTCGGCGAGGGATTCGACCTCGTCCTCACTCTTCTCCTGAACCTCGGCGGCCTGCGCCACGGCGAGGTCGAGGGCGTCGAGGTCGATCGCGTCGCGTTGCGTGGCTGCGGCGCTGGCCGTGGTCGTCGCGTCGGCGGCGGCGGCGAGGTCTTGGAAGGCCGACGTGACCGGCTCGGTGATGGCGTCCAGGTGGAGCCGTTCGGCCGTGGCAGAGCGGGTCGCTTCGGCCTGGGCCGTGACGGTGGAAAGCTCGTCACGACGGCCCACTTGCGCCTTGTGACGCGCTTGCAGCTCGGCGTGGCGCTGGGCCCCGTTCCACCTCCGGTCGGCGTCGACCCGCTCGGCGTCGGCAGCGGTGACGGCGGTGTCGGCGGCGGCCAGCTCTTCGCCGGCCGTGGCGAGCTGTTCGTCGGTGACCTCCTCGACGTCGGCGAGCTGTTGGTCGAGTGCCTCAACGTTGGCGTCGGCGGACTTCCGTCGTTCGGTCGCCAGCTGTTCGAGCCGCTGGTAGACGCGGAGGTCGATCAGCCCGGCGAGGATGCGGAAGCGCTGGTAGGCCTTGGCGTTGAGGAGCTTGTCCGCCTCTCCCTGGCGAAGCAGGACCGATGAGCTGAAGGTTTCCGGGCCCATGCCGAGCAGCGTGCGCAGCCAGCGCTCCAACTCGGTGGGCTTGTCGGTGTCGGGCACGGCGACCCACGCGTCGTCGCCGTCGCTCCACACGGACCCTTGCACGTGCTTCGAGTCGGGCCGCACTTGGCCTTGGCGGCCGACCTTGCGGGTGACGCTTCGTTCGACGCGGTAGCGCTCGCCGCCTTGCAGGAACTCGAACACGACTTCGGCGGTGTTCGCGCCCTTGCGGATGAGGCGGTTGTCCTGCTGGCGGCCGCCTCGGTGTTCGCCGAAGAGGGCGTAGGTGATGGCGTCGAAGATGGCCGACTTCCCGGCCCCGTTGACCCCGGCGATGCTCCAGAGAGTCGCGCCGTCGAAGTCAAAGGCGATCGGTGCGCCGTCGTCGGCCGCGGCGAAGGTCAGGAAGTTCTTCAGGCCGACGCGGGTGGGGATCATGGCGCGGCTCCCTCGGCGGTGTCGGCGTCACGACTGAGCATCGTGGAGAGCTCTTCGCTCGCGAGCAGCTCCTCGGCGAGGGCGATCACCGGCTTGGTGTCGGGATCCTCGCCGAGCCGCGTCTCGAGGTACCGCCGGACCGTCCCGGCCACGTCGCCGCGGTCGAATCCGGAGCCGCCGGTGGCTTTCGTGGCGGCGATCGACCGGCGGATCTCGGGCTCCCGGTAGAGGCGCGGGAACAGCTCGTGGGCCTTGGCGACGAGGCCGGTGACGCTCTCGGTCCCGTCGATGGTCAGCGTCAGCGACACCAGCGTGTGGAGCGGTTCATCCATCTCGGCGTGGCGCTCGCGAAGCTCGGTCTCGTTGGAGGCTTCGATGGACGCGAAGGGGGTCGCCGCTAGCTCGATCGTCCGGTGGGTCACCTTGCCGCGGCCCGCCACCTCGACCAGCACTGCGCCCTTGCGGTCGCCGGCTTCCCCGAGGTCCATTCGCTCGATGCTGCCGCTGTACCGGATGTTGGGGTGGCCCATGTCCTGGGGCTTGTGGATGTGACCGAGCGCGACGTAGTCCCACGCGGGCAGGTCACCTCGCTCGACGGGGATGTCATCTGCTTCGGTCAGGCAGTAGGTGCCGTGGCCGATGTCTGCTCCCCGGACGAGCAGGTGAGCCGCCATCACCGTCGGCAGCCCTGCGCATCGCTGCGCGGCCTCCTCCGTCAGCTCCGTGATGCGCGCGCGCACGGCGTCGGCCAGCTCGCGGTTGCGGACGTCGCGGCTCGGCCATCCTCGGGCTTCGAGGTCGTAGCGGAAGTGCGTCGGGTACGGCATGCACACGACGGCGACCGCCTCACCGCCACTACGACTCGGCACCTCGAGGACAGAGGGCCGCTCGATGAACGCGACCTGCTCCGCGGCGCCGGCGCCGAACAGCTCCTTGGCCGCGTTGAGGAACGGGAACACCGATTCCTTGTCGTGGTTGCCGGCCAGGAACACCGCGCTGAGCCCGTCAGCGATACGCGGTGCGAGGATATCGCCCAGGCGCCGGAGGAGGCCGCCGAGCTGGTGGGTGCGGGCCTCGTCGAAGACGTCGCCGGCGACCAGGAGGAGGTCGACGTCTTCCTCGTCGATAAGCGCGGCGATCTCGGCGATGCGGGCGAAGGCGTCGTCGGCCCGGTCCAGCCGGCCGATGCGGGCACCGAGGTGCCAGTCGCTGGTGTGGAGGATCTTCACGGCTACCTCAGCTCGTCGGGATGGCGGCGTTGGACCCGACGGGGACCGGGCGACGGGGTGGAGGGGGCGTCGGGGCCGAGGAACCTAGGCGCCTGCCGGGTCGCCTCCGGCCTGCGCATCGCCCACGGTGGGCGTGGCAGTCGGGCCACGAGCGGCTGGCGGAAGGTCGGGGTGTCGATGACCTTGTCGCCGCCGCCCATAGTCTCGACGAAGCTGCGGAGGCTGACCGGCAGGAAGCTGGCGGTTTCGGCGCGGAGCTCGTGGCCACCGGTGCGGCCGAGGATGCGGATGGATGCGTTCTCGACCACACGCGTGGAAACGAGCGAGGCCTGCTGCTGCGCACCGAGGAGGATGACGCCCCGGCTGCGGAGCTCGGCGGCGACGGTCTCGATCAGCTTGGTGATCGGATCGGAGTGGCCCCGGGGAGCGAAGCGGTTGAGCTCGTCGAGCACGAACAGATAGTGCATGCCCGCGATCGCCTGTGCCCCGGTCTGTTCGTCGACGGCCTGGTTCAGGAGCGCGGCCACCACGAAGCGCTGGTGGTGCGTGTCGCCCAACGACTGGATGTCGATCACGGCGGGCTTGCCGGGATCGAACCGGGTGATGTCCAGGGGGTGGCTGCCGTCGTGGTCGAGGCGGAAGATACCTGCGCTCTCGTAGACGATCCGCCGCAGCCGGCGGTGGAAGCGCCGGAGCGTGCCGCTGTGGTGAGAACCGCGGGAGAACGCCTGCCACCCGTCGGGGTCGTCGCCGTTCACCCCGGCTTCAAACCAGTCGAGCAGCTCCCGGAAGGTACGAGCCGGCGCGTGCGGGTGGAGCCGGCGTGCCACGACCCCGTCGGCGCCGGTGCGCTCCTCCATCAGCGCGCGCTCGAGGTCGCCCAGGAGCAGCGCGAAGTTGTCGTCGTCGCGCTCGGCATCGCCGAACAGGTACGGCAGCAGGTTCCGGGTGACGATGTCCTCGAGCGACCAGCTGTATGGCAACACACCGTCGCGGCCGGTCGGGACGGCGTTGTGATCGCTGCCCGGTGCCTGGGGCGCGTAGAACGCCACGTCCATCGGGCGCGGCTCGGGCTGGCCCATCTCCCGCCACATCGCGGCGTCGGCCTCGGTGAAGGCGGTGCTCCAGTGATCGAGCCAGAACAGGTCGAATCCCTTCACGTTGAGGATGACCGCCCTCGCCTGCGTCGACGAGGTACCGGCCGCTGCGTTCGCGGCGAGCGCGGTGAGGGTCTGGCTGAGGAGGATCGTCAGCAGGCTCGACTTCGTCCCGACGCCGGCGATGCCGGTCACGTTGCAGTGGCCGCCCATGGCGCCGAGCAGGTAGTCGAGGTCGATCTTGGCGGGTCCGGCTGTGGCGTCGCCGCCGTTGCGCACCAGCCCGAGCGTGACGGGCGTCTCCATGTCGTCCATGCCGTAGGCGGCGGCCGCGTCTGCCGGGTCGCCGGCGAAGACCGGCGCCTCCTCTCTCGGCGGGGTGAGCAGCGTGGGCTCGGACCCGAGGACCCGCACCCGCGCGTAGGTGACACCGCCGGGGCTGGTGGGCACGGTCTCGGCCGGCTCGTTGTCGTACCGGTCGGACTCCTCGAGGATGTCGACGCGGCGGGAGCGGCGCGACACCTCCGAGACGAGGCCGTACATCCGAACCGAGACCGGTCCGGCCTCCGTCTCAACCCGCACCAGCTGCGTCTTCTCGATGATCTGGTCATCGGGCACCCAGACGCTGAACTCCTCGCTGGTCGCCTCGGCACCACGCGGCGCGCCGACGCGGCCGAGCGGTCTGGGCATGGTGACGGCGTGGGTGCCGGCGGCCGGCACGCCCTGCGCGCGGTCATCGAGCTGCGCGTCGGGCGGTTCGGCAACGCTCGTCGCCTCGTCGTCGAGGGTGACGACGGGGCGAGCGTCGTCGACGGGGGTGTGCTCGGCCATGGTGGGCTCCTTTGGTGCGGTGGTCATTCCCCGAAGGCGCGATGAACTCGGGCTGTCAGCTGCGACAGCGAAGGAAGCAGGGCGTGGAGCTGGTCCTCGAGCCGGACGATCGGCTCGAGGGAGACGGCCGCCCTCCGATAGCTGCTCTGCCGGCAGCGGAGCTGGCGGAGCCACGCCGAAACGGCGGAGATCTCCGCGGCGCGCGCGGCTGCATCGGCGAAGGTGGTCTCGAGGTAGGCGCGGGTGGCCGTCAGGCGGACGATGCCGGCCGTCGGCGCCGCCCGGCCGGGGTCCGAAAGCCGGAAGTACCACGTGACGAGGCTCACGTGCTCGGTGTCGACGATGAACGCCGGCGTCCGCTCGCCCGGAGCGAGGTCGTGGATGAGATGGGCGAGCCGTTGCGGGAGTAGCGGGTTGAGCTGGCGCTTGACCATCCCAAACGCCGGGATGACTTGCGACGCGACCGTGGTCACTCGGCGCTCAAGGAGTCCGTCGAGGAGGCACGGCGTGGTCGGGCAGCGAAGGAGCACGTCGCGCTCGGCGTCCTCCATGCAGCGGCGGGCGATGTCCCACGTCCGCCGTCGAAGCACCTCGAAGGCAGCCGACGGGTCGTTCGTGGTCGGTGACACCAGGTTGATCCCCAGCTGCCCGACACCGGCCTGGAGGGCGTCCAAGTCGGGACGCGCGAACTGGTTCGCAAAGATGCAGAACAGGCTCTCGGTGCGCACGGTGTCGCCGCAGCGCCGCAGCTCGCGGCCGTTCAGCTCCACCGCCATCGCACCGATGACAGCGAGCAACGCCGGGCGCAGCCCGCCCGCCACGTTGAACACCGCGACCGTCCGACCACTGACGCTGCCGTCGATGAACCGCGTCGGCGGCTGTGAGGGCGTCCCGCCCGTGGCGATCGGCTGCCAGTCCTCCGCGGCGCGCTCCCAGCCGAGGTTATCGAGCTTCTCGGCGGTCTCGTCCTCCACGTCGTCACGGTCGAGCAGCTGGGCGCCGAAAGGAAGGTCGTCGATGGCGCGAACGCCGTAGCGATCCGCCAGGCTCCGTAGCCCCATCAGCTCCTGCGCTCCCTGCACCATGCCTGAACCTTCCTGCTTGCTTGATTTATCTACGTCTATCTTCCTCTAGACTGGGACCAAGCGCAAGCACCATCTTGGACATGTAAATTGGGAGGAGCGAGTGACCCGGAGTCCGCAGTGGCAGCCAGTGTCGCGGGGCTGGCCGCTGTCCGCTTCGCCTCGACGGGGCGGGCCGGCGGGATGACCGGAGCTGCTCACCCGGAGGCGACCCTCGAAGAGGCACGCGCCGTCGCACCCCTCTTCGACGGGCAACGCCTGCGCCTCGCTCGCGAGGTCCTCGGGCTGACCCAGCGAGCACTGGCCGAGGCCCTCCAGGACCGGCTCACCGCCGCCGCCCTTAGCCAGTTCGAGAAGGGCGACGCCCGACCGAGCGCGGCGAGCCTGGTTGACTTGGCCGAGGTGACGCGGTTCCCACTGGTGTTCTTCGCACGAGACCCGGGAGTGGGCGATGTCGCGGAGATCGACGGGTTCTTCCGCAGTCTGCGCTCGACCGGCGTACGCCACCGGCGGAGCCATCGGGCGAAGGCAGAGCTGGTGCGCCTAGTTGCCGTGGCACTCGAGCGCTCCGTGCAGTTCCCCCGTCGCGACGTCCCTCGGTACCCGGTGCGTCCCGACGCCTCCCGGCAGGAGGTCGAGTCGGTCGCCCGTCGGGTCCGTGAAACGTGGGATCTCCCCGAGGGGCCGATCGCGAACGTGATCCGAACGGTCGAGCGTCACGGTGTCGTCGTCGCTCGAATGCTCCTCGAATCAGACATCGTCGACGCCTTCTCCGTGCCGTTCGCCGATCGTCCCGTCATCGTGCTCGGGAAGGACAAGGGCCGGCCAGACCGGTCCCGCTGGGACTGCGGTCACGAGCTTGGCCACCTGGTGATGCACGATCCCGATCCCCAACGGTCCCGACATCTCGAGGATCAGGCCAACTGGTTCGCCGCCGAACTCCTGCTCCCGGCAGCGGAGGTGCGCGACCTCCTGCCCTCATCATCGGACTGGAAAGTGCTCGCCGAGCTCAAGGTTTCATGGGGCGTCTCGATGAACGCGATCCTGCAGCGAGCCAAGTCGCTCGGCGTGATGCCTGAAGCTGCGTACGTGCAGGCGCTGAAGACGATGTCGACCCGAGGCTGGAACCGTCGCGAACCAGTCCAGCTCCCAACGGTGGAGGAGCCAGTGCTGTTGTCGCGGGCGGCCGAACTGCTGCCCCGGAGTGGTGCGACCCTCGAAAGCCTGGCCGCGGAGATCGGTCTGCCGGTCGACCTCGCGATCGACATCATTGGTGCGGCCTCGGATCCTCGGCCGGCGGTCGAGTTCTGATCGACGACGTGGCCGTCACGCCGGGCCACACCGACACCGGCCTCGTAGAGCGCAGACCGGCCACCGCGCCCAGACCGCCGGGTTCGCAGTTAGCGACACGCTCTACCGGCGGGAGGACCGCGAGCTACTCACACCCGGACACACCGGCCGAGGCCTGACTTGGACCAGGACCCGCGCCCGCTGGAAGCAAGCCACGAGCAACACCGTAGGTCCCGACCGTCCCTGACCACGCGCGTCGAACCCGGGAAGCGAGACGGCGGCGATCGCCGGTGCGGAGCTATGCGACGGGGCCCGCTTCTATGGCACCTCGCGGAAACCTTGGGCTGCCTCGAGCGGCCATCGCGATACCGTCGTCGCCGTGAGCGACGAGGTGGCCGCAGGGCGTGTGATCGTCTGTAATGGCGGGTCCAGCGCAGGCAAGACCACGCTCGCCCGCGTGCTGCAGGCGCCCTGCCCGGTGTCTGGCTGATCCTCGGAGTCGACACCTTCATCTGGTCCGCGCCTCCGGCTGTTCGTCGATCCCGACGGATCGGTAGTCCACGAGGACGGCACGATCACCAACGGACCCGTCCGGGAGTCGGCGTACGCGTCGTGGCGCCGCGGTGTCGCAGCAGTAGCCCGCGGAGTCGACGGCGTAATTGTTTACGAGGTGTTGCTCGGGTCCTCGCAGGAGCAGGTGGCCTGGCGCCAAGCGCTCGACGGACTAGCGGTCGGGTGGTCGCGGTCCGATGCTGCGGCGGCGTCGTGGCCGCACGCGACGCAGCCCGCGGTGACCGACATATCGGCACGGCCGCCGCCCAGGCTGAAGCGGTCCTCGAGGGCGTCACCTACGACCTGATCGTCGAGACCACCGATGCGGACCCGGGCGGCTTGCCGCTGAGGTCATTCGGCTACTTGGGCCCGACCTGGGAAGTGGTCCCGCGCAACACCGATCCGCTCGTCGGACCCGTCCGATCAGCGCACCGCTCGCACGGCGGCACTGAAGGGGAGGCCCATGGGGGACGGACCCCGCCCCGTACGATGGTGATCGTGGACGGGTCCACCGCAACAACTCCGGCCGCGGATGCAGATGCGACAGAGCAAGTCGGCGATCCGCTCGGGGGAAGGCCGGCGCGACAGCGTCCCAGAATGCGGGACTCCTGGGCCGGCGGAGAGGTCACCTACCGCCGGACTGAGGACACGATCGGCGAGGGCCGTTCGTTCCTGGGCGGGATCAGCCGTTATGCCCGCGCAGGCCTCGCTCTGCCCACCGGTTCAACATGCCGAATCCGGTCCACGTCACCCCAGCCCCGTAGTGAGCGATAACGCGCGAACGTGCCCCCTACCGCACGCCCCTGAACGACGGGCTGCGGCGCTTGAGCCGTGTCCTGAATGTGCCGGTCGGGGGCACCCGACTCCGGCACCAGTGCACCGCGAGGTAACCCTCCCGTCTCACTCATTCCGTTCACGCAGGCTCGTCAGCCCACCGCGGCTACTCGTACATGAGAGCCCTCTGGCCAGCCTCCGCTGCCGCCAGCCGCGGCCCCGTCGGTGCAGGCCGTCCACACGAGGATGTCATGAAGGCGCAACCGACTCAGTGCAACTGCCCCACGTGCCGTCGCGAACGCTGAAAATCGACGACACAGCTCATGCCAGGCTGCAGGGGCTTCGTTGATCTCGTCATGAATGCCGGCCCACGACTCGCCGTCCGCATACCGACCGATCGTGCGATTGTCGAGCAACGGGAAGACTTCGGGACGCTTATGATGAAGGGTCTTGTGTGCTATCGCCACACCGACACCGGGAGCACCGGCCAGGAGGGTCCAGGCGCGCCAGAGCCACCACGCCGTCGTCGCCTCGGGGGGCGGGCCGGCGACGTCCTGTCGAGGCAATTGCCAGAACTTTGTCTCGTCCGGGATCATCCGCAAGGATGAAGAAAGCTGGGGAGCGATGGCGGTGATCACGGCGATCGCCGACCCACGGAGTTGGCCATTCAGTGCGTCCGCGATGATGACGTCGATTCCCAGGAGATCGGCACCGGGATGTGGCGGCGTGCAGTCGTACGCCCGGTAGAGCCATCGGCCAGCGACGACATCTTCGGGCGGTGGCCCGACGCCTCGAGCCGGATAGCGCCACTCGATGCTCCACTCACCAAAGGCGTAGCCAATGGTGACGGCGAAAGCATCGTCGATCGAGTAGGAATCCCCGCCAGCGATTAGCTCGTGAGCCATCGCTCCATCATTGTCGGTAGACCTTCGACAACGCGGCCCTCGGGTGATGACCAGGCGATGGCGCCCGACTTCGGCACGAGTCGAGCGCGAGGTAACGCAGCGCCCCTCCTCAAACGGTCGACGGCGCAACTCCTGCGCCGATCTGCTCGGTTCCGGCGATCACGTGGCCGGTGATGTGAATGCTCAGATACGCCGGGTAGCGTTCGGGAGCCCGATCACGCTCGCCGGATGACGACGTCATCAGCGTGAGCGGCCAGCGCTTGAAGGTCGCCGACGTCTCCGCTGAGCACTGTCCCGCCGGGTTCGGCGGTGGCAACGATCAGTGCGTCGACCGCCGAACCTCGGCCCGACTGGGCCCGAAGGGCAGCCGCCCGGCGGGCGCGTCGCTCCGGGACGCCTTCCTCCACGTCGCAGGTCTTCAGGAATCGATTCGGGGCGGCATCGGCGCGCTGGCGGCCGGTAAGCGATTCGACGAGCACCATCGAAGGGACCAGTGGCGGCCACAGACCCTCGCGCCGGAAGACAGTGATCGTGGCGGCGGCATCCTGGCTCCGCCGTGCCAGCCGGCTCACTCCGCCCGAATCCAGCACGAGCACCCTCAGCTCGCCTTCTTCTGGCGCTTGACCCGCCTCGCAAGAGCCTCCGCCCGAGCGATGGCCCCGGCCGACGGTTCGCCGACTTCCTCGACGAGCTCCTCGAGGTAGCGATCGGTCTCCTCAAGAAGCTGTCGTCGGCGCAGTTCGACTCGTACTGCCTCTTGCAGCAACTCCGAGGCGGGCAGGGAGCCCTCCTTCACGGCCCGGTAGAGCTCGTCGGGGAGGTAAACCTGCATCCTCGGCATACGCCTAACTGTACACCCTCGCAGTGCCCACGGATGGCTACTCGCAGTGCCCTGGGGAGAAGCGCCCGAGTACGGCATCTACCTCGCGCTGGGTCGCTGTCAACGCTCGCGCCGGCGGCGGCCCCGGGGCGGCGGTGCATCCGGTAGTGCTGCGAACGACGAAGGGCCTGCCACCGACGAGCGTTCCGGTTGTCGATGTATGTCCTGCGACAGAAACACTTGTCATCGTCGTACCGGCCTGGTACTATACGAACACCAGTTCGTATCGGGAGGTCGGACCTTCAGAAGGTCGATCCCTCCCCTGTGTACGTCAGCCATGCCGGGGAGCGCCCCCATGTGCGACACGCTGTTGGAGCTACGAGCGGGGATGAGCCGTTGGGCGGCGGGCTTCGACGCCGCCCTGCTGAGCGCTTCGCAGGCCGAGGTTGCCGTGGAGGCCGCTACCGCCATCGAGCGCATGGCGGCCACGGCCAAGGCCACCGCCGCCGCCCGGGTGGCCGAGACCCGGGCCTGGAAGGGCGCCGGGGGGCGCTCGGCCGCCTCCCATCTGGCCCGCTCCACCGGCAGCACGCTGGGCCAGGCGGCCGAGACCCTTCAGACCGCCGAGCGGCTGAAGGGTCTGCCGGTGCTCGATGCCGCGGCGCGATCGGGTGAGCTGTCGGCCCAGCAGACCGCCGCCATCGCCAATGCCGCCTCCGCCGATCCCTCCGCCGAGGCCCGCCTGGTGGCCAAGGCCAAGGAGTCGTCGCTGGCCGAGCTTCGCCAGGAGTGCGCTCGAACCAAAGCCGGCGCCTGTGGCGACCTGGAGGCCCGCCGTCGCAAGATTCACGCCCAGCGGTACCTGCGGGAATGGACCGATGCCGACGGGGTCTGGAACCTGCGGATGGGCCACAACCCCGAGGTGGGAGCGCAGTTCATGGCCGCGCTGGGCCCGATCCGCGACCGGCTGTTGAACCAGGCGCGAACTGACGGACGCCGCGAACCGCTGGAGGCCTACGCCGCCGACGCCTTGGTCGAGGCGGTGTGCGGGACGGGTGGCGAGGCGGCTGCTGCACCCAGCTCCAAGAGGCAGGCCAAGGTCATTGCTCGGGTCGACCTGCCGGCGTTGCTGCGGGGGTACCCGGTGGAGGGCGAGACCTGTGAGATCGCCGGGTTCGGGCCGGTGGCGGTGTCGGCCGTACGTGACCTGATCGACACCGGCGATGCCTTTCTCGCCGCAGTCGTCACCGCCGGCGAGGCGGTGGTGGGAGTGGCCCATCTGGGGCGGCGGGCCCGGGCCGTCCAGCTCACGGCACTGGAGTGGCTGTACCCCACCTGTGCGGTCGGGGGGTGCACCACCACCGCCTGGCTGGAGATCGACCACCGCCTCGACTGGGCGAAGAGCCACATGACCGTGCTCGACCTGCTGGATCGATTGTGCTCCCACCACCACGACCTCAAGACCCTCGACGGCTGGGCCCTGGTGGCCGGGCGGGGCA
>Ga0183260_10002137_pt1 | contig 16403 bp, 19 predicted proteins | sample AntDrymUQ4972206_2_FD_129768 | JGI IMG/M metagenome (GOLD analysis project Ga0183260, IMG submission 129768) | Polar desert sand microbial communities from Dry Valleys, Antarctica - metaG UQ497 (22.06) (version 2) (version 2) | ecosystem: Environmental > Terrestrial > Soil > Desert | place...
GGTATGCCGCCGACAGCGGCGGCGGAACGGCTACCTGACGGGGATCGACATCGCGGGCGGCCGGGTCGTCTGGCGGAGCCCGTCGCTCGTCGCGAACGCCGACAACTTCCTCGTCGTCCGCGGATTGATCGTCTCCGGCTACGGCTTTACGGCCGAGAGGGACTGGCTCTACCTCGTCGACCCGGCGAACGGCCGCGTGCGCGACCGCGTGGCGCTGCCGTCGATGGCCGAGCGCCTCTCAGTGCGCGGAGACGAGATTGTCGTGCGGGCCTACGACGCCCGCGTCGTCGTCCGTCTGTCGTAAACCGGTGTCAGACACCGAAGTTCGTCAAGGCCGCAGCGTGCCGGTTTCGTGTCGATCGTTCCACAGGGCGCCACGCTCGTGGTCATGCCGGTCGTGCGCCCCGTCCGTGGAGAGATCGCCTCGCTCGCGATAACGCGCGCTTATCGAGCCGTGCCGACCTATGAACGCGAGCGACGTGCCACCCGGGCTTCAAAGCGTCGCGGTGAGCGCGTCCTCCCAGACCACGAGCGCCTCGTCGAGCACGGCCTCCTCGATCGTGAGCGGGCAGAGGACGCGAATGCAGTTCCCGTACACGCCCGCCTTGAGGAGGATCAGTCCTCGCTCGAGGGCCGCTTGAATCACCGCCCGCGCGAGCTCCGGCGCCGCATCCTTCGTCGCGCGATCGGAGACGAGCTCGATCGCCAGCATCGCGCCGAGACCCCGCACGTCGCCGATCGCGGGGAAGCGCGCCTGCCAGGCGAGCATCCGCTCGCGGATCCGCTCGCCGACGACGTTCGCCCGCTCGACGAGGCCCTCGTCCGCGATCACGTCGAGCACCGCGAGGGCAGCCGCCTGGGCGACCGGGTTGCCGATGTACGTGCCACCGATCGCGCCGTCGTGCGCGCCGTCCATGATCTCCGCGCGGCCGATGACGCCGGAGAGCGGCAGCCCCGCGGCGATCGACTTCGCCACCGTCGCGAGGTCCGGCTCGACGCCGAAGTGCTCCATCGCGAACATCCGTCCCGTCCGGCCGAAGCCGGATTGCACCTCGTCCGCGACGAGCACGATGCCGTGGCGGTCGCAGATCGCGCGAAGTCCCTCGACGTACGCTTGCGGCGCCGGAACGAAGCCGCCCTCGCCGAGCTGCGGCTCGAAGACGATCGCCGCGACGTGCTCCGGCGCGACATGCGTCTCGAGCACCCGCTCGAGCCCCGCGAGCGCCTCCGCCGCGTCCGGTCCGCGGTACGGGTTCGGGTACGGCGCCCGATAGACCTCGGGTGCGAACGGGCCCATCCCGAGCTTGTACGGGTGGGACTTGGACGTCATCGTCAGCGAGAGAAGCGTGCGTCCGTGGAAGGCGCCCTCGAACGCGATGACGGCGGGCCGGCCGGTATGGAGCCGCGCGAGCTTGACCGCGTTCTCGACCGCCTCGGTGCCCGCGTTGAAGAACGCAGCACGTGTCTCGCCGGCGATCGGGACGAGCGCGCAGAGCCGCTCGGCGAGCGCGACGTAGGTCTCATAGGGAACGACGGTGTAGTCCGTGTGGACGAACCGTTGCGCCTGGTCGGCGATCGCCTCGACGACGTGCGCGTGGGCATGCCCCACGTTGACGACCCCGACGCCCCCTGCGAAGTCGACGAACGTGTTGCCGTCGACGTCCGTGATCGTCGCGTTCTCGGCGCGCTCCGCAAAGATCGGGAGGTGGGCTCGAAGCGGACGCGCGACCGAGCGCGCCTCGCGCGCTGCGAGCTCGAGCGAGCGAGGGCCGGGAACGGCCGTCCTGAGCTCGATCGTGCGGGTCGCCGCCATCCCGGGATTGTAGGGTCGCCACATGGACGACTGGCTCGAGTCCCTCGACCCCGATCCGCTCGCCGTGCTCGGCGCGTGGCTCGGTGAGGCGCGGGAGGCCGGTCTGCACGAGCCCGAGGCGGCGGCGCTCGCGACGGCGACGGCGGAGGGCGTTCCGTCCGTCCGGACCGTACTCGTCCGCGGACTGGACGAGAACGGACTGCGCTTCTACACGAACTACGAGAGCCGCAAGGCGGGCGAGCTCGCGCTCAATCCGGTCGCCGCGCTCGTCTTCCATTGGCCGCCGCCCCTCGAGCGCCAGGTTCGGGTCGAAGGCCCGGTCGAGCGGCTCGACGAGGCATCGTCGCTCGAGTACTTCGCCTCGAGGCCGCGCGGCAGCCGCATCGGGGCGTGGGCCTCACCGCAGTCGACCCCGGTCGCCGACCGGGACGAGCTCGACCAGCGGTATCGCGAGACCGAGGAGCGCTTCGAGGGCGGCGACATCCCGCTCCCGCCCCACTGGGGCGGATACCGGCTCGTCCCGCTCGCGATGGAGCTCTGGCAGGGCCGCCCGAACCGGTTTCACGACCGCGCGCGCTACACGCGCACGGATCTCGTCTGGTCGCGCGTTCGGCTCGCCCCCTGACGAAGGGCTCTACGAGGGTGGCGCGAGCGCGCGCATCGTGTACAGCCCGGAGGCGTTCCAGAGGAGATAGCCCTTGGCGCCCTGCAGCCGGGCAGCGCGCACCTGCTGGAGCACCTGCTCGGGCCTGTAGCTCCAGTCCTGGATCCACGGGATCAGCTGCGCCCGGCTGCCGCGTACCTGCTCGCGGAAGTCGACGAGCGTCCGGAACACGGTCTCCCCCGGCTCGGCGCTCGGGGAGATGATTCCGAGCTCCCCACCGCCGTACAGGTCGGGGTAGGCCATCGGGTTGACGTGGTCGACGTGCTGCGAGATCCAGCGCGGTACCTGGCCGAGCCCCATGTCGCGCGTGGCGGAGAGGCCGAAGAGTGCGCTCGAGACTCGGACGCCGAGGGGGGCGAGGCGCTGCTTCGCGTAGGCGACGAACGCGGCGATCTGCTCGCCCTTCGGCACGCGGGTGCGGCCCGGGTAGACGGTGTCCGCGGTGTCGCCGTCGGAGGGGAAGCGGACGTAGTCGAGCATGATCTCGTCGAACCCCGCACGCGCGGCCGCGGCTGCGACGGAGACGTTGTAGTCCCAGACCCGCCGGTCGTACGGGTTCACCCAGGCCAGGTCGCCGCTCGTCTTCCAGACCCCGCCGCTCCGCGTGCGGATTGCGAGGTCGGGGCGCAGCTGCGCGATGTAGGGATCCTGAAAGACCACGACGCGGCCGATCAGGTAGATGCCTTTGCGATGGAGCTTCCGGGCAACCGCCCGCGGGTCGTAGTACGAGCGCGCGGCGCCGGCTTTCCGCGCGAGCGGAACGCCTGCGGGGATGAAGGAGACCTCCCCACCCTCGTCTTTGACGTCGAGCTCGATCGTGTTCAGCCCGTACCGCGTCATCCGCACGTACTCGTCGAGCTTCCCGGGGAGCGAGGCGAGGGCGCCGGTCACGTGCACGCCGCGGACCTCGACCGGCATCGGGCGCGGACGGGTCGCGACCTGCAGCGCGGAGTAGCCCGACGCGCGCGTCACCGTGCCCGTGTCCGCCGCTTTCGTCAGCTGCCTCGCGCCCGACTCGGTCTTGCCGGCGAGTGTCATTCCGCCGGCGAGCACGAGGACGGTGAGCAGCAGCAGACCCGCCGCGGCGGCGCGCCTGCGGCGCTTCCGACCCCGGATCGCCTCTCGCCGGGACCGAAACCGCTCGTTCGGGTCGGGCGCTGAGTAGAGCATTGACACCGGACCTGGGAGTGTAAGGGATGCGTGCACGATCTGCCGTCTGCGCCACTCGTCTCGACTGTCCGCGACCACCGTAGAATCGCCCGCGATGGTGCTCTCGGACAGCGCGATCAGGCGCCTCGTCGCGGAGGGCCGCATCGGCATCGACCCCTACGACGCAACGCTCATGCAGCCGTCCAGCCTCGACGTCCGTGTCGACCGTCTCTTTCGCGTGTTCCGCAACTCGCGCTACCCGTACATCGACGTCAAGGCGGAGCAGGAGGAGCTGACGGAGCTCGTCGAGGTCGACGGCGAGGAGCCGTTCATCCTGCACCCAGGGGAGTTCGTCCTCGGCTCGACGCTCGAACGCGTCCGCCTCCCCGACGACCTCGTCGCCCGATTGGAAGGGAAGAGCTCGTTGGGCAGGCTCGGCCTCTTGATCCACTCGACGGCGGGCTTCATCGACCCGGGCTTCGACGGGCACGTGACGCTCGAGCTCTCGAACGTGGCGAACCTCCCGATCACGATCTACCCGGGGATGAAGATCGGGCAGCTCTCCTTCGTCCAGATGTCCGAGCCGGCGGAGGTGCCGTACGGCTCGGGGCGGCTCGGCTCGAAGTACCAGGGTCAGCGCGGCCCGACTCCGAGCCGGTACTGGCAGAACTTCTCGGAGGAGCAGTGATCCTCGTCACCGGAGCGAGCGGCTTCGTCGGCCGCCACGTCACACGAGAGCTCGCCGCGGGCGGGGCGTCGGTCCGCGCGCTCGTCCGCAGCGCGCGCGGCGCCGCAGGGCTCCAGGGGATCGACTGCGAGCTCGTCCGCGGCGACGTCACCGATCCCGCCTCGCTGCGCGCGGCCGCGCGCGGTGTTCGCACGATCGTCCATCTCGTCGCGATCATCGAGGGGTCGCCTGCAACGTTCGAGCGCGTGATGGCGGCCGGGACGGGAAACCTCGTCGAGGCAGCGCGCGAGGGCGGCGTCAGGCGGCTCGTGCTGATGAGCGCGCTCGGGACCGGTCAAGGCGCGACCGTTCCGTACTTCCGGGCGAAATGGGCGGCCGAGCAGGCCGTCGCCTCGTCGGGTGTCGACCACGTCGTCCTCCGGCCGAGCTTCGTCTTCGGCGCCGATGGCGGCGCGCTCCCTCGGTTCATGCGCATCGCGCGGCTCGCACCGGTCACGCCGGTCCTCGGTCCCGGCACGCAGCGCGTCCAGCCGATCTGGATCGACGATCTCGTCCGCGCCGTCAGGCTCGCGCTCGAGACCGACGTGACGGGCGCCCCGATCGAGCTCGGCGGGCCAGACGCGGTGACGTGGAACGACTTCTGGATGCGTCTCAAGACCGCCCTCGGCACGCGCCGTCCCGCCGTCAACCTGCCGTTCTGGCTCGCCCGAGGCCCGGCCGCGCTCCTCGAGAAGCTGCCCGACGCGCCGCTCACTCGTGACCAGCTGCGGATGCTCGAAGGACCGGACAACATCGTCACCGACGGCGGTGCGTCAATGCGGCGCCTGGGTCTCGCCGACCGCCTCCCACTCGACGAGCAGCTGTCGAGAGCCGCTCACGCGTCGCCGTAGGCGCCGGAGGTACCTCAGGCGCCGGCGCCGCAGGCGGTGAAGCCGAGCCCCGAGCGCTTGACAGCGCGGGCGGAGGCGAGCGAGACGTTGCGGTACCGAATCGCGGATCGCGTGAAGGCGGACCTCGACCGGCTGTCGGTCGCGGCGATTAGCTGACGGAGGGCACTCTCACCCTCCTCGATCCCGTCGACGAGCGCGCGGGCGGTCACGGCGCCGGTGCGCGGCAGGCCGAGAGCGACCAGCCTGCGCCGCATCGACTGGATGAGCGTCAGCTGGCGCCGGTAGATCTCGCCGAAGATCCCGAACGTCTGCGCGTCGCTCGTCGACGCGCCCACCCGCCTCCGTGCCTCGCGCTGGAGCGCGACTGCCTTCTGCGCCACGTCGAGACAGATCCGGTCGGCGAGGCGAACATACGTCGATTGCGGGACGGTCTTCGCGGGCGCCGCCGTGGCCGATCCCCCGGCGAGGAGAGCCAGCACGAGCAGGCAGCAGGCGATCGCGATGCGCATGGGTCGACGGTACCCGGTGCGTCCTCTCTCGGCCGGAAACAGAGAGGGCCGCCCTCGTGGACGGCCCTCTCGGTTCGGTACGAGCGTTGGATTTGGTAGAGGCGCTTCCAGCCTGACCGAGGTGGTCGGCGGCGCGAAGCGCGAGTCCCCTACGCGTGGCTATGGCGATTCCCCAGTGGGTCCCAGGGACGCGCCTCTACCCGCTCGTACCTCCACTGCCGGTACTGCTCGAATCTGACACCGACCACCTCCTTTCCGCGGTACACCGAGTGTACGCATCACAGTCGGATGTCGGCAAGTGCGGGTAACCGCACTGGCCGGGCAGACCCCAGAACGGTCGTAACCTCGAGGCCGTTGCCGACGGGCACCGTGACCGAGACGACCGTCGGATCCGACTGACGCGCGTCCGTGTAGGCGGCAAGGGCGTCGTGCGAGACCACGTTGTCGGCGACGACGATGCCACCCGGCTCGAGCTTCTCGCGGGCGAGCAGGAAGAGCTCCTCGTAGTCGTCCTTCCAGGCGTCGAGGAAGACGACGTCGAAGCCCTCCTCGAGCGCGGCCAGCGTCTTCAGGGCATCGCCCTCGACCAGCTCCGTCCACTCCTCGAGCCCGGCCTCGGCGATGTTCCCACGCCATGCCTCGATCTTCGCCGCGTCCTGCTCGAGCGTGACGACACGGCCGCCGAGGATGCGCGCGGCCGCCGCCAGCCAGATCGTCGAGTACCCGCGCGACGCGCCGATCTCGAGCACCTCGCAGCCGGCGTTCGGCGCGACGAGCGCGAAGAGCAGCCGCCCCGACTCGGATCCGACGGCGAGCGAACGCTCGCTCGGCGGCACACCTTCCTCCCGCTCCCGGGCGTCCTCCTCCTCGAGGCGCGCCAGCACGGCGCGGACGCGATCGTCGAGCACGGCTACCCCTCGCCCTCCCAGTAGTCGACCGAGTCTCCGGGACGGGCGAGCAGGATTCGCTTCCCTGCCGCGTCGGTCGTGCCCACCTTCCCCGTGTCGAGGTACTCGACGATGTCGGGCGCGAGGAGTGTCGAGAGCATGAGGACGCGAATCGGCTCGCTCGACCGATTCGAGACCTGGTGCGCTCCGTCCGCACCGCGACGAAAGCACGCAACGTCGCCCTCGCGGAGCTCCTGCTCACCGTCGGGCGTACGGAGCGTTGGCGTACCGCGCACGACGATGAGCCACTCCTCGTTCCCGTGATGGGCGTGATACGGCCACAGCCGGTCGCCAGGCTCGACCTCGTAAACGCTACCGCCGATCAGCTCGGCGCCGAGGCGGCGCCCGATCCACCTGTCCTTCGAGCGCCAGCCTTCGCGCTCCTCGGTGCGATCCCACTCTTCGCCGTAGAGGTTGGAGACGTCCATCCATCGACCCTAGTCGACCTCGATCACGATCATGCCGTCCTCGCGGACGCGCACCGGGTAGCTCTCGACCGGCAGGTACGCCGGCAGGGTCAACGCCGAGCCCGTCCGGAGATCGAAGCGGGCACCGTGGCGCGGACAGACGACCTCGCAGGCCTCGACGTCCCACTCGCCTTCGCAGAGCGGGCCGTCGTCGTGGCTGCAGCGATCCTCGATCGCGTAGAGGACGCCGCCGCAGCGGTAGAGCCCGATCGTGTCGCCGTTCGCCGGGACGAGCCGCATCGAGCCGTCCGGCAGCTCGTCCTCGGGCAGTGCCTCGATCTCCACCGCGCGACCGAGCTAAGAAAGGTTGATCTCGCCGGACGAGGCTCCCCACTCCTCCGGCAGCGGCGTCCCCTTCGCCTTGTGCAGCGCGACCTTGAGCACACCGAGGCCGAGGAGCGCGCACTTGAGCCGCACGGGCGTGAGCGGGATGCCGATCTCCTCGAGCAGCTCGTCCTTCGGCAGCGCGGAGATCTCCGCCGCGGTGCGTCCCTTCACGAGGTCGGTGAGCATCGAGGTCGCCGCCTGGCTGATCGCGCAGCCCCGGCCCTCGAAGCCGACGTCCTCGATCACGTCGCCCGCGCCGAACCGAACCGAGACCGTCACCTCGTCGCCGCAGAGCGGGTTCGTGCCCTCGGCGATCGCATCGTGCGGCTCGAGCAGCCCGTGGTTTCGGGGCGCCTTGTAGTGGTCGAGGATGACCTCGCGATACAGCTGCTCGAACTCGCTCATCAGCCGAGCGACGCCTTGACCTTGCGCAGTCCCGCAACGAGCCGGTCGACGTCGTCCGGCACCGAGTAGAGGTAGAAGCTCGCGCGTGTCGTCGCCGCGACGCCGAGGCGCGTCATGAGCGGCTGCGTGCAGTGGTGGCCGGCGCGGACGGCGACGCCCTCCCAGTCGAGGATCTGCGCCACGTCGTGCGGGTGGATGCCCTCGACCTCGAACGACACGATCCCGGCTCGCCGGTCGGCCGGCGGGCCGAAGACGCGGATCCAGGGGATCTCGTCGAATGCAGCCATCGCCTGCTGGACGAGGGCGTGCTCGTGGCGCTCGATCGCCTCGAGACCGACGCCGCCGACGTAGTCGATCGCGGCGCCGAGACCGACGGCCTCCGCGAATGCGGGTGTCCCGGCCTCGAACTTGTGCGGGAGCTCGTTGAAGGTCGTCTGCTGGAGCCCGACCGAGCGGATCATCTCGCCGCCGAGGTTGAACGGGCTCATCGGCTCGAGGATCTCCCTCCGACCCCAGAGCGCGCCGATGCCGGTCGGCCCGCAGAGCTTGTGACCCGTGATCGCGACGAAGTCGGCCCCGAGTGCCTGCACGTCGACCGGGCGGTGGGGTGCGGCCTGGGCAGCGTCGACGACCATGATCGCGCCCTGCTCGTGCGCCCACTCACCGAGCCGCTCGACGGGGTTGATCGTCCCGAGCGTATTCGAGACGTAGTTCGCCGCTACGACCTTGACCTCACCCTCGCGTGCGAGCCCGTCGAGCGCGTCGAGCTGCAGCTCGCCCTGGTCGTCGATCGGGATGTGCCGGAAGCTCGCACCGGTGCGCTTCGCGATGTACTGCCAGGGGACGAAGTTCGCGTGGTGCTCGAGCTCGGTGATCACGACGACGTCGCCCGGCCCGAGATTGTCGAGGCCCCAGGCATAGGCAACGAGGTTCAGCGCCTCGGTCGCGCTCCGCGTGAACACGATCTCCTTCTCGCTCGGCGCGTTGAGGAAGGCGGCAACCGTCCGGCGGGCGCCTTCGAAGCCCTCGGTGGCGCGCTCGGCGAGCTGGTAGACGCCGCGGTGGACGTTCGCGTACTCGTGCTCGTAGAACGCCCGCATCCGGTCGAGCATCTGGCGCGGCTTCTGGCTCGACGAGGCCGAATCGAGGTACGCGATCGGCTTGCCGCCGAAGAGCTCCTCGAAGACCGGGAAATCGGCGCGAAGCCGGTGCACGTCGAGGCTCGGTGTCGCGGTGGTCGTCACCGACCCATCGTAGCCTTGGCTTGGGGGTCTGTCCCCGGGGTCAGTCCCCGTCGCTCGTCACGGAGACGTGTCCGTTTCGTCGCGCGCGCTCGCCGATCTCCTTCTGGCGCGTCACGGCCGTCGCGACGGTCTCGAGGATCTCGCAGAGGCGTCGCAGGCGGACGCGCTCGCTCGTCTCCTCGAGGAGCTCGAGCTTCAGCTCCGCGGCGAGCTCGAAGCGTGACCCGATCGTGTAGGACGGGGGATCGAGCTCCTCGACGGGCAGCTCGACGTCCGCGCCGGTCAGCTCCACGAGCTTCTTGAAGAGGGCAAGCGCGCGCTCGACGTCCTCCTGCGGCGCGGGGTCGTCGCGGTCGGCGACGAGCTCGACGTTCCCGGTCTGGAAGCTCCGGCCCTCGGTGAGCTCGACGAGCCGGATGCGCTCCCCGCCCTCGACCACGACGTTGAGGCGTCCGTCGTCGAACCGGTCTGTGACCTCGACGACGGTCGCGAGCGTGCCCACCTCCCGCACACCGTCGTCGTCCGCGTAGACGAGGCCGAACGGCTCCTCTCCCGTGACGCATTCCTCGATCAGCTCGCGGTAGCGCGGCTCGAAGATGTGCAGCGGCACCTGCTCGGTGGGAAGCAGCACGAGTCCGAGCGGAAAGAGACCGATCTCCATCGAGCAGGAAGCGTACGCCTTCGTCATGCGACCTTCCGACGGTCGGCCTAGCCGACCTTCGGATGGCTGGCCGCGGTCGCGTCGAGCCGGGCGCTACCGACCAGCGGCTCGGCGGCCTCGAGAGCAGCATGCTGCGGCTCAATGTCCCGGGAACCGCCGCGCGCGCCCTCCTGGACGCGAGGAGGTCGGCGGAGGGTCTCGACGACCAGGACTGGTGGTTCAGGTGCCGGTTCGCGTCGACCCCGGAGGCGAAAGGCGAGGAGACGTCACTGCGGCTCGAGGGGATTGCGACGCTCGCCGGCGTCTGGCTGAACGGCGTCCACGTCCTTGCGAGCGAGTCGATGCACCTCGCCCACGACGTACCGGTCGGAGGGCTGCTGCGCACCGAGAACGAGCTCGTAATCGGCGTCCGGGCGCTCGGGCGCGTCCTCTCGGGCACGCACCCGCGCCTCGGAAGCGGGTACCGCGAGGAGCTTGCGGGGTACGGCGTGACCCTGGCCGTGGTCGAAGGAGCCGACCACACGTTTCGGCCGGTCGCCTCACACGGCCCGCTACGAGCTGCCGTCGAGCAGCACCTCCGGCGGCAAACTTTCTTCCCGCCGCTGCAGTTCCGGCCGATCGCCTGCTGGCGGGAGCCGAGAAGTCTCAGGCGCCGGGGATTCTCGCCTCGAGCGCGTTCCCGACGGCCTCGCGGACCGGCTCGAGCGCGATGCGGTCGAGCACGTCCTGAAAGAAGCCGCGAACGATGTGGCGCTCGGCGAGCGCACGCGGTAGGCCGCGCGTCATCAGGTAGAAGAGCTGCTCTCGGTCGACCTGCGAGAGTGTCGCGCCGTGCGTGCAGCGGACGTCGTTCGCGAGGATCTCGAGCCCGGGGATCGAGTTCGCGCTCGCGGTTTTCGAGAGGAGTAGGTTGCGATTCTCCTGATAGGCGTTCGTCCTCTGCGCGCCTTCCTCGACGTGGATCATCCCGCGCCAGACGGTTGCAGCCCGGTCACGGAGGGCGCCCTTGAACGCGAAGTCCGACGTCGTGTCGGGCGCCGCGTGGAGCTGGTACGTGTCGTAGTCGAGGTGCTGCGAGCCATCGGCGAAATAGGCGCCCGTCACGCGGGAGGTCGCGCCACGGCCGGCGAGGTCGTTCTGGATCCAGACCTTGCCGCGCGCGGAACCGAACCCGCCCTCCACCCAGTCCAGCTCGGCGTCGCGATCGACCCTCGCGTGGCACGAGGCGAAGAGCCACGCCTTCGAGGAGAGTCGCTGCAGGTTGACGATCTCGGCCTTCGCGCGGTCGCGGACGATCACCTCGACGACGCCGTTTGCGTACGACTCGAGCTCCGGGTCGGCCGAGGTCAGCTCCTGGACGAGCGTGAACCGCGAGCCCGGCTCGGCGACGACGAGCACGCGCCAGAAGAGCGAGCCGCCTGGGACGCCATTCGCGACACGCACGTAGAGGGGCTTCTCGAGCTCGACGTCCGCCGAGACGTGGACGAGGAGGCCGTGCCCCCAAACGGCCGCGTTATGCGCGCGGAGCTTGTCGTCCGGCTGGACGAGCGAGCCGAGCAACGGATGGTCGTCCGTGAGGGCTTCGAACCGCACCCCCTCCGGCGCGGCATCGACGCGGATCCCGGACTCGTCGATCGTCGCCGACGCGGCGACGTCGAGCTCGACCATCGACTCGACGGCGTCGGCGCGGGCAGCATCGCTCGACCACCCGTCGGGATCGAACCCTCGCAGGTCGGTGAACCGCCAGTGCTCGTCGCGGGTCGTCGGGAGCGGGAGCGCGCGATAGCGCTCGAGCAGCTCAGGCCTCGTCATGCGGTGCGTACCTCCGGTGGAGCATGAGCGCGTTGCCGTCCGGATCCTTGAAGAGCGCCATGTGACAGACGCCGGTGTCGAAGGTGTCGGCGTCGAAGACGACTCCCGCCGCCTCGAGCGCCTCGCGCGCGGCGGCCACGTCGGCCACACGGAGGGCGATCGCCGAGGTGTGCGGGCCCTCGAACGTCTGCCCGATGTTCGTCGGGTCGACGAGGTACAGGGAGACGTTCTCGCCGAGTTGATACTCGGGCCATCCCTCCTGCCCGGAGATCTGGTTCAGGCCCAGCGTCTCGCCGTAGAACGCCTTCGAACGGCTCAGGTCGGTGACCGGCACCGAGACGAAGTCGGCGCGCTCGACCTCGATCACGCGTCCTCGCGCGGCTTGTACCGGTGGTGGAGCATCAGCGCGTTGCCGTCGGGGTCGTGGAAGAACGCCATGTGGCAGACGCCTGTGCCGAACGTCTCGCCGTCGAACTCGACACCCCTCGCCTCGAGCTCTTTTCGCGCGGCCTCGATGTCCTCGACGTGCATCGCGATGTGCGCGGTCTTCTGAGGCGCGAACTCCATCCCGAACGTCGTCGGCTCGTAGATCCCGAAGCACTGCTGGCCGACCCAGAACTCCGAGTCACCGGTCTCGTCGGGCCGGAGCCCGAGCGTGTCGACGTAGAAGGCCCGCGACCGCTTCCAGTCGGTCGACGGCACCCCGACGAAGTCGGCCTTGCTGATCAGCGGCATGTGTTGGATCCTCCGAGGTCTGCGAGGGCGCGCGTCGGCCTCAGCCGACAGAGCCCTCCATTTGCAACTGGATCAAGCGGTTCATCTCGACCGCGTACTCGAGCGGAAGCTCCTTGGTGATCGGCTCGACGAAGCCCGCGACGATCATCGCGCTCGCCTCCGCCTCGGAGAGACCGCGGCTCATGAGATAGAAGAGCTGCTCCTCACCGATCTTGGAGACGGTCGCCTCGTGGCCGAGGTCGACGTCGTTCTCCTTCACGTCGATGTACGGGTACGTGTCCGAACGCGACTCCTCGTCGAGGATCAGCGCATCGCAGACGACCTTCGACTTCGAGCCCGTCGCCCCCTTCGCGACCTCGAGCAGGCCGCGATAGCCGCCGCGCCCGCCGTTCTTCGAGATCGACTTCGAGGTGATCACGCTCGTCGTGTTCTTCGCGACGTGGACGACCTTGCCGCCCGCGTCCTGATGCTGGCCCTGGCCGGCAAAGGCGATCGAGAGGACCTCGCCGTGGGCACGCTCGCCCATCAGCCAGATCGCCGGGTACTTCATCGTCACCTTCGAGCCGAGGTTCCCGTCGACCCACTCCATCGTCGCGTCCTCGTGGGCGACCGCGCGCTTCGTGACGAGGTTGTAGACGTTGTTCGACCAGTTCTGGATCGTCGTGTAGCGGCAGCGGCCGCGCGGCTTGACGACGATCTCCACGACCGCCGAGTGGAGCGAGTCGCTCGAGTAGATCGGGGCGGTGCAGCCCTCGACGTAGTGCACGTACGCGTCCTCGTCGACGATGATCAGCGTGCGCTCGAACTGGCCCATGTTCTCCGCGTTGATGCGGAAGTAGGCCTGGAGCGGCATGTCGATCGAGACACCCGGGGGCACGTAGATGAAGGAGCCGCCCGACCAGACGGCCGAGTTGAGCGCCGCGAACTTGTTGTCGTTCTGCGGGATGATCGTCGCGAAGTACTCGCGCACGAGCTCCTCGTGCTCGCGCAGCCCCGAGTCCATGTCGAGGAAGATCACGCCCTTCTTCTCGAGATCCTCCTGGAGCTTGTGGTAGACGACTTCGGACTCGTACTGGGCGCCGACCCCGGCGAGGTACTTCTTCTCGGCCTCGGGGATCCCGAGGCGGTCCCAGGTGTCGAGGATCTCCGCGGGGAGGTCCTCCCACTTGTCGACCTGCTTCTCGGTCGGCTTCAAGTAGTAGTGGATGTTGTCGAAGTCGATCCCCGAAAGGTCGGCCCCCCAGCTCGGCATCGGCCGGGCGAGGAAGTAGTCGAGCGACTGATGACGGAAGGCGCGCATCCAGTCGGGCTCGCTCTTGTGGTCGGCAATGACGTCGACCAACTCGTGCGAGAGCCCCTTCGGGGCCTTGTAGATCGTGGAGACGTCGTCGACGTGCCAGCCGTAGCCGTAGTCGGCCCGGATGTCTCGGATGACCTCGGTCTCGCTCTGGCTCACGGGCTCTCACCTCTCGCGATCATCGGCATGAATGCCTCATACCCCTCGGCCTCGAGTCTATGCGCGAGGTCGCCCTCGCCGGAGGCGACGATGCGGCCGTCGACGAAGACGTGCACGAAGTCGGGGGTCACGTAGTTGAGGATGCGCTGGTAGTGCGTGATCACGAGCGCGCCCATCTCGGGGCCGACGAGCGTGTTCACGCCCTCTGCGACGATCCGCAGGGCGTCGATGTCGAGCCCCGAGTCGGTCTCGTCGAGGATCGCGATCCGCGGCGTCAGCATCGCCATCTGGAGGATCTCGACGCGCTTCTTCTCCCCGCCGGAGAACCCGTCGTTGAGGTAGCGCTGCGCGAGCTCCCGCGGTACGCGGAGCCTCTCCATCGCCGCGAGCAGGTCGGTGCGAAATACCTTGACGGGCACGGGGTCGTCCTCCCCGCCGGCGGCCGCCTTCCGCTTCGCGTTGATCGCGCTGCGAAGGAAGCTCGTCACGGTGACGCCGGGGATCGCGTGCGGGTACTGGAAGGCGAGGAAGAGGCCGCGCTGCGCGCGTTCGTCCGCGCCGAGCTCGAGGATCGACTCGCCGTCGAGCGTGATGTCGCCCTCGGTGATCTCGTAGGCCGGATGACCCATGAGCGCGTAGGCGAACGTCGACTTGCCCGAGCCGTTCGGGCCCATGACCGCGTGCTTCTCGTTCGTGTTCAGCTCGAGATCGACACCCTTCACGATCTCGGTGCCGTCCTCGAGCGCGACGTGCAAGTTCGTGATCTCGAGCAGTGCCAAGCGTGCCCTTCTGTTGCAGTTCTGCGAGAGTCTTGCGCAACGCAAAACGGCTCGCGCGTCTCCTTCTAGGGTAGCCGGACCGGCCCCGCCGCCGTGGCCGCCTGCTGGGAGCCGCGAATCGGGTGCCGACAGGCGACGGTCGAGCAGCTACAATGCGCCCATGCCATTCGGAATCGGTATCTGGGAGATGCTCATCCTGCTCCTCGTTCTCCTGCTCGTCTTCGGCCCGAAGAAGCTGCCCGAGATGGGCCGCCAGCTCGGCAAGGGCATGCGCGAGTTCAAGGATTCCGTCTCGGGCTCGGACAAGGACGACCGGTTCGACACCGACCGATTCGACGATGAGCCGGCCGAGCTGCCGCCCGCCCCGCGCGAGACCGCGTCCACCGCGCGCGAGCGCGAGCGCGACACCGTCTCCTAGTCCCCTCCCGGCGCGATGGCCCGCAGGATCGTCCCGCGGCGCATCGGCCCGCGACGTCTCCAGCCCGAGGAGGAAGCGACCCTCGTCGAGCACCTGACCGAGCTGCGACAGCGGCTCGTCGTCGTGCTCCTCGCGATCGTCCCGGCCTTCGCCGTTGCGTACGTCTTCCACGAGGAGCTCATCTCGCGCCTGATGGATCTCCTTCCCGAGGGGACGCCGCTCGTGACGCTCGGCGTGACGGAGCCCTTCACGACCTCGCTCAAGGTGAGCTTCTACGTGGCGCTCGCGCTCATCCTCCCGCTCCTTCTGTGGCAGGTCTGGTCGTTCTTTGCGCCCGCCGTCGGGGCCGACACTCAGCGTGTGATCAGCGTCCTCGTCGTCTTCGCGACCTTTCTCTTCGCTGCAGGCGTCACCTTCTGCTACACGATCGTCCTCCCCCGTGCGCTCGAGTTCCTCGTCGACTACGACTCCGAGCTCTACCTCGAGCAGATCCGGGCGAGCTACTTTCTCTCGTTCGTGACCCTGACGCTCTTCGCGTTCGGGCTCTCGTTCCAGATGCCGATCTTCATTCTCGGGCTCGTGCGGCTCGGGGCGCTGAGCTCCTCGCGACTTCGGAAGAACCGGCGGATCGGCTACGTCGCGATGCTCTCGTTCGCGATCCTCCTGCCGACCGTCGATCCGGTCTCGCTCGTGCTCGAGGTCGTCCCGCTCTTCATCCTCTTCGAGCTCTCGATCTGGCTTTCGGTTTGGATGGAGCGTCGCTGGGAGCGTGCCGCGTTGGAACAAGAAGACTGGGATGACGAAGACGCGCTGACGTGAACGTCGTCTCGGCAGAGTGGGTCGTCCCAGTCGAGGGCGACCCGATCCCGGACGGCGCGGTCGTGATCGATGACCACGGGCGCATCGAGGCCGTCGGCCCTGCCTCGGAGCTCGGCGCCGGCGAGCGCTTCGACGGCTGCGTGATCGTCCCGGGCTTCGTCAACTGTCATTCGCACCTCGAGTACGCGGCCTACGCCGGGTTCGGCGACGGGCTGCCGTTCCCGACCTGGATCGGCCTGCTTCTGCGGCGCAGGGAGCTACTCGAGCTCGACGACATGCGCGCGATCGCGACCGACGGCGCGCAGGCCTGCCTGCGCTCCGGGATCACGACCGTCGGCGACTGCAGCTACGCGGGAGCGGCCGCCGAGGCGGTCGCCGAGACGGGGCTCCGCGGCATCGTCTACCTCGAGGTGTTCGGCGCCGACCCGACCGCCCTCGAGCGGTTCCACGAGCTGCGCGACCGGGTGGGCGGGCTCGCCTCCGAAAGGCTCACGATCGGCGTCTCGCCGCACGCGCCGTACACCTGCACGCTCGAGGTCTATCGCGCGTGCGCCGAGCTCGGGTTGCCAACCGCGACGCACCTCGCCGAATCCGTCTCCGAGCGGAACTACCTGCACGAC
>Ga0183260_10002139_pt1 | contig 16389 bp, 12 predicted proteins | sample AntDrymUQ4972206_2_FD_129768 | JGI IMG/M metagenome (GOLD analysis project Ga0183260, IMG submission 129768) | Polar desert sand microbial communities from Dry Valleys, Antarctica - metaG UQ497 (22.06) (version 2) (version 2) | ecosystem: Environmental > Terrestrial > Soil > Desert | place...
AAAGGCCGCCACCTGGTCGCGCACCCATTGGGCAGTGCTTGGGACGTATTCACCTTCCAGCATGGTCAACGCTGTTGTAGCAGTTTGGTGGATCCAGTGGAGAGGCGGTGCTAGGCGTGCAACCCCGGTGGCGGAGACGGTGGAGAGGCAGTCTGCGTGGTGCGGTGTTGTTGCGCGGAATTGGGGCGAGCAGCGGTGGTTGATAGGCTGCAGCGCGAGAAAAGAGCGCACGTACGATCGAGAGGACGCCCAAGACGAGATCGAACACCCCCGTAGCATCACCGATCCAGGAGCGCCACGTCGCGGACAGGGTTTTGCTGTCCCACAAGTACTCGTTCGTGAGAGCTATCCGCCTGGCGGCCCGATACGCTCCATGCGTCCCCAATCGCGCCGTCCGCGCAGGTACTTGACAAGCCCCACCAGACGCCAGATTACGGTGAGCTGACGGTAACCGAGGTTCTCGACCAGCGCCCACCCCAGTAGTAGCAGCCGGTCCGGCAGGCGCACGTAGCGCCCAAAGGCCGACCCCTCCAGCAGGAGCGACAGGACTGTCAGGATGAGCCCATAGCCGTATGCCACCAGGAAGAACAGCGCCGCGAACGGTCCGTCGACCGCCCCGATGGCCAGCCCCACCGCCAGCCCGAGCAGTCCCAGCATCTCGACCAGCGGCGCCAGGAGCTCGACGAGCACGAAGTACGGGAACACGAGCATGCCCATCAGCCCGTAGCGCGGATTGAAGAAGAGCCGCCGGTGGCGCCAGAGTACGTCGGACAGCCCGCGGTGCCAGCGGTCGCGCTGCCGCCCCAACACGCGCAAACTCGCCGGCACCTCCGTCCAGGCGACCGGGTCAGGCACGAACTCGACCCGGCTCGGGCCGCCGCGCTCCACGCCAGTCCGGCGCAGGCGCAGCACAAGCTCCATGTCCTCTCCCACCGTGTCGTGCTGGTACCCGCCGATCGCCAGCATCGACTCGCGCCGGAACAGCCCGAACGCGCCCGAGACGATGAGATTCCCGCCTAGCTGATTGAAGCCCAACCGGCCGAACAGGAAGGCCCGCAGGTATTCGGCAGTCTGAATGCCGGGGAGCAAGCGGCGCGACGCCCGCGCGACCACCCGACCGCCCTCCATGGTTGTGCCGTTCAGGACCATGATGGTCCCTCCCGCCGCGACGAGGTCGTCGCTCGTCAGGAAGGGCCGCACCAGCCGCTGCATCGCATCCGGCTCCACCACCGTGTCGGCATCCATCGCGCACACCAGCTCGCCCGTAGCGGCATTGAGGCCGGCATTCAGCGCGTCAGCCTTGCCGCCGTTCTCCTTGTCGATCACTACCAGGTTTGGGTAGCTCCGCGAGCGGTAGATTGCCCGTAGCGGCTGGTGGGTCACCCTCGGCTCGTAGAGCGGCTGAAACTGTTCCAGGTCGAACCGCGCCAGCAAGACGGCCATCGTGCCATCGTGCGAACCGTCATTGACTACCAGAACTTCGAGGCTGGGGTAGTAAAGCGTCAGCAGCGTGCGAAGGCTTCTCTCGATCGTATTCGCCTCGTCGAAGGCCGGGGCCAAGATGGTGATGCGGGGAGTCACTTCCGAGCCGAGCACGCGCCAGCGCGCCTCACTGCGAGTCCGCATCGCGTAGACCCACAGCTGGCGCGCGGCGACGAGAAGCAGTAGCCCGTAAAACGAGTTGACAAGCAGGAAGTACACGAGGATCGCGGTCTCCAGTCGCGCGAGTCCGTGCGCCAGCAGGGAAAGCACGTCCAGGTTCACGCCGGGTTGCCCCCGGTCGTACAAGCTCGAAGTCTGAAGAGCAGCGTCACGCCGGTGCCGGCGCTGCGAGTGTGAGTCGCGCGATCTGCGCTGCCGGCGCGATGTCTGCCCGAGCGGCCTGCATTAGGAGCATTTCGCCCGTGGGACCGAGGCCGCGCAGCGCGAGCGCCGCCTCCCGCCGCACCGCCCAATCCTCGTCGAGGAGCAGGTCGGCCAGCCGCGCCGCCGCCGGCCAGTGGTCGAGTCTCGCCAGCGCCCGAGCGGCTGCGCCGCGCACCGGCGCGATGGGGTCGGCCAGGAGGAGAACCAGCGCTCCCACCGCCTCCTCGCCTCCCACCGCGCCGAGTAGGTCGGCGGCCGCGGAGCGCACACGCGGCGATGGGTCGCCGGCCAGCCGCAGTGCCGGCGCCATAAAGGTGGGCGAGGCGAGTCCCACCGCAATGCGGAGCGCAGGCAGGACCACCTCGCCGTCGTTGACGCGGAGGTAGCCGGCGACCGGGGGCACGGCGCGGTCGCCGAGGCGCAGCAGCGCGTCCTGGACCGCGAAGCGCGAGCCCCGATCAGATTCGAGGAGGCCCATCAGCGCCACCAGCGTGGGTGGCTCGGGGTGATCCGACGACCAGGCGGCGGCCGCGGCGCGCACGTGAGCGTCGGGGTCGGCCAGGAGGGGAGGCACGACTCGGTCGCCTCGTCCCACCAGCGCGAGCTGTTGTACGGCCTGTAGTCGCCTCCACCAGAGGGGACTGCCGCAGCGCCGCTCTGCGCGAACGGTCAGCCCGAGCGCATCGGCAGCCGCGCCGATGCGCTCGTTCATGGTGCCGCCGAGACTCTGGGCCAGCTCCGCAAGCACCTCGAACTGGATCGGCTTGGGCAGGGCCCGCAGCGATTGGTGCTCCGCAAGGTGGCCCTCCGGCGCGGCCAGCGCCAGCATCAGCGCCTCTCGGGCGGCGACGACGCGCTCCGTGCGGCGGGCACGGGTCGCGGACAGCCACATGCCGTGCGCGAGGTACACCACGGCCGCCACGGCGAACAGTGTCAACTCGACCGACAGCACGCCGGCCAGCAACTGGGTCTCGAGGTGCACCTCCCTCGGCCTCAGCTCTCCAGCGCGTGCCGGATGCGCTGGACCAGAACCGGAACGCTGAAAGGCTTGGACACGTGGTCGGAGGCGCCCAGTTCGAGTGCCGTGAGCACCTCGGCCTCGGAAGAGCGCGCGGTCAACATGATCACGCGGGCGCCTGGCACTTGCCCGTCTTGGGCGAGCCGGCGCAGCACGCCGATGCCATCCAGGCCGGGCATATTGACGTCGAGGAGGATCACACGGCCGCGCAGCAGAGGAGCCTCACCGGTCAATGCGGCGATGGCGGCAGTTCCGTCCCTCAGCCACTCGGTCGTGTAGCCGCTGGTCACCAGCGTGTGCAGGAGAAGTCGGGCCAGCGGCTCGTCGTCATCCACAACCACGACATCGACCACTTGCACCGGCGTCTCCGCGGCGGCGCCCGGCAAATAGCCGGGGGTGCTGTCTGCACCTTGTGTTCGCGCCCGCTGGAGCCGGTTCCGCACGCGCGTGACTAACTCTGGCCCCGCAACGGGCTTGACGACGTAGTCGTCGGCTCCGGCCTCGAAGCCGGCGTGCACACTCGCCGGGTCGCCGCTCGCGGTCAGGAACACGATTGGGAGCGCGGCCCAGCGCGGGTCGGACCGTAGGCCCCGGCACAACTCGATGCCCCCCACGCCCGGCATCTCGACGTCGAGGATCAGCAGATCGGGCACCGCGACCGCCAGCGAGTCGACGAGTCGCATCGGGTCGGCCAGCAGTCGCACGCGCGCACCGGCACGCGTCAGGATCGTCTCGACCAGCTCGAGCACGATGGGGTCCTCGTTGACGACGAGGACGCGCGCGTCGATCGTCGTCGCGTCAGCGTTAGCGCCGGCAGCGTCGCCGGCCTCGGTGGACGCCGCGGCGGTCAGCGCTGGACGCGGCGCCGCTTCGATCACGCGCCGCAGCTCAATCGTGAGGCCGGCCAGGCGAGGGACGTTGGAGGCGTCCACCGGCTCGCGCAGTAGATCCTCGGCCTCGCGGGCAAGTCGGGACCCCTCGGACACACCGAAGCTGCCCAGCGATCCGGACAGGCGGTGGGCAGCCTGCTCGGCGGTGGCGCGCTGTGGTGGTTGGAGGAGGCCCCTCAGAAGCGCTTCAACCGTGTCCTCGATCAACTGCAGGCGCTGCAGGCTCTCAGCAGTGAAGTCATCCCAGAGCGCCAACAGCGCCGCCTGATCCCACGGTTCCGCCACGGGAGCCGGCGTTTCCTCGACGCGGTCGCCTAACAGCTCCTCGATGATCTCCCTCAGATGCTGGGTACTGAACGGCTTGGCCAGGATGGCGCGCGCGCCGACCGAAGCCTCCTGGAGATGGTCGCCGGCCGCGCGCGCGCTCATCAGTACGACCGGAATCGCAGCCAACTCGGGCCGCGCCGCGAGCGCGCGTAGCAGCTGGTAGCCGTCCAGCTCCGGCATCGACAGATCCGTGAAGATCAGGTCGGGGCGCAGCCGCTCGATCAGCGTGAGTCCGGCCCGTCCGTCCGGCGCTAAATGCACCTCATGACCCGACGTCCGCAACGCCACCCAGATCAATTTCTGTACCGTCGGGTCATCGTCGCAAAAGACCAGACGAGCCATCAGGATCGGCGCCCTATTATCGCGGCAATCGCCGCGATTGTACCCGCCTGAGGATTTGGCGACAGCGTCTCAGGGTGACTAGCGTGGTTATCACGGGACGGCGTCGCAAGTGCTCCGTCTGATGGCCGCCAAGGATGCGGCGAGCATGGGTGCCAACCGCGGTGAGCCGGCCGCGTGGTGGCTGACCTCCTGGGCAACAATGACGCCACTCTCCTCCTCCACGACCACCTGGGCGTTGTAGCCCTGCACCCAGCCACTCTTCGCCTTCATGATGCGGCTGTCGTCCGGAGAGGTGCACTACCTGCGCCATGTGCGGGCCCGCCTCGATTGGCCAGCGACCACGTCACTGGAGGGCTACGTGGAAAGCATTCGCGGAGTCGTGATGGATCCCACTGGCGCTATCTTCGCCGGCCGGTTCCGGGGCACATGGCAGGTAACGTTCTTGCGAGAGGCCCGCGATCTCCAAGGACCTGATGGACAGAGATGGGTGCGGGAGTCCGCAGTAGCACGCGACGTCTGGTATATCGAGTGGCGCGACCTCATGGCGCGCTACGCCACGCTGGATGGCGAGTTCCGCGCCAACGGCATGACCGCCGCTCAGCAGCAACGCCATCTCGACCTGAGCCGGGCGCTCCAGCAGCACCTTCCCACCCTGAAGAGCCTCCAGCTTCTACGTCCTCCCATCGCTCTTGAAGATCCTGCGGCCTGAATGCCAGGTGCGGCCGGCCCAAGGCGCGCGCGGTTTGGAGCTGCCGGGGGCCGCGTTAGGGGGTCAGCGCTTCGCGCGCGCAGTCCTGCATCACCGGCGCGGCTTCTAGCGGACGCCCGGCCACGTCGCGCATGTCTCGGATGCTTTCGAGGGCCCGCCGGTACCGGTTGGCTCGCATCGGCCATCGCATGCCGTCCTATGGTCTGACCGCCGTGCCGTCTGCCTTCCTGTCTTCTGCAACGTAGCGCGGCTTGGTTGCGCGGTCTGGGTTGAGGAGGGCGGCGGCTTTGGCTTCGTCTGGTGGTGCTCAACGCCTTCCGCCAGTTGATGTGACAATGCCGCGCGGATCGCTTCGTGCACATTGACCAGATGTCCGACCTGGCGGCGGAAAGCAGGATAGGGTTCTTCGCACATGCCCCACAGGCGGGCCGCTTGAGGAGATCCAGCTGGATGCTCGAGACGGCGGGTGGCTCGGTCAGGCGGAGGGAGGGGGCGTGTAGGCAAATTTCGGGCCAGCCGCAATGAGTGCCGCTGCACCGCCTGCGGTCTTGATGCGAGCGGCCTGGTGGGTGCGGGCGCGGTGGTCCACCTCTTCCGGAATGCAGACGGTGTGCAAGACTCGCTCGCACTCGGTACGTATGGCGGCGAGGGCAGGGTTCGCAGCCAGATCGCGGCGCTCATCGGGATCGGCCTTGAGATCGAAGAGCTGCGGCAGGTAGTGGTGCTGCCTGGTCGTGTCGGCGTAGTGCACCAACTTGTGATGGCCGTGGCGGACCATGAAGATCCCGCAGCTGGCGTAGATGGCGTGATACTCGGAGAAGACGGTGCGCTCTACACTGCCTTCGCGCGCGAGCGCGAAGAGGGAGCGGCCGGGGAGAGATGCGTCCTCCTCTGCCAGTTGCGCCCCCACCGCTTCGACGATGCTTGGGAAGCAGTCCACGAGCGAAACGTTGGTGTGGGAGACCATTCCGGCAGGGACGTCCGGACCGGCGACGATCATCGGGATGCCGGCCGCGCCGTCGTACATGACGCTCTTGAACCAGAGGCCGTGCTCTCCCATCATATCGCCGTGATCGGAGGTGTAGATAACGCGAGTGCGCTCTTCCAGACCACTCTCGCGCAGAGCATTGAGCACCTTGCCAATCTGCTCATCAAGGAAGGTGACCATGCCATAGTAGACGGCGAGGGCACGGCGGATGGCCGGCTCGTCCAGTGGCTCGTCCAGCGCCTGGATGTTCCGCTTCCAGGTGAGGGCGGGATGGGTGGCCCACTCCTCCGGGCGCCAGCAGACGGGCATGGGGATGCTCTCCGGCGGGTAGAGGTCCAGGTATTCCTGCGGGACTGTGAGCGGGAAATGAGGATGGACGAAAGAAACGAAAAGCGCCCAGGGCTCTTCGTTTCTCCCGTGCTCCGCCCTGCTCGCGTGGATCTTTGCCTCTGTTTGGAGCCACTTCACACTTTCGGCGCAGACGGCGCGGTCGTAGCGGGTGTACTCGGACTCACCGGGGCCGGCCTGAAGGACGGTAAGGCGACTCTGGGAGAGGACCGGCATACGGTCGCGCAGGATGCCGTAGGGGTCGCCGATGCCGTGGAGGACGTGCATCGGTAAGCGCTGATCTGGGAAGCCGGTCGGATCCTCCGGCTTGCGGTAATGGAGCTTGCCGATGGTGGTGACGCGGTGACCCTGCTCGAGAAGACGGTGGCCCCAGGAGGGCGCCTCCGTGCCGACATACGGGGTGCCGTTGTCCCAGGAGTCGATGGTGTGGGCATAGCGGCCGGTGGCGAGACACGCACGGGCAGGGACGCAGATGGGAGTATTGGTGTAGGCATTGCGGAACAGGGTGCCTCGGGCGGCGAGCGCGTCCAGATTAGGAGTGCAGACGATAGGGTTGCCGTACGCGCCCAGGATATGGCGCGAATGCTGGTCGGAGCAGATGAAGAGGAGGTTGGTGGCTTGGCTGGCTTGTCTGGCTCGGGGCACGGGTCTTACTTCAGGACGACGATGCCGTAGGTGTCCAGGCGGGGGATGGTGACCTCAACGGCGCCGTCGTGATTGGCGAGCGAAAGTTTCTGACCGGCGGGCTGGAGGGTGGCGGCGGAGAAGCGGCGGGACCCGTTGATGCGCAGCTTGAGATCCAGGACCGGGAACGTTTCCTGGATGACGGCGGAGCGGGAGCGGGCGGGGCCGGCGGCGGTGCGGTTGACGAGGTGGACGCGGAGCTCGCCGGTCTCGACTATTTCCCAGGTGACGACTTCGACGGTTGTAGGAGCGATGGCCTCGACATTGGGACCCTCGCCCGCGGCCCAGCGCACGGCGTTGGCGAGCCAGCGCTTGTGGTCGGGGTGGCCGTACTCGGCGTAAGCGGCGTCCACAGGGGCGGCGAAGTAGACGACGCGCCCCTTGCCGTTGTGACGCACGAGGATGGAGGGGTGCGGCGTCACCTCGGCGGGGGGGTGGCCCATGTGGAAGCCTCGCATGGGATTGACCATCTGCGCCAGCGCTTCCGTGCCTTCATGCGCTGCGACCTTGACCTGGAGCATCTTCCACAGCGTGCGCGGCCAGTCGAGCTCCAGCCCGTCGTTCACCGGGTGTGCAATGCTGGGCTGAACAAAGCTGTAGAGGTACGTCGCCGGCTCGAGGTACTCCGCGCCAAAGAGGCCGGCGAGCGCAAAGTTGATGCGCGGGGCGCCATGCTCGTCGCAGAGCGAGGTACGGTAGGTGGCGACGAGTCCGCCGCCGTGCTCGACGAAGCGACGCAGCTGGGCGGCTTCCTCCTCTGAAACGCATGTGACGTTAGGGAGGACGACGACGCGGTTGTCACGGAAGTCGCCAGCGGCAACCTGGCGATCGGTGAGGAGATCGAAGGGGAGGTGGGACTCCATGAGCGCGTGGTGGGCGCCCTCGAGCGCCTGGGCGTGGGCCTTGGCGTGCTCTGGCTGGGCGAAGGCGTCGGTGGACTTGGACCAGACGAGACCGCAATAGGGGATGAGGCGGGCGCCGCGGCCGAGGCCGGGCTGGAGCCAGGGCTCAGCGGCGCGGACATCGACAAAGGCGTCACGCATCACTTCAAGGCTGCGCCGGTCCAGGGTGCCGTCCGGGTTGATTTGGTCGTAGTATTGGATGAGGCCGCCGTGGGCGAGGACGGTGGCCATCTCTACCTGGTGCATGGGGAGGGGGCGGATCTGGTAGCCGCGCAGCATGCCGCTGAGGCGATTGAAGAAGCGCCAGATCTCGATTTCGAAGGGGGTGTCTGGCTTTAGGGCCCTTTGCTGCCGGCAGTAGAGGGCGAGGTTGCCGTGGCCCTCGTTGTAGTGGAACTCGTGCGTGACGTAGTCGTCCGCGTCGCAGAAAGCCCAGTCCGTCCAGACAGGGAAGCCCGAGCCGTTGTGGGTGACGGTGACGTGGGGCTTGATGGCCTTGATAGCGCCAATGACCTCGTGCAGGATGGTGGTATTGAGGCGGCGACGCCAGGCGAGGTAGCGCTTCCACGCGCCGGACTCGGCGTCGTCGGGAGCGGGGAGCACCGAGCCGGTGTCTTCCTTGTACTTGCCCTTGCAGAAGTCACAGTAGCAGGGGTTGACGCGGCCCCACCAGCCAAAACAATCCAGCCAGTAGCCGTCGAAGTCGTAGTTCGTGGTGAGCTCGCGGACTACGGCCAGGATGTACTCGCGGTGGGGGCCGTTGAGGCAGGCGACGGGGCGCTCCTCGCGGGAAGGAAGCTGCGGCGTCTGATCCGTGAGGTTGACGGGCGAGCCGTCGGTGCGGCGGGCGGCGTAGAGCTCCTCGGCGTTCGCGCGCCGCTCGCGCGTCAGCTGGACGTAGAAAAGGATCTTCATCTCCGCTGCGCGGCAGGCGCGCGAGAATTCCGCCATGAGGTCCAGGTCACCAATGCCGGTGTGCTTGTGGCCGACCGCAGTGTCGTAGTAGCAGTTACCCTGGTTGTCCTTGGCGTGGGTGTAGAGCGCCTCGACGCCGTGGGCCTTGAGCTGGCGGACGATCTCCTGCGGGTTAATGTCACGGAGGTTGCGGGGCTGACCGATGGGCATCTGGTCGACCGGGTCGGGCATCTGGAAGTCGAGAAGGTAGGTGCGCCTGGTGGTGTGGAACCAGGCTGGACTATCAGATGGACGTGTGGTCCGTGGCGCGGTGCGCTGGGTACGTCGGTCACGAGTCGCGGGCATCAGGTATCTCCTTGGTCTGAAGCTGAGCAGCAGCTGCGGTTGGAGGGACGGGCGGAGGCTGCCGCATGTAAGCCGCGCGCCCTACTTGCGGCGAGGTGCGAGGAGTTGATCGAGCTGGCGCTTGGCCTCTCCGCACGCGTCGCGCGCGGCGCGCTCGCCGGTACTCCAGACCGGGCCGAGCGTCTTCCCGATGATGTCGACCATGTCGGTGTACTCGGGAATGAAGTGAGGAGTGCGGGCAGCGGCGATGGCGTCGACGGACTTACGCATGTCGAGCGGTGGAGGCGGCTGGATGAAGGCGCCGGAATCAGCCACGCTCTTGCGCGGGGGCATGAGCGCGCCGGGGTTGGCCCACAACGTGTGCACCTCGGGGCTGCTCACGTAGCGCACGAACTGCCAGGCCGCCTCCACCTGGCGGCTGCCCTTCATGATGGCGATATTCCCGCCGCGCATGTAGCCTTTGCGGGACGCCTTTCCCCTGGGCGGCTGCGCGACGCCCCAGCTGAACGTGGGGCTGCGGCCCTTGATGTTGCTCAGCGCGCCGGACTGCGCCGGCCACAGCGCCAGCCGGCCGGCTAGGAAGAGCGCCTGGTCGTTCTGCTGCGCCAGGTCTGCCGGCAGCGGTGCGACCCGGTGGCGGTGGCGCAGGTCTGCTAGCCACTGCACCGCCTCGTAGGAGCCTGGCTGGTCCAGCAGGCAGAGGTTCTCTTCCTTATTAAGGACCTCGCCGCCGTTGGCCCACACGGTCGGTTCCCAGTCAGCCGGGAAGGTGGTGCCCCAGGTTCGGTCGCTCCCCTCGCCCCGCGTGAGCGTTCGGGCCGCGTCAAGCAGCCCCTCCCAGGTGAAGGTATCGTCGGGCGGCTTGACGCCAGAGGCGTCGAGCAGGTTCTTGTTGTAGAGCACGAGCGAGACGTTGATGTCGGTCGGGAAGCCGTGCAGCTTGCCCTCTCTGGTCACGCGCACAAGTGGCTCAGGATAAAAATCTGCCAGTTTCAGCTCTCGGTCGTCACGCTTTGCCAGGGCGCTCAGGTCCTGCCAGGCACCCTTCATGTGTAGCGGCGCGAAGTAGAAGGGTTGGATGAACACGACATCTGGTGGGGTGCCGGACGCGAGCATGTTTGTGTACTTGGTGAACGCCTCGCCGGGGACGATCACCTGTGAGTCCACTTTGATGGGCGTCCCTTTCTTCGCCCACTGCTCCAGTGCCTGGTCCATGGCCACGCCATAGCCAGCCGGGGGCGCCCACCAGTGCATGAAGGTCAGTGTCGTCGGTCCGACTGTGGGCTGCGCGGCTCCGCCCTGAGTCTCGCCTGGTGCGCACGCTGCAAGGGCGGCGCCGGCCGCCGTGGCGGTACCGGCCAGTCTGCGCCGTGTCATGCGGTTCATCTCGTTCATCCTTTCCTCTTGGAGCCGTCCTTGCAGGCGGCCGTTACACATGAGCCAGGCGCGACCCCATCGCGCCATCGACAAAGAGAGTCGTGCCGGACACGTATGCGGCGAGGTCCGACGCGAGAAAGAGAATGGCGTGGGCGACGTCTTCCGGGGTGCCCGGGCGGCCGAGCGGCTGAAGCGCGAGTGTGTCGCGTTCGGCGGCGGGCCTCTGCTCGGTCGGAAGAGTCTCAAGGTACGCGCGCCAGCGTTGCGTGTCGATGATTCCCGGCGCCACCGCGTTCACCCGGATTCCGTCGGGGCCGCAGTCGAGCGCCATCTGGCGCGTGAGTGCGTCCAGCGCGCCCTTTGACGCAGCATACGCCGCTAAGCGCGGAATGCTCGCCCGAAGGTGCCAGGAGGCGACGTGCACGACGCTTCCGCCCCCGCTGCGTCGCATCGCCGGGAGAGCGGCGCGCGACATCAAGTAGCAGCCGCGCACGTTCGCGCCGAAGACGTGATCCCATTCTTCGGGGAGGGTGTCCTCCAGGCTCTTGCGCAGCGTCGCGCCCGCATTGTTCACTAGCACATGCAGGCCGCCGAAGGCGTCGATTGCAAGGCCAACGCACGCTGGAGCAGCCGCGGCGTCTGACACATCCGCCTGCACGTAGACCGCGCGTCCCCCAAGGGCATCGATCTGCCGGGCGGCCGACGCGCCCCACTCTTCGTTCAGGTCCGCCACCACCACGGCCGCTCCCGCCGCCGCCAGCGCGCGCGCCGTGGCGAGCCCGATGCCTCTGCCGGCACCCGTCACGATGGCAACCTTCCCGTCGAGGCGCAGCTCCACGCTACACCTGCCCAGCTGTAGCGCCGAGAGCAGCTAACATGTGCGCTTTGACTTCCACGTCTTCCTCACTTGTCACCGTAGCGCCGAAGCACGTCCTCGCGTAGCGCGATGCCGAGGCCGTGCCCGGACGGGACGGCGATAGTGCCGTCGGGCGCCATGCGCATGGGCTCGACGAGCAAATCGTCGCGTAGCGGGTTCGGATTGCGGTCGAACTCCAGCACCGGCTCGTTCACCGGCGCTAGCGGGTTCGCGGTGGCTGGGAACGCTGGCAGCGCCGCCAGAAAGTGCAGCGCGGCGGCGATCGCCACGCCTGAGCCCCAAACATGCGGGACGACCTGTACACCGAACGCGCTGGCCAGCGCGGCGATCTTCATCCCCTCCGAAAGACCACCGGCGCATGTGAGGTCTGGCTGGGCGATGTCGATGCAACGGCGCGAGACGAGCTCGCGGAACCCGAAGCGCGTGTACTCGCACTCGCCGCCAGCGATGGCCAGATCAAGCGCATCGGCGACCTGCCGGTACCCGGCCAAGTCTTCCGGTGTGACAGGCTCCTCGAACCAGTGCACGCCGACCTGCTCGAGCCCGCGGCCGATGGTGATCGCCGTATGGGCAGCGTAGGCGTGGTTGGCATCCACCATGAGCGGCACGTCCGGACCGAGCGCACCGCGCACCGCCTCCACCCGTGCGAGGTCCCTTGCGACCGAGAGCAGACCAACCTTCATCTTGAGCGCTCGAAAGCCCGCAGCGACGTAACTGCGGGCCTCATCGGCCGGCGCCGCGGTGTCCGCCCACTGGCTGCGGTCGTCCCGGTAGTAGCACGCCGTGGCATAGGCGGTGACGCGCTCGCGGTGCGCGCCCCCTAACAGCGCATGCGCCGGCACGCCGTAGGCTTGCCCGGCGATGTCCCAAAGGGCGATGTCGACGGCGCTCAGTGCCTCCATGCCTGTCGCCTGGCGGCCCCAGTCGCGGATGTAGGCATAGATGCGCTCCCAGAGCACGGCGGTGCGGCGTGGATCCTCACCCAGAAGACGCGGCGCGAGGACATGGTCAACCATGGCAGCCACGGGCTCGGGGGGACCCCACTGGCCGCCCTCTCCCCAGCCCACCAGGCCGTCGTCGGTCTCGATTCGCACGAGGCAACTGGTGCGCTCTGGAAAGGGAGCCTGGGAGGAATAGAAGGTCTCACTCCCTAGCGGACACCGCAACACGTAGCTCTGGACACGCGCGATTTTCATGTGCGCGCCGGTCCCGACCGGCCAGTGCGGCGGCGTGCTCCTGGTGAGGCCGCCGCGCTCTCCTGAGTGGCCGCGGCAGGCAGAGTGTTCCCTCGTCGTGGACCACCGGCCCCGGATCGCTCGGCGGTCGGAAGCGAGGCGAGCGTGTGGTCCCGCGAGGCGGTGAGGTGCTCGCGCATCGCGCGACATGCCGCGTCCGGGTCGCGAGCGCGTAGGGCGGCCAGGATGACGCGATGCTCCCCGAATGACAGGTGGTAACGGTGTGCCTGGTCGGCGGCGACACGCCGCACCCAGGCGATGCGGCCGCGCAGCATGTCCATCAACTCGCGGACGACGGCGTTGTCGCAGTGGCGCACGATCAAGTCGTGCACCAGGCTGTCGATCGGGCCGAGGATATGTTCTTCCGCCGCGGCGCGCCCGCTCCGGAGGCGCGCGGCGGCGGCGCAATGGACGGCGTCTAGCTCGTCCAGCTCAATGGTCGGGATTCGGTCGACTGCGGACTCGACGGCGAGGCATTCGAGCGCGATGCGGGCGTCGAACACGTCCCGGAACGCGCGGACGTCCGCAGGCGCGGCGAACACGCCCCGCCGGGGCTGGATAGCGACGAGGCCGTCGCGCTCGAGCAGACGCAGGGCATCTCTTACCGGCGTGATGCTGACGCCGAACTCGGCTGCGAGGGCTTCCAGATCAAGGCGGCTGCTGGGTGCGATGGAACCGCTCATGAGGCGGTCGCGAAGGAGTTCGCGGACCTGCTCAGCGAGGGGCTGGGTGACGAGGCGGAAGGAAGGTGGATGCATGTGTGATATATCAGATGGAAAGTATTATATGGCTATTTGTTGGCCTGCGCCAGTCCCAATGCAGTGCGGGTGTGGACGCGGCCCCAGGTCGTGATCGGAAGCGGGTGCCCCGCTACGCGTGGTAGGCGTGGGTGATGCACACGAGGCGCTCGGCCTGGCCGTGCGGCGCTGCCCGGAGTATTTCCATGGGTTCGCTTTGACCCCTCTTGTACTCCGTTACGGCCGTACCGCCGTACCGTCTGCCTTCCTGTCTTCTGCAACGTAGCGCGGCTTGGTTGCGCGGTCTGGGTTGAGGAGGGCGGCGGCTTTGGCTTCGTCTATGTCGATGCCGAGGCCGGGCTTGTTGTTGGGATAGAGGTAGCCCTTCTCCAGCACGGGGATGCCGGGGAAGGCGTCACGCTCTTCCGGGCGGAAGCCGTTTTCTTCCTGGATGCCGAAGTTCCAGGAGGCCATGTCTACGTGCAGCGCTGCCGTCTGGTTGACGGGATCGGTGTTGCCACCTTCCTGCCAGGCGGTCTGCACGCCAAAGAACTCGCACAGGTGGGCGATCTTGTTGGCTTGCGTGATGCCGCCCACTTTGGAGACGCGCACGCGGATGAAGTCAATCAGTCGCTCCGAGATCAGGGGCAGGTACTCCTGAACGTTGGTGAACAACTCACCCATGGCGATGGGTGTGGCGCACTGCTGCCGGATCTGGCGGAAGTACGCGATCTGCTCGGGAGGCAGCACGTCCTCCAGGAAGAAGAGCTGGTACGGCTCCAGTAGCTTGGCAAGGCGTACCGCCATGTTGGGCCGCAGGTGCTCATGGACGTCGTGGGTCAGCTTGGGGCTGTAGCCCAGTTTGTCTCGCAGGTAGGCGAACATGCCTACCACGTTCTGCACGTAGGTTTCCTCGTCAAAGACGCGATCCTTGACGAATTGTCCGTAGAGGTTGTTGGGACGCTGCGCGTCAGCGGACGCGATCATGCCTTCAGAGCCGTAGGCGCCGTACTGGCAGCGCACGTATTGCCAGCCGTCCTCAAGGTAGCTGCGGATATCGTCTTCCAGCGCCTGGAGTGTGGCGCCGTTGGCGTGCGCGTAGCACGGCACGGCGGTGCGGCAGGGGCCGCCCAGCAACTGGTAGACGGGCAGACCCGCCTCTTTGCCCTTGATGTCCCACAGCGCGATGTCTATCCCGCCCAGCGCAACGTTGTGGACGGGCCCGCTGCGCCAGTAGCCGCTGGTGAAGGTGGTCTGCCAGATGTCTTCTATATGAGAGGCGTCGCGCCCGATAAGGCGCGGTTTGAACCACTCCTCAATGGCGGCGACAACGGCGCCGGTGGCGTTGTATTCGTGCGCCGTGCCGATGCCGTACAGGCCGGGCTGATCTGTGAGCACCTTGACGACGAGCCAGGTGCCGGTGGCGCGCGTGCGGATGACTTTGATGTCTGTGATCTTTGCCATGATGCGGGAGCCTAGCACTCCCTTCAGAGTGCCTGCTACCGTTCATTTGACATGCATCTGCAATGGCGTATGAAGCGGAGTCTCAGTGCGGCGCTGCTCATCGCGTCGATACTGCTTGGATCATTACCGGGGGTGCCGGGTTCGTGGGGTGTTTCGGGCAGTCTTGCCCAGGCGCAGCCGCGGCAGCAGGAGGGGTGCCAGTACGTTCTGGGGTTCCTGGCGCTCTCCCAGCAGATCCCGGCTGTGATGGGTCCGTGCGTCTCTAATGAAGCGCCGGCGCCGAATGGGGATTCACTTCAGCAGACCGCCAACGGACTGGCGGTGTATCGCGCCGCGGACAACTGGACCGCGTACACGGATGGCTTCCGCACATGGATCAACGGGCCGTTTGGCGTCCAGAGCCGCCTCAACACCGAGCGCTTTCCGTGGGAGCCAGACGCCGGCGCACCCGGTACCGCGCCCGCTCCATCTCCGAGTGGCGCGTTCAACCCCGGCACGGTGTCGCTACGGTTGGATCGTGCCTGGACCGGCCTGAACAATCCGCTTGGTCTGACCAACGCGGCGGACGGGAGCGGACGTGTCTTTGTGGTGGAGAAGCGCGGCACCATCCGGCTGGTGAAGGGTGGCCAGGTGGTCACGCAGTCGTTCTTCCTGGACATCCGTGACCGCGTGCGAGCCAGCGGCTCGGAGCAGGGGTTGCTTGGTCTGGCGTTTCATCCGCGCTACCGCGAGAACGGCCAGTTCTTTGTCAATTACACCGACTCGGGCGGGCACACGATGATTGTGCGCTTCCGCGCCCAGCCGGGATCAGACACGGTAGACGCGGGCACGGCGCAGACCATCCTTCGTATTGAGCAGCCGGCCGCCAACCACAATGGCGGCCACCTGGCATTTGGGCCGGACGGCTACCTCTACATTGGGACGGGAGACGGCGGTGGTGGTGGTGACCAGTTTGGGAATGGCCAGAACCCCGGCGCGCTACTGGGCAAGATGCTGCGGATTGACATTGATAGAGCTGAGAGCGGTCGCGCGTATGCCATTCCGGGCGGTAACCCGTTTGTTGGGCAGCAGGGCTGGCGGCCCGAGATCTGGGCCTACGGCTTGCGCAACCCCTGGCGGTACAGCTTTGATCGCGCCACGGGCGATCTCTTCATTGCGGATGTAGGGCAGAACGCCTATGAGGAGGTGAGCTTCCAACCGGCGGGCCAGGGCGGCCAGAATTACGGCTGGCCCACCATGGAAGCGGCGCACTGTTTCCGGCCGTCCAGCAACTGCAATCAGTCGGGTTTGACGCTGCCCATTGGTGAATACAACCGGCAGGGCGGCTGCTCAATCACCGGTGGGCATGTGTATCGCGGTCGAGAG
>Ga0183260_10002140_pt1 | contig 16376 bp, 21 predicted proteins | sample AntDrymUQ4972206_2_FD_129768 | JGI IMG/M metagenome (GOLD analysis project Ga0183260, IMG submission 129768) | Polar desert sand microbial communities from Dry Valleys, Antarctica - metaG UQ497 (22.06) (version 2) (version 2) | ecosystem: Environmental > Terrestrial > Soil > Desert | place...
AAGTGTTTGTGCCGATTTACGCTGGTTACAGTTTATTAGAGAATGTGCAAAGCAAGAAAACGATGAGCCTTTAGCAATGCTTGGAAAGACTGAGCGGACACTCAAGCGTAACGTATTAGATCCTCTACAAAAAATGGTCGGGCCTAGGCGTTGTAAGATTAATATGGGTGCCGGTGAAGTTCGGTTATTCGGTCAGCTTGTCTACATTGCCAGTGCTAACAATGAGTTGGCAGTAAGTAAGATTCAAGGGCTTACGTTGCAAGGAGCGTATGGGGACGAGGTTAGTACCTGGCCTGAGTCCGTTTTCCGTATGTTAACCTCTCGTCTCTCTCTGAGTGACAGTCAATTTTTCGGAACTACTAACCCGGATTCGCCTAATCACTGGTTGAAAAAGTCTTACATAGATAGGGCTACCGCACGCCTTTCGAGTAGTGAGGGTTTAGTTACTCTCGATTCAGAGGGTATTGACCTTTTGCAACTCCACTTCATTTTAGATGATAATCCATTTCTCCCGGCGGAGTTTCGTACGAACCTAACAAAAGAGTATACCGGGCTATGGAAACTCCGGTACATTGATGGTTTGTGGGTTGTCGCAGAGGGCACGATTTATGGTGTTTTCGATCCGGATTTACACGTAACGGAAAAGGAACGTCTAGGCGGTTCTGACGTAGTAATCGGAATTGACTACGGCACAACCAATCCATTCGTCGCTCTGGCAATTGAGATACGGCCAGAAGGGTTGCACATTTTCGATGAGCTGTACATAGAGAGTCCACTAACAGACTCTCAGCTAGTAGACGCGGTACAGGACTGGTTAGTTACTAATCAGATAGATCCCGACTATATCTGTCCCGATCCTAGTGCAGCATCGTTCACTCGTGAAATGTTCGTGCGGGGGGTTCATAACCTGCATAAAGCAAACAACGATGTTAAGTACGGTTTGCGCCGGGTAGCTAGTCTCTTGAGTCAAGGCATGCTTACGATTAGCTTGAAATGTGTTTCTCTGTTAGAGGAGATCCCGGGGTATGTATGGGATCCTAAAGCAGCCTTAAAGGGTGAGGATGCTCCGCTCAAGGTTGGTGACCATTGTTGTGATGCAATGCGGTATGGAATCGTTACTACAGAACGTATCTGGCGAAACTCTATAAGGGGAGTAGTATGAGTGCGACAGACGATAGGCTAGCTGACCTGCTGGAAGCAGCCGGAGTGAGTCCTCGAATGGTTAAGCGTGCGCGGCAGGGCTATTACAGCGATATGGCCTCGGGGGAGGCTACTCCTAAAGTAACTCTGGTTAAGGAGTTAACCTATCTAAAGTTAGATGTTTTAGCTAAGCGGGTTACGGTTGGGGAGTTTGATGATACAACGGTAGATATGAAAGCATGGTTTCTTAGTCTAGAGGGAGAACGTTTTTTATTGGAGCATTTCCCTGGTGTCTCAAAGGCACGTTGGCTTGTTATATTTGGCGAAGGGACGGGTGTGTAATGGATATGCCGGAAAGTATTAGAATTGGTCACTTGACAATTAAACTTGTGGAGTTGGATCAATTGGTAGTAGAACACTCCGTAAGAGATAGAGGAGACTATGTCGGGTACTCAAGTCCCTCGGCACAGTTAATTGCGGTTGGCACAAAGTCCATTAAAATGGGTACCCCCATAGGAGAGGATTACAAACGAGAAACTGTATTGCATGAAGTCCTGCACCTTTGCTTTCGGGTGACGGATTGTGACCCGGATAGGGACGCTAAGGCCAATTTAGAAGATGTTGAAGAACGAGCTGTAGCGGCTATGTCTGGTTCGTTACTGGGTGTCTTTCGGGATAATCCGGATTTCGTAGAATGGCTGGCAGATGCCGGGTAAAAAGTATCGAACTATCAAGCGTCCAAAGGTGTATGAAGCACTACGAAAGAAGGGATACTCGAAAGAGAAGTCGGCAAAGATAGCTAACAGCAAGTCTCGCGGAGGAAGGAAAAAGAAGAAATGAAGATCCTGAGTGGGGTAACTAAGTCCATTCCAGTCGAGTGTGTTCTAGTGGAGAGAGAAAACCTGATTGAAGTAGCAGAATGGTGTAACGGTTCTGTGGCAGGGTTGACGGGTGTCGAGTACTGTACGGAGGGACTTACTCACTCTGTTATATGGCTCCGTGTAATGGTAGGTGAGTATTTACTTAAGACTGAGGGTGGGTTTATGGACTATACGTCTGAGGAGTTTGAAAGGTTGATTGATGCCTCTCCCGACGAGTAATATCAAGTGGCCACCCGCACCATTCGATACTGTCTCGGCGAAGTACAAAGAACTAGCTGCCTGGTATTCTGGCGACCCACAAGCTCTAATGTCTTATTACGGTAGTCACGTAACGAGTCATTCGGGGGAGAGGGCATCGCAATTCTATGGCGGATTAGTCGGGGCAGTCTCCCGTATCTTTTGGGGGACGCCAAAGAGTCGAGGTACTAGCTACCGGAATAAATTGCACATTCCATTAGCTGAGGAAATAGCTGCTGAGAGTAGTCATCAATTGTTCCGACGTCCGCCTAAGATCGAGGTATCTACTCCGGAGCATCAGGCTAGGATTGAGAAATACATTGACAACGGTTTGTTTGTTAAACTATTAGAGGCTGCGGAAATTAGCTCTGCACTGGGGGATATTTACCTTAGAGTAGGGTATGATTCGAAGTTATCAGATATGCCTCTTCTCTCCATTGTTTACCCCGACCTTGCTATTCCAACCTTTTCGTATGACATTTTAACATCAGTCATGTTTTGGCGTATTATTGAGTCGGAAACTGGCAGGATTTATAGGCATTTAGAGTTGCATGAGAGGGGCTCGATTCAACATGGATTATACGCAGGAACAGCTACTACCATAGGAAGTAGAGTCCCCTTAGCCACTGTGGACGAGACAAGTAGATTAAAGGATGAGGTGGATACTAAGCTACTTGACCTAGACTGTGTGTTTGTACCTAATCTCAAAACACGTACCTGGCATGATTTAGGGCAGGCAAGTAATCTTGGACGTTCTGATTATCACTCGGCTATCGGTACTATGGACGCATTAGACGAGACTTGGACATCATGGATGCGCGATATCCATTTGGGAAAGGCTCGACTTATTGTTCCGCAAGGCTATTTAAGTACTAAGGGCCGAGGACAAGAGAGTACATTTGACTTGGATCAATCTGTTTTTGTTGAAATGAATGCTTTAGGTGGTGGCGGGGACAAGATGGAGATTCATCCGAACCAGTTTGCTATTCGTTATGAGGCACATAGCTCTACGGCTTCCGCTCTTATGGAAAGAATTGTGAGCGGTTCAGGCTATTCTGCGCAGACTTTTGGTCTAACTCCCAGCGTTGCAATGACTGCCACCGAGTCCGACTCGCGAGACAGTAAGACACGTAATACTCGCGGGGCTAAGATTGAAGTATGGAAAAGAGCAATTGCAAAACTGCTTTCATTAATGCTACAGATTGATTCCCAATGGGGAAAGGTCGCTCCGCCGACTGCCGCTACAAAAATTACTATTGAGTTTCCACCAGCAACGGAAGTCCCTTTGTCCGAGCGTGCACAGACTGCTAAGACAATGAAAGAGGCAGATGCCGCTTCCCGACTTATCCTCGTCCGGTTGTTACACCCGGACTGGCCCGGCGAACGTGTTGAGGAGGAAGTTGCTATGATCCAGCAGGAGGGAGCACAATCGAGGGAGGGTCATCCTGACGATCCCAGCAGGACTTACAGCCGTTGAGGTACGGGGCCACTATGTGCGGGCTGATGGCGCCCCTTCCTCTGGCCTAGTTACTCTCACCCCGGTAGTGACGCGTGACAGCGCTGCATTGAATCTGACGGTAGTTGCCGCGCCCGTAGTAGTTGCTCTTGACAGTGCAGGTAAGTTTGCTCGGACCGTAATAGCGGGAAACGATCCAGAGCTAGGTGCTTTGTTATACCTAAAAATAGATGAGCTAATCGACGGGGAGAGTCGTCCTTATACGATTTTAGTTCCGGAATCGGCCGCCGAAGCGGGACTAGACCTAGCGGATAGGGAGTCACTAGAACCAGTACAGGAAATGGCTGGGTATGTTCTCCTTTCCTCAATTGGTGTCACGGTGGCGCCTTTGGTGAACAATCTAGTACCGGTCGTACACCTTCCGACTGCATCTGGTGGCGGAGTTACAGATCATGGACTTCTCAGTGGATTAGCCGACGATGACCATCCGAACTATCTGACACAAGTACGTGGAGATGCGCGCTACTACACAGAAACCGAATTGGATTTTCTGTTTACAGGCAAAGCTGCAACGGGTCACGCGCACTCTTACCAACCTCTTGATTCCGACCTTACCGACATAGCCGCATTGGCGCCAGCAGATGGCCCTGTACTACGTAGAGTCCTCGGTGCATGGGCAGCAGCTACCCTTGTCAAGGGTGATTTTGGCCTCGGTAATGTGGACAATACATCCGATGCGGACAAATCTGTCTCGTCTGCCCAGCAAGCTGCATTAGACGGTAAACAGCCTTTTGACTCTGACCTCGCTACAATAGCAGCGCTTGCTCCTGCCGATGACTCACTAGTGCAGCGTAAGGCCGGTATATGGGCAGATAGAACACCAGCGCAGGTAAAAGTAGACCTGGTATTAGTTCGAGGCGATGTCGCACTGGGCAATGTCGATAACACCAGTGATGCCACTAAGCCGATTTCGGCCACGCAGCAAGCTGCACTCGACTTAAAAGTGCCGCTGAGTGCGCCACTATCGTTTCCTAACGCACTTATAGTCGGTGAGGAGGTATACAGCAGGGAAAGGGTAGATTCTAGCACGGGTATTGTGAACACTCAGGCGATGCGGCTCACTTACTTTACTGCTCGAAAAGCACAGACCACCACTAGGGTTCGGGTGAGATCCGGAACTACGGCCGCCGGTGCGACACCTACTCTGTGTCGGGTCGGACTTTACCTAATAGACGGAGCAGGCGACGGCACTCGGGTAGCCTCCATTCTTAATGACACATCTCTTTTCAACCTTGCGAGCACTGGGTTTACGCGAGACTGGTCCGTGCCGTACGTGATGATTGTCGGACAGCGGTACGCCCTAGGCATTCTGGTTGTCACTACAGCCGCGACACCTACTATCGTGGGCTATACCTATGCCACGTCTATGGACGAGGAAGGTGCGGTGGCACCGCGGCTTACCGGGAGGCTGAATACCCAAACTGACTTACCTGTCTCATTTACCGATGCCTCGTTAAGCCTCACCATCAACCGCTACTACGGAGTGATCCTGCCAGCATGAGCACTCGTCAGCTAATTTCCGATAATGGAATCATACGCAAGTATCGAGTTTTGAATGATGCTGGCCAGCAGATCGGCACCGATGAAGAAACCGTTCCTACTCCGGAAGCCGCAAACGAGGCGACGATTCGCAATCGGATAGCAGCGCTACTTACAGCTAGCGTTGCCTATTTGGCGGTTCCTAACCCACCAGGCCCTACAGCAGCACAAACTACAGCGCAGGTACAGCGGAACACTCGACTGACGATTGCGCTGGCAAAGCTTGCCCTTGGACAGCTCGACACTACCGAGGGAACTTGAGCCGTCCAGTAAGTGATAAGATCGGACAGACCTACGTTAGGAGCATCTTCCATGACTACCCCGAATGTCCTGCCAGCGAACAACCAGGGCGGCCCCCCGGCGCCAGGTACGGAAGGGCAGCCAACGCTACCCGCACCCCCCGTTCAGCCTCCGACTCCGCCCGTCCCTGCCTCGGGAGAGCCTACCTACGCTGAGCTGTTAACTCAGGCACGGGCCGAACAGAATAGGCAACGAACAGAGTTAGATGAAATGCGGACGGAACGGGACGGTACTAAGCAACTATTAGAGAAGATTGCCGAGCTGTTTAAGCCCAGTAACCCTGCCGATCCCAATGCATTGAATGCTACTATTTCGGAACGTGATGCGGCTCTTGCTGCACAAACGAAGCAGCTCAAGGAACGGGATATCGAATTGGCAGTCGTCCGCCTTGCGGGTGATAGGGCAGGATCACTACTTGATTCACGCCGTTTCATGGACGATGCTTTTAAGCTCGATCCGACAGCGGCTGATTTTACTACTCGGTTACAGGAACTTGTCACAAGGGCAGTCCCCTCTCTGCCCGAAGGGGGGGAGAAGAAGGATAAGCCCACCAATACCGGAGGGGCTGATTTAACTGGAGGAAATAGTAACGAATTGACCCAACTCACGGAGGACGATTTAACCAAGATGCAACCAGAAAAGATCCTAGAGGCAAAGGCACAAGGACGTCTCAACAACCTGTTAGGAGTTAAGCCGTGAGCATTAGAAATGCAATCCCAACTATTTGGGCGGCCGGATTTTTAGTCGCTCTAAGGAAAGCCCTTGTCTATGGCGATGTTGTCAATACAGACTATGAGGGAGAAATTGCCTCGCAAGGGGACTCTGTAAAGATTCTCACGATAGGACGGCCGACGGTCCGTAAGTACCTACCCAACGTGACGGATATTGTTCCTGACCCTATTACAGCTGCCGAGCAATTCCTGAATGTCACGGAAGCCGATTACTTTGCGGTTGAGATTGACGACGTCGATCGTCGGCAGGCTGTGCCCGGTCTTATGGAACAGGCCGCGGATGAGGGCGCCTATGCTATGAGCGATGAAACCGATCGGTTTATTGCGGCGAAATACACGGAAGTAGCGGCCGCCAATAGACTAGGCATACGGGCAATTACCACACCCGCCCTTGCGGGACAGGCGTTGACCGATCTCATGGTAAGGTTGGACGCGGCAAATGTCGGAAGGGAAGGACGTTTCGTCATTGTGCCTCCGTGGTATCACGGACTGCTCACCGGAGTGCCGGAATTTATCCCAGCGGATACGGCCAATATGGTGTTGAATGGTCGCGTCGGACGACTCAAGGGTTTTGATATTCGGATGAGCAACAATGTCCCGAATCCGGCGGGGGATGACTGGGAAGTCATGGCGGGTGTCCGGTCAGCACTCAGCTTTGCTACACAGATCCCAGTTAACACTATCCACTTCTACCGTCCGGAATCATCGTTCAGTGATGCCATGAAGGCACTTCATTTGTACGGTGCTAAGGTGGTCCGTCCGGATTGCCTGGCGACTGTCACCGCATCTATAACCTGAGAGTAGGGAACAATCATGCCACGAACAGTAATTGCAATGGCCAACTCAGTACGGGACTCGTCTATTGCAGCCCCGGGGACTACAGTCATTGATGCGGCACTCGTGACTAATGGCTTAGTAGTGGAGTCCCCGAATTTCAATCGACTCATGGTCACTGTCAACAATACGGCTGTAGCGGCAAAGCTAGTGACAATTCGGGCCGGAGCCAATCCCCCGGCATCCCTCGGCAGTCAAGGTGACCTGGTTGGTTCGGTAGGTAATGCTGCTACTCGCGAATTCGGCCCTCTTACCTCCGGCCGTTTCATGCAGCCAACGGGGAATCTACATATTGATTTCGAGGCAGGTACTACGGGTTTCGTGACGGTAAGGCAGGCTGCGAAATGAGCATGATCTGCCGTGGACTAGGTGGAGGTGAATTTACTTTCGATCTCCCGTTACCTTTGCATGCCCGTGACCAGATCGACCGGGGGGAAATGCAAATCCTTTCGGTACAGGGAGAAGATGGGCGCCCGAAAGAGACGGCGCCAAAAGAAGAATGGGTAGTCTACATGGAAAGAATCCATAACATTCCGGGGGATGACACGTCGGGTGAATCGAAACCTGAGATTATCGCCTGGGCAGATGAGTTAGAGGAGAATTGGGGATGAGTGTATTATATCGACGTCGGGACGGATCTGAACAAATCCTGACAGAACCCGAAACGTTGGAAGCTCAGCGTTTAGATTCGTCCGATGACTGGTTAGAGGTAACGGAGGGAGAACAAAACGAAAATAGGGAGGAGGAATGACGTCTCCCATATACGCTACGGCACAAGAGTTAATAGTCTATCTGGCCGCAGATAATCTGTTAGAACAGGCCAGTAGGTTAATAGATTCTGTCCTACGGGGAGCGGTATACGCTACGGATGCTAATGGGGTAGCGACAGATCCCGAGATTAGTACAGCTATCAAAAACGCCACCATGATTCAAGTTTCATTTTGGAAAGCCGGATACGGCAATCCGCACGGTTCGCCAATTTATTCTACGGTTAGTATTGGTTCAGTAACGTTGAGTGGCGCAGGAAATGCTGGCACTAAGGGCGATGGAGTAAAAACATCTATTGCTCCTCAAGCGCTTTATGAGTTAGAGAGTGCTGGGTTATTGCCCATTTTTGCGGGGGAGTGTGGGTAATGCAAATACCTGCCTTCCTGCTTAATCACACTGTACTGGTTGAGCCCCTTATGGGGCAGTACTCTCAAGGTGCTATGTATGGGGAAGCTGTTTCATATCCTGATTGCTACGTGGAAGAAAAGATTACCTTAGTTCGAGATAAAACAGGACAGGAAGTAGTTTCGTCCGGATGGGCGATTATGCCATTAACGGCAGATGTTCCTGTTGACTCCCGTGTGACTGTAAACAACCGTCCGACAACTATTCTTGCACTTGCTATATTTGACGGTAAAGGGCTTCCAACTCCCGATCATAAGCAGGTGTATTTCAAATGAGTACCCGCATTACGTTGAATTGGCATGGAGATCGAGTAGAAGCAACCTGGCGGGACGGGGGTAGTGCCGGAGTGCAAGAGGCAGCCGAGCATTTACGCGATCGTGCTGCCGAACTAGCACCGCGAGATATTGGCAACTTGAGGGAATCCGGGGCTGTTCAGCGCGACGGTTTAGACGGTTCGGTTTCGTTCGGCGGTCCTCCGTCGGAAGGCGTTATCGCTATTGTGCAACACGAGCGGTTCGATTTCAATCATACTATGGGCGGGCCGAAATACTTAGAACGAGCGATGCTGTTCGAGGCTAGCGAAATGCTTCGAATTATCGGAACTGTGATGCGATGACAACCGATCCTGTGGAAGCCCTTGCAGAGCGACTAGCTCAGCAGGGTTTTGGCACTTATCGTACGGCTCAAGTTTATGTAGAGCCTGAACGAGGTATTGTTTTTGACTTTCAACCAGCAGTGCCTTCCCGCGTATTAGTGCTCACTACTTATGCTGGTCCGGAAGCGGATTCATTGCTGCCCTATGACACCCCTCGTGTTCAAATAATGAGTAGGGACGATAACCCTGCTGCTTCTCGCCAATTACTTAAGTCTATCTATAACGACTTACATGGTCTTGGACCAATTACAATATCCGAGGTTCGTTTCATTCTGGTTATAGCTATTGGTTCAGGTCCGACGTACGTTGGTAGGGATGATAACAAACGTCATTTGCATGCGCTTAGTGTCGAGTTGACCGTACACAATCCCAATCGGAGAGGACTACCGGCATGACAGAGCAGATTAACGCTCGCGGGTGGATATTTCAGGTCAAGGCCGCGGATAACCTTACCTGGGTGGACATTCTCGGAAAGCGTACGTTTAAGCTGAATCCGGGGGAAAATCAGGAAGTAACAGATATGACTACCTTTGAGGATGCCGGCCAGCATCGGGATCAACCTATGCAAAGGGGATCGACACTAGAGTTAGAAGGGAGATTCTTACTATCGGCCGCTAATGTGCGGGACACAGGACAGTTAAGGGTGGAGGCTCTAGGCGTTTTAGTAGGGAGTGCAGCCGTTGGTACTCTGCGGTTCCGCTATACAACTCAGGTAGTCTGGACAGTATGGGAATGTTGGGTCGCTCTTGGAGAGGTCGGGGGAGAAAACAACGATAAGACTTCCTGGGCGAGCACATTTACCCGTCACGGCGTGGCAACGACAATGGCGGTGGCCTAATGAGTAACGAGTTTCCCGATGAGGAATTGTCCGAGGATACCCTCGACTTCGACCAATTCTGGTCAAATCAGAAAATAAAGGAACAGGAAAAGGTAAAGATACTCGGAGGATGGGTAGTTGTACCGACAGATATTCCATTAGCTATTGAACAAAAAGCGCAGAACACTAAAGTCGGTGATCCCTCTGCAACAAAGGAGCTGTTAGCTGCGCTTTATGGGGATGGCACTTATGATGAATGGGTTAGCCGCGGACTAACTCTACGGCAGCTTACAGTTATTATGGCATGGTCTATGCTGCGGATACAGGGAAATAAGTTAACTTTTGCGGAAGTAGCCGAAAGAATGGAAGAGGTTATGGCCTCGGGAAAAGTCCAAGCCTTATTCGGCTCTATTGGGGCGCAGTCGAATCCGGATTCAACGCCACCTATCGACTCGACAGAAACGAAATAATCGAGATGGGTTCTCGACAATTTTACGTACTATTGAAAGGATTACCGGCTGACTCTCTGTTTTGGCAGCTTTGCAAAAAAACTCCGCAAGAGGGAAATGCGGAATGGATTACTTCGAGGGCGAGGAACTAATCCGTGAATCTTGGAGAGTTAGTCGCCCATGTTGACGTTGATATTGACGATGGTCTTGCTAAGATAAGAAGGTTTAAGGGCGGATTTAAAGACTTAGGGGAGAGTATAACAAAGTCTTTGGCTCCTCTTGCTATCGCATCTAGTCTCCCCTTATTAACTGGGGCTGCTGCTGCTTCTTTGGAACTTTCTGGGGCACTAGGAGTAGTCCCTGCCGCCGCTGGTGCGGCTGCACTAGCCATAGGGACTGTCAAGCTGGCAACTCAAGGTTTCGGCGATGCGATGAAAAACATCCGTGACCCTAAAGCCTTTGCCGAAGATATCAAAACCCTTTCGCCAGCAGCACAAGATACGGCGCGTGCCCTTCAAGGATTAATCGGACCGTGGGATGCCTTGCAACAACGGGTGCAGAATACATTCTTTGCGGGGCTTAATACACACGTTGCTGCCCTTGGTGGAACGTATATCCCCATCCTCGGAACGGCAATGGATAGAACGGCGGGCTCTTTTAACAGGGGAGCTAAGGGGGTTGCTGAGTTTCTTGAGAAGGGCAGCACTGTAGACGATGTTTCTGCCTCATTCGGGAACATGAATACCTTTATTGACCAGCTAGTAGGAACCGCTCCCGCATTAGTGGCGATGATTGTTGACTTTGTTACAGTAGGTTCCGAATCACTGCCTAGTCTCAGCGGGTACATTGTTGAGCTAATCAATAGATTCACTGAGTTTATCAGTAAAGCTCGGGAAAGCGGGCAGTTAGGTGAATGGATACAGGGGGGCCTAGATGCTCTAAAAATCTTTGGGGCTGTTATATTTAATATCGGTGGAATTGTAGGAGCTGTTTTCCAAGCGGCTAATCAGGGTGGTGATTCTTTTCTTGTCATGTTATACAACCTCACGGAACAGATGCTAGCTTGGGCTCAATCCGCCGAGGGTCAAGAGAAAATAGGCGAGTTGTTTGCTATGTTGGAACAGGTAGCGTTTGGTATACTTGGTATCTTACCTATGGTAGCAGAAGTTGTTTTCTTCCTGGCAAGTGCTTTTGCAAGTTTGCCCGGCCCAGTACAGTCTGTTATAGGTTCTCTTATTGGTTGGAGCCTTCTCCTAGGTCTTATCATTCCTAGACTGATGCCCCTTATTTCATTACTCGGAATGCTTAGACTTTCCATGATTACTACTGCGGCAACCAGTGTTGCTACCGGTGCTGTTTGGGTTGCTTCGACAGTAGCATCTGCTGCTGTAGTAATTGCACAATGGGTTGCTATGGGTGCAGCGGCAATGGCTAGAGCCGTTATGATGGCAGCAGCTTGGGTTATAGCGATGGGACCCATCGGTTGGATAATTGCTGGAATTGTTGCTTTAGTAGCCCTCATTATTTACAATTGGGATGCTATATGGGCGAAAACTCAAGAGGTATGGGGAGCAATATGGAACTTTATCAAACAAGCTGGTGAGTTTATAAAGAATATAGTAATGGCTGCATTGAAATTCATTCTAGACCTTTTCCTTAAGTACCATCCCGTTGGAATTGTAATACAACACTGGGATGCTATTGTAGGTGCTATTAGTAGTGGGGTTGGGCGCGCAATTGCTTTTGTCACGAGCTTACCTGGTAAGATAACGGGCGCATTAGGGGATGCTGGCCGATGGTTAATAGATGCCGGGAAAAAGATCATTCAAGGGTTAATCGACGGCATCCTATCTATGATCGGGGCAGCGGGTCGAGCTATTGGGGCTGTAGCACGGCGTATCCGAGACGCGCTCCCCTTCTCTCCTGCCAAATGGGGACCGTTGTCAGGCCCGGGCTCACCCGACATCGCTGGTCGCACGCTAGGCGCCATGCTGGCAGCCGGTATCCGCCGGAGCCTCACCGAGGTAAGCAACGCAACTGTGCAGGTGGCCAGTGCCGCACAGACGAGCACCCTGGGGGCTCCGGGCCTTGCAGCGGCTGGCGGGGTTGCTGGACTGGACTTGCGGGACGTAGAGGCTGCCCTACAGCGCGCCATGACCAGGGCTATGGATCAAGCTCGATTGCTGATCGACGGGACGGGAGCCGCTCGACTGGTCAACGCTACTAATCAGCTAGACTCGCGTAGAATGGGAGGATTCAGTGGGCGGTAACGAGCGTTTTCTGATTGGTCCCCTCGGCTATCTACAGTCTCTCCCGTCGCCCTTTTCTAATAAGGGCGTAACCACTCCCGTTATGCGGTTGGGCGGGACAAGGCAAAGTGCTGTTGGACACAGTAGCCTAGCTGTATCCGGATTCAAAAAAGAATGGGAATTCGATTATCCTATACTCTCGATACAGGAAACCAATAAGTTACGCGCTTTATGGCACTGGACGCAACCTCGTCCCTTACGTTTTATTGATCCTTTCATTAGTAATCTCTTATCTGCTGATGTCTCGACAGGTGGCGGGATTAGTAGAACTATTGCCGCATTTACACGAACTGGTGGAGATTTAGCTCGAATTGATATTGTTTCCCCCACCTTACCTTTACCTATAGCGTCTTACCTTGACTCAGCTATACAATGGACAGTACCAACTCTAACTAGTGGGATCTTACTGTTTGATGATTTTTTGACAAAGTACATTCCGTTACGTGATCTACGTCCCCTTACGTTAAAAATGCAAGTGAACGGAACAGGTAGTGTTCAGGCATTAATTAGACCGCGTAATTTAGCGGGAGTTGTACAGGCAGATATCCTCGGATTATCTACCGTGCTCGACCCTGCTTTGTGGAAAACCTTAGAGGTCACTTATACTCCCTCGGCAGGACACGTGTCTTGTGTGGCCGGGCTCGCCCTTTCATCTACTGCTGGAATACGGATACCATTAGTAACCGCTATTAAACTGAGTGAATTAGGGGACGACTGGTCTATAGGCGAGGGCATTGGTAGTGTTCTGGTCAGTAATTTTGAATCTCGGTATCTCTCCCTCCATAATTACGATATCCGATTCTCTATACAGGAGGTATAATGCAACTTCCCAACGATACCGAATTAGCGACGTATCTTGCCAGTACGCATATCGTCCTTCATCATGAATTACTTATTGACTGGGATAGTAACTATTTTGGTAATCAGTACTCAGACATGTCTACCTTGTTTGAAGAGATTACAATTGATCGTAGTTTTAAAGGTGCTATTCCAGACGAGCTTAATGTGGTGGAAGGCTACTCCATAGCGCAGATGAAGCTCACCTTAAGCGGACGGCGGGTAAATGATGGTCTCTCTATTTATGAGTTACTGTCTCCACAGAATACAACAAGTCCGTTATATGCTATTGATAAATTAGGCTTATTGGTACGTTACAGAATGATTGTTCCAGTTTCCGGAGCACCGCGTATTATAGACCAGTTTACTGGACTTATTCGGAGTGTTGATTTTGAATTAGATGGATCTGTGACAATTACGGTACTAGACTTTATGGATTTATTGAATCAAGCGGTGTCAATGCAGCCGGTTGCAGTGGATTCCTTCTATACCCTATTTGGGGTGAAATCCCCGGAGGCACAAAAGTTTAATCTAACCTGGGCATTAGACCAGGTATTACGTCAGTGTGGCCTTTATCAATCTCCGGCCGCTGTTGTGACGACTAGTACCGTAATTGGCTATTTGTGTGCTACGTTGAGCGGTTCCTGGTTTCCGGAGACTACTAGTCCCGGCGCTTATAAGTCCATTGATTCAATCATCCCGGCCCCTGCCCTGCCTTTTGTTCTGGGAAAGTACGGTTATGCAGCTAATGGCACCCTTAATGGCTATGGGCAGTACAGACTGATTTTTGAGCATGGTGCTGCCGGAGCCTCGTGGGTTAAAGGCGAGACTCAGCAGATGGGAGGATGGGTATTCGGACCACAAGCTGTTAATAGCGGTACGGAAACCTATATCTGCGATGTGACATTAACAGGCGACCCGGAAACTGCTGATAGGGCTCAGATACAATTACGATTAAACGATGCCGGGCAAGTCCAAGCTGTTGTAAAACAGTTTTTCGGACAGAGTTTCAACTTTTTCTATAACGGTCCGATAATTCCTGGTCCAGCAACATGGCATTATGTAGCCGTTGGAATTGAATGGCAAATATCCAATTCAACTATTAAGATTACTTTCAACGTAGATGGTGTGATAACCACAATAGTGGGCTCAACTGCTATGCTCGCTATGAATCCCACTAAGACTTATTCCACTATAATCTTGCAATCCAAAATGCCCACTCAGAGTGTTCAATGGTGGAAAACTATTAGTGGGGTATTGACGTGGCCGAAAGACCCTCCCCTCTTGCACGGATTAAGTTCTCAAACAGATTTAGGTTTAGCGCTAAGTTACTTGAGTCAGATTCCTGATATCTACTTAGAAAAAGGGACTAATGTTGTCTCTGCTATGATAGAGGCCGAGCTAGGGGTATTACATTCACAGGAAAATGGGGTAATCAAGTTTATTAACAGGAAGGCTGTCACAACTTCACGTAATACGGCTAACCAATTTATTCTAACAGACCTTGATCTAGCTAGTCTAAGTCAACATGTCAGGCAAGATTCATTTGTTAGTTTGTTAACTGCGGAAAGTTCCCTATTTGTCCTATTACCTAAAAATATTTATAAATCAGATGATCCAGATCGATTCAATACGCCAGCGAATACTACTAAAAGGTATTTCCTAAACACCAGTGAACTGCAACGATTTCTTAGTCTCTATCCCCCATTTAGCAATCCCTGGACGCCAGATACCATCAACCACGGATTCCATGTAACGCGAAAAAGTGATGGGACCATCCCTCCGGGAGTCACTGTGCAGCTAGTTCCCTTGACACAACGCACTACTTTTGTAGATATTATCAATACTAGTCCCGATGAGATTCGTATAGCTACTGTCGATAACAAACCAGCCCTTCATATTGAAGGTCATGTTCTACATTTGTATTCGACGGCATCAACATCCTATTCAAACGCACAGCCTTCTAAAGGAGGCCAGCCTTTAGTATTAGCTAGAAATGACTGGCGTACGCATGACTTATCAGTCAACGAAATAGCACAATCATTACGAACTGACGTCGGCCAGGCTATCCCTATTATTGACCCTGTGGAGGTTAGGTGTGATCCTCGGTTACAACTAAATGACCTTGTTACAATTAAATCACAAAGGGTAGGAACAATTCCAACGGCGGTTCTAGGCTATAAACGAGTTGTCCGGAAAGGGGAGCATCCGACAGATACTCTTACATTACGTCCCTTAGTGGCTCCCGGGCATTGGTTGCTCGGACACCCGGGCGGATCGGAACTAGGCGTGACTACTAAACTCTCTTAGAATGGAGTGCAGCGATGACTTACCCCTATACCTTCCCTATCAACCGGTTTATTGACGAGCAACTAGTAAGTGATATGCATTTAAACCCTCTCTCCGACGCTATTAACTATCCGCCCAGTCTGTTAGTAGAAAGAACTACTGTGCAATCCATGGCTGTAGGGGCAACAACATGGAAAAACGTATCATGGGAAACGGCCCCTATCAACAATGATACAATGTGGGTTATCGGAAACCCAACGGCTCTTAGCTTTAAACGTGCCTTTACTGCTCGGATTGTCGCTAAAGTTCAATGGGCTACTACTACGGCAGCAATCAAACTCGATCTACAGATCATTAAGACGTCGGGATCGGTTGTACTAGGCTTTAGTTCCATATTGGGTACTGCGCATGCTGACGGCTCACCACAACAAGTAGTGAGTAAGCCGCATGCCTTTATCACTGGCGATCTAGTATTGGTCCGAGCTAAGCACAGTGACGCCGTCGCCCGAAACTTAGTCGTGACGGATGATAAATGCTGGGCAGAGGTTGAGTACCTCCATTCGGGTGCCTATGGAACGGCATGACTTGCGGTCAGACACTCACTGTGCTAAGCTGTTTCCATCAGCCCGCCAGGAAAGGAAAGCAAAATGGTCGCCCGTACCCGCAACC
>Ga0183260_10002141_pt1 | contig 16375 bp, 13 predicted proteins | sample AntDrymUQ4972206_2_FD_129768 | JGI IMG/M metagenome (GOLD analysis project Ga0183260, IMG submission 129768) | Polar desert sand microbial communities from Dry Valleys, Antarctica - metaG UQ497 (22.06) (version 2) (version 2) | ecosystem: Environmental > Terrestrial > Soil > Desert | place...
CCGGTCGACGTTGGTGACCGCCTGCCGCTTCGCGACCTCGCCGACCAGCACCTCGCCGTTCTTGGCGAAGGCGACCACCGAGGGAGTGGTGCGTGACCCCTCGGCGTTGGCTACAACGGTGGGCTCGCCGCCCTCGAGGACGGCGACGACGGAGTTGGTTGTGCCGAGGTCGATGCCGACCGCTCGGGCCATGAGTTCCTCCTGGGAATCGGGATGGATCTGACGTTGAGTCCGTACCGCTCAACTTTAGTCAGCCGCCAGTTGTTCCCCACGAACTTCACCAGTTCGCCGGACGGTCGCCGAGCGCCCGGCGCCGCCCCGTGTCGCCCGCTTTCGGGGAGTCAACGGTCGAGCAGCGCGACGGCGGCGGGGTCGACCCGCAGCTGGACGCAGCCACCCGCGGGGAACAGGTCGGCGCCGGGTGCACGGGCCTCGACCTCGCCGAGACCACCGACGTCCACCCGCAGCGTGCTGGCCCCGCGGGCGAAGCGCTGGTCGACAACCCGCGCCACCAGCGGACCCGCGGGGTCGACGACCAGCGACTCCGGGCGCAGTGCGGCCGTGCAGGCAGCGGGAGCGCCGTGCAGCCCGAGCGTGGTGGCCGGCACGAACCAGCGGTAGCCGAGGAACACCGCGACCCGCCGGTCGACCGGGTGGCGCCAGAGCCGGTCGGGGGGGTCGGTCTGCAGGATCCGGCCGTCGGCCATGACCGCCACCTGGTCGGCGACCGTGAACGCCTCGTCGTGGTCGTGGGTGACGTACAACGCGGTCGTGCGGGTCCTGGCCAGGATCGACGACAGGTCCGCGGCGAGTCGCTCGCGCAGGGTGCGGTCGAGCGCAGACAGCGGCTCGTCGAGGAGCAGCAGTCGCGGCCTCGGGGCCAGCGCTCGGGCGAGTGCGACCCGTTGCTGCTCGCCACCAGACAGGGTCGTCACCGCTCGGCGCGCGAAGCCGGCGAGTCCCACCAGCTCGAGCAGCTCCGCGACCCTGCGGCCACGGCCGGCCCGATCGACACCCGCCATCCGCAGGCCGAACTCCACGTTGCCACCGACGTCGCGGTGCGGGAACAGCTGCCCGTCCTGGAACATCAGTCCGAAGCCGCGCCGGTGCACGGGCACGTCGGCCAGGTCTGCCCCGTTCCAGCAGACGCTGCCGACGCTGGGCTGCTCCAGCCCGGTGACCGCGCGCAGCAGCGTCGACTTGCCACAGCCCGACGGCCCGAGCAGCCCCACCACCGCGCCCGGGTCGATGTCCAGTGACACCGCGTCGACTGCCGTGGTCGTGCCGTAGCGCACCACGAGGTGGCGCACGGCGAGCCCGCTCACAGGTCAGCCCCCGCCGACTGCACCCGCAGCCGTTCGGCGACACCGATCACCCCGGCAGTCAGCAACGCGAGCACCACGGACGCGGCCAGCGCCATGCCGAGGTTGTCGGCACCCGGTCGCCCGATCAGCCGGAACACCACCACGGGCAAGGTCGGCCGGTCGGGGCGGGACAAGAAGCTGGTCGCGCCGAACTCGCCCAGACTCACCGCGAAGCAGAAGCCGACGGCCAGCCCCAGCGATCGACCGAGCACCGGCAGGTCGACGGTCATGAACACCCGGCCCGGGCTCGCACCCAGCACCGCCGCCGCCTGTCGCAGCCGCTGGTCGATCGCCTGCAGCACCGGCAGCAACGTGCGGATCACCAGCGGGATGGCCACCACTGCCTGGGCGATCGGCACCAGGATCACCGACGACCGCAGGTCGACCGGCGGCCGGTTCAGGGTGATCAGGAAGCCGAATCCGACTGTCACCGCCGACACGCCGAGCGGCAGCATGAAGACACCGTCGAGCACGCCCATGGCCCGCCGGCCGCCGGGGTGCCTCGGCCGACGCGACAGCACGACGCAGATCAAGACTCCGACGAGCAGCGCGATCCACGTCGCGTCGACGGCGATCCGCAGGGAGTTCAGCGTCGCCTGCCACACCGAGACCTCGAGCGTGTTCTCCGAGCCCGTGGTGGCGAGGTTGGCGTAGTTGTCCAGACCCCAACCTGCTGGCGTACGCAGCGAGCGCACCAGCAGGGTTGCCAGCGGCGTGACGAGCAAGCCGCCCGCAACGACCGCGGTCAGCGCGACCAGCGGCAGATCACTGCGCCGCACGAGGTGGTCGACCGTGCCGTCGGCCTGCAGCCGGAGCGCTGCCTCGCGCCGCCGCCTCGACCACCCCGACACGGCGAGGCTGGCGCTCACCACGACCAGCTGAACCACGGACAAGACGGCGGCCGCCCGCAGGTCGAGGAACTGCGTGGTTTGGACCCAGATCTCGGTCTCGACCGTGCCGTAACCCGGACCGCCGAGCACCAGCACGACCCCGAACGCCGTTGCACAGAACAGGAAGACCAACGAAGCAGCTGACGTGATGGCTGGAGTCAACGCAGGCAGCGTGACCTCGCGAAATGCCCTCCACGGCGATGCCCCGAGCGCCCGCGCCGCCTGCTCGGGACGCGGGTCGAGGTGCGACCACATCGACCCGACGGTGCGCACCACGACGGCATAGTTGAAGAAGACCAGCGCTGCGACCACCGCGCCGAACGTGCCGTCGGCACCGAGGAAGCCGAGCGGCCCGCCCTCGACCAGCAGCGACCGGAACGCCACCCCGACCACCACCGTCGGCAGCACGAACGGCACCGTCACGAGCGCCCGGGCCGCAGTCCGTCCGGGAAAGCGCAACCGGTACAGCACGTACGCACCTGGCACCCCCAGCACGACCGCGAGCACCGTCCCGACCAGAGACTGCGCCACGGTCGACCCGATGGCCTGCCAGGTGCGTGCGCTGCCGAGCACGTCGTCGATCGCGGTGAGGTCGAGCGCGCCGCCGGTCACGAAGCCACGGCCGACGATGGTGGCGACCGGCCAGGCGAAGAAGACGCCGAGGAATGCCAGCGGCAGGAGCGCCGCCAGCCCCAGGCCGACCGCCGTCAGTCGACGACCGTTGCGGTCCACTGCTCGATCCACTCCTCCCGGTTGGCGTCGATCACGGCCGGGCTGACCGAGTACGGCTCGTCGGCGAGTGGCGCGTACCGCTCCCACAGCGGGGGCAGCGGGGTCCCCGCGACGGCCGGGTAGACGTACATCTGTCGCGGGATGTCGGCCTGGAACCGTTGCGAGAGCAGGAAGTCGACCAGCTGTTGCGCACCCTCGGGGTTGGCCGCCCCCTCGAGCACCCCGGTGTACTCGACCTGCCGGAAGCAGGTGTCGAGCAGCGCGCGGGTCGTCGGCTCGTCCTCGCCCTTCGGCACGGTGTACGGCGGCGAGCTGGCGTAGGACAACACGATCGGCCGACTCCCCTCACCGCCTCCGGCGGTGAAGTCGACGTAGTACGCGTCCTCCCACGAGTCCGCGACAGCGAGGTCGTTGGCCCGCAGCCGGGCCCAGTAGTCGGGCCACTCGGCGCCGAACGCGTCGACCGTCGCGATCAGGAACGCAAGTCCGGGCGAGGAGGTCGCTGGGTCGGTGACCGCGGTCAGGCCAGCGTAGGCAGGGTCGGTCAAATCCTCCAGGGTCCGCGGCTCGGCCAGGTCGCGCGCGGCGAACCAGTCGCGGTCGACGTTGAGGCAGACGTCGCCGTAGTCGACCGGGGTGAGCCGGTCGCTGCCGTCGACCGCCAGACCGGCAACGAGTTCGGTCGCCTCCGGCCGGGAGTGCGCTGCCAGCACACCGGCCTCCAGTGCGCGCGAGGCGAAGGCGTTGTCGATGCCGTAGACCACGTCGCCCAGCGGTGAGTCCTTGGTGAGCACGAGCTGGTTGACCATGGTGCCGGCGTCGCCGGGTGCCCGCGTCTCGACAGTGAGCCCGGACTCCTCCTCGAAGTCGTCGAGCACCTCGTCGCGCACCGAGAACGAGTCGTGCGTGACCAGGACGACTGTGTCGTCGCCGGCGGGGGCGCTGTCCCCGGTCGAGCCGACCGTCGAGCAGGCCGTGCAGACGGCAAGCGCCGTCGCAACCAGGCTGAAAGAGCTTTTGCGGGTGCAGCTCATCGTGGGTGGCCCTCCTCAGATTGCAGGAGGGGGCCGTCGACCGGCTGGCCGACGGCAAGAGGATCCCGACTCCCTTCGCCGGTGCTAACCGGAGCAGGTTCGAGGGTCTGCGGCTGGTGGGCCGCACTCTCAGCGCTCAGGGCGCTCCCCTGTCGTACGACTGCGACGCTACACCGGCCGGGCCAGCCGTCGCGGGCGGTGGCTCAGCACTCAGCCCGGGTGCAGCACCGAGATGATTGCCTCGAGGGAGCCCGGCACCACGCGGTACCACGTGCGTCGGCTGCGGCGCTCGCCCTCGACCAGTCCGACCGCGGCCAGTCGTTGCAGGTGGTGGGTCACGGTCGGCTGGCTGAGACCGAGGGAGTCGACGAGGTCGCAGGTGCACGCCTCGCCGTTCTCGGCTCGCAGCAGCAGTGACAGCACCCGAAGCCTGGCCGGGTCGGCCAGTGCCTTCAGCCGGTGCGCGAGCTGGTCGGCTTGCTGCGCCTCGAGATCGCCGTCGCCGATGGGGTCACAGCACGGCTGGGGAGTGGCTGCTGCGAGGACCGGGGCGGGGGCGTCGGCGTGGGAAGGCACCGGGCCATCGTGCCCGACCAATCGATCTCGATCAATCATTGACACCAGCCGATCTATCGGCAATCATCTATACATCAGCGTGTGTCGATGGGAGGCCACCATGAGTACCGGAATCCACCCCGCCCTGCAGATCCGCCTCGACGAGGCGCGACGCCATGCCGAGATCCCGCCGATCACCGCCCCGCACGCGGTGGCGTACGTGCGCCTGTCGTGGCTCGGTCGACCCCTGCGCTGGTCCCGCCGTCGGAGCAGATGACGCGCGCCGCCACACTCGTTCAACCGGCCACCGGGATCACCGGACGCCCGCGCTGCCAGACGGCTGCGGTCAGGGGCACCCCAGGGCGGTAGGCAAGGTGGACGTACGAGGGGGCATCGAGCACGAGCAGGTCGGCGCGGGCACCGGGCGACAGCCGGCCGATGTCGGTGCGGCGCAGTGCCCGGGCTCCGCCCGCCGTTGCCGCCCACACCGCCTCGGCCGCTGACATGCCCATCTCGCGCACGGCGAGCGCGATGCCCAGCGGCATCGACGAGGTGAACGACGTGCCCGGGTTGCAGTCGGTCGCCAGGGCCACGGTGACACCCTCGTCCAGAAGCCGGCGGGCGTCGGACCACGGCGAGCGGGTAGAGAACTCCACGCCCGGCAGGAGCGTTGCCACCGTGCCCGACTGGACCAGGGCGTCGACGTCGGCGCCGGTGACGTACGTACAGTGGTCGGCCGAGGCCGCCCCCAGCTCGCAAGCCAGCTGGACGCCAGGTCCTGGCCCGAGCTGGTTCGCGTGCACCCTCGGGAGCAGCCCCGCCGCCACTCCGGCGCCGAGGACCCGCCGGGCCTGGTCGGCATCGAAGGCGCCCCGCTCGCAGAACACGTCGATCCAGCGCGCGTACGGCGCGCAGGCACTGAGCATCGGTCCGCACACCAGGTCGACGTAGGCGCCCGGGTCGTCGACGTGCTCGGGCGCAACGACATGGGCCCCGAGGAAGGTCGTCTCCGGTGTCAGGGCCTGCGCGATCGCCAACGCTTTGGCCTCGTGGTGCACGGTGAGGCCGTACCCGCTCTTGATCTCGACGGTCGTCGTGCCCTGGCGCAGCATCTCCGCGACCAGCGAGCTGGCGCGGGCCGCGAGCTGCTCGTCGGTGGCGGCTCGGGTCGCAGCGACGGTGCTGCGGATGCCGCTCGGCGTGTAGGAGCCGCCGGCCATCCGGCCCTCGAAGTCGCCGCTGCGGTCACCGGCGAAGACCAGGTGGGCGTGCGAGTCGACGAACCCCGGCAGCACCGCGCGACCGGCCAGGTCGACAGCGTGGTCGGCCTGCGGGACCGCCGTTGATGGCCCGACCCAGAGCACCTGCTCCCCCTCGACGACGAGGGCTGCGTCGACGAGCAGGCCAAGGGCAGATCCGTCGCCCAGCAGGGGATCGGCCGTCACCAGCTCCCCGATGCCGGTGATCGCCACTGCGCTCACGACCGCACCCAGAGCGGGTCGATGGCCGCGGCCAGCGCGCGGCCCACATCACCCAGCCGGTGCTCGCCTGCGGTGATCACGCGGTGGCCGTCAATCACGACGTCGGTGACGTCGGCGGCGGTCGCTGCGAACACGGCAGTGTCCGAACCCGCGGCGGTGCCTGCCGTACGGACCGAGTCGACCCGCAGCGCCACCAGGTCGGCGCGCGCACCGGGCGCCAGCACGCCCGCATCCGGCCGTCCCAGACAGGCGTGGCCCGTGGCCGTCGCCGCGACCAGCAGCTCGTCGGCCGACCAGTGACCGCGCCGGCCCGACGCAAGCCGCTCATGCATCTCCACTGCCCGCATCTGCTCGAACGGGTCGACCACGGCATGACTGTCCGAGCCCAGCACCAACGGCGAACCGGCGTCGAACAGGCGCCGTCCCGGCCCGATGCCGTCGGCGAGCTCGCGCTCGGTGGTGGGGCACAGGCATACCGTGCTCGCCGACCCACCGAGCAGCGCGACATCAGCAGTGACCGGGTGGGTCGCGTGCACCACCGTCGTGCGCGGGCCGAGCGCGCCCGCCTCGTGCAACAGCTGGGTCGGCGTCAGCCCGTATGCCTGCTGACACGCGTCGTTCTCGGCCGGCTGCTCCGACAGGTGCACGTGCAGCGGCGCCGACCGTTGCTGCGCCCAGGCAACGACGACCGGCACCTGCTCGATGGGCACTGCCCGGACCGAGTGCACGGCCGCGCCGACCACCACGTCGGGTGCGTCCGCGTAGGCAGCAGCCAGCGCGCCGGCACGCTCGGCCCAGCGCTCCGCGTCGCCGTCACCGAACCGCCGCTGCACGCCGTGCAACGGCTCCCCGATCCCGCCGGTGAGATAGCAGGCGTCCAGCAGGGTGATCCTGAGGCCGGCGGCGCGGGCAGCCGCCACCAGCGCGTGGCCCATCGCGTTCGGGTCTGCGTAGGGCGTTCCGCCAGGGCCGTGGTGCAGGTAGTGGAACTCCCCCACCGCACTGACCCCCGCGAGTGCCAGCTCGGCGTACGCCGCCTGGGCCAGCGCGGCGTACGAGTCCGGGTCGAGCCGGTCGGCGAGGTCGTACATCTGGTCTCGCCAGGTCCAGAACGACCCGCCCGCGCCGTGCGTACGACCGCGCAACGCCCGGTGGAAGGCGTGACTGTGCGCGTCGGCGATGCCGGGGACGACCAGGCCGGTGAGCCTGGTCGCGGCTGCCGGCGACACGTCGGGTCGGACCTCGATAATCCGCCCCGCTGCCAGCCGGACCAGCACCGCGGACTGCACGCCCTGGTCAGCACCCAGCCACGCCCGCTCGCACCAGAAGTCCACCGTGGTCACGGCCCCCCACCGCGCACCCGCTCGAGGTGGGAGTTGACCAGCCCGGCCGGAAGCACCGGCTCGTCCAGGGTGATCCCGAGCCGGCGGCCGTCGGTCAGCGTGAGCACCAGGCCAGGACCCTTGCGCAGCCCCACCGAGGACCGCCGGGGGACGACCCTGAAGCCCCAGCCGCCCCACTGCACCGGCCTGATCCGGACCGCGTGCGCCTCGACGATCCGCGCCCACGGCAGCACCATCGCTGGCCCGCGGCCCCACGCCGACAGCGCCAGCCCCCGCTCGTCGATCTCGAGCCGTATCCGCACCAGCACGGCGGTCAGCCCAGCCATGACCCAGCAGGTCAGCCCGGCCACGGGTGCCGCGCGCCACGAGAGAGCGCCCAGCAGACTCAGCGCCAGCACGGCGGCGAGGAAGAAGCCGGACACCCCGTCGTGCCGCCACCGTGGGGCAGCACCCACCGGGATGTCCGCCCGCGGCAGGGCAGGGTCAGGTGGGCGGGGGCTGGGGTCGTGCGCGGCAGCGCCGTACGCGAGGCCCACCAACCGCATCGTCACGAGCACGCTGACCAGTGGCACCAGCAGCTCGAGGTCGGGAGGCGGCGGCGACACCGCGTCGACAGCCGTCACCGCGGTCACCACCCACAGACCCCACAAGCCGGCGGCTGCCCCTGCGATCGCGGCGGCGACCGACAGGGCCGCCCGGCGGCCGAGGAACGACGCACTCGGGGCGGCGAGAACGGCCCCGGCGACCGCGACCGCCAGCGTGCCCACCGCAGCGGCGGTGACGGTGAGCGGCACAACATCGACCGACGCGCTCGGCGTCCCCGCCTGCCAGGCAATGGCCAGCCGCGACGGCAGGTCGATCAGGAGCGCCGAGACCAGCACGGCGAACGGGCAGCCGGCGACCGCGCCGAGAACCGCGATGGCCCGCCAGGCGGTCGGCCCCTGGCCACGGCCGATCGCGTGGGCCCGATGAGTGGGTTGGCGATGCGCGCCGGGACGCTCGTTCACGTCGCTCCGCTGAGGTCCGCGATCACGGTGGCCAGGGCCTCGATCCCCGCCTCGCAGTCAGCCTGGGATGCGCTCTCGGCAGGAGCGTGCGACACGCCGGTCGGGTTGCGCACGAACAGCATGGCCGTCGGCACCCCCGCCGCGGACAGCACGGCCGCGTCATGCCCGGCGCCGGTCGCCAGCACGGGGACGCTGCCGCCGAGCCTGGTGACCAGCCGGTCGCGCAGCCCGACTGGGAACTGCACATGGCCGCTGAGCGACTCCGCGGTCACCGAGAGGGCCGTGCCGTCTCGTCCGGCGCGGTCGTGCGCCTGCGCGGTCACGGCGTCGACCAGGGCGCGCAGCGTCGATTCGTCGGCGGCACGCGCGTCGAGCCGAGCGCGCACCCTGCCGGCAATCACGTTGGTGCTTCCCGGCGCGACGTCGGCTTGCCCGAACGTCGCCCGGGCGCCGGCCAGCCGGGCCTGCTTGTTGGCCGCCAGCACCGTCATGGCGTACGTGAGCATCGGGTCGGCCCGGTCGTCCATCGCGGTGGTGCCGGCGTGGTCGGCGCGCCCGGTGAAGTCGAACCGCCACCGTCCGTGCGGCCAGACCGACGACGCCACCCCGACGGCGGCCGCCGAGTGCACGAGGCCTCGACCCTGCTCCACGTGCAGCTCGATGAAGGTCGACGGCGAGCGCAGCAGGTCGGACGGCCCCAGGTGGGGCTCGAAGCCGGCGTCGTGCATCGCGTCGAGCACGCCGCGACCGTTCGGGTCGCGCAGCTCGACCGCCCGATCGGGGGCAAGCGCACCGGTCAAGAGCCGCGACCCGAGGCAGGACACACCGAACCGCGATCCCTCCTCCTCGACGAAGACCGCGACGCCGACCGGTGTCCCCGGACGCAGGCCCTGATCACGCAACCGGTCAATCGCCGCCAGCCCCGAGACCACACCCAGCGGTCCGTCGAAGGCGCCGCCGTCGGGGACGGAGTCGAGGTGGCTGCCGGTGACGACCCCGTGCTGCCCCGGTTCGCCCCACCACGCGACCAGGTTGCCGTTGCCGTCACGCTCCACGCCGAGGTCGCGGGCATCCGCCTGCTGCACGAACCACGCCACGCAGTCCCGCTCGGCCGCCGACCAGCCGGGACGGTGATAGCCGCCGCTGACGGGGTCGCGGCCGATCCCGGCCAGCTCGGCCCACATCGCTGCGAACCCGGTCGTCGGTGGCACGGGACAAGATTGACGCATGGAGCTCTCCGACGTGGTCCGGCGGCGCCGGATGGTGCGCCGCTACACCGACGAGCCGGTCGCCCCCGCCGTGGTGCAGCGGGCGCTGGAGCACGCGGTCCGCGCACCCAGCGCCGGCTTCAGCCAGGGCTGGGGGTTCCTGGTGCTCGACGACGCTCCCGACGTGGTCCGCTTCTGGACAGCGGCGACCCCCACGGGCGGCGGGCGCGACGCCTGGTCAGACGGCATGCGCCGCGCGCCGGTCGTGGTCGTGGCGCTGTCGTGCAAGGCTGCCTACCTCGACCGTTACGCCGAGCCCGACAAGGGCTGGACCGAGCCAGACGCTGCCCGGTGGCCGGCTCCGTACTGGGACATCGACGCCGGCATGGCTGCGCTGCTGGTGCTGCTCACCGTCACCGACGCGGGGCTGGGTGCGTGCTTCTTCGGCGTCCCGTCGGAGCGGATCGCGGCGGTCAAGGACGAGTTCGGCGTGCCCGACGACCACCACCCCATCGGCGCCATCACCATCGGCCACCCGGCGACGGAGACCGTGACCGGCTCGGCCCGGTCCCGACCGCGGCGCGCGCTCGATGACGTGGTGCACCACGGACAGTGGTGATAGACCAAGCGCTGTGACCCCTGTGCCCGAGCCGCCGCAGCTGGTGGTCATGGGGGTGAGCGGCTCGGGCAAGACCGCGATCGGTGAGGCCTTGGGGGAGCGCCTCGAGCTGCGTTACTCCGACGCCGACGGCTTCCACCCCGACGCCAACGTCGAGAAGATGCGGGCCGGCCAGCCGCTGACCGACGATGACCGCTGGCCCTGGCTCGACCGCGTCGGCCAGTGGCTGGCGACGTACGAGTCCAGCGGTGCGATCGTGAGCTGCTCAGCACTGCGCCTGGTCTATCGCGACCGGCTGCGAGAGCACGTGCCGGCGGCGGTGTTCGTGCACATGTACGGGCCCGTCGAGGTCGTCCGCGCGCGGATGGAGCGCCGGCGCGACCACTTCATGCCGCCGGCGCTGCTCCAGTCGCAGTACGACCTGCTCGAACCCCTCGGCAACGACGAGCAGGGCGTGACGCTCGACCTCGACCAACCGGTTCCCGCGATCGTCGGCGACTACCTCGCCTGGGCTGCCCGCACCCGCCCCTGATCCCCTCCCCGTCGTACCCCAGAACCGCATTGCGGGGAAGTGTGTGCTGTCAGGTCGCTCCCGACCCGCACTGTCCCGCAATCGCGATTCACTCGCGCATGGGGATCCGCACGCCGCGGGTGGCGGCGACCTCGGTCGCGTCCGCATAGCCCGCGTCGACGTGGCGGATGACACCGGTCAGCGGGTCGTTGGTCAGCACCCGTTCGGCCTTGGCGGCAGCCAGCTCGGTCCCGTCGACGCAGACCACCTGCCCGGCGTGGATCGAGCGGCCCATGCCGACGCCGCCGCCGTGATGGATCGACACCCAGGTCGCGCCGCTGGCGACGTTGACCATCGCGTTGAGCAGCGGCCAGTCGGCGATCGCGTCGGAGCCGTCGAGCATTGCCTCGGTCTCGCGGTACGGCGAGGCCACGGACCCGCAGTCGAGATGGTCGCGCCCGATGACCAGCGGAGCCTGCAGCTCGCCCGAGGCCACCATCTCGTTGAACCGCAGCCCCGCCTGGTGCCGCTCGCCCAACCCCAGCCAGCAGATCCGGGCCGGCAGCCCTTGGAAGGAGACCCGCTCCCGCGCGGCCGAGATCCACCGGTGCAGCGGGTCGTCGCCGGGGAACAGGTCGAGCACCGCCCGGTCAGTCGCGGCGATGTCGGCCGGGTCGCCCGACAGGGCAGCCCAGCGGAACGGCCCCTTGCCCGCACAGAACAACGGCCTGATGTACGCCGGGACGAAGCCGGGGTAGTCGAAGGCACGGTCGAAGCCGCCGAGCTTGGCCTCGGCGCGCAGCGAGTTGCCGTAGTCGAAGACCTCCGCGCCCGCGTCGGCGAACCCCACCATCGCCGCGCAGTGGCGGGCCATCGACTCGCGCGCCCGCGCGGTGAAGCCCACAGGATCCCTGCGCCGCTCCGCGTCCCAGTCGTCGAAGGCGACGCCGTGCGGCAGGTACGCGAGCGGGTCGTGCGCGCTGGTCTGGTCGGTCACCACGTCGATCTGCGCACCGCGGGCCAGCACGTCGGGAATCACCTCGGCCGCGTTGCCCAGCAGGCCGATCGACAGCGGCCGCCTTGCGGCGCGGGCCTCGGCGGCGAGTCGCAGAGCGTCGTCGACGTCGGCGGCGCGGACATCGAGGTAGCGGTGCGCGATGCGCCGCTCGATCCGGGACGCGTCGACCTCGACGCAGATCGCCACGCCCCCGTTGAGCGTCACCGCCAGCGGCTGCGCGCCGCCCATCCCGCCGAGCCCGGCGGTGAGGGTGACCGTTCCCGCCAGCGACCCCTGGCCCTGCTGGTCGATCCCGCTCCTGCCGTCGCGGGCACGTTGCTCGGCCACGGCCGCAAACGTCTCGTACGTGCCTTGCAGGATCCCCTGGGTCCCGATGTAGATCCAGGAGCCGGCGGTCATCTGGCCGTACATCGTGAGGCCCAGCGCCTCCAGCCGGCGGAACTCCTCCCAGGTGGCCCAGTCGCCGACCAGGTTGGAGTTGGCGATCAGCACCCGCGGCGCCCACTCGTGCGTCTGCACGACACCGACCGGTCGCCCTGACTGCACCAGCATCGTCTCGTCGGCGCGCAGGTCGGTCAGGGTGCGGCACAACGCGTCGAAGCTCGGCCAGTCGCGGGCCGCCTTGCCCGTCCCGCCATAGACGACCAGCTCCTCGGGGTGCTCGGCCACCTCCGGGTCGAGGTTGTTCATCAGCATGCGCAACGGCGCCTCGGTCTGCCACGACCGGGCAGTCAGCCTGCTCCCACGCGCGGCACGTACGACCCTGCTCACCTGCACGCCTCCCACTCCCCACCCGACCTGTCACCGCGACAGAGTGCTCTGCGCCCGGCAGACGGTGCCAAGTCGCAGCGGCGGGGGGTCATGCGAGCGGTCCCGTCACCTGCTCCGCTGCGGCGACCGCAGCGCCCGTACGCACCAGGTCGACGGCTGCCTCGATCTGCGGCGCCAGGTGCCGGTCCGGGCCTGGTCCGTCGACCCGACTGCGCAGCATCCGGCGTACGGCATCGGTGCCGGGCGACGGAGTCAGCGGGGCCCTCAGGTCGAGAGCACGACCGGCGGTGAGCAGCTCGATCCCCAGCACCCGGGTGAGCCCGTCGATCGCACGACGCAGCTTGCGGCCGGCCGCCCACCCCATCGACACGTGGTCCTCCTGCATCGCGCTGGAGGGGATCGAGTCGACGCTGGCCGGTGACGCCAGCCTCTTGAGCTCTGCCACGATCCCCGCGGCGGCATACTGCGCGATCATGTGCCCGGAGTCGACCCCGGGGTCGTCGGCGAGGAACGGCGGCAATCCGTTGCTGCGCGCGGGATCGAGGAAGCGGTCCGTGCGGCGCTCCGACATGCTGGCGACGTCGGCGACCGGGATCGCCGCGAAGTCCAGGGCGTACGCCAACGGGGCGCCGTGGAAGTTGCCGTTGGACTCCACCCGCCCGTCGGCCAGCACGACCGGGTTGTCGACTGCCGCCGCCAGCTCACGGTCGGCGACCGCGGCAGCGAAGTCCAGCGTGTCCCGCGCCGCCCCGTGCACCTGGGGGGCGCAGCGCAGCGAGTAGGCGTCCTGGACCCGGGTGCAGTCGGGACCGCGGTGGCTGGCCACGATCGCCGAGCCCGCCAGCAGGGCACGGATGTTGGCCGCGCTGACCGCCTGGCCCGGGTGCGGGCGCAGGGCTTCCAGGTCGGCGGCGAACACTCGGTCGGTGCCCAGCAACGCCTCGACGCTCATGGCAGCAACGACGTCGGCCGTACGCAGCAGCAGCCGCAGGTCGTGCAGCGCAAGCACCAGCATGCCGAGCATGCCGTCGGTGCCGTTGACCAGCGCGAGGCCCTCCTTCTCTGCCAGCACCACCGGTGCGATGCCAGACTCTGCGAGCACCTCGCCCACGGGCCGCCTGGCGCCCCGCGCGTCGCGTACGTCTCCCTCCCCGATGAGCGCGAGCGCACAGTGCGCAAGGGGCGCGAGGTCACCGGAGCAGCCGAGGCTGCCGTGCTCGGGCACGACCGGAGTCACGCCGTGGCACAGCAGGGCAGCGAGAGTCTCGGCGGTCGCGAGCCTGATGCCGGTGCGGCCGGTCGCGAGGGTCGACAGCCGCAGCAGCATGAGCGCGCGGACCACCTCCCGCTCGACCTCGGGACCCGTGCCCGCGGCGTGACTACGAATCAGGCTGCGCTGGAGCTGTGCCCTGCGCTCGACCGGGATGTGCACCGTTGCGAGCGCGCCGAACCCGGTGGACACCCCGTAGTGCGGCAGGTCGTCGTCGGCGAGCAGCTCGACCGCCCGCCGCGCGTGCGTGATCGCGGTTCGGGCGGGCTCGGTCAGCCGGACCCCGGCACCGGCGCGGGCAACGGCCACCACCTCGTCGGGTGTGACCGGTTCGACCCCCACCAGCACCTCGGCCTGCACCACGGTCTGCACGAGGCACAGCGAACACCCCCCGCCGGACATCATGCAACGCGCCGACCATGGGTCACGACCCGCCTGACGTCCGACGGAGACAGCCGCGTTCTCGTGTGTAGCATCGCCGGGATCAGCGGGTGCGGTGCCGGCAACGGCGGGTTGGGAGCGTGATCCGTGGTGCTCCGTCTGATCCTCGGACTCGGGCTGAGCGTGGTCGCGCTCGGCGTCGCCGCGCGGCGCGGACGCTGGCTCTATCGGCTGGCCACGGCCGGTCAACCCGCACCCGAGCGGATCGAGGGGGTCCGCGAACGGCTCGGGGAGGCGGTACGCGCCCAGCTGGTCGAGGTCTTCGGGCAGAAGAAGCTGTTGCAGTGGTCCGTCCCTGGCGCTGCTCACTTCGTCGTGTTCTGGGCCTTCCTCATCCTCGGCACCGTCTATCTGGAGGCGTACGGCGCCCTGTTCGACGGGGACTTCCACATCCCGCTGGTGGGGCAATGGGCTGTGCTCGGGTTTGTGCAAGACCTGATCGCGGTGCTCGCCCTGGCCGGCATCGTGACCTTCGCGGTGATCCGGGTGCGCAACTCACCGGCGCGGCTCGACCGACGCTCGCGGTTCACGGGCTCCCACCTCGGTGGGGCGTGGCTGATCTTGTTCATGATCGGCAACGTGATCTGGACGATGTTCCTGTTTCGGGGGGCGAGCATCAACAGCGGCAACTTCCCATACGCGACCGGGGCGTTCGTCTCGGAGGCCGCGGGCGCCGCTCTGGAGCCGCTCGGGGCAGGCGCCAACGAGGTCCTGGAGACGGTCGGGCTGCTGCTGCACCTCGGCGTGATGCTGACGTTCCTGGTGATCGTCGTGCACTCCAAGCACCTGCACATCTTCATCGCCCCGCTGAACGTGCTGTTCTCCCGTCGCCCGCACGCACTGGGGGCATTGCTGCCCATGCGCAGCAACGGCAAGGCACTGGACTTCGAGGAGGCGGATCCGGACACCGACGTCTTCGGCCGCGGCGCGATCGAGGACTTCACCTGGAAGGGGATGCTCGACTTCGCCACCTGCACCGAGTGCGGCCGCTGCCAGTCGCAGTGCCCCGCATGGAACACCGAGAAGCCGCTGTCGCCCAAGCTGTTCGTCCTCGACCTGCGCGACCACGCGTTCGCCAAGGCGCCCTACCTGCAGGCAGCTGAGGGTGAGCGCGAGTCGTTGCCCGAGGCGGTGACCAAGGAGGCCGATCGGCTGCTGGTCGGTCCGCTCGACCAAGGCGGGGTGATCGACCCCGACGTGCTGTGGTCGTGCACCAGCTGCGGGGCGTGCGTCCAGCAGTGCCCGGTCGACATCGAGCACGTCGACCACATCATGGACATGCGCCGCTACCAGGTGCTGGTCGAGTCCAACTTCCCCACCGAGCTCAACCAGCTGTTCAAGGGTCTGGAGAGCAAGGGCAACCCCTGGAACATGGCACCGTCGGCGCGGATGGACTGGGCCAAGGACCTGCCCTTCCATGTCAAGCAGGTCGGCGGCCCGGCGGCCGACGACCCGCGCGACCTGTCTGAGGTCGAGTGGCTGTTCTGGGTCGGCTGCGCCGGAGCGTACGAGGATCGCGCCAAGAAGACGACCCGAGCGGTCGCCGAGCTGCTCCAGCTGGCTGGCGTCGACTACGCGGTGCTCGGTGACGGTGAGACGTGCACCGGCGACCCGGCCCGGCGGGCCGGCAACGAGTTCGTCTTCCAGCTGCTCGCGACGCAGAACGCCGAGGTGCTCACCGAGGCCAAGGCGACCAAGGTCGTCGCGACCTGCGCGCACTGCTTCAACACACTCAAGAACGAGTACGAGCAGCTGGGCGTCGAGCTCGAGGTCGTGCACCACACCCAGCTGCTCAACCGGCTGGTCCGCGACGGACGGCTGACGCCGGTCGCCGACGGCAACGGGTCGGTGGCGGGCCGCACCATCACCTACCACGATCCCTGCTTCCTGGGGCGGCACAACCAGGTGTACGCGCCTCCCCGCGAGCTGCTCGAGGTGCTGCCCGGAGCCACCTTCGCGGAGATGCCGCGCAACTCCGAGCTGTCGTTCTGCTGCGGCGCCGGCGGCGCCCGGATGTGGATGGAGGAACGGATCGGGACCCGGATCAACGCCGCCCGCACGGCCGAGGCGGTGGCGACCGGGGCCGACCAGATCGCGGTCGGCTGCCCGTTCTGCCGGGTGATGCTGTCCG
>Ga0183260_10002142_pt1 | contig 16359 bp, 18 predicted proteins | sample AntDrymUQ4972206_2_FD_129768 | JGI IMG/M metagenome (GOLD analysis project Ga0183260, IMG submission 129768) | Polar desert sand microbial communities from Dry Valleys, Antarctica - metaG UQ497 (22.06) (version 2) (version 2) | ecosystem: Environmental > Terrestrial > Soil > Desert | place...
CGCCCGCCGCACCGTCTCCACCGCCTGACCGCCCACGAAAGCTGAACCTTCCCCCGTCGAGGCCCGCCAGCGCACCTGGCGGGCCTCGCCGCGTGTGCCATCCGCCCCGGGGAGCGGTACCGTATCCATTGGAACTGCCTGCCTAGGAGGCCACAGCATGCCGAACATCGGCGCCCCCGAGCTCATCATCGTGCTGCTGATCGTCGTGCTGATCTTCGGTGGCGCCAAGCTGCCCAAGTTGGCCCGCTCGCTCGGCGAAGCCAAGACCGAGTTCGAGAAGTCGGCCAAGACCGACTCCAAGAAGGATGCCAAGGAAGCGGCGGCGGCCCTCGAGGCGGCCAAGGTCAACGGCGACGAGAAGGTCACGCTGTCCAAGTCCGAGCTCGAGGCGCTTCTCGTCGAGCGCGAGCAGAAGGCCAAGCGGGACTGAGCGTTCCCCCGGAGGGAACCGACTGAGGGCTGCCGTCGTTGTCTGACGACGGTGGTTCCGTACCGACGTGGGAAGAGGTGGCCCGGACGCACGGGCGGTTCCTCTACACCGTCGCCTACCGCCTCACCGGCAAGGACGACGACGCACGCGACCTCGTGCAGGAGGTGTTGCTCCGGCTCCACCGGGGCCTCGCCACCTATCGGCCCGGGTCGCTGGAGGGCTGGTTGAGCCGGATCACCACCAACGTCTTCCTCGACGGCGTCCGGCGCCGCCAGCGCCGCCCCACCGACCTGCTGCCCGAGGAGCCCGACCGCGCCGACCGGGTGCTGCCGGCTACCAAGGCCGCCGAGGAGGCCTACTCAGACGCCACCCTGTCGGCCGACGTCCAGCGGGCGCTCGACGCGCTCCCCGACGAGTTCCGGGTGGCCGTGGTCCTCTGCGACGTCGCCGGGCTGCCCTACCAGGAGATCGCCACCTCGCTCGGCGTGCCTGTGGGCACCGTCCGCAGCCGCATCCACCGGGGCCGGGCCCTGCTGCGCGAGACCCTGGCCGGGCGGGAGTCATGAGCGCGATGAGCGGCATGGCGCATCCCGGCGACCTGCTGTCGGCCTGGCTCGATGGGGAGCTCACCCCGGGCGAGGCCAGGGAGGTGGCCGCCCACGTCGACGGCTGCTCCGCCTGCGGGGCCGAACGGGACCAGGTCGAGGCGTCGCGCCTGGCCGTGCGTGGTCTGCCGTCCATGGAGGCGCCGGCCGGGATCCTGCGGGCCACCCCGGCGGTGCACGTCGGCGACCTGATCTCGGCCTGCCTCGACGGTGAGCTGGCGCTCGACCTGCGTCCGGGGATCGACGCCCACTTGGCCGCCTGCCCCGCCTGTGCCGCCGAGCACGACGAGGTGGCCTGGGCCCGCACGGCCCTGCGGGCCCTGCCGCTCATCGACCCGCCCCGGGACGTCATGCGCCCGGCTTGGGCCTGGCCGGCTCCGGCGGCCCGACCGACCCACGCCCCGCTGCGGCCCCGCACCCGCCAGCTCCTGGCCGCCACAGCAGCCGTGGCGGCTGCGGGAGTCGGGGTCCTCGGCCTGGTCGGCCGGGAGGGGCCGGCCGACTCCAGCCGGCCGGCCGTGGCGTCGTTCGTGTCGCAGCACTCCACCTCCTCGCCGGGGCCGGACGCGGTATCGGGACTGGCCCCTGCGGCCATGCCGATCTCGTTCACCCGATGAGGCCCAGGGGCGCGGCCTGCCTGGCGGTCCCGGTCGCCACCGCCGCCCTGGTCGTGTCCGGACTCACCGCCGTGCCGGCCTGGGCGGGCGGCGATGCCGAGGTGCTGCGCCGGGCGCAGTCCGCCTCGAGCTCGGTGGCCTTCGACGGCTCGGTGCTGATTCGCTGGGTCGACGGCGAAGGCGGCGGCCACGAGGAGTCGATGCCGGTGAAGGGCAAGGGCAGCGAGCTCGAGCTGGGCGTCGGCGTGCTGCAGCCGGCGCTGACCTGGACCGGAGGGGTCGGCACCGCCCGCACCGCCCCCGATCCCGCCGCCAAGTACCAGGTGCGGGCCGAGGTCGGGCCGCTGATCCTGGGCCGGCCCACGACCCGGGTCCTCCTCGGCCTCGACGGGCAGGTCACCGAGCAGGCCGACGTCGACGACGCCACCGGCCTGCTGCTGCGCCGACAGGTCTACGACGCCCGGGGGGTCACCGTGCGCCTCGTTGAGTTCATCACGTTGGAAGGGCTGCGAACGGTGACCAGCTCGGTCTCGGTCCGGGAGCCCCGCCCGGTGCCCCGGCTCGACCAGGTGCCGAGCCCGTTCCCGGCTCCCATCGAACTGGCCGGCGGCTACGCCCGCCTCGGCGCCTACCGTCGGGGCCCGGCCGTGCAGGTCCTCTACGGCGACGGGGTGCGCACACTGTCGGTGTTCTCCCAGCTGGGAGAGGCCGACCCGTCTGCCCTGCCCACCGGCGGCGAACGCCTCGCCGTTCGGGGCAGCATGGGCCGGCGCTGGACGTGGGCCGGTGGCCAGGTGGTCACCTGGTCCCAGCGGGGCACCACCACCACCGTCGTCGGCGACGGGCCGCCGGCCGAGGTCCTGGCCGCCGCCCGCTCCATCCCCGAACCGTCGCCCCCCACCTTCCCCGCCCGTCTCCGCCAGGCATCCCGCCACGTCATCCAACTGATCGTTTGACCCAGGGGGAGGCGCAAGCGCCTCCCCCCGGACCCCCCTCCTCTTCCGGGCAGGCCTTCGGCCTGGCTGACATGCTTGTAACGGTGGGGCAGCAAGCTGCCCTCTTCGCCGCCTGACGAGGGGGCTCCGCAAGCTCCGCCCCCCCGAGCCCCCCCGGGGGCCGTGGTGCCTCAGGTCGGTTGAGCGCCCACGGCTGCGGCGTCCACCCGGCGGGAACGGAGGATTCTGCGGCGTTCGCGTTCGGAGGCGCCGCCCCAGACGCCGTGGTCGATGCGGTGGAGGAGGGCGTACTCGAGGCAGGGGGTCTGGACCGGGCACTCGGCGCAGATGCGGCGGGCCACCTCGACGCCCACTCCGTCGCTCGGGAAGAACGTGCCCGGCTGGATCTCACGGCACCGGCCTCGGGGCATCCACTCGGTTTCCATCCTCGGCTGCCTCCTGCTTGGGTTCAGTGTGGTGAACGCACGGCCCCAGTGGGAAGGTTCCCGGTTGGAACCTGTTCGTACCCGAGGTCGTTGACCGAGGGACGACCCCCGGGGGTTCCTGGAGGACTGAGAAGGGTGATCGACGTGGAAGATCTCAGCGGCTGGCCGAAGCCGGCCAGCCACCCCGAGCAGGGGGGCTGGCAGCCCGGCCCCGTGGCAGCTCCGCCGACCCAGCCGTGGAGCCCGCCCGTCGACAGGCCGTGGGCCCAGCCCTCAGGTCCCGCACCTGGACCCGTGGGTGAATCGTTCGTCCCGCCTGGTGACGGCGGTGGTCGACCTAAGAGCCGGGCCTGGGTGTGGGTGGCGGGCGTGGCCGCTCTGGCCGGCGCCCTGATCGGCGGCGGCGTGGTGGCCGCCGTCGACGGCGCCGAGGAGAAGGCCGCCGAGCCCCCCGCCACGTCGGCTCCCGCCCGCTCGGTCACCCCCCGCTCGGGGGCAGCGGTGCCGCCGGGCCCGCAGATGAGCGTGAAGGACGTGCTGGCCAAGGTCGAGCCCGCCGTCGTCACCGTGGAGCTGCGCGGCGGTGGTGGCCGGCTCGGCACGGGCACCGGCGTCATCACCACCGCCGACGGGGAGGTGCTCACTAACGCTCACGTCGTGGCCGGGCGGGGAGACCTCAGCATCACCCTGTTCAACGAGACCCGGGCCCGCAAGGCCACCCTGGTGGGCTCCGACGAGGCCAACGACCTCGCCCTGCTGAAGATCGAGGGCGCCTCGGGGCTGCCCACGGCCTCGCTCGGCGACAGCGACGCCACCGAGGTGGGCGACGACGTCGTCGCCATCGGCAACGCCCTGGCGCTGGTGGGCGGGCCGACCGTCACCACCGGCATCATCAGCGCCAAGGGCCGCAGCCTCGGCAACCTCGACGGGCTCCTGCAGACCGACGCCGCGATCAACCCGGGGAACTCGGGCGGTCCGCTGGTCGACACCACCGGCCAGGTAGTCGGCATCAACACCGCCGTGCTGCGCGACCAGAGCGGGTCCGGGGGAGGCGCCGAGGGGATCGGCTTCGCCATCGCCGCCAACACCATCAAGCCGATCATCGACGAGCTGCGCAAGGCCGGCGGCGGGCCCATCCGCACCTCGGGCGCCTTCCTCGGCGTCGGTACCGTCACGGTCACGCCCGACATCGCCGCCCGCCTCAGCCTGGGCGTGGACCGGGGCGCTGCCGTCCAGTCGGTGGAGCCGGGATCAGCAGCGGACCGGGCAGGCGTGCTGATCAACGACGTCCTCGTCAGCCTGGGAGGCGAGCCGGTGAGCTCGGTGGCCGACGTCAGCCGGATCATCCGGTCCAAGAAGCCGGGCGACAAGCTGAAGATCGATCTGGTCCGGGACTCCAAGCGCCAGACGGTGGAGGCCCAGCTCGGGCAGCGGTAGGGTCGGCCGCCATGTCGATGCTCTCGGACAACCAGGGCCCTCGTGGTCAGGTGCGCATCGTGTACCTGGGTCCCGTGGCCCCCCACTGGGACGTGCAGGGCGTTGCCGGTGACCGCAAGGCCATCGATGAGTTCCGTCAGCGGGTCAACGCCCGCCTGCTACTGCTGCCGCCGCACGACCCGCAGTTCCGCCGCAACCGTGAGCGCGTCGTGAAGGACGCCGAGCGCGAGGCGCTGTACCTCGAGTGGGATCTCGGGGTCCCCGAGGGCTGACCGGCTGGGCCCTACGCGTAGCCTGCCCGCCATGGCGGACACCGGGGAGACGACGCTCGACACCCGGCTGTCGCCGCTGGCGGCCGAGCTGGCCGACCTCCCCCGGGCCGAGCAGGAGGCGGGCCTGCGCCCGAGCGGCGAGCGCTACCTCAACCGAGAGGTGTCGTGGCTCGACTTCAACGCCCGGGTGCTGGCCCAGGCCGAGCAGGCCGAACTGCCCCTGCTCGAGCGGGCCAAGTTCCTGGCCATCTTCGCCAACAACCTCGACGAGTTCTTCCAGGTGCGCATCGCCGGCCTGAAGGACCAGGTGGCCGCCGACGTCGGGGTCCCGAGCCCCGACGGGCGCACCCCGGGCGAACAGCTGCAGGAGGTGCGCATGGCGCTCCTGGGCCTGGTCGAGCGCCACGTGGACGCCTACCAGGAGGTGAGCGCCAGCCTGGTCGGGCACGGCATCGAGGTGGTGCGGATCGAGGACGTGGGGGCCCGCCAGCGCGAGGCCCTCGACCAGGTCTTCCACGACCGCATCTTCCCGGTGCTCACGCCGCTGGCCGTCGACCCGAGCCACCCCTTCCCCTACATCTCCAACCTGTCGCTGAACCTGGCGGTCATCGTGGGCGACCCCCACACCGACCAGCGTCGGTTCGCTCGCGTCAAGGTGCCGCCCCTGCTGCCGCGCTTCGTGGCCGTGCCCGGCGGCGAAGACGACGGGCGCAGTGGTCGCTCCAGCTTCGTGCCGCTCGAGCAGCTCATCGCCGTCCACCTCGACCGCCTCTTCCCGGGCATGGAGACCGTCGAGCATCACGCCTTCCGGGTCACCCGCAACGCGGATCTCACTCTCGAGGACGAGGAGGCCGACGACCTGCTCGCCCTGGTCGAGATCGAGCTGCGCCGCCGCCGCTTCGGCCGGGCCGTGCGGGTCGAGGTCGAGCCGTCGATGACCGACGAGGTCCGCGAGTTGTTGGTCCGCGAGCTCGAGTTGCACCCCGACGACCTCTACGACGTCCCCGGACCCCTCGACCTGACCGGCCTGTTCGCCCTCTACGCCCTCGACCGCCCCGACCTGAAGGACCCGCCCCACGTCCCCGCCACCCCTCGGCGGCTGACCTCGAGCGACGACGAGCCGGTCGACATCTTCGCAGTGCTGCGGGAGCGGGACGTCCTGGTCCACCACCCCTACGAGAGCTTCGCCGCCTCGGTCGAGGCGTTCATCCAGCAGGCGGCGGTGGACCCCCACGTCCTGACCATCAAGCAGACCCTGTACCGCACCTCATCCGACAGCCCGATCGTGAAGTCGCTCATCCGGGCGGCCGAGCGGGGCAAGCAGGTGGCGGCCCTGGTCGAGCTGAAGGCCCGCTTCGACGAGCAGGCCAACGTGGCCTGGGCCCGCGCCCTCGAAGAGGCCGGCGTGCACGTGGTGTACGGCCTGGTCGGGCTGAAGACCCACTCCAAGACGGCGCTGGTGGTGCGCCAGGAGCCAGAAGGCATCCGCCGCTACGTCCACATCGGCACCGGCAACTACAACTCCAAGACGGCCCGCACCTACGAGGACATCGGCCTGCTGTCGAGCGACCCCGACCTGGGCGCCGACCTCACCGACCTGTTCAACCTGCTCACCGGCTACAGCCGCCAGACCCGCTACCGCAAGATCCTCCTGGCCCCGACGACGCTGCGCAACCGGATCATCGAGCTGATCGAGGCCGAGGCCGGGGTGGCCCGCGACGGCGGCCCCGGACGGGTGGTGTTCAAGATGAACAGCCTCGTGGATCCCAAGGTGATCGAGGCGCTGTACCGGGCCTCGAACGCCGGCGTCGAGATCGACCTCGTCGTGCGGGGGATCTGCTGCCTGCGACCGGGGGTTCCCGGCCTCAGCGAACGCATCCGGGTGCGGTCGCTGGTCGGCCGCTTCCTGGAGCACTCCCGCATCTACGCCTTCGGTGACGGCGAGGAGCACCCGGTGCGCTACCTCGTCGGCTCGGCCGACATGATGCCGAGGAACCTGGACCGTCGGGTCGAGGTGTGCGTGCAGATCGACGAGCCCGAGTCCCGCAAGCGGCTGGCCGAGGTCCTGTCCTCGAACCTGGCCGACGACTGCCTGGCGTGGACCCTCGGGTCCGACGGCACCTGGCAGCGGGTGGAGCCGGCCGACCCCGCGCAGCGCCACAACACCCAGACCTTCCTGGCCGAGCGCACCCAGCGCCGGGCCCGCCGCCAGCGCGAGGAGGCGGTGGCCTCCGGGCCCCTGCTCCGCCGGTAGGGCACGCTCAGCATCGGGCACACTGGCGAGATGGCTCCTCTACAGACGGTCACCGAGCATGAGGTGAAGCTCGGTGCCCACGCCACGTTCGTGCTGCCGGACCTGGTCGGCGGCCTCGTCGGCAACGTGCGCCCGGGGGAGGCCGATGAGGCGCCAAAGCCGTCTGTGGTCGACCTCGGCGAGCGCACCCTCAGCGCCACCTACTGGGACACCGCCGACCTGCGGCTCATCCGCTCGGGTATCAGCCTGCGCCACCGATCGGCCAGCGACGGATCGGAGCGGGGGTGGACGGTGAAGCTGCCGGTGGCCGGCGACGGCGGCCCGGCGCTCAGTCGCTCGGAGGTGGCCTTCACCGGCTCGGACAGCGCTCCGCCCGCCGACGCCGTCAGCCTGGTGACCGCCACCACCCGGGGCCGGCACCTCGAGCCGGTGGCCCGGCTGGTGACCAAGCGGCGCCGGCACCACGTCCTCGACGCCGACGGCCGGGTCGCCCTCGAGGTGGCCGATGACGAGGTGTCGGTGATGGAGGGCCGGCGGGTGGCCGCCCGGTTCCGTGAGCTGGAGGTCGAGCTGGCGCCCAGCGACAACGACGGCGAACGCCTCCTCCCGCTGGTGGTGGGGCGGCTGCGGGGCGCCGGCGCCGGCGCCCCCGACCCCACCCCGAAGATCGCCCGGGCCCTCGGCCCCCAGGCCCTGGCTGCGGCCGACGTCACCGTCGGCGTCGTGGGGCCCAGGTCCTCGGCCGGCGACGCCGTCCAGGCCGCCATCGCGGCCGGCACCCTCCGCCTGGTGGCCCATGACCCCGGGGTGCGGCTGGGCGGCGACGACGAGGACGTGCACCAGGCCCGGGTGGCCACCCGCCGCCTGCGCAGCGACCTGGCCACCTTCCGCTCCCTCCTCGACGAGGCGTGGGTCACCCACATCCGGGGCGAGCTGTACTGGCTGGCCGGTGAGCTGGGAGCGGTGCGTGAAGCGGATGTGCTGCTGGCCCGCCTCCAGCGCCACACCTCCGAGCTGGAGGGGCCCGACGCCGTGGCCGCCACCGCCCTCCTGCGCACCCTCGACGCCGAACGGGCCAACGCCCGCTCCCGGGCCGGAGACGCGCTGGCCACGGCCCGCTACGCCGCCGTCCTCGACCAGCTGGTCGGCGCCAGCCGGATGCCGCCGCTCACCGAGGACGCCGCCCGGCGGGCCAGTGAGGTCGTCCCCGTCCGGGTCGGCAAGGCCTGGGCCCACCTGGCCAAGGCGGTCGACCAGGTCGGTGACGACACCCCGATCGAGCTGCTGCACGAGGTGCGCAAGAAGGCCAAGCGCTGCCGCTACGCCTGCGAGGCCGCGACCTCCGTCTGCGGCAAGGAGGCCAAGCGCCTCGGCGCCGCCGTCGCCGAGATCCAGGGCGTGCTGGGTGACCTCCAGGACGCGGCGGTGGCCGAGGCGTGGCTGCGCTCCCGGGCCGTCGGGCTCACCGGCGCCGGCGCTGCCGCCCGCGCCTTTTCCGCCGGCCTGCTCACCGGGATGCAGCAGCGGGCGGCTGAAGAGGCCATCCGCACCTGGCGGGGCGCGTGGAAGGAAGCCTCGGACAAGAAGCTGCGGAAGTGGCTGGATTAGGCCGGGTGCGGGCGGCCGGCGGAGCCGTCTGGCGCCGCACGGCTGACGACCGGCTCGAGGTGCTGCTCGTGCACCGGCCCCGCTACGACGACTGGAGCCTGCCCAAAGGCAAGTGCGACCGGGGGGAGGACGACGAGGACTGCGCCCGCCGGGAGGTGGCCGAGGAGACCGGACTGGCCTGTGTGCTGGGCCCCGAGCTGCCGAACCAGCGCTACCTCGACCACCGGGGCCGGGACAAGGTGGTGCGCTACTGGGCCATGTCGGTGGTGGCCGGCGATGGGCGGCTCGACCACGAGGTCGACGAGGTGGCCTGGCTGACGCTACCCGCGGCCCGGGACCGCCTCACCTACGCCCGCGACACCCAGGTGCTGGACGCCCTCCCGGCCTCCCTGGTCGCAGGTGGGCCGACATGACCCTCCTGCTCGTCCGCCACGCCGAGGCCGAGTCCCGCTCGGGCTGGAACGCCCCCGACGTGCTGCGCCCGCTCTCGTCGCGGGGCCGGCGCCAGGCCACCGGGTTGGTCCACCTCCTGGGCGACCGCCTCCCCATCGGCCGTCTCGTCTCGAGCCCGTCGCTGCGCTGTATCGAGACCCTGTCCCCGCTGGCCGCCGTGCTGGGCCTCACCCTCGAGGTCTCCTCGGCCCTGGCCGAGGGCAGCGAGCCGGAGGGGGCGGTGAAGATGGCCCGCGCCGGAGCGACCCCGCCCGGGGACGACGCGGCGCTCGTCCTGTGCAGCCACGGCGACCTGATCCCCGACCTCCTCGACGCGCTCCAGGCGTCCGACGGCCTCGACCTCGGCCGCTCTCCCCGCTGCCAGAAGGGCTCGACCTGGGCCTTTGAGGGCAAGCGCCGCCGCTTCACCACCGCCACGTACCTCCCGCCGGCCTAGCGTCGCGGTGTGGGGGACGAGATGCGGACCGAGTTCCACGACCAGCTGGCTGAGCTGCACCGCTGCGTCGAGTCGATGGGGGCCGACGTTGTCAGCATGGTGCGCAGCGCCATCGACGCCCTGCTCGAGGGGGACGACCACAGGGTCGCCGAGGTCGAGGCGGCCGACGCCCTCGTCGACGCCACCTACGCCAGGGTCGAGCGGGACGTCTCAGCCGTGGTGGTGCGCCAGTCGCCGGTGGCCCGCGATCTGCGGCTGGTGGTGGCCAGCCTGCGGGTGGCCCAGGAGCTGGAGCGCTGCGGTGATCTGGCCCGCTCGATCGCCCGCCGGTCCGCCCGGCTCGACGACACCGTCCTCACCCCGCGGGTCCGGCTGCTGATCCACGAGCTGGGTGCCGAGGCGATCAGCATGCTGGCCGGCGCCGTGCGGGCCTACGGCGTGCTCGACGGACAGGCAGCCGCTGCGGTGGTTGCCGCCGACGCCCGGTTGGACGAGTTGTACGCCTCGCTGCTGCGCGAGCTCTTCGAGCTGCGCGGGGCGGCCAACGAGCCGCTGGTCGAGGCGGGCCTGGTAGCCCGCTTCCTCGAGCGCCTGGGCGACCACGCCTCGGTCATCAGCGCCCGGGTCCACTTCATCAACGGCGGCGCCTTCGAGCCCAACGACTCCGACAGCGGCTAGGCAGGCGTCAGCCGAAGCGGCCGGCTATGTAGTCCTCGGTGCGCTGGTCGTTGGGGGTGGTGAAGAGCTTCTCGGTGGCCTCGACCTCGACCAGCAGGCCGGTGCGCTGGCCGGTGGTCTCGTCGGCCTTGGCCGTGAGGAAGGCGGTGACGTCGGACACGCGGGCCGCCTGCTGCATGTTGTGGGTGACGATCACGATGGTGAACTCCTTCTTGAGCTCACCCATCAACTCCTCGATGCGCAGCGTGGCGATCGGGTCGAGCGCCGAGCACGGCTCGTCCATCAGGATCACCTCGGGCTTGACGGCGATGGTGCGGGCGATGCACAGCCGCTGCTGCTGGCCGCCCGAGAGGCCGAGGGCGCTCTGCTTCAGCTTGGCCTTCACCTCGTCCCACAGGGCGGCCCGGCGCAGGCTCTCCTCGACCAGCTCGTCCATGTTGCCCTTGAAGCCGTTGACCTTGGCGCCAAAGGCGACGTTGTCGTAGATCGACTTGGGAAAGGGGTTCGGCTTCTGGAAGACCATGCCGATCCGGCGCCGCACCTCGATCGGGTCGACCCCGGGGCCGTACAGGTCCTCGCCGTGGTAGGTGAGCGACCCGTCGACCCGGGTCCCGGGGATCAGGTCGTTCATCCGGTTGAGACAGCGCAGGAACGTGCTCTTGCCGCAGCCCGAGGGCCCGATGAGGGCCGTGATCTCCCGCTGGCGGACGGTGAGGTTGACCCCCGACAGGGCCCGGAAGCTGCCGTAGAAGAAGTCGAGGTCGCTGGCCCGGAAGACCTCGGGCGACGGGGGCTCCGCCTCGGTGCCGGCAACGCTGGCGGCAGCGCGTACCTCGGGGCGGGTGCTGACGACGGTGTCGTTGTCCGGGGGGGCCACGGGGCCAGCATCGCGGTCCCGCCCAGTCCGGGCAACCGCGAGAGCGGCCCTGAGCCGCCGGGCTACCGATGTTCGGCTTGCGTTCACCCCTCGTTCACCTTGAGGGCAACTTGTCGCCACCCGCACCCCGTACGTTCAGCCTCGAACACCCCCGCTGTGTCGAAGCTCAGGAGGCACTCCATGTCCTACCCCAGGTCCGCCCGGCTCCTCGCCGCTGGCCTCTCGCTCGTCGTTGGTCTCACCGCCTGCGGGAGCAGCAGCGACGATGCCGCCCCCGGGACCACCGAGAGCGGCGGGACCAAGGCGCCGGCGCTCCCCGCGGCGACCCTGAACGGCTCGGGTGCCACCTTCCCCAAGGCGTTCTACGACGCCGCCATCGACGGGTTCAAGGAGGAGCAGACCCCCATCACGGTCAACTACGGCGGCGGCGGCTCGGGCAAGGGCCGGACAGACCTCCAGGGCGGGCTGGTCGACTTCGCCGGCTCGGACGGCCTGGTCAAGGAAGAGGACAAGCCCAAGTTCAAGGGCGAGTTCCTCTACATCCCAACCGTGGCCGCCCCCATCACGGTGTCGTTCAACCTCACGGGCGTCACCGCCCTGACCCTCGACGCCGAGACCACGGCGAAGATCTTCCAGCGTGACCTGAAGACCTGGGACGACCCGGCCATAAAGGTGCTGAACCCCGAGGCCAAGCTGCCGTCCACCCCCATCGTGGTGGCCCACCGCTCCGACGGCTCGGGCACCACCGAGAACTTCACCAAGTACCTGGTGAAGGCGGCCCCCAGCTGGAAGCTGAAGAGCGGCTCGACCGTCGAGTGGCCGGCCGACACCCAGGCCGGGAACGGCAACGCCGGCGTGGCCCAGATCGTGAAGACCCAGGACGGGGCCATTGGCTACGTCGACTTGGCCGACGCCAACACCCAGAAGCTGGTCTACGCCAGCCTCAAGAACAAGAGCGGCAAGACGGTGGAGCCCACCCTGGAGGCCACGACCAAGGCCCTCGAGGGCGTCGAGCTGAAGGCCGACCTGACCTACGACCCGCTCGATTCGGCCACCCCCGAGGCCTACCCGATCGCCGCCCCGACCTGGATGCTGGTCTACAAGACCCAGACGGACAAGGCCAAGGGTGAGGCCCTGAAGGCCTTCCTCGCCTACCTCGTCGGCGAGGCCCAGAAGTCGGCCGAGGACAACGACTACGCGGCACTGCCGACGGCGTTCACCGACAAGGCCAAGGCGGCCATCGCGTCGATCGTCGTGCCGGCCTGATCTGCGCCAGGCTCTAGGACGATGAGCACCGCCCCGCCTGCGCCCGCGACAGGCGCAAGCCGTCTTGCTCGTCGCGGCTCGCGCCGGGGCGATGACGGGTTCCGCCTGCTGACCCGGCTCGCCGGGCTCACCGTGCTCGTCATCCTCGGCCTCATCACGTGGTCGATCACCCGGGAGGCCCTGCCGGCGTTCCGCCAGGAGGGCCTCGGCTTCCTCACCAACCGGCGGTGGGTGCCAAACGAAAGCCCCGGCATCTTCGGGGCCTGGACGTTCATCTTCGGCACCTTCTTCGTCTCCCTCATCGCCCTGGTCTTCGCCGTCCCCGCCTCGATCGGGATCGCCCTGTTCATCACCGAGCTGGCCCCCACCCGGGTCCGCAGGGTGATGACCTTCGTGATGGACCTGCTGGCGGCGGTGCCGTCGGTCGTGTTCGGCCTGTGGGGGGTCAGCGTGCTCGCCATCAAGGCCCCCGACTTCTACGAGGCGATCGGCTCACCGCTCAGCGCCATCCCCGGCCTCGGGGGCGTCTTCGGCGGCCCCTACAACGGCAAGTCGTTCCTCACCGCCGGGTTCATCCTGGCCCTGATGGTCACACCGATCATCACCTCGATCACCCGCGACGTGTTCGACACCACCCCGCGAGGCCAGAAGGAGGCGGCGCTGGCCCTCGGCGCCACCCGGTGGGAGATGATCCGTGGGGCCGTCTTCCCCCACTCACGGGCGGGCATGATCGGCGGCGTGCTGCTCGGCCTCGGGCGGGCCATGGGCGAGACCATCGCCGCCGCCCTGGTCATCGGCGCCGGCCAGTCCACCGGGGTGCGGCTCTTCGCCTCGGGCGACGCCCTGGCTGCCAGGATCGCCAACGAGTTCGGCGAGGCCGAGGGCACCTGGCGCTCGGCACTCATCGGTCTTGGCGTGGTGCTGTTCGCCATGACGATCCTGGTGAACCTGGCCGCCACCGCCGTCGTTTCCCGGGCCGGCCGGAAGGGCTGACATGGCCGCCACCACCGCCTCCGGCCCTGCCTCCGAGCGGGCCTCGATCACGCGGTCGTCCATCTCCGGCGGCCGACGGGTGCGCAACGGCCTGGCCACCATGCTCATCTACCTGGCCGTGGCCTTCGCCCTCCTCCCGCTGGCCTTCGTCCTGTACTACGTCGTGTCGAAGGGGCTCGGCGTGGTCGATGTCGGATTCCTGACCAACGAGCTGCCCGCCCAGGTGCGCCGGGCCACCGGCGGGATCGGGCCGGCCATCGCCGGCACCCTGGTCATCACCGGCTTCGCCACCCTGCTGGCCGTGCCCCTCGGCATCCTGTCCGCGGTGTACCTGCACGAGTACGGCGGGGCCAGCCCGCTGGCGTCGGCCGTGCGCTTCCTCTCGAACGTCATGGCCGGGGTGCCGTCCATCGTGATGGGCTTGTTCATCTTCACCATCTACGTCCTGCCTCGTGGCGACAAGGGTTCATCGGGCCTGGCCGGCGGCCTGGCTCTGGCCTGCCTGATGCTGCCCATCGTCATCCGGGCCACCGAGGCCATGCTCCGCCTGGTGCCCGGCGAGCTGCGCGAAGCCGCCTACGCCCTCGGCACCTCGAAGAGCCGGACCATCCTGACCGTCGTGCTGCCGGCCGCCCTCCCCGGGATCACCTCGGGAGCCCTGCTGGCCGTGGCACGGGCCGCCGGCGAGACTGCCCCCCTGCTGTTCACCATCGGCGCGGCCCGCCAGTTCAACTGGACCCTCGGGGGCCCCAACACCGCCCTGTCGGCCCAGATCTTCTCCAACGCCCAGACGGGCTTCCCCGCCGCCCTCGACCGGGCCTGGGGCGCAGCGCTCACCCTGATCATCCTGGTGCTGGCGCTGTCCACCGTCGCCCGGATCGTCGCCGCCCGCTTCACGGTGCGCTGATGAAGCTGCTGGTGACCAACGACGACGGGGTCGCCTCGCCAGGGCTGTGGGCGCTGGCCGACGGCCTGCGCGACGCCGGCCACGACGTGGTGGTGGTGGCCCCCGACGACGAGCGCAGCGGCTCGGGCGCCGCCATCGGCCACGTCATCCCCGGCCAGGGCGTGGCGGCCGCACCCGTCGAACGGCCCGGCTGGGAGGGCGCGGCCTGGGCCGTCGACGGCGCCCCCGCCCTGTGCGTGCTCCTGGCCCTGCGCCTCGGCGCCTTTGGCGTCGGCTTCGACGCCGTCGTGAGCGGCATCAACCCGGGCTGGAACACCGGCCAGGGGGTGATCCACTCGGGGACGGTGGGCGCGGTGCTCACCGGGGGCAACTCGGGCCTGCCCGGGGTTGCCGTCAGCATCGACGCGGCCACGGCCCAGGTGGGCGAGGTCGGCCTGGTGCCCGGTCGGCAGGAGCGGTGGGCCACGGCGGTGGCGCTGGCCGTCGTCGCCGTCGGCTGGCTGGCCGGGCTCGACCCGCCGGCCGACGGCGCCGTCCCCGTCATGCTCAACCTGAACGTCCCCAACTGCGCCCTCGACGAGGTGACGGGGGTGCGCACGGCCCGGCTGGGCCGGTCGGCGGCCTCCGGCATCCGCCGCCAGCGGGTCGACGTTGGCCTCGACGGCAAGGTCCGCCTCGAGCTCGGGCCCCCGGCAGTCGACCCGAGCCCTGGCACCGACAACGCCCTGCTGCCCCTCGGCTTCGCCACTGTCAGCGTGCTCACGGGCATCGGTGACGCGCCCAGCGCCGGCGGCGAGGTCGTCGAGGCGCTGGCGGCCCTGACCTGTGGCCCGGTGCCGAGCCGGTGACCGGCAACCGCTCGTCGTGGCGATGCTGAGGGGTCGCCTGGCCGCCCGGATCGAGGCGCTGGCGGCCAAGGTCGACGGCCTTCCGGCCAACGGCGAGGACGGGCTGGAGGAGGCGTTGGCCCGGCTCGAGGCCGCCGTCGACGGGTGCGCCGTGGCCCAGCGCGCCGCCGAGGCCCGGGTCAACCGCTTCGCCGTGGCCCTTTCCCATGTCACCGAGGCCGTGGTGCTGGCCGACGAGGACGGCGAGATCGTCTTCCGCAACGCCCACGCCGAGGCCTACGCCGGCGCCCGCCACGGCGACGCGCTGGTCGAGCGGACGCTGGTCGACCTCCTGGGCCGGGCCCTGGCCGGGAAGGAGGGGGGCGAGCCCCTTGAGCTTTGGGGTCCCCCGCGGCGGATGCTGGCGCTGACGGCCCTGCCGCTGCGGGGCGTGGGGGGCGTGGTCGGCGCTCTGGCCATGGTCGAGGACGTGACCGAGAAGCGGCGCCTCGACTCGGTTCGGCGGGACTTCGTGGCCAACATCGGGCACGAGCTGAAGACCCCGGTCGGCGCCCTCATCCTGCTGTCCGAGGCCCTGGAGGACGAGTCCGACATAGCCGAGTTCCGCCGGCTCACCGCCAGCATGCAGCGCGAGGCGCTCCGCCTGGGCCAGATCATCGACGACCTGCTCGACCTGTCGCGCATCGAGGCCGAGGAGTCGCCGGTGCGCGAGCCGGTGCCGGCCCACCAGGTGGTCGAGCACGCCGTCGAGCGGGTGCGCACCATGGCTGACCACCAGGCGATCGAGCTCGACGTGGTCCAGGTCGACCCGACCCTGACCGTCCTCGGCGACCGCCGCCAGCTGGTCAACGCCCTCGACAACCTCCTCGAGAACGCGGTGAAGTACTCCGACGCCGGCTCGGCCGTGCGGGTCAGCGTCACCTCCTCGGGGCCGCTCCTGATCATCTCCGTCGAGGACCACGGGATCGGCATCCCTACCCGTGACCTCGAGCGGGTCTTCGAGCGGTTCTACCGGGTCGACCGGGCCCGGGCCCGCGACACCGGCGGCACCGGCCTGGGCCTGTCGATCGTGCGCCACGTCGCCTACAACCACGGCGGCGAGGTGAGCGTCACCTCCCAGGAGGGGAGGGGCTCCACGTTCAGGCTCACCCTGCCCGCCGGTCCCCCCACCAAGGCGCCAGCCCCGCTGTCGCTCCACCTCGCCGCCGACCGCAGCGACTGCGCAGGGAGCGTCCCCCTTGGCTGAGCCCCAGTCCACCGTGCTCATCGTCGAGGACGAGGAGTCCTTCGTCGAGGC
>Ga0183260_10002143_pt1 | contig 16358 bp, 14 predicted proteins | sample AntDrymUQ4972206_2_FD_129768 | JGI IMG/M metagenome (GOLD analysis project Ga0183260, IMG submission 129768) | Polar desert sand microbial communities from Dry Valleys, Antarctica - metaG UQ497 (22.06) (version 2) (version 2) | ecosystem: Environmental > Terrestrial > Soil > Desert | place...
ACCTTCGTCGCGGTGGGGAAGTGTTGAGCACGGCACGTGCGGCGTGCTACGTCGCACGTGGGACGTTGCACCGCACATCGCACGTAGCGCGTAGCACGTCGCACGTGACTTCTTCATGAATACGTGCATAATGCACGCATGCCGTTCAAGTCGTCCGACTCGCTGCTCCCGCTGACGCCGATCTCGTTCGAGGTGCTCCTCGCGCTCATGGACGGCGAGCTGCACGGCTACGCCATCCTCCAGGCGGTGGAGGCGCGGCTGGCGGGCAAGCTGCCGCTGCGGACGGGGACGATGTACCGCGCGCTGGCGCGGCTGCTGGATGAGGGGCTGATCGAGCGCGCTAGCGGGGCGCAGGACGAGGACCCGAGACGCCGGAACTACCGGATCACCGCGCACGGACGCTCGACCGCGAAGGCGGAAGCGCGGCGCCTCGCCGATCAGGTTGATGCCGCCAGGGCTCACCGACTGCTGCCGGAGTCGCGCCGGTGAGAGCCGTTGCGCGTGCGCTGCATCGCGCCGCACTCCACGCATACCCCGCGTCCTTTCGCGACAACTTCAGCGCCGAGCTCGACCGGATGTTCGACGAACGCCTGGATCGCGCGTCGTCGCGCTCCCACGCCGCCTTTCTCGCCGCCTATCTCGTGGTTGATGCTCTGCTGTCCGGCCTTGCCGAGCGGAGGCGCGCCAGGCAGGAACGCCGGGCCTGGCCCCGACACGCGTACCAGGACAACACAAGGAGTCAGACGATGACGTGGGAATCGATTCGGGCCGACGTGCGCCTCGCGATGCGCCAGGGCCGCCGCGCCCCGCTGTTCGCGCTGCTGACGGTGGCGTCGCTCGCCCTCGGGATTGGCGTCAACAGCGCCATGTTCGGCGTGCTCGAAGCTGTCATCCTGAAGCCATTGCCGTATGCCGAGCCCGGCAGACTTGTGGCGATCTGGAGTCACAACACCAACAACGGCGAGCAGAACAATCCGGTGTCCCCCGCCAACTACGAAGCCTTCAAGTCGGCGCCGTCGCTGACCGGCGTCGAGGGGATGTACTCGTTTCTCACCGCCGTGGAGGTCCGCATCGGACCAGAGCCGGAACTGGTGATGGCCTCGCAGGTCACACCCGGCATGTTCTCGCTGCTGGGCCGCCAGCCGCTCATCGGCGCGCCGTTCGACGGGAGCAGCCTGTCGCAGGGTGTCATTCTCAGTCACCAGTTCTGGCAAAGGCGCTTTGGAGGAGATCCGGGTGTTCTTGGCAAGCTCCTCGTTCCCGACGGGCCTGCGGGCGAAACCCTGCCCGTCGTTGCGGTCATGCCGACGGACTTCACCTTTCCGTACGGTTCGATGCTCGGGTCCTCCGGCCTGACCAGGAACCTGACCGTGGATCTCTGGCTCGCGATGTCTCCCACGCGGGACTGGCGCCTGCGCGACGCGACGGGTCAGCCCAACAGGTCCATTCATTATTTTGCGGTCGTAGGGCGCCTGGCTCCAGAACGCACGGTCGAGGGCGCGCGAAGCGAGCTGACCGCCATCGCCGCACGGCGCGCGACCGACCACTCTGACACCAACGCCGGCTGGGGTGTCACGGTGCGGCCCCTGCTCGAGCAGGCGGTCGGGTCGGTTCGTCCGTCGCTCATCCTTCTCATGGGCGCCGTCGGCGTCGTGCTGCTCATTACCTGCATCAACGTCTCGAACGTGCTGCTCGCCCGGGCCTCGGCCCGACGGCAGGATCTCTCCATTCGCTCCGCGCTCGGCGCCTCACGAATTCGGCTGATGCAGCAGGCGATCGTGGAAAGCACGATCCTGGCGCTCGCGGGCGGCGCGGCCGGGCTGGGGATCATGCTGCTCACCATCCGGGCGACCCTGGCGTTCGCGCCGCCCGGCCTCCCTCGATTCAGCGAAGTCTCGCCAGGGACGCCCGTTCTGCTGTTCGCGCTTGGGCTCTCGGTCGTCACCGGCATCGTCGTGGGCCTGCTGCCCGCGGCGGCTGCCGGCAGTACGCGCGCCCGAGGGCTGCTGCGCGGCGGCATACGGTCGACCGCTTCTGCGGCCAGCCGGCGAACACGTTCGGCCTTGATCGTCTCGGAAGTGGCGCTCGCGATGACGATGGCGGTCGGCGCCGGGCTGCTACTCCGGAGCTTTGCCTCCGTCTTGTCGGTCGATCCCGGCTTCCGCACGGAACAGCTCCTGACGCTCCAGGTGAGCGTGCCGGACCGCTATACGACGAACGAGGCGCGGGTCACCTTCTACGACGATCTCGAAGCTCGCCTGATGGCGTTGCCGGGAGTGACGGCGGTCGGCGGCACCACCCGTCTGCCGCTCTGGAGCACGAACGTCACGACCATGCTCGACGTCGAGGGGCGGGCGCTAGCTCACGCCGAGATGCCAGAAGTCGAAATGCGACGGGCAGTCTTCGACTACTTCGGGACCATGGGGATACCGGTGCTGCGCGGCCGTGCGTTCACACGGGACGACACTGCCGGCCAGCCGTCGGTCGTGGTGGTGAACGCCGCCCTGGCGGCCCGCGTGTTCCCCGGTGAAGACGCCCTCGGCAAACGGGTCCGCTTCGGTTCTGCAACAGCGCCATGGCTGACGATCGTGGGGGTCGTGGGCGACGTGAAGCACGGCAGCCTCGAAGAAGCACCGAAGCCGGAGCTCTACGTGACGTATCGCCAGGGATCTGCACCGGTGAATCCGTTCCTGGTTATACGCACCGGCGGAGACGCATCGGCTCTCGCGGGTGCCGTGCGGCAGGCGGCGATCGACCTTGGCGCCGACGCGTTTACCGATATCCGCACGATGGCCGCAGTTCGCAGCAACTCGGTCGCCTCGCGCCGCTTCATGCTGCTGCTGGTCGGGACCTTCGGCGTGCTCTCGCTGGGGCTCGCGGCGCTTGGCGTGTTCGGTGTGATCACGCTCATCACGGCGGAGCGCACCACGGAGGTCGGCATCCGCCTGGCCCTTGGCGCCACCCCGACGCAGGTGCTCTCCCTTGTGATGGCGCAGGCGCTGAAGCTGGCGCTGGCCGGCATCGCCATCGGCGCCGCCGCTGCGCTGGCGCTCAGCCCGATTATCGAGGCGCAGCTGTTCGGCGTCCGCGCTGTGGACCCGATGACGTACACGGGCGTTGCGCTGGCCCTGACGCTGACGTCCCTCCTCGCCGCGCTGCTGCCGGCACGCCGAGCCATGCGCGTTGACCCCGCACACGCCCTCAGGAATTAGGCTCGCACGTGACGTAGCACGTCGCACCGCACGTCGCACGTGGGACGCAGCACCGCACCTCGCACGTAGCACGTAGCACCTAGCACGTTGCTAAGCCCCCAGCATCTTGCCGGGATTCATGATCCCGAGCGGATCAAGCGCCGCCTTGATCGTGCGCATGACGTTGAGCGCTTCGCCATGTTCGCGTTCGAGGAACTTCATCTTGCCGAGGCCGACGCCGTGCTCGCCTGAACAGGTGCCGCCCATCGCCAGCGTGCGCTCGACGAGGCGAGTCGAGAGACGCTCTGCTTCTGCGACATCGGCCGCGTTATCCGGATTGACCGGAAAGATCATGTGGAAGTTGCCGTCGCCGACATGGCCGACGAGTGCTGCTTCCAGAGGCGAAGCCGAGATGTCGGCCCTGGTCTCGACGATGCAGTCGGCGAGACGGGAGATCGGAACGCAGGCATCCGTCGTCCAGCCGCGGCAGCCGGGCCGCATCGCGAGGGCGGCGTAATACGCATCGTGACGCGCCTGCCACAGTGCCGCCCTGGCCTCGGGGGTGAGCGCGCGCGCAAACGCGAGCCCGCCGTTTTCAGCTGCGATGTCGCCCACCGCTTCGGCCTGCTCGGTGACGTCTCGTTCGCTCAACCCGTGAAACTCGAAGAACAGCGTCGGGAACACCGGGTAGGACAGCTTCGAGAACCTGTTCACCGCATCGACCTGTACTTCGTCCAGCAGCTCGATCCGTGCCACGGGGATGCCCAACTGGATCGTGGTGATGACGGTGCGCACCGCCTGCTCGACGCTCTCGAAGTGACATGTCGCCGCCGCCAGCGCTTCTGGACGGCCATGCAGCCGCAGCGTCAGTTCAGTGATCACTCCGAGTGTGCCTTCCGATCCAACGAACAGCTTGGTCAGGTCGTAGCCGGACGATGACTTGCGCGCGCGTCCACCGGTCCTGATGATGCGGCCGTCGGCAAGGACGACCGTCAGCCCAAGCACCGCTTCCCTCATCGTCCCGTAACGGACGGCGGTGGTGCCTGACGCGCGTGTCGCTGCCATCCCGCCGAGAGTGGCGTCGGCGCCGGGATCCAGGTGGAAGATCAAGCCAGTCGCACGCAGGTGCTTCTCGAACTGCTTGCGTGTGACGCCGGCCTGGACCGTTGCGTCCAGATCATCCGCGCTGACCCGCAGGACGTTGTTCATGCGCGTCATGTCGATCGAGACGCCGCCGTGAATCGGGTTGACGTGACCTTCGAGCGAGGAACCGGCGCCGAACGGGACAATCGGGCAACGATGTGCGGCGCAGGCGAGAACGATCGCCTGGACGGCGTCGGTACTCTCGGGGAACACGACCGCGTGGGGCAGCACCGCCGCGTGATGTGATTCGCCGCGGCTGTGATGCTCGCGGACCGCGGTGGTGGTCGAGAGGTTCGCTCCGGGGATTCCGCGAAGCTCTTCGATCAGCGCGCTGAAGTCACGTGGCTCCGGCATGGTGTCACTGGACGGCGGGCGAGAGCAGCTTGATCGTGCCGGCGGTCGCGTCGACCTCGACGTCGGCGCCTACCGGCAGCGTCCACTGCGGGGTCTGGTGACCGATCATCGCGCCGAACCACGCCGGCACGCGCAGCGGCTTGATGTGATCGGCGAAGATCTCTTCGAGAGTGAGCGATGCGAAACCCTCGCCGGGCCCGCACTCGGCACAGGTGCCGAACACGAAGCCGTGGATCCGGTCGAGAATGCCGGCGAGCTTCAACTGCGTGAACATGCGGTCGACCCGATAGAGGTCCTCGCCGACGTCCTCGAGGAACAGAATCGCTCCCTCGGTGGACGGCACATACGGCGACCCAAGGATCGTCGTCATCACCGTGAGGTTGCCGCCGATCAGCCGTCCGCGGGCAGTGCCGGACGTGATCGTCTGCACGCGGTTCTCGGTCTGGGTCAGCGAGTTGCGATCCGCGAGCGCCTTCGGATTCTCGAACGTGACCGCCTCCGCGTTGAAGAGCACGCGCTTCACGTACTCGACCGACCACGTGTCCCAGCGTCCCAGGCCGTTCGGACCATGAAATGTAATGAGCCCGGTCTTCGCGTGAATGGCCAGGTGCAGCGCGGTGATGTCACTGTAGCCGAGGACGATCTTCGGATTCCGCCGGATCTCGTCGAAATCGAGGTGCGGCAGCACACGGCTGCTGCCCCAGCCGCCACGGATCGGCAGCACGGCTCGAATATCGTCGTCCTTGAAGAAGCGATTGATGTCGGCGGCCCGATCCTTGTCGCTACCCGACAGGTATCCATGCCGCGAGAGCACGTGTTCGCCGACCTTGACCTTCAGGCCGAGCGCCTCGAGAGACTCGCGCGCGATGGTGACGTCCACGGACTGGAACGTGGCACTGGCGGGAGCAACGATACCCACGGTATCGCCTGCCGCGAGACGTTTCGGCCGGACGGCTGAAAGCCCTCGCTGAGCTGAGGCGGGTTGCGATTGGGCCAGCAGGCCGACGGCTGGAACGGCCGCGATGGATTCGAGGAAAGCTCGACGATTCATGCTTTCGGATTGTGCCACACTGTTCTCATGCTCACCGCGCTCCTCCTGCTCGCGCTGACACTCCCCGCCTCGGTGCAGGAAAAATCGACCGGCGAGATCAAGCCGCCGAAGCGCGGCGACCTCGTCGTGGTTAAGGGGTGCGTCGCCAACGCGACGATCGACAGCAACGAAGTAACGGGCAGCGAGAAGGAATCCCGCTATTTCGAGTTCGTCACCTTCCGCCTCACCGGGGACAAGAAGGTCCTCGACGAGGTCCGTAAGGAACACGCCGGCCACTCGGACGTCCTGCACGGCGAGCTGCGCTCTGACCTGCCGAAGCCGGGCCAGGCCGGGAAGCTCGTCGGCAATTCGCGCGTCTCGATCGGTGTCGGACGCGGCATGCAGCCTGAGCCTTCGCCGCCGCTGCCTGTTCTCAAGGTGACCTCCATAGATCACACCGGCATCACCTGCCGGTAGTGCGCGCGCGCGCGCGGGGTACAATCCTCGGCGCATGAAGGGAGCCTCGTCGGGGAGCTACGCGTTTGGACGATTCAGAGTTGAACCCGGCGCGTATCGGCTCCTTCGCGACGATGCTCCGATCCAGGTTTCCCCGAAAATCATCGACCTGCTGCTCTACCTCGTCGCGCGTCCTTCGGTGCTGGTATCGAAGGAGGAGCTGTTTGCCGCCCTCTGGCCTGACGTTGCCGTCACCGACAATGCGTTGACGCAGGTTGTCTCGGAGTTGCGACAGGCGCTCGGTGACGATCCCTCGAAGCCGACCTATGTGCAGACCGTTGCCCGACGAGGCTACCGCTTCATCGCGCCGGTGGAGCGTGAGCAGCCGACCGCGCCGGGCGGACGTGACCTGCCTTCAGCGACGAGTCCTCTGCCATCGGTTGGCGTGCTCGATTTCGCGAATGTGACTCGCGATGCGTCGCTCGATTGGTTGTCGTCCGGGATTGCCGAGACAGTGACGAACGACCTGCGCGCCGCGCTCCAAGTGAGAATGCTCGATCGCTCGAGGATCGTGCAGGCGGTCAAGCGCTCTGGCACCGACCTCACGGCTCTTCGCCGAGAGCTGCAGTTCGACATGGCGGTCGTTGGCAGCTTCCAGCGATCCGGGGATCGTTTACGGATCACCGCCCGAGCGGTGGACGCTGCGAGCGGTGAGGCGCTCGCCGACAGTAAGGCTGACGGTCTGCTCGCCGACGTCTTCGATCTCCAGGACCGGATTGTCGCCCAGCTCTCGGCAGCGATCGGCAGCCGCAACGATGCGGCGCCGCGGCGTCCGCTCCGCGAAACGAGCAGCCTGGCTGCGTACCACGCGTTTACCGAAGGACGTGTGCGTCTGGACACGCTCGATTCCGCGCAGGTCGCCAGCGCGATCGACGATTTCGAGCGGGCGATTTCACTCGACACCCGCTACGCCGCTGCGCACGTTGGTCTCGGCAACGCGCACTTCTGGCAGTACGAGATGTCCCGGGCGAAGAACCAGCCCGGGGCAGCACTACTTGCCAAGGCGATCGACCATGTCAGGCGCGCGATCGAGCTCGAGCCCGATCTTGCCGAGGCCCACGCGACGCTGTCATTTCTCCTGGTCAGTGCCGGCAGGGCAACGGAGGCACTGGTCGCGGCGAGGCGCGCCGTCGCGCTCGAGCCGGGCTACTGGGGCCATCATTTTCGCGTCGGTCACGCCGCGTGGGGCGACGAACGCCTCCGCGCGCTGTCCCGAGTGCTGGACCTCTATCCCGACTTCCCGTTCGCGCACTTCGAAGTCGCGATGGTCCACATCGCTCGCGGGCACCTCGATCACGCCCAGTCCGTCCTGCGCGAGGGCACCATCGTGCAGGATCGCCAGGCGCACTTGAAACAGCGCTATCCCGCGCGTGGGCTGCACTGGCTGCTCGGTCTCGTCCGCCTTGCGCAGGGTGATACCTCGGAGGCGGAGGCGGAGTTCGACAAGGAGCGCGGCTGCGGCGACGGTCAGCTGTATGGACCGGAGTTCATGATGAATGCGTGCGACGGCGGTGGCTTCGCGAAGCTGCGGGCCAAGGACCCTGCCGGCGCGACACCGCACTTTCAGCATGCCCTCGAGCTTTACCCCGAGCATGCCCGTTCACTCGTCGGTCTCGGCGTCGCGCACGCCCTGGCCGGGAAGCGGAAGGAAGCCGACGCAGTATTTGCCCGCGCCGATGCCGCCATCGCGGCGCTGCGCAAGGGTGGACGGGGGGGTGAGGCGACAATCGCGCAGGCGTTCCTGGATACTGCCACCGGTCACGACGCGCAAGCGCTGGACTGCCTGCGCAGCCTTCTCGATCGCGCCGACCTGCCGTTCGCCGGGTGGACGATCCCGGTCGAGCCCCTGCTCGAGCCGCTGCGCCCAAAGCGCGGATTCCAGGACATTCTCCAGGCACTCGCCGCGCGCGCTCGCTGAAACGGGCTGCCGGAACGAGCGATTTCAGCCTAATTCAGCGCCAGCTCACGACTCGTGAGCCTCGCGGCCGCTACTGTGCGCCTTATGAAGCACATGGCTACCATCCGCGTCACCACGCTCCTCGTCCTGTCGATCCTGGCCTTCTTCGGTCCCATGGCGGAGGCACAGACGGCCCCGGTCACTCCGGCATCAGCCCCGTCCGGCGAGGTCGAGATGCACGAGCTCCTGCTGAAGGACGGCTCGCGCCTCTTTGGCCGGATCGAACGTGAGAACGACGAGGAGGTCGTTTTCAGGACGCAGTCCGGTGCGACCATCACCGCAAGCCGCAGCGAGATCGTTTCGCTGAAGGTCGTCAAAGGACGTCTCGAGCGCGGCGAGTTCGTCCGCGCCGACATGCACCGCAGCCGGTTGTTCTTCGCGCCCACCGGCAGGTCGCTCGAGAAAGGGCAGGTCTCGGTCGGCGTCTTCGAGTTCATCGCGCCGTTCGTCCAGGTCGGCGTTACCGACAACTTCTCCATCGGCGGCGGCACTCCGCTCATCTTCGGGATCGAGGACTTCGACCGTCCGTTCTGGATCACCCCGAAGTACCGCGTCCTCAACACCGGGAAGGTCCAGGCTGCCGTTGGCGTCCTGCATGTCTTCGACACCAGCGAAGGTGACAGCGCCGGCATCGCCTACGGCGTCGGGACGTTTGGCAGCAGCGACAACGCCATCACCGTCGGCGGCGGCGTTGCCTACTCGGGCGACAGCCGCGGCGGCATCGCGATGATCGGCGGGGAACGCCGCGTCCACCGCAACATGAAGCTGATCACCGAGAACTACATCTGGCAGGACGGCGGCGGCATCCTCTCGGGCGGCATTCGCTTCATGGGCGAGCGCCTGTCGGCCGATCTGGCGCTTGCCATCCCCATCGGCGAAGCCTTCGCCTTCCCGGTCGTCAACTTCGTGTATGTGTTTTAAGAGGGGGTCAGATCTTGTTTCTTGCGCTCCCGTCCTCAAATTGAGTCACAGCCGCGCGCGAGACAAGCCGCCGCGCGAGTTGTCCTCTGCGGAGCACAGGAGCGCAAGAAACAAGATCTGACCCCTCCCTTGGTCGTTGGGAGTTGGGAGTTGGGAGTTTTGTGACTGTCCCAGACCGCCTGTGAGATCGCGGCCATCAGCGGGCCGGTGACCTTCTGGTCCTGGATCCCCCGAACGAGGATCACCAGCACGTACGGCTTAGGGCCGAGGACGATGCCGGCATCGTGGTGGATGCGGGTGATGGTGCCGGTCTTGTGCGCGACAGGCGTTCCCTTCGGCAGGCCGGCCGGGATGCCGTCGTTGAACTTCTGTCGCTTCAGGACCTCGAGCATCTCCTTGTCTGCCGCAGCGCCCACCGCCTTCGACTGCCCAATCTTCTCGAAGAGCACGAGCAGCGCGCGTGCGGTGGTCGCGTTGTTCATCCCCTTCTCGAACGCCTTGGAGTCTTCGACACCTCGCAACACCATCATCCCGTCGGCGCCCAGCTTCGTGACGGTCGCCCGAATCTTGTCGGCACCGAGCTTCTCGATCAGCAGGTTCGTTGCGAAGTTGCTGCTCACCGTGATCATCAGCTCGTTCAAGCGCCGCAGCGTCATCGTCTTACCGACGGTCGCGTACACCTCGAGGTCCGAGTCGTCCCCTTCACTGAGCTTGTAGGGGCTGCCGTCGACGATGCTGCGGAACTCGTTGCGGATGGGGAGCGGATCGTCGAGCTTCAACGTGCCGGCTTCGACTTGCCGGAAGAGCTCGATCATAACCGGCACCTTCATCGTGCTCGCCGCATGAAAGGTCTTGTCGGGATCGATCAGCAGCTCCGATTTGCCGTCAAGCGACCGATAGGCGACAGCGACCTCGGCGCCGCTCGCGGCAATCAGTGAGCGGACCTTCGACTCGAGCGTAGGCGATGACTGCGCGACGGTGAGTGCCGCGAGCAGGATAATGAGACTCATAGGTCCGTATCTTAGGTTGGAGAGAGGACGCATGGACACCGAACTTCGCGGACGCACCGTCATCGTCATCGGCGCAGGACTGGCCGGCCTGACCGCCGCACGGGACCTGGAGGCGCACGGCGCCAGCGTGATGATCATCGAAGCTCGCGACCGCGTTGGCGGCCGCGTCCACACCGTCCGCGGCATCTTCGAGAGCGACCAGCACGGCGAGGCCGGGGCCGACCTGATCGAAGGCGAGCAGACGCTGGCGCTGAAACTCGCGAAGGAGGTCGGTCTCGAGCCGCGCCGGATCCTGCGTGCCGGCTTCAGCTACTACGGTCCGGATAGCTCTGGACGAAATCGCGCTTGGAAACGCCCGGTGATCTGGGAGGAGCTCGCGAAACGCCTCCGGCCTGAAATCGACGCCTACAAGGCCGCGGGTGAGCGTTGGGATTCCGGGGTGGCGTGCGCGCTCGGACCGGTCTCGGTGGCGCAGTGGTTGCGCGCGCAGAAGGCGGACGTCAGCTTCGACATCGGCGTCCGCGCCATGCGTGGATTCTTCCTCGCCGATCCCGAAGATCTCTCGCTGCTGCCAATGGTGGATCAGTTCGCCCAGGGCGGCGCGCCCGGCGAAGGCGAGATCTACAGGATCCCCGGCGGCAACGACCTGCTGCCGATGAGACTGGCAGATCGACTCCGCGCCCCGATTCTCCTGCGAGCGCTGGTGCAGAGCATCACGCAGAAAGGGGAGAGCGTCACCGTCCGCGTCCGGGAGCACAGCGGTCACCAGGAGTTCACCGCCGACTTCGTCGTCGCCGCGGTTCCCGCGACGACACTGCAGCGGATCAAGATGACGCCAGCGCTGCCGTCGCAACAACGGAAGGCGGTTAGTGGCCTGCACTACGGTCCGGCAACACGGGTGCTGCTCCAGTTCGAGCGGCCCTTCTGGCGGACGCGGCTGAAACACCGCGCCTTCGGCACCGCGCTGCCGATTGGCGCCGTGTGGGACGCGAGCGAGCATCAGCCCGGCAAGCAGGGGATGCTGATGCTCCTCGCCGGCGGCCGCGGCTCGATCGAGTGCCGGGAGATCATCAGGCGTGAAGGTCCGGACGGGGTGGTCGATCGCCTCCGGTGGATGGGCAAGCCAGCGGCGCTGCAGGCGCTGTGGCACACGAGCTGGGAGGATGACCCGCTCGCCGGCGGCGGCTACGCGATCTTCTCACCCGACTTCGATCCGCAGCTCCGCGACTGGCTTCGTCGTCCTGCCGGCCGGGTCATGTTCGCCGGCGAGCACACCAGCATCGACTGGGAGGGCTACATGAATGGCGCGATCGACAGCGGTGTTCGCGCCGCCGCCGAGATCCGGATGCTGGCGCGAACCACGATTGCGCCGCTCGTCTAACTGGCGGCCGGCTCCGGCGGTTGCGTCTGCGGCAGGTCGATCAGCGCCGACCATGTCTCCGGGTCCTGCGAGACCAGCGTACTGAAGTACAGCCACACCTCGTCCTCCGGAAACTTCCCGGCGAGTTCCGCGGCGGCGGCCTTTACCTTCTCGGCGTCCGGCACCGTCACGTTGTCTTCGTTGATCAGGCCGTCCTCGTGCGGGATCCCAAGCGCGTCCAGGAAGGCACCCATCATGGGACGCTGATGCTCGAGGTGATACGCAACGAGCGACCGCGCGGCAATTGAGTCCGACATGTTCGGCAGCCCGAGCAGGTACTTGACCTTCCGCTCCAGCGGCAGCGCGACGACGCTCTTGGTCCGGAACTTCATGGTTGAGGCAATCGTCGTGATCGCCTCGATCTGCTGATCGGCGGACTGCTCGTCGTTCCAGAAGTTTTCCGCTGCCTGTTGCCGCCGTTCGGCCGTCAGGCGCTTCCAGATGCGCGACGGCCGGAAAGATGAGAGGTCCTGGTCCATGCCACCAATTCTAAGCCACAGCGCCTGCGCGCCATCGACAGCCGCGCTGGTCTAGAGTTGTGTGGTGTCAGAGCGTTTGTTTACGCCGCGCTTCTTTGTGATGTGCGGCTTCAGCTTCACCGTGTTTCTGTCGGCGTTCCAGCTGTTTCCCACGGCGCCGTTTCACATCCTCGATCTTGGCGGCAGCACGTTTTCGTCCGGGCTGTTTCTTGGCTTTCTGACGTACTCGTCGGCGTTCTCTGCACCCTTGACGGGCGCATACGCGGATCGCGTCGGTTCGCGGCGGGTGCTGATCGGCACCAGCCTGGCGCTGGTGGTGTTCTCGCTCCTCTACGCGGTGATCACGGACGTCCGGGTGATGCTGGCGATGGTGCTCGTGCACGGGGTGTTCTGGTCCGGGCTGCTGTCGGCGTCGGCCGCCTACATGACGAACCTGCTGCCGGAGCGGCGTCGCGCTGAGGGGATCGGTTACTGGGGGCTCTCGACGCTCGCGGGGGTTGCGGTCGCGCCGGCGATGGGATTCTGGTTATACAGCCGGGGCTGGTTATGGCTGTGTGTGAGCGCGGCGGCACTGAACCTGTTGATGACGGTGATTGCCACCCAGCTTCATGACGACAAGCCGAAGCCCAAGGCGGCCACGGACGAGCGCAAGCGAGGCGTGCTCGAGTGGCGCGTCCTCATTATCTCGATCACGCTCGCGCTCTATTCGTTTGGTTACGGCGGGATCACCAGCTTCACGGCGATGTATGCGGACGCGAACGGGGTGGCGCCGAAAGGAATTTATCTGACCACCCTGGCGATCGTCATCCTGCTGACGCGCCCGCTGCTCGGACGGCTCGGGGACCGCTTCGGCTACACCCGCGTGTTCATACCGTGCCTGGTGCTGATCACCGCTGGCCTCGCGGTCCTCGCCTTAGGCGGCACGCGCAATTTTCAGTTGCTGTCAGCCGTGATCTTCGGGGTGGGCTTTGGCACGGCGTACCCGACCTATATCGGATACGTGATGAAGGGCGTGAGCTCGGAGCGCCGCGGCGCCGCGTTCGGCGCCATCCTCGCCGCGTTCGATACCGGCATCGGCACCGGCTCCACCGCGATGGGCTGGATCATCGGCCGCTACGGATTCGCGACCGCGTTCGGCGTCGCCGCCGCGCTCGCCGCCCTCGCGCTGCCGTACTTCCTCGTAGTCGACCGGAAGTACGGCAGGGTAGGCGCTGAAGTCTCAGCTAGATGATGGAATGGTGCTCTTTTCCATCTTCCATCTACCATCTACCATTTTCTATGTCACCCGTCGGCGTCAGAATCCCATTCGGACGCCGACGTCAATCCTACGTGCCGCCATGGCTGCCGTGGGCTGCGCGAAGAATCGCGACGTCATGACACCCGAATACCCGATGTGGTTCACGGTGTTGAGCAGGTTGGTTCCGGAGACGAACAGCTCGAAGCGGATCCGCTTGTCCTCGGCGCCGCCGCCGAACATGCCGCCGATGTCGCCGCCGCTCGCCGCGCGTTGACCGAATCCGAACGCGTAGCTCAGACGTCCGCCGAGATCCCAGCTCGACGCGGTGCGGCCGACGGGTCCGAGGCAACGGTGGCCTTGTCGCGACCGACCGAGACGCTCTCGTCCAGCTTCTGGATCGCGAGAACGGCGTCGCGCCTGTTCTCCCCGGCGCGGACCCGCACATCCGGGATCACCAGCGTCTCGAACCCGCTGAACGCCACCTGCACGGTGTAGCGGCCGGGCATGAGGTCGGCTGCCGTGACGATGCCCTGGCGATCCGACGCCAGGTCACTCATCGATACAGCGGCGGTCTTGTCCTCGGCACCTTTGATCTGGACGAGGGCGCCGGGTACGACAGCGCCGCTCTGATCCTTGACGGTGATCCGCAGGCTCGAAGCCTGCGGACGCTGCTGGGCATCGGCAGCTGCGGCCTCAGCCGCGATGCCGCCGGCGAGGGGGACAGCAAGTACGCATGCAATTAGAAGTCTGCGGATCATGATGATGCTTTCCTTACTGTGCGAATCCACTACTTCGCGTCGGTGGCGAACCTGGCCGGGTCGATCTTCGGATTGACCTTCACCCTGGTGAACGTCCATTCCTCGGTGGTCTCGCCGGCGACCGCGCGCCGCATCTTGTGTGGGAACGCCAGGCCTTCGACCCGCTGCCAGTCGTCAAAGAAGAGCGAGAAGTCCGACATCGGCTGCTCCGCGATCTGCTGTGACAGCATCTTCTCGGTGTCGGCCGCGAGCTTCTTGCGCTCCTCGTCCGACAGCTCTTTTGTCTGTTCGCCGCTGCTCGAGATGGTGCGTGTCCTCGGTCCACCGCTCGTCATCATCCGCGGCTGCCGTTCCTTGTAGGTCACCATCAGCGGCAGGAAGTTGTTCTGATCGATGAAGAGCCGGGCCTCGAAGCCGTCCGCGGCCTTCACGTCGATGACATGCGCCTTGCCGTCCGGCGACTCGGCTTCGCCGGCGTAGGTGTAGTTCGCCTGCACCGCGGGGTGTGCGGCGCCAAACCAGCCGAGCATCATGCGCGACACTTCCGCGCGCGAGCCTTTCAGCGAGGTCGCGTTCAGCTGCACGAGCTGCTCCGGCGAGGGCTTCGTGCCCTCACCGCCGTGCATCGAGGCGCCGGGGCCCATGCGGAACACCATCGCGCCACCAGGGCCGCTCTGTATGTTTCCGCCGCAGGGCAGGATCGCCTTCTCGCCATTGAACCCCGTGCTCATCGTCATGTTTGCCATGCCGCGCGAGGCTTCCGACTTCACATACTTGTCGGGCAGCACGATCAACAACTCGACGTCGCTCGATGCCTGCACGCTCCCGAGGTTGCGATCCATCTGGCCGTGCGCCGAGAGCGTCTTGAGCCCTTCCAGCTTCTTGTCGCCAAGCGCCTTACGGGTTTTTGCGAGAACCTCGCCTGCCTTCGCGTGCTGCGAGTCCTGCGAGTAAGCCGGCGCTACCGCACCAGCCAGGAGAAGAAGCGCCACTGCGCCAGAACGTGTGAACTGAGTCTTCATAACGTCCTCGTGAGAAAGATCCGTGTAATCCGTGTCTTCGGTGTCCGTGAAATCCGTGTTCCGTGTTCGTAAATTCCATCACTCCGTGAGATCCGTGTGGTTAAGCCGGCGTAAGGAATTTGTTAAGCACGTAAAACCTGCGCGGAGCCCGAATTCCGGCCATTTTCCGCGTGCTAGACTCGGCCCATGAGGGGGCGATTCCGGGTACCGATGTTCGTTGTGGCGGCGGCTCTGCTGGGCCTGATCGTGCTGCTGGCGACGCTGCAGTACCGGTGGCTCGGGCAGGTGAGTGCCGCGGAACGCGAGCGGATGAAGGCGAATCTCGCCACGCGCGCTGCCGGCTTTGCCCAGGACTTCGATCGCGAAGTCACGCGCGCCTACCTGACGTTCCAGGTGGACCCGGTGCACGAGGGTGAGAACCCCGCCGCGCGAATGGCGTCCCTCCACGACAGATGGCAGGCGACGTCGCGGTATCCGCGATTGATCAAGGACGTCTACCTCGTGCCGCGTGCGGCCGAGAGCGGTGCCAGCAGGCTTCAGCGGTTCAACGCAACGACGCGATTCATCGAACCCGTTGAATGGCCTGAGTCACTCGAGCCGGTGCGGAAGCAGATTTCAGTGCAGGCCGACGGATCCCTGCCGTCGACATCACTCGGACCCGGTACGACGATGATGATCCGGACGATGCCGAACGTGGTGTGGGAGTCGGTGCCGGCGCTGGTGGTGCCGATGCCGGTGGTCCTCGTCAATCACGTCGTCTCCGGAACGACGCTCCCTGAGTTGCGGCAGGATCTGCGAACGACCGCGACGATGGCCTACACGATCCTCGAACTCGACAAGCACTACGTGTCGGCCGAACTATTGCCCGCGCTGGCGCAACAGCACTTCAACGCCACGACGGAGGGTGTGGATTACGAGATGGCGGTGGTGAACACGGCGGCCAAAGAGTCCGTGTACACGACTGCGTCCTCATTCACGCCGGATCCTGCCGCGGAGATGGATGCGAGCGCCGACCTGTTCCAGGTCCGGCTGCAGGACTTCGGGCAGATGGCGTCCGAGGTGCGGCGGTTCACCTCCTTCGCCACGCGCATCGACACGCCACGCTCAGAAGGCTCCGCCCCGAGAACGGACGAAGTGCGCCGCACCGTCAGGCCTCCGGCCGGCGGAACGTTGGTGATGCGCGACTCCGCTCCGGTTTCGATCCTGCTGCAGCAGCACGTGCCCGGCACTGACCGCAAGGCGCTCGAAGCGGGGAGTGCAGCCGCGACTCGCGGGACGGTGAACCCGCCGAAGTGGCGCCTGGTCGTGAAGCACCCGTCC
>Ga0183260_10002144_pt1 | contig 16356 bp, 17 predicted proteins | sample AntDrymUQ4972206_2_FD_129768 | JGI IMG/M metagenome (GOLD analysis project Ga0183260, IMG submission 129768) | Polar desert sand microbial communities from Dry Valleys, Antarctica - metaG UQ497 (22.06) (version 2) (version 2) | ecosystem: Environmental > Terrestrial > Soil > Desert | place...
GTGCTCGGCGTGACGCTGGTCCTGGGCGACGGAACGGTCGCGAGCTCCGGCGGGAAGGTCGTGAAGAACGTCGCGGGTTACGACCTCGGCAAGCTCGTCTGCGGCTCGGAGGGCCGCCTCGCGCTCGTCGTCCGCGCCTCGCTCCGGCTCCACCCGCTCCCTGTCGCGCGCAAGACGCTCGTGGTCGAGACCGGCGAGGCGGCGGCGGTCGTGCGTGAGCTCCGGCGCTCGCGGCTCGAGCCGAGCGCCGTCGACGTCCTCCATCCCGGCCGGGTCGCACTGCTCTTCGAGGGTGGCGAGCGAGGCGTCGAGACCCAGCTCGAGACCGCGCAGGCGCTGCTCGGCGGACGGGTCGGGGACGACTCGATCTGGGACGAGTCGCGTACCCGTCAGGGCGACGCGTCCGGTCGGATGCGCTTCGTGCCGCGCGACCTCGAGAACCTTCTCTCGACGCTCGGCGAGGCGATCGTGCGACCCTCGGCCGGCATCGCCTACGTCCCGCACCGCGTCGGCGGGGTGCCGACGGCGGCGGCGCGCCGCCTGCACCGGGCGCTCAAGGAGCGCCTCGACCCGGCAGGGGTGCTCGCGTGATCGAGGAGCTGACGAAAGCCTGCGTCCATTGCGGCTTCTGCCTCCCGACGTGCCCGACGTACGTGCTCTGGAACGAGGAGATGGACTCGCCGCGGGGACGGATCCAGCTCATGGAGAAGACGGCGACGGGCACGCTGCGGCTGAGCCCGACGGTGGTCGAGCACTTCGACCGTTGTCTCGGGTGCATGGCGTGTGTCTCGAGCTGCCCGTCGGGTGTCCAGTACGACCGGCTGATCGAGGAGCAGCGCCATGTCGTCGAGCGCGAGCACGAGCGGACGCGCGCGGAGCGCCTCCAACGGCAGCTTCTCTTCGCGACGCTGCCCTACCCGCGGCGCCTGCGCTGGGCGCTCCGGCTAGCCCCGCTCGGTCGCGCGCTCCCCGCCCCCGCCTGGGCGCGCCCGATGCTCGAGCTCGCACCGCGCTGGCGCTCGACCGAACGACCGGCGCCAGTCACTCCAGCGTGTGTTGAATCAACACAAGCTCCTCCGCGCGTCGGGCTGCTGACGGGTTGCGTCCAGTCCGTCTGCTTCGGTGACGTGAACGCGGCGACCGCGCGGGTACTCGCCGCGGCGGGCTACGAGGTGGTCGCTCCCGCGCAGGGCTGTTGCGGCGCCCTCTCCGCCCACGCCGGCCGGGCGGAGGAGTCGGCGCGCTTCACGGAGCGCCTCGCGAAGAGCTTCGCCGGTCTCGAGTCGATCGTCGTCAACGCCTCCGGCTGTGGCTCGCACTTGAAGGACCACGGGCTCCCGGCACTCGACGTCACGGAGGCATTGCACAGGGCTGAGCTGCGGGGGGCCGAGCTGCGGGGAGCCGAGTTGCGCGATCTCGCTCCGCTCGAGCTGAAGGTTGCCTACCAGGACTCCTGCCACCTGCGGCACGCGCAGCGCCTGCCCGCGGCCTGGCGATCGGTACTCGAGCGGATTCCGGGGCTGACCGTGGTCGAGCCGGCCGAACAGGATCTCTGCTGCGGCTCGGCGGGGATCTACAACGTCGTCCAGCCCGAGGCCGCCCGCGAGCTCGGCGACCGCAAGGCCCGCCATGTCCTCGCGACGGGGGCAGATGTGTACGCGAGCGCGAACCCCGGCTGTCTCGTCCAGGTCTCGCAGGCACTTCACCGTGCGGGGCGTCCTCTCCCCGCGCTCCACCCCGTCGAGCTCCTTGACGCGTCTCTTCGCGGCGCGTCGGCGACGGAGCTCGTCGCGTCTGCCAGGCGGTGACCGGGGCGGGCCGGACAGGTCCGGCCCTACGATGGAGCCGCCTACATGGGACGAAGCTCGTCGAGTCGGTCGACCCGCGCGAGGGCGGGAAAGAACCGCGTCCAGGCGACGGCGATCCCGACCGTCACGACGCCGCCGATCACCACGGCAGGCACGGCCCCCACGAGCGCTGCGGCGACACCGGACTCGAACGCCCCGAGCTCGTTCGAGGCGCTGATGAACACCATCTCGACCGCGTTCACGCGGCCGCGCAGCTCGTCCGGGGTCACGAGCGGCAGAATCGTCTGCCGCAGCACCATGCTCACCATGTCGACCCCGCCACCAGCCGCCAGCGCGACGAGGGAGAGCCACATCGTCTCCGAGAGCCCGAAGACGACGATCGTGAGCCCGTAGAGCGCGACGACGGTCAGCAGCGTGCGGCCCGCATGCCGTTGGAGCGGCCGACGAACGAGGACGATCGCAGCGAGCAGAGCACCGGCGGCGGGAGCGGAGCGGAGGATGCCGAGCCCGGCGGGCCCGACCTCGAGCACGTCCTTCGCGAAGACGGGCAGCAACGCGACAGCGCCACCGAAGAGCACGGCGAACAGGTCGAGCGAGATGGCGCCGAGGAGCACCGGCGTGCGGCGGACGAGGCGGACGCCGTCGAGGAGGCTTCGGAAGTTGGGCGAGACACCGCCGATGCGGACGCCGACCCGGCCGGCGCGGAGCGCGAGCACCGCCGCGAGCGCCAGCAGCGAGAACGCGGTCGCGACCCCGTACACGAGCTCCGGCCGGACCGCGAAGAGCAGGCCCCCGAGCGCCGGACCACCGATCACCGAGAGCTGGAAGGCAACCGACCGCTGCGCGAGGGCGCGCACGAGCATCGCCTGAGGCACGAGCGACGGCGTGAGCGCACGTCCGGCCGGCGCACCAAGAGCCGATGCGACCCCGGTGCCGAAAGCGAGCGCGAAGAAGGGCCATGTCTGGTTTGCCCCGGAGCGGGTCACGAGGAGCAGACCGATGGCGACCACCGCATCCAAGCCGATCGCCAGGGCGAGGACGGTGCGGCGTGGGTACCGATCGGCCAGATGTCCGGCCGGGAGCGCCAGGAGGGGCAGTGGAGCGAACATCGCGAGCCCGACGAGACCGAGATCGAGCGGGTTGCCCCGGATCTCGTAGACTTGCCAGCCGATCGCGACGAACGACATCTCGATCGCGATCGCCGTCGCCACCGTGGCGGCGACGTAGAGCGAGAAGTCGCGGTGGCGAAGCGGTGAGCTCAGGCCGCTTCCGGCGCGTCGTCCGCCTCTTGGCTCCGGGTCGGCAGGAACTCGACCTCGAGCCGCTGGATGCGGGTGCCATTCGTCTCGAGCACCCGGAAGCAGAGTTGGCCCGCCCAGACCTCGTCACCGATCGCGGCGGCGCGCCCGAGATGCCCGAACACGAACCCCGCGACGGTGTGGTAGTCGTCGGTCGCGAGCTTGGTCTGAAATTGCTCGTTGAAGTCGTCGATCGTGAACGAGCCGTCGATCCTGATGGTCGCGTCGTCGATCCGCTCGACCGACTCGTCCGGGAGGTCAAACTCGTCCTCGATGTCGCCGACGATCTCCTCGAGCAGGTCCTCGAGGGTCACGATCCCCGCCGTGGCGCCGTACTCGTCGACGACGACCGCCATGTGCTGGTTCGTCTTGCGGAACTCGGCGAGGAGCGCGCCGAGGTCCTTCGTCTCCGGCACGACGTACGCGGGGCGGAGCAGCTCCTCGATCGCGACCGAGGCGATGCTGTGATCGTTGAGGGCCGCGACGAGCGCGCGGATGTGGAGGATGCCGAGGATGTCGTCGAGCGACCCGCGGTACACGGGATACCTGGTGTACGGAGACTCGAGCACGAGCCGCAGGGCGTGCTCGGGTGGAAGCTCGACGGAGAGGCCGACCACGTCCGGCCGGGGCACCATCACGTCGGCTGCCTCCTTCTCCGCGAAGTCGAAGACCTTGTAGAGCATCTCCTCCTCCGCCGTCCGGATCTCCCCGACGTCCTCGGCCGCCGCGACCGAGTGGCGGATGTCGTCACGCGTGAAAGCGATCATCCCGGCAGGCGCAGGCTTGACCCCGAGCAGGCGGAGGACGGCGTTCGAGGAGTGCTGGAGCAGCCAGACGAGCGGGGCGAACGCCCGCGAGAGAAAGTCCACGGGGACCGCGAGCGCCAGCGCGAGCAGCTCGGCTCGCTGGAGCGCGACCGCCTTGGGCACGAGCTCGCCGAGGACGACGCTCAGGTACGTGAGCACGGCAAAGGCGATCGCGAACGCGACACCGCGCGGGAGGAACTCGAGGTAGCGAGAGACGAGCGGCTCGCCGATCGCGCCGAGCGCGATGCCGACGACGGTGATCCCGACCTGGACGGTCGAGATGAAGCGGACGGGCTGATCCATCGTCTTGAGCGCCGTTCGCGCCGCACGGCTTCCCCCCGACGCGCGCTCCTCGAGGCGGGCCCGGCGTGCGGTGATGAGCGCGTACTCGGCCGCGACGAAGATCGCGTTCAGCCCGACGAGCGCGAAGACGACGAGGATGCGAGCCGCGTCGCTCACGGCGTGCCTCTACCGGGGAAGGTGGGTGCCCCGCGTCCCGGGGCGCGGGTACTGGGCGGTTGCTCGCCGTCCACTCAGGCGGCAGTATAGGTGACGACTCCGTTCTCCTCGTGCCCATGGGCGCCACCCTCGAGAACGAGCCGCTCCAGGTGCGACAGGGTCTCGGCGACTGCGAATCGGCGTGCCGACGGCTTGAGCTCGTCACCGAAGAGCGGAAAGGACACCTCGTAGGCGCTGCGGGGCGCGTTGCCGAGCGCGGCCACCGTTGCACCGAGCCTTGCTCGATGGTGCGCGATCAGCTCGCGGGCGCGTCCCGCGGGGTCGCCGAGCAGGTCCCCGTGCCCTGGCAGAGCCACTCGAGCCTCGAGCGCGGCCGTCGCCTCGAGCGCTTGGAGGTAGTCGCCGAGCGGATCGGGGCGGCTCGCGGGCCACAGACCGACCGTGGGGGTGATCCGGCCGAGCAGGTGGTCGGCCGCGACGAGCACGCCGTCTCGGAGGAGCATCAGCTGACCGTCGGCGTGACCGGGGGCCGCAACGACCTGCCACCCTCCGATCTCGTCTCCCGGCTCGAGCCGCTCCGGATCCCGCTGGAAACGGACGAATGGTCGGTAGAGCGAGCCCTGCTCGACGAGCTCATCGGTGACGTCGTCCGGAACGCCGTGGCGCCGGAACCACGAGACGAGGACTTCGCCCCAGTCCTCCGCGTCCCAGACGAGCTCGCACTGCTCGTAGTCGAGCCGACCCTGGGCAACCGGCGCGCCCGTCAGCTCGGCTAGGTCGGCGGCGGCGCCGACGTGATCCGGGTGGAAGTGCGTGACGACGATGTGGCGAACGTCTCCGGCGAGCCCCGCCAGCTCGTCCGCCCAGTGCTCACGCGCGTCCGGTAGTCCCAGGCCCGTGTCGACGACGATCCAGCCATCCTCGCTCGGGAGCACGTAGGCGTGAACGTGCCCCGGCCGCGTCGGCAACGGCAACGGCAGCGTCACGCGGCGGATCCCGTCGGAGAGCTCGTCCATCGAGAGAGCCTACGGGCCTGTCGGAGCCCGAACGGGGATATGGCTCCCGCGGACCGCTTGACAGAAATCGGTGTCTGACACCTATTTCGACCTTCCGCCTGGACGAGTGGCGCATGAGGGGAGAGACGGCTTGTTGAGGGCCGTCGATCCCTCCGCGTCACGGTCAGCTCCTCGCCTCGGGTGGACTGCGCTCCCGGTTCGGCTAATGCGACGCATAAGAGGCGCTCATGGGTGGTACCGTTCGTCGGATGCCAGCGATCGCCGAGCTCGTCGGGCCGACCGACGTCGAGTCACTCACCGCCGAGCAGGTCGTCGAGACCGTCCTCGAACGGCTCCACCCGCGTGTCGCGCTCGCTTGCTCGTTCCAGAAGGAAGAGAGCGTTCTGCTCGAAATGCTCCTCGAGCGAGAGCCGCAGACCCGCGTCTTCGCGCTCGACACCCATGTGCTCTTCCCCGAGACGTACGCGCTCTGGCGCGAGCTCGAGCAGCGCTACGGCATCCGGATCGAGGTCTTCGAGGGACCCTCGCTCGGTCGCCAGGCGGCAACACACGGCGAGGCGCTCTGGGAGCGAAACCCGGATCTCTGCTGCTCGATCAGGAAGATCGGGCCGCTTGGCGCCGCCCTCGCAGGACTCGATGGGTGGATCACCGGCGTCCGGCGCGACCAGGCGCCGAGTCGTGCGGAGACGCCGAAGCTCGGCTGGGACGAGCGCCACGAGCTCTGGAAGGCGAGCCCGCTCGCCGACTGGTCGGACGAGGACGTCTGGGAGTACGTCCGCGAGCGCGACCTGCCCGTGAACCCGCTGCACGAGCGGGGGTATGCCTCGATCGGCTGCACGCACTGCACACAGCCCGGCACAGGCCGGCAGGGTCGCTGGGTCGCGAGCGCGAAGAGCGAGTGCGGGCTCCACGCCTGACGACTGGGCCGCCGTGACGTCGAAAGCCCCTCTCGTCCACCTCTCGCACCTCGACGTGCTCGAGGCGGAGGCGATCCACATCATGCGCGAGGTCGCGGCCGAGCTCGAGCGGCCCGTGCTCCTCTTCTCCGGCGGCAAGGACTCGATCGTCCTCCTGCGGCTGGCGGAGAAGGCGTTCCGCCCCGGCCGCTTCCCCTTTCCGCTGATGCACGTCGACACGGGCCACAACTTCCCGGAGGCGATCGAGTACCGCGACCGGCGGGTCGGCGAGCTCGGTGAGCGCCTGGTCGTCGCTTCCGTCCAGGAGTCGATCGACCGTGGCCGCGTCGTGGAGCAGACAGGGCCACGAGCCTCGCGGAACCAGCTCCAGACGACGACGCTCCTCGACGCAATGACCGAGCACGGCTTCGACGCGGCGATCGGCGGTGCCCGCCGCGACGAGGAGCGCTCGCGCGCGAAGGAGCGGATCTTCTCGTTCCGCGACGACTTCGGGCAGTGGGACCCGCGCGCGCAGCGACCGGAGCTGTGGAACCTCTACAACGGACGGATCCGCAAGGGCGAGCAGGTGCGCGTCTTTCCGATCTCGAACTGGACGGAGCTCGACGTGTGGCAGTACGTCGCGCGCGAGGAGCTGGAGCTGCCCGCGATCTACTTCGCCCACGAGCGCGAGGTGTTCGAGCGCGACGGGATGCTCTACGCGGCATCGGAGTTCGTCGAGCGCTATCCGACCGAGGAGCCGTTCAGCGAATGGGTGCGCTTCCGAACGGTCGGCGACATGTCGTGCACCGGCGGCGTCCGCTCCCGGGCCGAGACGATCGCCGAGGTGGTGGGCGAGATCGCCGCCACCCGGATCACCGAGCGTGGCGAGACGCGCGCAGACGACAAGGTGTCCGAAGCCGCGATGGAAGACCGCAAGCGCCTGGGCTACTTCTGATGGAGACGCTCGACCACGCGGCGTTCCTGACGGACGAGGCCGCCGCGACCGAGCTCCTCCGCCTCGTCACCTGCGGCTCGGTTGACGACGGTAAGTCGACCCTGATCGGTCGACTGCTCTTCGACACGAAGCAGGTGATGGCCGACCAGCTCGAGCACGTCGAGGAGACGAGCGAGAGACGCGGCGACGGCTATGTCAACCTCGCGCTCCTGACGGACGGCCTGCGCGCCGAGCGCGAGCAGGGCATCACGATCGACGTCGCCTACCGGTCGTTCGTGACGCCGTCGCGCCGCTTCCAGCTCGCCGACGCGCCGGGTCACGTCCAGTACACGCGGAACATGGTCACGGGCGCTTCTACCGCCGACGTAGCCGTCGTGCTGCTCGACGCCAGGCACGGCGTGATCGAGCAGACCCGGCGCCACACCTACATCGCCGCGATGCTCGGGATTCCCCACATCGTCTTCGCCGTGAACAAGATGGACCTGGTCGACTTCGACGAGTCGCCCTTCAGGGCGATCGAGACCGAGCTGACCGAGCTCGCGAGCCGACTCGACGTGCGCGACGCGCTCGCGATCCCGATCGCAGCGCTTCCCGGCGACAACGTCGTCGACCCGTCCGAGCGCCTGTCGTGGTGGGATGGCGGCACGTTCCTCGAGCGGCTCGAGACGATCGCGATCGCCGGCGATCGCGATGCCGCGCACCGGCGCTTCCCTGTGCAGTGGGTGATCCGTCCCATGTCGGACGAGCACCACGACTTCCGGGGCTACGCGGGCCAGGTTGCGGGTGGTGAGTGGCGTGCGGGAGACGAGGTCGTCGTCCTGCCGTCGGGGCGGACGACGACCGTGGCAGCGGTCGAGACGCATGACCGGGCGCTCGACGTCGCAGTCCAGGGGCAGTCGGTGGTGATTCGGCTCGCCGACGCGCTCGATGTCGCGCGCGGAGACATGCTCTGCGATCCGGCCGACGCGCCCGTCGTCGCACGTGAGCTGGAGGCGATCGTGTGCTGGATGAGCGAGCGACCCGCCGCGAACGGCGCCCGGCTCGCCGTCAAGCACACGACGCGCTGGACGAGGGCGATCCTCGACGAGGTCTGCTCGGTGCTCGACGTCGAGAAGTTCGAGCAGGTTCCCGCCGACGGCCTCGCGCTCAACGACCTCGCCCGGGTGCGGCTCCGACTCGCCGGTCCGCTGCTCGTCGATCCGTACTCGGTGAACCGGCAGACGGGCTCGTTCGTGCTCGTCGACGAGGCGACGAACGAGACGGTCGGCGCGGGAATGGTCTTGAGCGCCGCGCCCTAGTGCCGCGTCTCGCGACGTTCCACCGGAAACTGCTCCGGTGGAACGTCGCGAGTCCGGGGCACCAGGTGCCGGACAGGTCCGGCACCTACACGGGTTTGCGGTGAGACGTTAGGAGTTGACGCACTAGCGTTGTAGCACTGCGCGACACGGACGGAGGTCGCCGGGAACGCAGGCTCTGAGCTCGGCGAGTACGAACACGTGTTCTATGATCCGAGGATGCAGGTGCACTACCGCGAGGATCCGTGTCGGAGCGCGCTCAACCGCGTCAAGGGGATGCCGTTCGACTGGTCGCTCAACCCGTACACGGGCTGCGCGCATCGCTGCACGTTCTGTTACGTGCGTGCGTTCGAAGCGCGCGCCGACCGGCCTGCGGACGACCGGTACGGCCGCTCGCTCCGCGTCAAGGTCAACATCGCCGAGGTGCTCCGCGGCGAGCTCGCGCGCGCGTCCTGGCGACGCGAGAGCGTGGCCGTCGGGGCAGCGACCGATCCCTACCAGCCGGCGGAGGGTCGCTACCGGCTGACGCGGGCGTGCGTCCAGGAGCTCGGCCGTGCGCGGACGCCCTTCTCGCTCATCACGCGTGGCCCGCTGATCCGGCGAGACCTGGACGTCCTGGTCGAGGCGGCGCGCAGGGCCCGCGTGCACGTGACGTTCTCGGTGCCGACGCTCGACGAGCGGATCTGGCGGACGACGGAGCCGGGCACCGCTCCTCCCCGCCGCCGCCTCGAAACGGTCCGTCTCCTGGCGGAAGCGGGGATCGACACGGGGGTCGCGCTCGCACCGATCCTCCCCGGACTCTCCGACGACCCGTCGCACCTCGCCACCGTCGTGCGGGAGGCGCGGGCGGCGGGTGCGAGCGGCGTCTGGGCGAACGTCGTCCATCTCGGCCCGGGGACGCGGGAGCACTTCCTCGAAGCCCTGGCTCGCGACTGGCCCGAGCTCGTGCCGACCTACGAGCGGCTCTTCGCCGGCCGGCAGTACCTGCCGCGAGGCGAGACGGCGTCGGTTCGCTCGACGGTCAGACGATTCTCGGGTGAGCGCTGGCTGCCGCGTCGACCGCCGATCCAGCCAGAACCCGAGCCGGAGCAACTTGCCCTGCTCTGAGCGGTAGAACGAGCCGTCTTCCCCGCACCCTAGAATCCCGTGCGTGTCGGACACCGCCGAGAACGGGGAGATCACCGTCCTCATCGCCGACGACCACGAGGTCGTGCGCGAGGGGCTGCGGCTCGCGCTTCTGCGCTCCACGCACATTCGAGTCGTCGGCGAGGCGCCCGACGGCGAGACCGCCGTCGCTTTGACCGAGCGGCGACGACCCGACGTCGTGCTCATGGATCTGCGCATGCCGCAGATGGACGGGATCGAGGCGACCCAAGAGATCCTCGCCCGGGTCCCCGATGCCCGAGTGCTCGTCTTCACCGCCTACAGCGAGCGGGCGCTGCTCCAGCGCGGGCTCGAGTCCGGCGCACGTGGCTACGTGCTGAAGGAGACGCCGCACGAGACTCTGCTGAAGGCGATCGAGAAGGTCGCCGCCGGCGAGACCTACATCGATCCGGCGCTGATCTCATCGCTCGCGACGGGTCGCGACGGCCAGGAGATCCTGACCCAGCGGGAGCGCGAGATCCTCCAACTGCTCGCAGACGGGATGTCGAACGCGGAGGTCGCGACGCAACTCTTCATCTCCCAGGAGACCGTCAAGAGCCACGTCCGTCACATCCTCGCGAAGCTCGAGGCCGAGACCCGTACGCAGGCGGTCGCGATCGCGCTTCGCGAAGCCATGATCGATTGAGCGACGCGGATCGTCTCGCCGAGCGACTGATCGCGGAGCGGGCGGAGCGGAGGAGGATCGCCGAGCAGCTCCACGACGGTCCCGTGCAGCATGTCGCAGCGTTGTCGCAGATGCTCGACGCGACGGTGCACGCCATCGAGGACGGCGATCAGGTCGCAGGCGCTAGGCTCGCGTCCCGCGCGCTCCAGGTCGCCCGCGACGCCGCCGAGGAGCTCCGCGAGATCGTCTCGGGCCTCGAGCCGGTCGCGCTCGAGAAGCTCGGGCTCGAGGCCGCGGTGCGCGAGCTTGCGGAAAGAGCGGCAGCCCGCCACGGGACGACCGTCGAGGTGTCGATCGACGACGAGGTGCTCGGCGAGGGTGCTCGCTCGAGCCTCTTCCAGGTGATCCGGGAGACTCTCGATCAGGCTTTCCGGCGCGGCCCGCCGCAGCTGGTGGTGATCTCCCTCACGCGGACAGCCTCGGGTGGCGTCGACCTCGCTGTCTCGGACGACGGGTCGCCGGAACGACGTCAGGCCGTGCTCGACGGCTTCGCCGAGCGGGCGAAGGAGCTCAACGGCTCCTTCTCGTCGGCCCGCGACGGAGACCGGACAGTCATCCGCCTGACGCTGCCACCCTCCGCCGCCCAGCTGTAGGGGCCGGACCTGTTCGGCCCGCGGCCGTCGACCTGGCCGGACAGGTCCGGGCCCTACGCCGGAGGCTCGTTCTGGACGTCGTGCTCGTCGGCGTAGGCCTGGACGAGCGGGTCGATCACCGCGGCGCCCTGCGGGAACGCGTAGTTGATCTTAACGAACGGCTCCCACTTGTCGGGCAACGCATCCTCGGGGAAGATCGCCTCCACGGGACACTCCGGCTCGCACGCACCGCAGTCGATGCACTCCTCCGGGTCGATGACGAGCATGCGCTCGAACTCGTGGATGCAGTCGACCGGGCACACGTCGATACACGACTTGTCCTTGATGTCGATGCAGGGCTCGCTGATGATGTACGTCATCGCACGGCGAGCCTAGCAACGCTGCTCGCTGACGATTCGCGCCGACGCTTGGTCTCCTGACGTCTCATCGGAAACCGTGTGGGTGCCAGACCTGTCCGGCATCGAGTGCCGTGGAATCGCGTCGGTCACCGACGGTTTCGTTGGAACGTTGCGAGACGCGGCTAGCCGACGAGCTCGTCGACCACCTGTCGCGCGCGCTCGACGAGAGCCGACTTCACGATCACCTGATCGAATCCCGCTGCGTGGGCGCGTTGCAGCCCCACCGTGTCGGTGTGGTTCGTGAACCCGAGGATCGGCGTCTCCGGCCATGCGTCCGACACCTCGTCGGCATCGACGCGAGCGATGTCGCAGATCACGAGATCGGGTGGATCGGCGCTGTCGGTCGTGACGAGCCGGTGCCCGTCGAGCGGCCCCTCGAGCTTCGACCGGAACATGAGGTCGACCCCGACGAGCAGGATCGTCGCCATGTGCTGGGTTGTACCACGGCAGGCACGCGCCGCGAGCATTCGATGGGCCTCGCTCTCTGGTATCAACGGCCTCGGATGAGCGGGAAGCGAACGGCCGCGACGGAACCGAACGCCGCGGCGCGGCAGCGAGACGTGGTCCGCGGAGCACGCACCGCGCTCGTCCTCCTCGTCGTGTTGCTCGTCGCGAGCTTCGTCGGCGCGGCGCTCGTTGCGAAGCGACTCAACGAGAGCGCACGGGACGAGTACGTCCGGGATGCGATTCCGCTCGCAACCCTCGTGCAGGATCTCGTGATCCAGATGCTGAACCAGGAGACGTCGGTGCGTGGCTACGTGATCACCGAGCGCCGTTCGCTGCTCAAGCCGTACGACGTGGGTCGCCGCGGGACGGCACGCGATCTCGTGGCGATGCGGGAGTATCTGCCGAGCCACCCCGGACTTGCGGAGCTCGTCACCGAGGCTCGTCCCAAGATCGCGGCGCTCCAGGAATTCAACGAGGCGCAGATCGCACTCGTCGGGCAGGGAGGCGAGGCACTCGAGCTCGCCCGCAGCCGCACTTTGCGAGGCAAGGCGCTCTTCGACGAGTTTCGCGGTGTCGCAGAGCGCATGCTCGTCGACACGGAAGCCTTCGTCGCGAACGCGCAGCGACGGAACGACGCCGACTATCGGAGGCTCGTGGGATATCTCGCAGGGCTCGGGACGCTCGCTCTCGCGATCGGCGGCGCGCTGATCGTCGTCGTCCCCCGCCGCCTCAGCTCGGCCTATGCCAGCGAGCGACTGGCGCGGGCGCGTGTCGATCGACTCCGTGCGGTGCAATTCGAGCTGACCGGCTCGCTCGAGGAGGACGAGGTGCGAGCCATCGTCACCCGTCAGGCCGTACAGCTCTTCGGGGCAGAAGGAGCCGCTGTCGTTCAGGTTCCCGAGACCAGGGCCATGGTCGTCCTCGCGGCGTCGTCGTTGAGTGCCGACGTGCGGCGGGGGATCGACACGACCGACGGTGCACTCGGCGAGCAGGTTCGGGGCGTCGTTCTCCGTGCCCACGCGAAGACGGCGCGCGGCGAGCCCGACCAGATCGATGGTCCGCACGGCCAGACGATCGTCCTGACCCGTCTGGGAGGCGGGGAAGGCGCCGCCGAGTCGCTCGCGCTCGTCTACCGCGACGCCCGGTCCGTCGACGCCGAGCTCGGAACCGTCGCCACGTTCGGTCGTCAGGCATGCCAGGCCCTCGAGAACGCGCGCCTCTACGCGCGCGAGCGCCATATCGCGGAGACGCTCCAGCGGAGCGCGATGCCTCGCTCCCTGCCGTCGTTCGAGAGCCTGCGGATCGCCGCCCGCTACCTGCCCGGTAGCACCGAGGCCGACATCGGCGGTGACTGGTTTGACGTCTTCACCCGCCCCGACGGTCAGATCTGTGCAGTCGTCGGCGACGTCGGCGGCAAGGGGGTCGACGCAGCGTCGCAGATGGGCCAGCTGCGGAGCGCCCTCCGGGCGTTCGCCCTCGACGCGGCCAGCCCGGCCGACGTGCTGCGATCGCTCGGCCGCTACCGAACCGACGACGACGAGCTCTTCGCAACCGTGGCCGTCGTCCTGATCGACGCGACCGCGAATCGCGCGTCGATCGCTCTCGCGGGTCATCCCCCGCCCCTGCTTCGCCATGCGGATGGGAGTGCCACGTTTCTCGAAGGCGGCCGAGGTGCACCGCTCGGGGTCGGGATCGAGCTACCGGTCGAGAATGCCGAGCTCATCCTCGGCGAAGGCGATCTGCTGCTCCTGTACACGGACGGGCTGGTGGAGAAGCGGAAGCAGCAGCTCGGCGAGGGTCTCGACCGGCTCCAGCTCGTCGCCACCACGGCACCGGCCGACCCGGATGCGTTTCTCGATCACATCCTCGCCTCGTTGGTTCCCGAGGAGCGTCGAGCCGACGACATCGCCGTCCTCGCCCTGGGGCCTGCGGCGCAGCCGACAGTAACGGGCGAGGAGGAACGGGAGCTCATTGTCGCCCACGTGTGACCGCGAGCACTATCCTGGCGACCGCGAGCCGATGCCCACTCTCTCGCTCACCATTCCCGCCAACGCGGGCGTCCCCAACGAGCTGCGGCAGCGGCTCGACCGCTGGCTTCGGCTGCTCGACGCCGACGAGGGCTCGCGCTGCGATATCGTTCTCGCGGCCTGGGAGGCATGCGTGAACGCGATGGAGCACGCGGGAAGCAGCGAGCCGATCCGCGTCCATGCCTACGCGAAGGACAGTGGCGTGTGTATTCGGATCGAGGACAGCGGCCGATGGCTCGAGCGCCGAGGCGCGAGTTGTGGCACTCGGGGTCACGGCCTCACGATCATGCGAAAACTGATGCATCGGGTCGAGATCGACCGGCGGAACGACGGCACGTCGCTTCTCCTGTGTCGAAATCTGGCGCGAGCGACATGACAACCCGGGCGGCGGTCGTCCCGATCGCAGGCGAGCTCCACCTCGGCACCGTCGCCGATTGGGAAGGGCGCGTCGAGACGGCGGCAGCTCGCTCGGGCGCAGTCGTGCTCGATCTCACCGGGCTCGAGTTCATCGACAGCGCGGGCGTGCACGGTCTGTTCCGAATGCTCGCGACCGCGTCGTCGCAGGGGACCCGGATCGCGCTCGTCTGCCCGAAGGAACGACCCGCGCGCCGCCTTCTGGAGACGCTGAGCCTCGACGTGATCGTGCCGCTGCACGAGACCGTCCCGCTCGCCTGCGCGAGTACCGAGGCAGCTCCGCGCGACGGCTGACGGGATCAGACGAACGGCTCGAGCCCGAGCCACTCGAGCGCCCGGTTGACGTAGATCCGCAGGATGTAGAAGCGCTCGAAAAAGAGCAGAAGCCCGAGTGCGACCATCACGAGTCCGCCTGTGAACTGGATCGTGACGTAGTGGTCGCGTAGCCAGCGGAAGGCTCCCATCGTGCGCGTGAACGCCGCGGCAACGAGTACGAACGGGATCGCGAGCCCGAGCGAGTAGGCCGCGAGCAGCACGCCCCCCTCGAGCACCGTCTCGGAGGAGGCCGCCAGGACGAGGATCGCGGCGAGCACCGGCCCGATGCACGGCGCCGCGCAGATCGCGAAGGCACCGCCGAGCAGGAATCGCGACCCGCGCGAACGGGCTCCCTGCACGAGCCCCGCGCCCACGAGCCGCTCCGGCCACGGGAGGAGGCCCATGAACGCGAGCCCGAAGACGACGAGCACGAAGCCAGCGATCTTCTCGAGCAGGAACTGGTCGCGAAGGAGTCCGTCGCCGACGAATGCCGCGCCGACCCCGAGCGCGACGAAGACCGCGGTGAAGCCGAGTACGAACGGGATGCTCGCGAGCACGACACGGCGGGCCATGCCCGGCTTGCCGAGCTGGTCCGCCTGGACGGCGGAGACGGCCGAGAGGTATCCCGGCACGAGCGGCAGGACGCACGGTGCGAGGAACGAGAGGAAGCCGGCGAGGAGCGCGACCGGGATCTCGCCCGCGCTCACGTCGTCAGCCGTCGAACCGGTCGAGCGCCTCGTCGACGCGTCGCTCGAGCAACGGATCGAGCGGAGGCGACGGCTCGGCCTCGGGACGCCTGCTCCACCCCCAGGCGAGCGCGCCGACACCGACTGCGCCGATCGCGGCGAGACCGAGCGGCACGACCCACGCGAGCAGGTCGAAGCCGGACTTCGGAGGCTCGGCGAGCACGCGGGAGCCGAACTGGTCGACGAGCTCGGCCTTGATCTCCGCCTCGGTCGCGCCCGCTGCGAGCCGTTCGCGGATGATCTGCTTCATCCGGCGTGCGACGGGGGCGTCCGACTGGTCGAGCGTCGTCTTGCAGGTCGGGCAGACGAGCTCCGCCTCGAGGTCGGAAGGGCTCGGGGCCGCGCCGGCAGATGGAGCACCGCCGAACAGGAAAGCGGTGGCGAGCAGCGCCGCCAGTCTCGTCGTCACGGAGCGTCACCGAGCGCGAGCGCGATGCCGCGCTCATAGGCATCTCGGTTGCGCTCGCTGTCGACCGGACCGTAGATCGGCTCACCGACGATTGTCCCGGAGCGGTTGACGAAGAAGGTCTCGGGGACACCACGGAGCCCCCACTTGCCGGCCGTCGATCCCTTCCCGTCGAAGACGACCGGATAGGTGAGGGCGAAGCGCTCCATGAAGCGTCGCGCGTCCTGCCTGAAGTCGTTGTAGTCGACGCCGAGCACGACGAGACCGTCGTCGCGGTAGCGCTCATAGGTTTGCTGCAGCACGGGCGCCTCCTCGCGGCACGGAAGGCACCAGGACGCCCAGAAGTTGACGACGACCGCCTTCCCCCGCAGGTCGGCGATCGAGAGCTGTCCTTCCCGGTCCAGACGCTCGAGCGTGAAAGACGGTGCTTGCACCGTCTTTCCCCGACCGAGCTCGGCCGCGACGCCGCCGTCGCGATCGAACGCGACCTTCCAGACGAGGAGCCCGAGGAGGGCTGCGACGCCGCCGAGGGCGATCGTTTGACCGACCCGCTGCACTATGTTCCTCTGCCTCGCACTGCTCCGGTGCTTCGCGGCGCGCGTCACGCGCGGACGATGAAGACAGGCGTCCCCACGTCGACCTGCTCGAA
>Ga0183260_10002145_pt1 | contig 16349 bp, 13 predicted proteins | sample AntDrymUQ4972206_2_FD_129768 | JGI IMG/M metagenome (GOLD analysis project Ga0183260, IMG submission 129768) | Polar desert sand microbial communities from Dry Valleys, Antarctica - metaG UQ497 (22.06) (version 2) (version 2) | ecosystem: Environmental > Terrestrial > Soil > Desert | place...
CGTGGGGGGAAACGGCACGTTTCCCCCCACGTTCTTCCCCTACGTCGACATTGCTCGTTCGACGGCCGTCTGCTCCTCCGGCGAGAGGGCGACCGACGCGCGGCCGCGGTCGAGCTCCTTCATGTAGATGCGTGCATAGTCCCGCCCCTGGATCGCCGTGATCACGAGGCCGCTGCGGGCAGCGTCGAGCAGGGCGACCGACGCGGACTGCTGGCCGCCCGTTCCGGCGTAGGCGTCGTAGCGGACGATCGCGGTGCGGGCGAGCGTCCCGTCGACGCGCCTGTCGACGCGTGCGAGGCCGGCCGCGATCTCGTCCACGGCGCGGTGGAGGTCGTCGATACGGGCGCCGAGCGAGACCGCGAAGTCGACGATGTCGGCGCGCCCGCCGCCGAGCAGGACGCGCTGCGCCGCCCGCGTTCGCCGCAGCGCGAGCCACGCCGCAACGGCGGCTGCGAGCGCCAGCACCGCCACAAGGGCAGCGACGATCGCAACCACGCCGGCCGCCCCCGCGCTCACCCGTCTAGTCCGGCAAGGTGAAGACGACCGGGAACTCGGCCGAGTTGTTCGCCGTGTTCTGCTCGCCGCGCACCTTCCGCACCTCCACGCGCATGGGGATGCGAACGCCGAAGTCGGACACCTGCCCGAGGTTGCGGAACGTGACGGTGCGCTGCTCGCCCGCGTCGATCAGGTCGATCGTCTGCCGCCTGGAGATCGGGGCCGACGGCTGTTGCAACGTGAGCAGGACGACGACCTGCACCTCCTGCGACTCGCCCGAGTTCTCGATCGTCACCTCGAAGGCGAGCTCGGGCGTCGCCGTGACGATGTTCCGGTCGGCCTCTCGGTCGAGCACTTTCGCCTCCGGCAGTGCCCGCACCGATACGAGCCCATTACCGTGCCGGCCCGTCGGCGTGCCGCCCGTGGAGGCGCCGCGCAGCCGCCGCACGATCGGCTCCAGCTGGCGCCTGCTGGCCAGGTCGCGGTTCCGCAGGAAGATCGAGCCCGGCACCTCCACCCCACCGATCGACTGGCGGCGCAGCTCCGCCACGGCGGGCTCGCGGAAGAGGTCGCTCCAGATGACGTCGCTCGTCAGCAGCCGCTGCACCTGCTGCGAGAGCACGGTCGCCGCCGGGCCCGGCTCGCGGCGCGCTGTCTGCCGGAAGGCGTCCTGCAGGCGCCGCAGACCGCTGACCCGGAACTGCAGCGCATCGACCGCGTGCTGGTGCTGCGCGCGCAACGGCCCCGGGGGAGTCAGCTCGCGCGCGCGCGCCACTCCCTGCTCCTGCCGCTGCGCAAGTCCGCTCAGGCGCTCCTGGAGCTGCTGGGGCCGGAGGCCTGTCGTCGTCAACTGCGTGTTGAAGTTGCGGCCGACGTCGTCGGAGGCGCGCGCGATCTCGCTCACGTCGTCCATGTAGGCGCTGTAGGCGCCCTGCTTGCTGTCGCTGCGGCAGCTCTGCGCCCAGAAGACGAGCAGGACGACGACGAGGATCCCGAGCGCGACGAGCCCGACGAGGCGCAGCAGCGGCGTGAGGCCGGCGGGCGGGCGCACCGGCGGCCGGCGGCCCCCGCTGCGCACCGTACGAACGCGCGGCGTAGCTTCCGTGGTCTCCGGCTCGTCGAAGAAATCAAAGTCGATGTCGTTGCCGCGTTCGCCCATACTCCCTCGGCACCTCCCAAAGCCGCAGAAACCCTACTCCTATCGTCGGTCGGGGCCGGCCGGGCAGACCCGGAGGCAGAGGAATCGGTTCGCTGGCCGCCAAAGCCGCACCCGTGGCGACCGCTGCTTCGACTCTCCCGCGGGCCGGGCTCGTGCTCGGCCGCTACCGGCCGCTGCGCCCGCTCGGCAGCGGCGGCTCAGGCTCTGTGTGGCTCGCGCGTGACGAGGGCTCGGGGCTCGACGTGGCGCTCAAGATCGTGCCGAGGGAAGGAAAGGCGGCTGCGCGGGCGGAGCGCGAGGCGGCCGCGGCGGCGCGCCTGCGCCACGAGCGCTGTCTGCGCGCCTACGCCCTGGCACACGACGAGGGGCACGTCTACATCGCCTACGAGTACGTTCCCGGACGCACGCTGCGCGAGGCTCTGCGCAACGGAGGACTGGACGATCGTGACGCCGTGGAGGCCGCAGCGCAGATTCTGGACGGTCTGGCGCACGCCCACGAGCACGGCATCGTCCACCGGGACGTGAAGCCCTCCAACGTCCTCCTCGCGGACGGGGCGGCGGTCTCGGTGCGCCTGCTCGCTTTCGAACACACGCGGACGGAGGAGGACGAGACGCTGACCGCCGTCGGGGACGTGCCGGGCACGCTCGCCTACATCGCGCCCGAGCGCCTCGCCGGCAAGGGCGCGTCGCCGGGCAGCGACGTCTGGGCCACAGGCGTCCTCCTCTGGGAGGCGCTCGCGGGCGAGCATCCCTTCTGGAAGCCCTCGCTGCTCGAGAGCGCGCGCGCCATCTCGGCCGGAGCGCCACCGCTCGCCTCGGTGCGACCCGACCTGCCGAAGCCACTGCTCGCGGCCGTCGACCGCGCACTCTCGCTCGAGCCGGGACGCCGGCCCTCCGCCCGGCGCCTCGCGGCCGCTTTGCGCGCGTCGCTCGTCGCGCGCCGCCCGCGCCGCGCTTCCCCACGGCGCCGCCCTCGCCTGCCCCGCCCCACCTTCCTTGCGCTCTGGCCGCGGGTGCTTCCGGCGGGGCTCGCCGCTCTCACGACAGGGTCGGTCACCTCGGCGCTGCCCTTCTACCCCGCCGGGTGGCCCCCGGCGCTCGCCGCGCTTGCCGCGGCGCTCACCTGCGTGAGCGAGCGCGCCGGCCTGGTCTTCGCGCTTGCCGTGCCGCTGCTTCCGCTGGGGAACCTCTCGCTCGGCCTCGCGCTCCTCTACGCGGGCGCGGCAGTGCTCTGGCTGGCCCTCTTCGCCCGCGAGCCCCGCTACGCCCTGCTGCCGGCGCTCGGGATCCTCCTCGGCCCCCTTGCCGCGCTCGGCCTGCTGCCACTCGCCGTCCAGGGCCTCCGCTCACCCCTCCGGCGGGCGCTCGCTGCAGGCGGCGCCGTCCTTGCAGCCGTGGTGGCAGCGGGCCTGCGGGGAACCGGCCTGCCCTTCACGAGCGCAGAGCCGGCCCCTCTCGCCCTCGCCGCGACCTCTTCGCCGCTCGCCGCCGCCCACGCGCTCCTCGACGCGCTCGCGCAGCACCCGGCCCTGCCGGTCGAGACACTTGCGCTCGCCGTTGCCGCAGCCGTTCTCCCGGCGGCACGCGCAAGAGGACAGTGGGGGATCGCGGGCTGGGGTGCCGGAGCTCTGGCCGTGACGCTCCTGGCTGCCCCCGAGGTCGCCGCGCTTCCGTTCGTCCTCTCGCTCTGGGCGACGTGTCTGCTCCTCGCAGGACTCCCGTGGCTTCCGCAGCTCCGGCCGCTGCTCGCCCGCAGCGCGGCTCGTGAGCCCGAGCCCGACCCGGCGTAGGATCCCGAGCCGGGGCGGGGGCTACACTTCCGGTCTGGGGTATCACCCACCACGATGACCGTGCTCCGCTCCATCGAGCAGAAGATCGAGTCCCTGTTCGAAGGGGTCTTCGGTCGCGCCTTCCGCACCCACGTCCAGCCCGTCGAGCTGGCGCGCAAGCTCGCGAAGGAGATGGACGATCATCGCACCATCTCGGTCTCCCGCATCTACGTGCCCAACGAATACACCGTCTACCTCTCGCCCGACGACCGCGGTCAGTTCACGAGCTACGAGAGCTCGCTGGTGGAGGAGTTGCGCACCTACCTCGCCGAGCACGCCCGCCGGGAGAGCTATGCCCTGCTCACCTCGCCGCGAGTGCTGCTCGAGACCGACGTCGACCTCTCCCTCGGCGAGTTCGGCATCGCCACCCGCATGGTGCAGCCCGAGCAACGGCCCGCGCTGCCCGGGGAGCCCGACTCGCAGGTCGAGTCGGGCCACACGATGGTGTACCGGCCGAAGCCGGCCGAGACCGAGGCGGTCTCGCCCGAGGAGCTCGGCATGGAGCGGGAGCTCGTGACGCTGACCTGGGACGGCGGGCGCCGCGAGTTCGACAAGCGGCGCGTGCTCGTCGGCCGCTCGCGCGAGTGCGACATCCAGCTCGAGGACCCTAACGTGTCGCGGCGACATGCCGAGGTACGCCAGGAGGGCGCCTCCTACTGGCTCGTCGACCTCGACTCGACGAACGGCGTCGAGGTCAACGGCCGGCGCCTCAAGCGCGCGAAGCTCGAGTCCGGCGACAGGCTCACGATCGGCGCCACGGAGCTCCTCTTCCGCCGAGAGCTGCCCTGAAAGCATGAGCTCGCTCGAGATCGACGAGGTACTGCTGGGCCTCAAGGTCGCCTTCCTCGTCCTCCTCTACCTCTTCATCTGGCGGATCGTGCGCAGCGCGAGCAGAGACATCCGCTCCCCGCAGGAGAGCTTCGTGCTCGCGCCGTCGCAGGCGCAGGCGCACGGGCTTGGCGCGGCGGCGGTGCCGGCTGCCGAGCGCCCGCGCCGACCCGCGGGAGCCGGGCGGCTTGTCGTGCTCGAGAGCACGGCGCTCACGCTCGGCGAGACCCGGCAGCTCGACTCGGCGCCGCTGACCGCGGGCAGGAGCACCGGCAACGACCTGGCGCTCCCCGGCGACGGCTTCGCCTCCGGCAGCCACGCGCGCTTCGAGCCGCGCCGCGACGGCGTATGGCTCCTCGACACGGGCTCGACGAACGGCACCTTCGTCAACGAGCACCGGCTTGGCGAGCCGAGGCGCCTCGAGCCGGGCGACCTCGTGCGCATCGGCGAGACCAAGTTGAGGTACGAGGCATGACGCTCCGCCACGCGGCCGCCACGCACACCGGGCGCCGGCGTCCGCGCAACGAGGACGCCCACGTCGTCCAGCCGCCGCTCTTCGCCGTCGCGGACGGCATGGGTGGGCCGCGCGCCGGAGAGGTGGCGTCCCGCCTGGCCGCCGAGGCGCTCCAGGACGAGCGGGGCGACGGCTCAGGCGAGGAGCGCGTGGCCTCGCTCATCCAGGCGGCGAACCGGCGCATCTTCCAGCGCTCGAGCGAGGACGCCGAGGTCTCCGGCATGGGCACGACGATGACAGTCGCGCTCGTCGAGGACAGCACAGTCGTGATCGGCCACGTCGGCGACTCGCGCGCCTACCTCGTGCGTGACTCGAGGCTCGAGCAGCTCACCGAGGATCACTCGCTCGTCAACGAGCTCGTGCGCAGTGGCAGGCTCTCGCGCGAGGAGGCCGAGAGTCACCCGCAGCGCTCGGTGATCACGCGCGCGCTCGGCACCGATCCCGACGTCGACGTCGACACGTTCACACTCGCGGCGCGAGGCGGCGACGTCTTCCTGCTCTGTTCCGATGGGCTCACGACGATGGTGCGTGACGAGGACATCCTCACCACGGTCGAGCGTCATCGCGGCGACCTCGAGGCTGCGGCACGCGCGCTCATCGACCGTGCCAACCGCGGCGGCGGCGAGGACAACATCACCGTCGTCTGCTTCACCCTCGTCGACGGTGCGGAGCCCGAGCCGGTCGCACCCGTGCCGCGGGACATCGAGGACACGCTGACGGCCCTCGACGGCGTTCCGACCGTGCAGGAGCCGGTCGTCGTCGCCGCGCCGGGCTCGGCGCCCGCCGCAGCCGCACCCGACTCGGAGGGGATGGGCACGCGGCTGCTGGCCGGGATCGCCTTGGTCGCGCTCGTCGCCGTCGTCGCCCTCCTGCTCGTCTGGGGGCTCGCCCGCTGACCGCGCGCAACCGCGAGCTGGCCAATCTCGTCGTCGTCGGGATCCTCACGGGGCTCGGCTTCGCGAGCGTCTACATCGCGCGGCAGTCCGAGGTATCGACGGAGTCGCTCTCCTATGCCGGCTTCTTCGCCGGTCTCTACCTCGTCGCCCACGTGGTAGCCCGCTTCGTCATCCCCTACGCCGACCCGTACCTCCTGCCGATGTCGGCGCTGCTGACGGGGATCGGCCTGACCGTGATCTACCGGCTGAATCCCGACGACGCGTTCCGGCAGGGGCTCTGGATCGTGATCGGCGTCGCCTTCTTCGCGCTCACGCTGCTCGCCCTGAGGCGCGACTACCGGCTGCTGGAGCGGTACAAGTACCTCTTCGGCGTCGGTGCCATCGTGCTGCTGGCCCTACCCGCGCTGCCGGTGATCGGGACGACGGTGAACGGGGCCCGCCTGTGGGTGCGGGTCGGCCAGTTCCAGTTCCAGCCCGGGGAGGTGGCGAAGCTCATGCTGATCGTCTTCCTCGCGGGCTACCTGCAGGAGAAGCGCGAGGTGCTCGCGCAGGCCCGACCGAAGGATCTCGGACCGCTCCTGCTGATCTGGGGCGGGGCGATGCTCGTGCTCGTGCAGACGAACGACCTCGGCAGCGCGCTCCTCTACTTCGGCATCTTCCTCGGCATGCTCTACGTCGCCACGGGCCGGCTGGCGTTCGTGGTGGCGGGGCTCGCGCTCTTCGTCGGCGGCGCCTTCGCGGTGTACCAGTTCGTCGGCCGCGTCCAGGATCGCGTGGCGGTCTGGCTCGACCCCTGGGAACGGGCGCAGGGCGCCGGCTACCAGATCATCCAGTCGACCTACTCGATCGGCAACGGCGGCTTCGCGGGCACGGGCTTCGGGCGCGGCATCTTCACGACGATCGGTGGCTCCGACCCGTCGGAGGCCCCGCGCCAGCTGATCCCGTTCCTGAACACGGACTTCATCTACGCGGCGCTCGCCCAGGAGGTCGGCCTCATCGGCGCCTCCGCGCTCCTGCTCGTCTACATGCTCTTCCTCGTGCGCGGCTTCCGCACGGCGCTCCTCGCCGACGACGGCTTCTCGAAGCTCCTCGCGGCCGGTCTCACGTTCGGCTTCGCGCTGCAGACCTTCATCATCCTCGGCGGCATCCTGCGACTCATCCCCCTGACCGGGATCACGCTGCCCTTCGTCTCCTACGGCGGCTCGAGCGTGCTGGCGAACTTCGTGTTGCTCGCGCTGCTCCTGCTCGTCTCCAACCGGGCCTACGCGAGGGTGACGTGAACCGGCAGATCACCCGCCTCGCCGTCACCGGCGTCGTCCTGATCGGCGCGCTCATCGTCGCGACCACGTACTGGCAGGCCTGGGCGGCGCCCGGGCTCGTAGACCGTCAGGACAACGCCCTCCAGCGCGTGGCGCAGTTCACGGTCAAGCGCGGCCGCATCCTGGCACGGGACGGGCGCACGGTGCTGGCCGGCAACGTCGCACGCCGGGTCGAGGGCCGCAGGCTCTATTTCCGCCGCTACCCGCAGCGCGGGCTCTTCGCCCACGCGGTCGGCTACTCGACCGAGAAGCGCTCCCGGGCCGGTCTCGAGCGCTCGCAGAACGACTACCTGACCGCCTCCAACGAGAACCTCGGCACGGTGCTCGACACGACGCTCGACAAGCTCAGGGGAACGACGGTGGAGGGGAACGACCTCGTCGTCACGCTCGATCCGCGCGGGCAGCGTGTCGCGCGTGACGCCCTCGGCGGCCGGTGCGGCGCCATCGTCGCGCTCGAGCCGCGTACGGGGCGCGTGCTCGTGCTCGTCTCCTCGCCGTCCTACGACCCGAACCTGGTCGAGGGCCAGTACGAGCGGATCGAGCAGATCCGCGCCGATTGCGCGCCGGCCGCGCCCCTCCTCAACCGCGCCACCGCCGGCCTCTACGCGCCGGGCTCGACCTTCAAGGTCGTGACGGCCGCCGCGGCCTTCGAGAGCGGCCGCTACCGCCTCGAGTCGGGTTTCGCCGACCCAGGCTACTGCGAGGAGTACGGCAAGAAGGTCTACAACTACTTCGACCAGGTGCTGCCCTCGGGCTACGGCAACGTGACCTTCCTCCAGGCGATGCAGTTCTCGATCAACTCGGTCTTCTGCAACCTCGGCAAGCAGCTCGGCGGGCTCGCCATTCTCGACCAGGCCCGCAGGTTCGGCTTCTACGCCAAGCCGCCCCTCGAGACGCCGGAGGAGGAACGCAGGGCAAGTGGACTGTACGAACGGGGGCGCCTCTTCAGCCCGAAGGACCCGAACGCCGTCGATCCCGGCCGGGTCGCCTTCGGCCAGGAACGTCTCCTCGTCACGCCGCTGCAGATGGCGATGGTGGCCGCGGCTGTTGCGAACGGCGGCACGCTCATGCGTCCGCACCTCGTCGACCGCATCGTCTCGCCCGGCGGGCGCACCGTGCGGCGCACCAGGCCGGACGCCGCGGGCCGCGCAATGGCGCCGGAGACGGCCGCCGACCTGACGACCATGATGAAGGCAGTCGTCGCCGGCGGCACCGCGACGAGCGCGCAGATCCCGGGTACGGTCGTGGCGGGAAAGACGGGGACTGCCGAGACCGGCGTCCGCGGCGTCAACACGACCTCCTTCATCGGCTTCGCGCCCGCCGACAAGCCCCGGGTGGCGATCGCGGTCATCCTCGAGCAGCAGAGCGGAACGGGCGGGCAGACGGCGGCACCGCTCGCGAAGCCGGTCATGCAGGCCCTCCTCGGCCTCCCGTCGAATCCGTGACGATTGATCGGCAATGGCCGCGGGGCCGGATGGCGATTACCGATCAACCGTCTAGCCTGAGCTGACCGTGGCCGTCTCCGACACGCTGATCAACACCCTCTTCGATGCGCGCTACCGCATCGTGCGGAAGCTCGGCGCAGGCGGCATGGCGAACGTGTACCTGGCCGAGGATCAGACGCTCGGCCGGGGGGTCGCGATCAAGATCCTGAACGACCGCTACGCCACCGACGAGCAGTTCATCGAGCGCTTCCGGCGCGAGGCCAAGCACGCGGCGAGCCTGTCGCACCCCAACATCGTCTCGATCTACGACCGCGGCGAGGCCGAGGGCACCTACTACATCGCGATGGAGCACCTCGACGGACGCAGCCTGAAGGAGCTCATCGTCGCCCGCGGGCCCGCCCCCGTGCAGGTTGCGATCGACTTCGCGCGCCAGATCCTCGCGGCGCTCCGCTTCGCGCACCGCCACGGCATCGTCCACCGCGACATCAAGCCGCACAACGTCCTCGTCGACGGCGACGGCCGCGTCAAGGTGACGGACTTCGGCATCGCCCGGGCCGGCGCGGCGAGCCAGATGACGGAGGCCGGCTCGATCATCGGCACGGCGCAGTACCTCTCGCCCGAGCAGGCGAAGGGCGCACCGGTCGACCAGCGCTCCGACCTCTACTCGCTGGGGATCGTCCTCTACGAGCTCCTGACCGGCACGGTGCCCTTCGCGGGGGACACGCCGGTCGAGATCGCCATGAAGCACCTCTCCACTCCGCCCGAGCCGCCGTCGGCCCGTGTGCCTGCGATCCCGCGCGACGTCGACCTCGTCGTCACGCGCGCCCTCGCGAAGGATCCGGCGAGGCGCTACGCAAGCGCGGAGGAGATGGACGCGGACCTCGAGCGGATCGCGCGTGGGGCCGGCATCAGCAAGGGCACGACCGACACTGCCACGGCGATCATCCGCGAGCCGAGCGCCATGCCGACGACGATCACGCCCGCGCCCCTCACGCGCGTGGAGACGACCACGACCCGCACGGCGCCCTACGCGCCGCCGCCCGTGGCCTACGACGGCCCCGTGCGCCGCCGGCGGCCGATCTGGCCATGGTTCCTCGCCCTCCTGCTGCTCGCCGCCGCCGGCGCGGCCGGCTGGTACGTCTACGACCAGATCCAGGCCCAGCTCGACGAGAACCGTCCCGTAGCCGTCCCCTACGTCGAGGGCATCCGCAAGCAGCTCGCCATCCAGGCGATCCAGAAGGAAGGCCTCAGGCAGCGCGTCACCTACCGCTTCGACGACGAGACTGCGGTCGGCTTTGTGATCGACCAGGAGCCTGACGCCGACAACCGCATCGACCGGGGGAACGTGGTCGCGATCGTCGTCTCGTACGGGCGCGAGCGGGTGCGTGTTCCCAACGTCCGGGGACAGGCGGCGACCGACGCGGTGGCGGCGCTGACCGAGCTCGGCCTGCAGGCGAACCCCGTTTCGGTCAACTCCGAGCAGGAGGAAAACACGGTCACCGCCCAGGATCCGAAACCGGGCACGAAGGTGCGCAAGGGCAGCACGGTGAGGATCAACGTCTCCAAGGGAGAGAAGCCCGTCGCCGTGCCCTCCGTGCTCAACGAGTCGCTCGCGAGCGCGCGCTCCCGTCTGAACGGCCTGGGTTTCGCCGTTCGCAGCAGCACCGTCGAGTCGGACGAGCCCGAGGGGCTCATCGTCGGGCAGGAGCCGGAAGGTGGCGCCTTTGTCGCGCCCGGCTCGGCCATCGCGCTCAGCGTCTCCCAGGGGCCGCAAACCATCGGCGTCCCGGACGTGACGGGACTCGACCGCGAGGGAGCCCGGGACGCGCTCCTGGGATCGGGCTTCAAGGTGCGCACGGTGTTCGAGGACACCGACGACGCCGACCTCGGGAACGTCGTCCTCAGTCAGGATCCAGCCTCCTCGTCGCGTGCCGAGCCGGGCACCCGCGTGACGATCTCGGTCGGCCGCTTCGTGCGCGCGCCGACGACCGTGACCACGACCGAGGAGCCGCCGCCGGCGACGACCGCTCCGGCGACGACCGCTCCGAGCACGACCACCCCGGCGACGACCGCCACGAGCCCGAGCATCACCGTGCCGCCACCCGCAGTCACCGACACGATTACCGTGCCGCAGCCCGGCCCCCCGCCCCCACAGCCGTGACGCGCGGCAAGTTGCGGGTCGCGGTGCTCCAGGGCGGGCGCTCGAGCGAGCACGAGGTCTCGCTCGCGTCGGCCCGCTCCGTGCTCGCCGCGCTCGACCCCGACCGCTACGACACAGTGGCCGTGGAGATCGGGCGCGACGGGCGCTGGCGTGATCTCGAGCGCGGCACAGCAGGAGAGCTTCCTCGGCCGGGTGCGGGCAACGGTGGGGCGCTCACCCTCTCCCAGGGAACGGCACCGGCGCCGCTCGGCGAGGTCGACGTCGTCCTCCCCGTGCTGCACGGCCCGTTCGGCGAGGACGGCACAGTGCAGGGCTTCCTCGAGCTCGCGGGGGTGCCGTACGTCGGTGCAGGAGTCGCTGCCTCCGCCCTGTGCATGGACAAGGATCTGATGAAGGCGGTGCTCCGCGACCGCGGCATCCCGGTAGCCCGCAATCACACGCTGCAGGACGGCGACCCCGTCCGCAACGAGCTCGGCTATCCCGTCTTCGTCAAGCCGGCGCGGCTCGGCTCCTCGATCGGCATTACGAAGGCGACGACGCCCGAGGAGCTCGAGGCCGGTGTCGCGCTCGCCCGGCGCCACGACGACAAGGTGCTGATCGAGGAGTTCGTGGCCGGGGTCGAGGTCGAGTGCGGCGTGCTCGGGAACCGTCAGCCCATCGCCTCGCTCCCCGGCGAGATCGTCGCGCACGCCGACTGGTACGACTACGGGGCGAAGTACGACGAGGGCGGCATGGAGCTCGTCATCCCGCCGCGGGTGAGCGACAGGGCAGTCGCCCGCGTGCAGCAGCTCTCGGTGGAGACCTTCGTCGCCACCGGCTGCGAGGGGATGGCGCGCGTCGACCTGTTCGTGCGCGAGGACGGCGAGGTGCTCGTGAACGAGCTGAACACGATCCCCGGCTTCACGGCCACGAGCGTCTACGCGGCGCTCTTCGCGGCCTCGGGCGTGCCCTATCCCGAACTGCTCGACCGCCTGATCGAGCTTGCCCTCGAGCGCCACGAGCGACGCTCGAAGCTCGCGTTCTGAGTTACCCGGGGAGCCAGTCCTCTCGGAAGCTGGACGGTTCGCGCGGCGGGAAGCGCGCGTATGCCCGCGCCGGCTCCGTCGTCTCCTGCTCCACGCCCGCGCCGTGTCTCAGCGCGGCCTCGTCCACGGTGTAGCCACCCCACTCGGGACCGGTGGAGCGCTCGCGGGCGCCGACTGCGAGCACGAGGCAGGGTGCGTCTCCGGCCCCGACGATCACGTGCTTCGTCCCCGCAGGGCAGTGCACGAAGTCCCACTGGCGGAGCGGCCGCTCCTCGCCCTCGACGATCAGCAGCGCCTCTCCGGCCAGGACGAGGAAGTCCTCCTGATCGGCCTCCCAGTGGTACATCGCCATCGGCTCGCCCGGCGCGAGGGAGACGAGGTGGATCCCAAGCTGCGGGAAGCCCGGCTCACCCTCGAAGATGCAGTAGGCCCCTCGCCCCTCACTGGGGCGCCAGCGCGCATCGCGCGCGTTGAGGACGAACCAGCCCTCCCCTTTGGGCACGGCTCCGTGCTCGGTCGACTCGAGGCGGGACTCGGGAACCATGGAGGTGATCATCTCAGTCAGCGCAGCGCTGTGACCTCGTTCACGTGCGCGCGCTCGTCCGTCCGACTCGGGTCCGGCATGGCCGTGACCCAGACGACGTAGTAGCGCGCCTCCGCGCCGTCGAGCCGGAACGTCGTGCGCTTCGAGACCTCTTGCTCGCCCGCCACGGTCGTGAACGGGCCGCCGCGCGAGTCGCCCGCGTCAATGCGCGCCGTGAACCCCGGCGTGTCGCTCGTGACGGTCATGGAGGCGAGCGCCGTCGCCGAGCCGGCGTCGAGGACGAGGCCGACGCCGCTCTTGGTCGCTGCGAAGTCCTTGTACTCCTCCGTCGTCCAGTAGCTGGCGGGGTCGGCGTCGGTCGCTCTCGCCACCGCCTCGTCGTGCTCCTTGGCGTCGCCGGGCTCCGGGTCGTAGGACGCGACCCCAGCCAGCTCGACGGCCGTGCTCCCGCCTCCCCCGCCCCCGCCGTTTCCGCCGTTGCCCCCGGCTCCACCCTCGCCGTCGCGCGAGACGGCGTAGAGGCCGGCGCCGGCCGTAGCGAGCAGAACGAGACCGGCGAGCAGGAGCAGCAGCGGCCAGCGGCGCCGTGAGCGCACCGTCCGCCGGGCGGGCGTCCGCACGAGCGGTCCCGTGACAATCATCGTCGGGTCGCGGTCGGGCTCGTCTCCCAGCGCTGCGAGGCAGGCCCCGAGCTCGCCGGCAAGCTCCTCCATGGAGGCGAAGCGATCGCCAGGATGCTTCGCCAGCGCCCGCTCGACGACGCCCGCCACGCGAGCCGGCACCTCCGGCCGCAGGGCGAGCACGCTCGGCGGCGGCTCGTGCACATGCTTCATCGCCACGGAGACGAAGCTGTCGCCCCCGAAGGGCAGGCTGCCGGTCAGGAGCTCGAACAGGACGACGCCGAGCGAGTAGATGTCCGTCCGTTCGTCGACGTCGCCGCCCGTCGCCTGCTCGGGCGCGATGTAGGCGCTCGTGCCCATGACGGTGCCGGTCTGGGTCATGCCGTCCGTGGCCATGGAGCGCGCGATGCCGAAGTCGGTCACCTTCGCGCTGCCGCCGCCGTTGACGAGCACGTTCTGCGGCTTGACGTCGCGGTGGATGAGGCCGTGCCGGTGCGCGAAAGCCAGCCCGCGCGCCGTCTGGAGCACGAGCTCGAGCGCGCGCCGCACGGGCAGCGGGCCGCCCCGCTCGACGAGCGCCTTCAGGCTCGTGCCCGCGATGTACTCGAAGACGATGAACTGCTTGCCGTCGGCCTCGCCGCGGTCGATCACCGTCACGATGTTGGGATGCGAGAGCTGCGCCACCGCTCGGGCCTCGCGGCGGAAGCGCTCGACGGTGTCGGCGTCGGCCAGGTGCTGGTCGTGCAGGATCTTGAGCGCGACGTTCCGCTCGAGCAGGCGATCCTGCGCTCGGTAGACGCTCGACATGCCGCCCGTGCCCACGAGCTCCTCGAGCTCGTAGCGTCCCGCGATCACATCTCCGGCCTTCATCGTCCCGAAGTCTGCCCGAGAACGCCGCGGCCCCCGGTCACCCGGGGGCCGCAAACGCTGCTTCGGTGTGCCGGTCGACCTACGAGTCGACGCGGATGACCGTAGAGCCGATCTGCGCCGAGGCGTCGCGGTAGACGACTCGACCGAGGTACTTCGTCGCTGCCGTGAGCCCGCTCCAGGCGACCGTGATGTCGGCCTTCCCGCCGATCACGACGCTCGACGGAGCGGTCACCGTCATGTTGCCGGTGCCCGCCGAGCCCATCACCCACGTGAAGAGGGTGTAGTTGGCATCCGGGCCGTCGGTCTGCCAGCCGTGCACGTACACCGTGTAGATGCCGGCCGCCGGAGCCACGAGGTTGACCTCCTCGGCGCTCGTCCCACCTTCGCTCGTAGCGACCAGCTCGCCGTCGTAGACGAAGAGGTCGAGGTCGTCGTCGCCGTCCGTGAACTCGTCGAACAGCGAGATCCGGGCGTAGGCGGTGCCCGTCGGGATCGTGAGCGTGTGCGTCGCGATCCCGGGGCCGCCGACGACGAACGAGTTCGCCGGATCGTCGACCACGGTGCCCGGCGTCGTCGCGGCCGGGACGAGACCCTGCGGCTGCGCCGAGAAGGGGCCCGTGTAGCCGGCCGTGACGCTGTACTTCAGCTGACCACTCGTGCCCGCGGCCTTGAGCTCGGCCGGGGCCGCGATCGCGACCGGGCGGACGACAAGCGGGCTACGGACGCTGTGCGTCCCGTCCGACCAGGTCAGGTTCCCGGTCGTGTAGGCGCGGAACGCGGCGGTCGTGCGGGTGAACGTGACCGTGTAGCTCGCGGTCATGCCCGGGCCGACGATGAGCGTCGCCGGCTTGACCTCCGCCGTGACGCCGGCGAGGCCGGTCACCGAGGCGGTGTAGGTGGCGACACCGGCGCCCACGTTCTTGACCGTGCGCTTGACCGTCTGCACGCCGGCCAAATCGCCGATCGTGATCGAGGCCAGGTTGAGGTCACTCGGATCGATCTTGATCGCCGGGCAGTAGCTTGCGTTGAGCTGACCTGTCCCGCAGAGGAAGCCGAGGTAGTCGACGAATGCCGTGCTGAAGACGAGACCCGGGTCGGCAGCCGAGTTCGGCCGCACGTGGCCCACGCCCTGCGCGAACGGCGAGTTGTCCCCGACCAGGTCGTACCCCGTCGTCATCAGCGACGACTTGATCATGGACGGCGTCCAGTCGCGATGTTTCTGGGTGAGCAGCGCGCCGAGGCCGGCCACGTGCGGGCTCGACATCGAGGTGCCGCTGAGCAGGTCGAACAGCCGACCGCCGGATGCCGGCGAGACCGCGGCGAGCACGTCCACGCCGGGAGCGCTCACGTCGGGCTTCAGCTGGTCGGCCGTCGCACGGCTCGGGCCGCGTGACGAGAAGGACGCGATCACCGGAGCAGGCGCGTCATTCGTGACCCTCGCCTTCGCGATCGCCGCGGTCGCCGACGCTCCGGCCGCGGTGATGTAGGCCCGGATAGCCGGCCCCGCTACGTCGTCCACGTGAATCGTCGGCACGAAGTGGACGTCGGCGTTGAGCGAGTTCGGCGTCGCGTTGTAGAGGATCGGCGTCGCGTTGTAGAGGATCATGCCCTTGCCGCCGGCCTGCTGCACCGCGCGGCTCTTGTCCGTGCGCCCGATCACCCCGCGCTCGCAGAGCACGATCTTGCCGCTCACCTTGGCCGGATCGAGCGTGCCCGAGTAGCAGAGCCGCACCTGCGTCGCGTCCGCGCCGGCAAGGCCGGAGCCGACCGCGTCGACGAGCGGCAGCACGGGCGTACCCGTGTCCGTTACCGAGGAGCCGGCGTAGGTGACGCCGTTGCCGAGTGTCACCGTCGTCGTGGCCGAGCGCGTGTGCGTGCTCGCAGCGACGGTCGTCAGCCACGGGCTCGGATGCGCGACCGTGCTCGCTGCCGGGCCGCTGTTGCCGGCTGGCGCCGGCCGAGCACGGAGCCCGAAAATTTGCGATCGTCAATGGCGAGTCGTCGACTCGAGGGACCGACTTCGACGCCTACCCGAGGGTGGCGGCGAGTGCGTCTTCCCAGACGCCCAGCGCCTCGTCGAGCTCGGCGTCGGTGACGACGAGCGGGACGAGCACTCGCATGCAGTTCGAGTAGATCCCGGCGGTGAGCAGCAAGAGCCCGCGCTCGGCAGCGGCACGCGTGACCGCACGGGCGAGCTCGGCGGCCGGCTCCTTCGTTGCCCGATCGGTGACGAGCTCGATCGCGAGCATGGCGCCAAGCCCCCGGACGTCCCCGATTGCGCCGAAGCGCTCCTGCCAGGCGAGCATGCGTGCACGGATGCGCTCGCCGATCTCCCCTGCACGCTGGACCAGGCGCTCCTCCTCGATGATGTCCAGCACGGCGAGCGCGGCGGCCTGGGCGACGGGGTTGCCCACGTAGGTACCGCCGACCGCCGAGTCGCCAGGCGCGTCCATGATCTCCGCCTTGCCGATGACGCCCGACAGCGGCAGGCCGCCCGCAATCGACTTCGCCACAGTGATCAGGTCGGGCTCGATACCGAAGTGCTCAACGGCGAAGAAGGTGCCCGTGCGCCCGAAGCCGGTCTGCACCTCGTCCACGACGAGCACGATGCCGTGCTCGTCGCAGAGCTCCCGCACGCCCTCGA